>Ga0247737_1000381_pt1 | contig 17488 bp, 25 predicted proteins | sample UWRJL028104C2_FD_180937 | JGI IMG/M metagenome (GOLD analysis project Ga0247737, IMG submission 180937) | Plant litter microbial communities from Arlington Agricultural Research Station in Wisconsin, United States - UWRJ-L028-104C-2 | ecosystem: Environmental > Terrestrial > Plant litter >...
ATGATTATCAAAGAGTTGGGAATTGCTGGGTACATCAAACTCTGGAAGGTGAGACAAGTACCGTACTATTACAATCAATTCGGCCGTCACGCGTCCGGTGGTTTGGACGAAATCGGTCCCAGATCCCAGGTCACAGCCCATCTCGCCGGCGTCAGAATATAGTTCAACAAATAGGTCAAATCGGGCCCAATTTATCAAAAAGTGTTCCTGTAGTACATTTCTAGAGCTATATGACAAGTGGAAATCTACTCGTTGTTGTGTCGCCAAAGGTCGTCCCGGAGCAAGGAACAGAGGCCATAAATCCCCGTTATTGCAATCTATGACTGCCTTACTTCACTATAATTTTCTTTTATACTGCGGAAAGGGTCTTAACTATATTGACCTCAGGTCCGTCCGACTGGCCATTGATATAAAGCTCCCAGCCGGCGCTAACAACTCAGACAGGCATGATAGTGGCTGTGCAGAACTCTTCTCCTTTCCCGCTATGGTTGATCACGAATTGCACAGGCTGTGGTTTACTGCTATAGGCATTACTTACCTAGGATCCATCAACGTATTTCCTTCAATAACTGTCACCGACATGAAAGAGACAATCATCAAGAAGTTGGACGAGACACGAATTACTGTATCCGAGCTCTGGAAGGTGAGCAAGCATTTGGGCATTTTCATCTGAGCCGCTGAATCCCATGGTGCAGCTCAATCAACCCATTAGCATGGTGGGGCAAAATGAGACGACTATTGAAAATCACATTAAGAGTCTAGGCAATCTAAATCAATTTGCAACGAAATGTAGTCCCGTTTCGCGACTTGAGGACCTCTTGCCAGAACACTCTACTAGTCACTGGTTACACATTGTGGCGGAGTGCCCGATCAGTGAGTCTTCTTGAACTGGACGCTCTTAAATCAGCAATTAAACCTTACGCTCTCTTCACCAGAATCAATACCGAACGCTTGTATGATCTTTATACAACACATTTTATTATCTGACCCTAGCTCTAGTTCGAAAACTCACTTCTGCGGACACCGTTTGCGCACATCAAATTGTGCTAAAGCTACACCAATATCTGTGGGGGAAACAGCAGGCTTGGGACGAGATTGTGGCCAGTGCTGAAGTAGACTCGGAGATCCCTGGTCTCGTTCCTACCGAAGAAACCTCCCCGGAAGAAACAGAGTCTTCTGACACATCCACGCAGGAACCCAAGGATAAACCCTTCTTTATTGACCTAAGGGCTTGTCTAGGTTGGGAGGACCATTACGAAATGCTGCGCTTGCTGTGTCCATACTTTCTCGTCAGAGAGGAGTATCTAGAGCTTGACCAATACCTAGCCGATCATCCGAGTTGGAAGCCAATTTTAGTGATTGGACAGCCAGGAATTGGTGAGCCAGCTGTTTCCATGTTGAATTCAAACGGGTACCAATGAGCTTTGTTGTCTGGGTCAGGGATGACAATCTACTTGACCTACTGCCTTGTGAAGCGCCTTGTTGCTGGTCAGCCTACCATTTTTGCAGTTTCAGACCGGCACTGCTATGCCTTCCGAGACAATGGTGTATTCTGGACTTCATCCTCTACGTATCAGCGTCGGACCACAATCGACGACAACGTGCTTGTGCTGTGCGACCTTAACAGTCGACAACCGCAACCCGTGGACTTTGGCCTGAAAATGTTGGTGGTATCATCGCTAAACCAACAACAATATAAAGGATGGTATAAATATACTCGGGTTGACATGTATGTTATGAAGACGTGGGCTTGGGAGGAAATTTACCGCGCTCGGTAATGCCCCTCAGACCATTTTCTTTAACCTGGGCACTGACAAACTGAAAAGGGAAATGGCTATAGAGAAACGCTCGTTGGACCAGTGGCGTGCCGCGTTTCGCAAATATGGGGGATCGGCAAGGCATCTTCTCGCTAATACGGAATGCAAAGTGGAGGATCTGATCGATGCTGCGCTCTGCAACTATGAGGACATTCGCTCCCTCTTTCCGTTCGGGGGTCATGGTGCAGGTGACTTCGAAAATGACACATGTTATGCACTTACTATGATCAATCCGAGACTTGATAAAAATCATAGGATTGACCGTGCTTGCTTCCAAGGAGGCATCATATCTCAATACCTGGCTCAAAAGGTCTTCGAGTTCAACGAGGGTGCACTCATCGACGATAGGATGACAACAGACTATCGATGGCTTGTCTCAGACAAGGAAAGACGATCTGCCACTGCTCATCTATTTGAAGGAGCAGGACACAGATACATGTTCAAAGCCCTATCTTTACCGGTTAGGGTTCGCTCGCTTTCCAGCCCAAATAGCCAAATCGCCCTGGACCTATCGCACATAGAACGCATAAATATATTCGACCCTCAGGCCCTTGGCTCGTACGACAGACTTGATGCGTCGCATTACTACCAACCGCGTCCGGAGATTGCTGCTGGAATTGATTCTTTCGTTCTTGAAGTGGACGCGAACGGGACACCAAGCACAGTAGTCATGTTCCAGTTCACCGTAAGTACGACTCAGCCGTCGAAGGTTGGTGTTATGTCGAAGCTATGGGTCGAGCACGCCCGAGCCAGGCCAATGGTCAAGTGGAAGTTCGTCTTTGTCGTTCCTCAAGAAATCGAGCGCGAGTTTGCTTTGCAACGGTGGACATCAGTGGGCGCCCAAACTGTATGGGATTCCCGAGTTGAGCAATATGTTTTGGGCGTCGGCGCAGACGCCCTTTGGGAGGCAGCAAGGTGAGTAAGCGGGATAACGACTTTTGATAATTAGTAAATTAATTCCCCATTTCCAGGATTCCACGCCCCGATTTCTGAGACTTCACGCGAACCTGTGGATTAGCTGCAATAGCTCAGTTGATGAGCCTTTCCGAGTGTAAAATGTATACATAAAATTCCCTGTCCGCAACTTATTCCTCCATTTCAATGTACTCTGTGTTACTGTAATGTTATCTTGGCGATAGCTTTCGAAAATTATTCCTGTTTGAGCTCAAAATTGTATGGTACTGATGATCTATAGGGGTATATAACGACAACAATAAGGGGGTGCTATCAGAGGAGCAGGCTGCCGAGGGCAAAGCCAGCCAGAGCCATCGAGGTCCAGAATGGCAGACGGAGTCCATCAGCAGCGTTGTTCTTAATATCGACCTTGCCATCACCGTCAATGTCAAGACCACCGGCTGTAAGGTTTCGGAAGGGGAACGTCATGTTCTTGTTCGTCTCCCTGTAGATAGTGCCTTCGGGGAATCCCATGCACTTGCCGATGGGTTGCAGCTGTGGAAGGAATGAGTCGAAATGCTTAAGAGGAAAAGGTGCAATAACATACGTTGAACTTGGGATCATTGTTCAAGGCAGCGTCAATGGTATAACCAACGGCAAGGTCAACTTCGATCTCGAAGAGATCGTGTTGAAGACTGATGAATCTAAACGGGACTTTCAGCAATGAACCCAATTCCTCAATACTATCCAACATACCCAGTATTGAAAGTAGAAGCGTTACCCAGGATACCCTTGAACACGGCCATAGAATCAACACCATTGGCTTGACCCGCGGCTACAACCCAATCTATTCAAATGAATCAGTCAACATGATCCCGCACCTACCGAGTATGAACAACACTTACCGAAAGAGTCGAATTTACCACCGGTGGGTGTGGCAGTCCAGAGAATGGGAACCATACCCATGGCCAAAGAGATTGCACGAACACGGTCATCTAGGGAGTCATGAGCAACTGTACAGACCGTCTGTCCCGTGGTTGATTGCTCACCGATATCACCCTTGGGAGGACGCATAGTGGTGGGTGTGACTCCGAGGACGGAGTGTATAGCTTTGCGTGTCCAACCAAGCTCAGCGACAATTTGCTCGTTGCTCAAGGTGGTTAAAGCCTGCGCAAATATATTTGTTCAATTATTTGATGAGTAGAAAGAATTTGCTTGCTCACCGAGTGAGACCAGGTGTGGACGCTGATTTCATGACCACTCATGTACTCATCAAGGAGGATATTGGGTCGCTCGACAACACGAGACCCAACGACGAAGAATGTAGAGCGAAGATCTTTTTCCTTGAGTTTCTTAAGTAATGTTCTGTGACAAGGTCAGGATTTGGAGATGATACGAATGTCACAAAAAAAACTGACGGTGCTGAAAATTCGGTTAGCTGAGGACATTATGCAGAGATGTCCAGCATTGGACGTACTGTGAGGAGCAGGGCCATCGTCGAAGCTGAGACCCCAGTCGAGCTTCGTAGGGCACGCAACAATGTCGGTGCTTCTTGTATAGCCACCGCAAGTCCACCATCCATTCTGCTTTGCGTTGGCAGCGGCAGCCGGGTCTCCGAGACACGTCGAGTCCTTGGTCTGGGGAATGTTAGGAATTGTCCATCCTTCCAACTCTTTCAACCACTCCTTTACTTCCGGCGAATTGGTGTCTGGGACCTTGTCCCCTTTTGGCCAACCAGCCAGGGAGACTGTCAATCGAGAGTTTAAGCTAGGTCAACGACGGCAAGCGGGTTCTAACGATTCAAACATACGGGCTTTGGGCAGAACCGGGGCCCCCGGGATGGGAGGGGTCGCGCCAGGTGCATAGGTGGCGGTGACAGTTGGGGGGGCCTTCGTTGGCATCCCAAGACTGATGCTTGCCAAAGGGGGTATCGTCGTGCTGGTATCCAAAGGAGGAGGTGGAGTGGTACCCGCTACACATGTGGGGGAAAAAGTCAGCTATCAGCTAGCTCGTTGGTCAACTTCAGCAACCACGCACTAGTCTGTCGTTTTAGGTGGGCATGGCGAGCATTGAGCTTCTCTGCGTGCACCACAGAGAGAGCAGAGAGAACCGCGACGGCGTGAAGTTTCATGTTGGAAAGAGAGCGCAGGAGCCAACGAACGGGGGGTAAAGGAGGGAAGTCGGGACAGCGCCCAGAAGTTATAGTGAACAACGAGAATGAAAAGCGAAAGCAAACAACAAATTTGGATCCTGGTTATCAGCGCGGCATCACGCGCACGCGCCAAGGTGACAACTGCGATTTTCAGCCAAGAACATACTGCCAAGTCACGTTTCTCATTGTTTTTGGTGGTGAAAAATCCCGTAGCGGGCTGTAGTTGCCGCTGCGGATGTCGATCACCACTTATGGCAAGTGCATCATGCCTCATGAGCGCTGAGCGCGGATCGATGTCGCACGCGATATAAAGTCGTAAACCATCCGCGAATTTCCCGAAACCCCCAGTCGTCCTAAAACTCAATGTATGATTATCAAGATGAACGCGCTTTCGTATTGCTCGACAAGTCCCTGGCCCTAGCGCGTATAGCTATAGCTTACCAGGAAGTCTTCCGCCACCGCTCAATCTAATGGTTTCGCCATTGACGTAAGGACAATCCAATATCCATCTGATGGTCTTGGCGAATTCGTCTGGCTGACCAAATCGTCTGGGGTACACGATACCCTCGTTCTCGAGACTCTTACGAGCCTTCGCACCGAGAACGGCAGTCATGCTACTGTCGAAGACTCCAGGCGCGATGGAGACAACACGGACATTGTATCGGGAAAGGTCGCGTGCCATAGGAAGCGTCATGGATCGCACTGCACCCTTCGTGGCGGCGTACGCAACTTGCCCTGGTTGCCCCTCAAACTATGAGGACATCAGTGTCGAGTGGTAACTGACAGAAATAAAATAAAACTGACTGCAGCTGCGCTTGCAACAAATACAACGACGCCCCTCTCGCCGTCTTTGCCAGGTTCTGGCTCGACCTGAACAAGATGTTCCAATACCAATCGCGTCAAGTTGAACGTCCCAGTGAGGTTGACCGCAACAGCAAAGTTCCATGGATCTAAACCATGGGGCTTGCCCTTCGCGTCGATGGTTTTCGCAGCGACCGCGACGCCCGCGCAGTTGATTACGCCTCCTAACGGCGCTCCGGTACTTTTGGTCCATTCCACCGTGCTATCGACAGCGGAAGCTATCTCAGACACGACAGTTATGTCTATCTTGCAAAACTTGACGTTTGCAGACGAGCCCGCGAGAGACTCCGGGGGTGGGGAACGGTCGAAGATGGCAACATAGGCGTTCTGTGCTAACAGATCCTGCACAGTTGCCAATCCAAGTCCTGAGGAGCTGTAATTGGATTAGAAGAGATTCCAAGTCATTTAGAACGATCTCTTACCCCCCGGAGACGACAAAAGTCCTGTTTTCAATCTTCATCTCGTCGTAATTGTCGAGGTGGATGTGTACAGTCTGCAGCAAAAGCCAGGAAAGCCTTTGGCGGACATCAAGGTGGGTGAAAGGAGGTACGCGATTGGTTGGCATCGTAATCACATTGTCGGAGTTATACGGGCCGACACGTGACATTCCCGATTTCTCAGCTTCGTCACGTCCCCAAGGACATCGTTTCGCACCGACCACGACCACCTCAAAACCATGTTCAGACCGACCCTTCGCTCCTCGGTATGTTTACCCTCGATTGAAGACCCAAAATCTCATTCAATAATTTTTGGTTTTAGGTGAAACTCCTCCACAGAGCCGCCCCTTCGACACTCGTCGCGAGCCGGCTCACTGCGTACCGATATCTCTCGCAGGAGGCCCGGTCGACAATAGAGGCTGCTGTGAAAGCAAAGCCTCTTGTGTTGTTTATGAAAGGTACACCCGAGGTGCCCCAGTGTGGTTTCTCCCGCGCCGTTGTGCAAATCCTCGACCTTCATGGCGTAGCACCCACAAAAATGCAAACATATAATGTGTTGGCAGACGAAGAGCTGAGGGCTGGGATCAAGGAATTCTCGTGCGCAGTCCAAACCTCTCCATTCTTACTTTCACTCACTATGCTTCGATGCAGGGAATGGCCAACAATCCCCCAAGTGTATGTGAACGGCACGTTTGTTGGCGGTTGCGACATTCTCATTGGAAGTACGTTTACCCATCATCATATTCAGCTCCATGTTCATTCGGGGTTCTGCCTTCCATTTCAATGCTGACAAATCTTTTCTCTTCAGTGCATCAATCAGGCGAGCTCGAAACGCTCCTCGAAGAGAACGAAATCATTCCCAAAGTCGAGTCTCAGTCTGCCCCAGAAGTGGAAGCGGTTAAAACTTAATTGCGCACTATCATAATGTGCCGCTACTCTATAGAATCTGTATGTACAATCCACTAATGAGAACCAAGGTTGCTTCCCAGCTCTAGCGTTTCTAGACATCTATGATGGTTCCATCATCGATGGAAGTGCCCATTCTATATCTCACTCTCTTCAATGACTCGTTCTTCGACCGAAAACCAATAGACGACGAGCCCGTCTCGTGTAACTCGGTTACGAAAATGTCAACTACTGCTAGTCCAAGTCAGTACGCGTCGGGTATTGACTTGATAAGCGCCTCCGCTTCGCTTGAACGCGGTTTGATGACACATTTAAAGTGCTCTGGGTGACTGGAAGGGAGGAGAACAGATATCAACCAACGACCATCGCCGTGTAGAAATTGCGCACCATATAATTCCCGACTGATACTTAACATCTTGCTCGATCGGAACGCCCTTCTCATCACGAGGCTTAGAGATGTCCAGCGTGGACAGGACGGTAGCTGCCACCATAAATGTCGTTGAGATGCCAATGTGGCTTCCGGGACATGCTCTAAAGTTGCATGAGATTGGGAAGTGTAAAATCAATTTGTAGGAGCGCACCTGCGTCCGAAGCCAAATGCCATGAGTGCAGGATCTGGTACGTCTGGATTCAGCTTCCCATCGCGCATGAATCGATCAGGATTGAATGAAGCCGGGTCGGGGTACACATTTTCATCATGCAGCATTGCCCTATATGGTGACGTTTTAGCCATAGTTGTAAGTATCACCTACTCATGCAGAAACTCACCAAGCATTCCCAATAACGAAAGCACCTTTCGGTATGCGGTAGCCTTCGTATATATCGTCTGCTCCGGCCAGGTGCGGGACCCCAGTTGGCGTCGCAGGCCGCCATCTCAGCACCTCCCTCACTACCGCGGTAACGTATGGCAAGCTTGATTGGTCACTGAACTCCGGAAGACGTCTTGGACCGCGGCCCAGCACTTGGTCGAGTTCATGTTGCGCCTTGGCCTGTACCTCTGGGTGTAGCATCAAAGCCAGGAAAAGTGTTTCGATTCCTGAGAGGGTGGTATCTGCACCAGCTATTTGTTGAGGTGAGATTGAGCACGGGAAAAGCTACGAGGCGATCAAGACCTTACGGACCTGCGAAGACTATGCCGGCGGTATCCTTTATAACCTCCTTCTGGTGCGCCACATTACCGCTTTCGTCGATGCTCATAAGGTTATCAGTAGCGAACGAAGGTTTGGCTGTGCCGTTTATCTATAAATACCGCCCACGGTGTTAGTTTTGTTCACTCTGCTGAAAGAGAAACCTACCACACTATTAACTGCCGCCTGGAATGGAACGTTGTGGAATCGTTCTTGCAGTGTATTGCAGTACCGGATCCTCTTCAGGGAGTCAGTGCCTGGTATCCAGCTTGGAATATGCTTCAGGAATGGCATCAGTTTGAGCACCAATGCTGCCGGCTTTGTGGCTTCGATGATAGATTGAGCCGCTTCTTCAGCCACTTTGATATATGGATCGTCTCGTTTTCGAATGGCAAGCCCGTAGGCCATCGCCATTGCCATGCCGCCGATAGAGCTGAACAGAAAATTTTGAATATTCATTTCAGAAAAAGAGAATCAACAATGAAAGCTCACTGTCGTGTAATGCCCATAAAATCTTCTGGCTCCTCAAAAAGTCTAACAATCATCTTATGAATGGATTCGATTTGAGTCGGTTGGTATGCCTTGGCTTGGCTTGGATGGAAATGCCGCTGAAAGAGTCGTCGTCTCTCTCGCCATGGGGTACCATATGGCATTGCGGACATAAGCCACTTCCACCCCATCATCTCATTCATGACTTCAAAATTTGGTCTGTATTCCAGGTTTAATCATCAAAGAGACCTTTAACACAAGACCGCTTCTTACCGACTCGAGTAAATATATGAGCGCTTGTCAAGTAGCTCGGTAGCCGCATCGAGAGAGTTGAGTACGATAAAATCAGATCCTGCGATTTTCAAGTGAATGATATCTGTGCCTGTTTTGGTGGAACATTTACTCAATTAATGCTGGTCAATGATTCGAGAACTCTGACGCACCGTAATCCTCCCCCCACTTGGCGTATGCCTTCCATTCAGATTCTTTTGGAAGGTCAAGAAGATTTCCCAAGATAGGGACTTTCTTAGGGCCAGGAGGAAAAGGGAGAAAATGGCGCCTTCGACGACGGTCGAGGTATATCAGAGTCGTGAGCACGACTGCGGCGAGAAAGATAAAGGCGTCCAGTTGGCTCAAAGACATGTCTTATGGGAGGGGAATGAGTGGACTCATGAGAACCTGTGGCTCTAAATATTAAGTAGATCATCTGAGAAATTTGAAGCCTGCCTACCTCCTTAGAGCCGTTCAGGGAGACTGGATCTTGTTATTATCGTACTGAGGCAAGAGCGGTGGCTTCCACGGTACAGACCCGGGTACCTAAAGCGAACATATAGAAGGATACAAAAATCGCTGCTTCCGTATATGCAGCCACCATACACAGCGAGGATTGTTGTCTGAGGCAACAATGTTCTTATCATGGTGATTGCTATTTTCTTTGCAGCTTTCCAGGAGGTGCCCTTGAGACCCGGGGCCCATCTTCTCTTGGGGCCAGAAGAGGATCTTCTCTCATTCAGGTCAATTGGGCTGCAGGGATGTTGGCGGATTGGACTTCGGAATTTGGGGTGACATGGTTCTGAACATCTGTGAGATCCCAACGACCTGTGCGCTCTTTCAATTTCGCCACACCTATTCACACGCGGCCAGCGGAATACTTATTGCTAACAAATCGTACTGCGAATGGTCACACAATGATTACAAGGCTTCAGAATGTCATGGAGTATTGGTCATAAAGCTGCACATTTGGTTTAGACCGGTACACTACGTGTTAAGGGATCTGACTAGGAGGGAAGAAAAAAGTGCAGAGTGCCACCTCATCATGAGGATGAACTACGACGCCAGCTTTACGAAAAACCTAATACAGAAAAAAAAATCCCGACCAGTAATCCAAATTTATACCTCCGACATATGCGCCACAATGGCACAATCGTTGTAGGCGACACACGTGGCTTTAGAAGGCAGGACTTTAGCGCCGGTGCCCACAATAGCAAATAGACCCTTTTTCTTAGCCGAAATCGGGACAAAATGTAGAAATGAATGTCTTGTAACCTGAGATGTCTCATGTTTGGAAACCTGTTGAGTGCCATATTGGATTTTGGGAAAAAGAAGGGATAAATGAAAGTAGAGGTTCCGTAGTGTGGTTCATGATTCAATATTTTGATTATGAGTAGACAGGTCAACGATCAGTAATAAGGGTGGTTTGGTCATATGTACCCTTCCAGTTGCTGCATTCCCTAAGACCCTCCCAATCACATTCCTGAGACTGTTCTTCGGGTTTCTCCTCTATGATGTGACTGAAAGCATTGATGAATCGAAGGATCTCCCGGTCAGTAGAGTGACACATCTCTGGGAACAGGAATCGCACGTTCTCGAAGATGACGCTCCGCTCCATCATTTCTTCGTAACATGGGGGAAACTCCATGGACCATTCCTTCTTACTGCACGGCGTCCTGACCTGTTGTCCACGAGCGGCCATGCGAAGTTGAATAAATTCGTACATGTTCGATTTGACTTCGAGGTAGTGGTCGACGCGAATCATGTTGTTTGGCGGAATAGAGGGGTGGCTGCGATTGCTGACGGTGATGTCGACGAGGTGGAGTTGGATAAGAAGGAGGAAGTCGCTTTCCATCTCCGCTACCTCGTCCGCAGAAATGACATTTCCAATCACTTTAAACCAGTCGTCGTCCTCAGGGAGCGGATGATCCCGGCCGAGAGTGCGATATGCAAGCATGTATGCGCCAAGAAAGTATCTGAAGTACTCTTCTTGAGGATAGGGAGGTAGGTTGAGAGTCGAGTCGGTTAGGCTGAGGTCGTGGAGGAGTTCGAGCAGTGCGATGGTGCCAATGACGACGCTCTCGTCCAAGCGAGCCCGTAGAAAGATACGCTCGACAACGTAATACAAGCGGATTTCCCATTCTGAGACAAGGTCGTCGACAGGGTTAGCTGAGGGGCGTAGCATTGGCATCATAAGTAGATTGGTGGACGGCGACGACGCTTTCCAAGGGCATGATGGAATTAACTGAGCAGAGTTGAACATCTGTGTCATTGCTTTAGTCACCCAGAAGGCCAGCTGACGATAGTAAGAGCCAGGGTAGTAAACCGCCTGTTTAGGATATGGTTAGTATCCACGTCGATTCGTCGAGGAGGGAAATTCGAACGCACCTCGATTGTGTTCATATTGAATGTGTTGAAGTCCTCCGGTGCTGGTTTCAATGATGAAGTGGTTTGACTTGAGAGACGAGGAACAAGAGTTCGATTGACAATTTCAACCACATTGCGCGCTTATTATAGGACCTCCGCTGTCTTTGATTCGGCAGCCCCCCTGTCTTGGTTGGTGCGGATAACTCAGCTCAGTGAAACCAAAAGGTCTAGGCAGGCTCTAGGCTCCGCACTTCGATCGGGGGATTTTCCAGGTCTCTGAAACTCTTTTCGCGGATTTGGCTTGCGGTTTCGAGCTGCCAGTGTTGCGAATTGGGCCCTGGCCTCCGTCCAATAGTCCACGTAAAGAGGGCTAAGTGGGCGGATGTAGACTCGATGTAGTATAGCTAGTAGGCACTCGTAGCAGACTCAGCTGTATTGAGATAGGATAAGTATTAGCTGAATAATCATCCAGAGGATACCCACTTGTCGGTCATGAGGTATTATCACGTGCCTCATTGTTGTTTACGCGCTGTTTGTCAATGCCATAACGAGCACGCGAATGCCTAGAACAGCTCGAGATATGGTCCCATCGGAATCTTGAATTCCTTGATCGCCCTCAGTAATCATTTATGAATACATTATTCAAGCTCTAAATTACTGACATTGTGTTTCTCTGAAACTGGCGGAGTATGATTTTACTGTCAGACGCAGAGGAACCTATCCATCTACTCTCCTTGATCTATTCTATATTCTTAGCTAGCAAAGATCTAGCCGTTGATAGCTTCCGTGCTGCGAGAGCCTTCGGACTTCCGATGGCTACCGTGAAGCCCGACCTCGATGTCTGAGAAGTACTCATCGCTTCTTGTCATCGCCCGCGTTAGTCGTGACGGCATCCTCTCCCTTGATGAGTCCCAAATCTGTTAGAAGTCGTTCTACCTTGTTTCTGAAGGACTCTCACCGAATCACGAGCACAATGTGACGTTGAGACCAACTGGGGAAACAGCAAAGCGATTCTAAATTCATCCGTCTTGGCGCATGCTCATGTCCTATCACGGTCATTGTCGTAATATTTTATGCGACGTTCACCCGCCTGCTCTACTTGCGTCTGATTGTTCTTGAATCGTTACATTCAGTGAATCAAACGTCAAGCCTCATGACCAGGTAGCTTTCAGAAGTCTGGGAACATCGGAATATTAATGTTATACGAAGTCACCATTAAACTTGAAGTAAGCGAGATGTAGAAATTCAGCCCTTCCTTTCACGTCTTAATCGACTAACTTAACGATGACAAAAATTCTCGCTCTCATAGGCATTTTCACTATCGTCTCTCATCAGGCCGCTGGTGCCATCACCGCCACCACGACGTCGTCGACGATGTCAACAGCGACGGAGACCACTACCCTTGCAACAACCCCAACAGCCACGCCGGGTCTTGGATTACACGACAAATTCGTCACGCATTCTGGAAAGAAATTCTGGGTGATAATTTATTAACGACTCTGTCGTAAAGCGATTCTGACTCTTCGAAATTAAAGGGCGTTTTCTTAGAAAATCAGAGAAATAGCAACGGTAAATATATACGACGTCTGAATTGTTTTCCTCCGCTCAGCACAATATTATAAGACAACCAAATTCTGGAGCATGATTTTGGCTCGGTGACGCCCGTCTGTTGAATTTCATTCTAGTTCAGAGCCTGTGCTAACGCGCGGTCATGTAGGCCAACTCGTTGAAGGTTAAAAGCATCATATACTTAATCTAAATATTGTCAAACTGAAATATTCTAACAAGTGGGATGCGACTGAGCGTGAGTTTCTAGGATTTTATGGCATTTTCCTGTCGTCAAATTTGATTATAATACTCTCCAGCTACTCGGGGGTCGTTTACTTTTTCAGCATCTGATATCTCCTTGAACTGGGCAGTCTCGAGCGGAAAAATGGTTCGTGGTGACAGCTTAGGTGGGTCCGCGAGAGACCGTCATGAATATTCTATTGATCTCATGAACTCGAATTAGTCTGGCACTCGCAGCTACCCACTTGGGTTACTTCCATCAATGATAGCGCTACCTTGGTCAGTAGATGAGGCCTATGTCTCTATCGCTACTCATAGTGATAACCTGATTTACGCACTTTCACCTCAGACTTCTGTCATCCAGTCCCACATTTCCAGTGTCGCGGGCCGTTATAAAGGAAAGATTACTGGTATAATCAACTGCTTATTTAGGACCTGATCCATTTTCTGACCTGTTTTCTCGGCAGATGTAAGGCGCTTATTTTGGTTGATTATACTAAGTTGATTTTCTCTTCCCGGGCGGCCTTCAGTGGACCGTCTGCAAGTGAGTAAATAGGTTTGGAGTTACTCTCGGTACCGACGGTTATCCAGCGAAATTCTGAACGAGGACGGCAGCTTGAGGGCAAGCGTATTCTCGAGAGTCCTAGGAGAGGTGAGGGCATATTTTCTTGCTCGTATTCGAAGGAAAAATTTGATTTCAACATCTCGTACGCAGTCGTTCATTACCATTGCCTTCCAAGCTGCACGCACTGCTGATGTCACGGCGAGGTGAGGGAAATTACACCTTTATATGATTTAAACCTTCATTCATCTTTACTAGACTTTATATCAATGACTACAACCTGGATACTCCTTCAAGTGCAAAGGTTCAAGCTATTGTGGCGCTCGTGAAAAGGATCAACGCAGCGTCAAATTTAATCGACGGTATCGGCAGCCAGCTGCACCTCAGTGTGAGCAAAAATAAGTTGATAACAAAAAACTTTGCATTCAACCTCATCCTCAATTTTTTTTAAATTAGGTTGGAAGTTCTAGTGGTATACCAGGAGCCCTCAAAACACTAGCAAGTGCCGGTGTGGATGTTGCGATCACCGAGCTTGAAATCCAAGGGGCGTCGCCCACGGATTATACCACCGTTGTCCAAGCTTGTTTGGATCTCCCAGCTTGTATTTCCATTACTAGTGCTGGGATTGCTGATAGAGGTCCGAGAATTTCTTTAGCATCAAATTCCTTATTATGGAGTTTGAGTTACAAACCCAAGCCCGCTTACTTCGCAGTTCTGGATATTATGTAGCTGACACACCAGAGAAGCCCCGCGCCATAAAAATCAAGTCTCTCAGATTTTATAAAATCTACCGCTTTCTATTGACGCTAAGTTGACGCTGCAATCATTGGATCTCAAAAACTGGCCTATACTGAGAAGCCCTTGGAGAAAGCATGACTCAAAGGAGGCACTGACTTATCACTCAAATTAGACCAATCATATGCATTCTTTTGAAATTTTGGACCCAAGTAGACATTAGCGTCATTCTAAAGCACGTGCTCGCGAGCGCTTACTAGATTACATCATCTCACCTTGGGCGTCTAATACACCTCATGCTTCCAGCGTCCAGCGTGCCTTTGCATTTCCTGATTAGCATAGATACCAGAACTATCTCCTCGAATAATTGACCTGTAACGACCCGGAACTCAATCCACATAGGCTCTGCCAGTGTGCTTACTTTGAGTTATTGGGCCGCCGCGGAAGACTTGCAAGTCTTTGACTATCGATCTTCGTCAATAATACATGCAATTACTAAGCTTCTCAGTCAAGAAAGAGCGACCTTAAGCACGGCTCTGTCCACCGACCACCTCAAACCACAGCTGGGGTCCCATTCCGGCTATTCATGGCAAATCTCCATATAACAATGGCCAACTTCCTTTCTCTTATCGGTCTCTTGGGCATACTTGCCTCTCAAACTAGAGCAGTCGGGCTCTGGGGGCAGTGTACGTCTGACTCCCAAGCGAATACCATCACAACTGAAACTCTCTATCTTAGTTGCTGGCAAAGACTATACAGGCGACGGGCTTTCAACATATCTCATCTTAGTACAACCATCTACTGACATCAAGAATAAAGTTTCCACAAGGCCATTTTTACGTTGTTACGAAATGCTGGTTTTATACTATATATGGTCAGGTCCAGAAGGTGCCTGCCACCTGGGTTTTTTTCAACATGAGTCTTAGCGCGGCGTCGTGTCCTCCCAACGCTGGATGATATGTAGCAGGGTCGGAAGGAAATAAAGCTAGATTCATGATAGTATACATTTGTGCATTCGGTGGGGAGTGCGCGATGCGACAACTGAGTCCTCAATATTCAATGCTCAGATCAACGGTTTCAATACATAACTCAAAGCTGGTCTGGTGTGATGCTTTGGTATATATAATGTATCGTATGTATAATCACTTTGTTGTCTGCCCACCGCCTCGGTCTACACTCATTCCTGCAGGACACTCGCCGCCAAAGGTAAACATCATGCACAAGAAATACAAGTGAGGTGTAAATTATGGTGCTGTAGAAGTAGGGAAGAAAAGGAAAGGGTTGTCGTAACCGAAGGTAATAAATAGCTATCAAAGGCGGAAAGTGTGTGATTTTTACCAATGTTGGGATCTAAGCTCAACGGGAGGGTACAAGATGCGCCGAATCATGGCGGAATGACTACAGAAAAAAGAAGGCGCTGTGGGTGGTACAATATAGAACGAGTCAAACAGTACAGTGTCCAGAATGACCAAGAGAGACGAAAAGCAAAGCAGCAGAGAACAGCAGTTGCGGAACAAGATGGACAGCAAGAAATAGCAGAGTCGTGCAAGATATCAAGAACAATCATCAGTACCCAGGAAGAAAGGAATATTGAAACGACAACGCCCAGTGGCAATCGCGTTCAATCAGGAATCTCGCTTCGGCGACCGTGTGATTCGTAATCGTCGTCGTCGCTGCCTTCATCGCCAGACTCTTCTGGCCCGATGACATGCATATGGCCACCCATTCCACCGCCAATGGCCGTAGTCGTACCCCCGCTGCCCTTGCTGCTCCCTGCCTTTTTTGGACCCGAGGTTTTGTTACTGAACCGCTTTTTAATCTGGGAGAATAGGTGATCACAAACGCTCAGCAATTTTACGGTTGAGGGCAACATGGAACTCACCAGTTTGGCATAGACAAGGCCACATGCGTTACATAGTGTTCTGGGACCTAGAGATGCCTGTGTAAGTCTAGCGTAGAACACATGGTCTTTGGGGCACGTACCCATTGGACCTCGGCGCCATTCCGGTGTGGAGGTCGCACTGCAACCCAGACATGTCTGCCCATCCCCCATCCCTTCTTCAGTTTTCTATAATATGGAATAAGTCATTATGATCATGAAAATAGGAGGTCGCGTGAAAGTTTCAAGGCCTACCTGTCGCTTCCTATCCCCACCCGCACCGACAGACCCTGACGCTTTTGCACCGTTCACTCCTTCCTTCCCTCCATCTCCTTTCTTCAATGGGCCATCTTCAACTATTCGTAGCGTACCCTCAGTTTTTATAATCTTTGGCGATGGCGCGCTGGAGGTTGAGGTAGGCTGGGAGGCCATAGCATGCACATGTGGCGGATAATGCGAATGCGCGGTCGAGGATGAGGTTGAGCCAGGCCCGGCGGTTATAGAAGACGGAGGAGGTGGGGGAGGCTGTTGTTGCTGAGAGGATATGGCACCCGCCAACGAGCTGGCCGACGTGCTGGTGGTCGTTGTATGCGCCCCATTTGTGGATGGATTCGTCGTTCCATATGCAGGAGGAGAACCTCCTTGTACGTATTTCAACGCCGCATCGAGCATTTGCATACCATATGTCGCACTTTGATGCATCCTTTCCATAGCCTCGGGAGTAACTGCCGTTGAGTCATTTGTACTTTGAGACGAAGCTGAGTTTGGACGACCACGACTGTCGCTGCTCCCGTTGGCAGACTCAAGAATCGCCTGATATGACTGCATGAGCTGTAAACAGGAAATGACGTTAGCCCACGTCAAACTCCAAAGTTGGATAGAATTATTTATTAAGCGAAATAAAATAATCTAAATTCAAGAAAAGAGAGTATGATTGGTGCATACCTTCATGAAATCCAACCCACTTGGAGGGGAAGTTGGAGGAACAACGCTGGTGTCTATATTCACTGTTGAAGCGGGAGCGGTGGACCCAGATCCTATGGCTGCAGGGGCAACCATTCCTGACGGAACACCACCACTCAAACTACTTGTGCTCGATGTATGCCGAGGCATCGGGGGTTGATGGTGTTGGGGGGGTTGGTATGGCGCGTGTTGCGTTTGTGGCTGGGATTGAAGGTGAGTAGGGGGCGGAGGTTGTTGATGA
>Ga0247737_1000382_pt1 | contig 17481 bp, 19 predicted proteins | sample UWRJL028104C2_FD_180937 | JGI IMG/M metagenome (GOLD analysis project Ga0247737, IMG submission 180937) | Plant litter microbial communities from Arlington Agricultural Research Station in Wisconsin, United States - UWRJ-L028-104C-2 | ecosystem: Environmental > Terrestrial > Plant litter >...
CACACACATGTGAGAAAAACCCGGCCGGGATACAACTAATTGGCACTGGCTTATCAAGCACCCTGTTGAGTTCTCAAAGAACAACCACACCCGAGCACATTCCCCGGGGCACTCGTTCAACTTTACTAGGTCTTCTTGGCGTTGTCAACCGGTTTCTCCCGATTGATGCCACTTCGTCCTAGTTACCCTTCGCCCCGAGGCGCGCAGCATCGCTGCGATCCGCGGTTTGTAGGATTTGGCAGGACGGCCGCTGCGGATCTCTCCGCTGCCTCGCCCGTTTCCCTGCCGGCTCGCAAAACATTACACGCGCGTTCCCAGCGCTCCAAATCGGGTACCCCTGGGTCGCGTATGGGCAGCTCAGGCCCGAAAAGCGCCGAAAACCCCCCGGGGGAGCCCCGGCAAACGTCAGGGCCCAGCCACCTCAACAGCCCCGTCCTGCACCCGAACCCGCAACAACGGCTGGTCCGAAGCCGCCGGTCCGTGCACGACGACCCCGTCCCGGAGCCGGAACGTGCTCCCGTGCCACGGGCACACGACACACGGATCAGACCCGGCGATTTCCCCCTCGCCGAGCGGCCCACCCTCGTGGCTGCACCGCTCGAGCATCGCGGTCACCGTCTGCCCATCCCGGTACAGCAGCACCGGTACGTCACCGACCGTCCGCACCGACAGCTTCCGGTCCGGCAGTGCGGACAGCTCGCCGACCGAGGTCCAGTCCGACGCCACCCGCGGCAACTCGGTCGCCGCGTGATTGACCGCCGCGCCCCGTCCGTACGACAAATGGCCGCCCAGATAGGCACCCAGGCTGATCACCGACAGGCCGGCGTAGCCGAGCGCCCGCCCGGAACGCCCACGAAAGCGGGCGACGAGGGAGGCCGCATAGAGGCTGACTCCCACCATGTTCACCGCCGCGTGCACCAGGCCCACCCGCTGGCGATCCGTGGTGAGCACCGACCAGTCGACCCAGCCGGCTACCACGGCCGGGGCCGCCCCCGCCGTACCGACGGCGATCAGCGTGGTCGCCGCCCGCCGGTTTCCAGGCAGGAGGTCGAGAACCGCGGCCGAGAGGAACGCACCCACCGGGACCTGCACCAGCACCGGATGCAGCGGATGGCCCAGCCACGTTCCGTGCAGCAGGTCGCGTAAAGCCTGGGGCTTTACGGCCGCGGAGACCGCGGCCTGCAGCTTTCCCGCCACGCCGTCGAGCGAGCGGGCCTCTTCGAGCCGATTCAGGAATTGCATCCCGTGACGGTTCCCGCGCGGAGCGCCACGAAACCCTGGTTCGGGCACGGCTTGCAACGAGCCGGGTAAAGCCCTCTCCCCACACCCGGGGCCGACCTCCCACCCGGGGACGACCAGGGAGGCGTGCACGTCGACGGTTGATCAGCTCGATCCCGGCGACCACGCCAGTCTCACGTATACCGATCCCCCAGAACGGCTCGATTTGCTCGCCGCCTTCGTGAGCCGAGGCCTCCACCTGGGCGAACGTGTTTTCTGCTTCAGCCGAGGCCTCCACCTGGGCGAACGTGTTTTCTGCTTCAGCCGAGGCCTCCACCTGGGCGAACGTGTTTTCTGCTTCACCGAGGCGTCGGTCGTGGCAGATCTTCGGCAGGACGGGATTCCCACGGGGGAGGACGTGCTGCCGATCGAGGAGCTGTGGGGGCCGGGGGCCACGCCGAACGCGTCGGGGATGGTGCGGCGGCGGAGTGGCGAGCGCGACAAGTCGCCGCGCGGCTGCGTGTGACCCTCGATCTGAGCTCGCCGCCAGGGTTCACCCGCCTACGGTGAGCGCCGCTGTCTCCGCCTATTGGCCATTGTTCCGGACCCCGGCTTCCGTACGCCAGGTCGCGCTGAACGCCACGGGAAAGCTGAAAGCCCCGGACAGCAAAACGTCCACCGTGCGTCTCCGCAGGTGGACGATGCTCTAAGCCCGGCGAGAGGCTAGGTGGCCAGGGGCGGGGTCGAACCGCCGACCTTCCGATTTTCAGTCGGACGCTCGTACCAACTGAGCTACCTGGCCTTGCTGATGTGTGCGGTCCTGACGGGACTTGAACCCGCGACCTCCGCCTTGACAGGGCGGCGAGCACTCCAACTGCTCCACAGGACCTTGCTTGATGCCTTGCCTGACGATCTTGTTTCTTACTTCCTGGCCAGTCTAGCGGCCCTTGATTGCCGCTAACTTACCAGTACCCCCAACGGGATTCGAACCCGTGCTACCGCCTTGAAAGGGCGGCGTCCTGGGCCACTAGACGATGAGGGCAACGCCGCCAGTATTGCACGTCTGCAATGCTCGCTGGCTTTGACCCCAACCGGGCCCCCGCTTGAGGCTTGGAAAGCATACGTGATCGACCGCCCGCGCTTCAAATCGGTGTCCCGTCCCGAACGGCGCCGCTTTGACCTGGGCAAACGTCACTGAATGACGGCTCGGACCAGTTTGACGGCGTCGGCCAGGTTGGTGAGCTGGGCCACGCCGAGTGGCAATTCGGTGGGCCAGCCGGGGCCGGCGGCGGCGACCAGCAGCGGCGGATGGTCGGCCGAGGCGACCCGGGTGAGCTGGTCCGGGTCGGAGGTGACCGGGGTCTGTGACCAGAGCACGACCACCGTGGGGCCGGTTCGCTCGATCGCGTCGGCCAGGGCGTCGGGGGGTACACGGGCGCCGAACAGCCGGTTGGGAACGCCTGCCTCGGCCAGCGCCGCGGCCAAGGCTTCCAGCGGCAGCGTGTGCTGTTCCTCGTCGGCGGCAGCGAGCAGCACCCTGGGTGGCGCCGAGCCGTCGGGGCGCGAAACGGAGCTCAGCACCTCGGTGACCGTGCGGGAGAGCAGGTGCTCGACCTCGATGAAGCGCTTGGTGGCCGCGTAACGCTCACCGACGCCGATCAGCACGGGCAGGACCACGTCGTTCCAGGCGTCGATCACACCGCGCTCGTGCACGACCATCTCGAGGATGTCGCGCATCGCCGAAGCGTCGAGGTGCATGGCGGCACGGGCCAGACCCCGGGCGGCCGGCGTGGCGGGCCCGACGGCGATCGCCTGCCCACCGCCGTCCCGGGTCGCCGGGGGCGGGGACAACGCGTCGTCGGGAGCGCGCTTTGCCCAAGCTGCGGCCTCGGCGGGTGTCACACCCTGGGCGGTCAGCCGCCGCATCACCTGCAGGCGTTCGAGGTCCTGCTCGGTGTAGCGCCGGTGATGACCCGGCACATGTTCGCTCGGCCCGAGGCCGTAGCGCTGGTGCCAGGTACGAAGCGTGGTGACTGCTACCCCCAGGCGGCGGGCGACGGCCCCGGCGGTCAGTCCCTCAATGGCCATCGAGCTGGACGGGAACGGCAGCGAGACGCTGGGTCACCCCGAGGAGCCAGGGGGCGTACGCCCGAGAGTCGCTCTCCACCTCGGCCAGGAGCGTCGGCACGGCCACCCAGCGCAGGTCGGCCACCTCGTCCGGGTCGGGGGACGGCTCCACACCCGCCGGCAGGTCCCCCACCAGCACGTGGTCGTACTCGTACTCGACGCGACCGGTCGCCGGATCCTCGGCGTAGTAGGCGTACACGCCCACCTCGGTCAGGTCGATGCCGGCGATTCCGACCTCTTCGATCAGGCGCCGGGACGCGGCGGTCTGCAGGGCCTCGCCGGGCAGGGGGTGTCCGCAGCACGTGTTCGCCCAGCGCAGCGGGAAGCGGGTCTTCACGGCCGCGCGTTGTTGCAGCAGCACCCGTCCGAACTCGTCGCGCAGGAAGACCGAGAACGCGCGGTGCAACTGGCCCGGTGCGCGGTGGGAGTCGGCCACGGTGGCCGTACCCAGCGCTCGGCCCTCGGCGTCGACGAGTTCGACCAGGTGGTCCTCGCGGGCAGTCATGATTGAACCTCCAAGTCTTGGGCTCCTGGCCGGACGATCGCTTCGTTCGAACCTTGGCAGTCGGTCATCGGAAACCTCCGTGGATACTCCGGCCTGCAGGCCGGAGAGGAAACGGATTCCCTGCGGAGCAGGGCCAGGAAAGCCGGTTCGCCGCCAGGGCGAATCCGGCGTCTGTGGCGTGTGTTGCGCAGGCGAATGTGAAACAGGAAACCCGAGGGGTGACCGAGGGAATCCCCGTCCCGTTCAGGGCAGGGCGATGTCAAGACAGGGCAGGGCGATGTCAAGACAGGGCATTCGTGATGCGGGCGGCGGCCAGCTTGCCGGAGATCAGCACCATCGGGACGCCCACGCCGGGCTGGGTGCCCGAGCCGGTGAAGACCACGTTGTCGAGGCCGGGGTGCAGGTTGGCCGGGCGGAACGGGCCGGTCTGGGCAAAGGTGTGCGCCGCCGCGAACGGGGTGCCGGCGGCCATGCCCCGATCCTCCCAGTCGGCCGGAGTGATGATCTCCTGGACTTCAATTCCGTCGCCGAAGCCGACGTAGCCGCGCTGTTCCAGCGTGCGGATCAGCTCGGCCGCGTATCTCTCGGCGAGGCCACCGCGCCAGTCCAGCGGACCGGCCACCAGGTTGGGCGTGGGTGCGAGCACGTAATAACTCTGCCGTCCCGCGGGGGCGAGTGACGGATCGGTGTGTGTCGGGTTGGTCACGAGCAGCGAAGGGTCACTCATCAACTCCCCCTTCCGGATGACCTCGTCGAACGTGTCGCGCCACTTCGATCCGAAGTGGATGTTGTGGTGAGCGATCTTGCTATAGCTCTGCCGGGAACCGAGATGCAGCACCACGCAGGAAGGCGAGTAGGTCAGGTGGCGCTGCGGGGCCGGGGGCAGCAGGTCACGCTTCGCGATCGGCAGGTCGGGGTTGAGCACCACGGCGTCGGCGCGGATGCGGTCGCCGTCCGCGGTGATCACCGCGGTGGCCCGGCCGTTCGCGGTCTCGACCTGAGTGACGCTGGTCTCGTAACGAAACGTCACGCCGTGCTTCTCGGCCGCGCCGGCCAGCGCCCGGGGCACGGCGTGCATGCCGCCCTTGGGGAAGAAGACGCCGGCTACCGAGTCGAGGTAGGCGATCACGGCGTAGATGGCCAGGGCGTCGTGCGGAGCCAGACCGGCGTACATCGCCTGAAAAGAGAAGATCCGCTGCGTACGGAGATCTTTGAAGTACTGGTTGATCTTCGGTTGGAGGCGGCGGAATCCGCCCATCCCGAGCAGCTTGAGCAGGTTGAGGTTGGCCAGGTCGACCGGGGTGTCGAGGTTCCGGTCGATGAAGGCGCCGCGTTCGAGCTGCCACAACCGCCGGGCGAAGTCGACGAACCGCAGATAGCCGTCGGCCTCACGGGGGCCGCAGACGCGGGCGATCTCGGCGGCCATCCGAACCGTGTCGGTCCGCACGTCCAAGGTGGACCCATCGGGGTAGTACGCCCGGTAGGCCGGGTCGAGCGGCGTCAGTTCCAGCCAGTCGCTCAGGTTCTCCCCGACTGCCTCGAGCGGCTCCGCGATCAGCTCGGGCATGGTCAGCACGGTCGGGCCGGTGTCGAACTCGTACCCCTGCAGGCTGCGCTTCCCCGCCCGGCCGCCGGGCACGGCCTCGCGCTCGACGACCGTCACCTGCCGACCGGCCGCGGCCAGATGCAGCGCGCAGGCGAGCCCGCCCAATCCGGCCCCGACCACCACCACATGATCGGTGGGTCCTGTCACAGTTCGCATCGTGTGCACCTCCGGGTGGACATCATGCCGGGCGGTGCGTGACACGAACCGCGAGCTCGATGAGAGCCGTGCGGGCGCTCTCGTGGATCGGGGCGCCGGCCAGCGCGGCGACGCCGTCGGCGACCCGCTCCTGGATCATCGCCTCGAGCCGGGCCGGCGCCCCGGTCTCGGCGATCACGCGGGCCCGCCGCTCGATCCGAGCGGTGGTCGAACCGCCGGAGCCGTCGGCGGGGTTGACGGCTCCGGCGGGGTCAAGGGTCAGCTCGGCGCGCTGGGCCGGGGTGGCCAGCTTGCGGGCGAGCATGAGCAGAGCGGTGGGCTTGCCACTGCGCAGGTCGTCGCCGGCCGGCTTGCCGGTGATCGCGGGATCCCCGTAGACCCCGAGGAGGTCGTCGCGAAGCTGGAACGCCTCGCCGACCGCGAGCCCGTACCTCCCGTAGACCTCTTCGGTCTCGGGGCGGGCCAGGCCGGTCAGGGCCAGCCCGAACTGCAGCGGGCGCTGGACGGTGTAGCTGGCGGTCTTGTGGCGGGCCACGAGAAGGGCGCGCTCGACCGACCAGGCGCCAGGCTGGCTCTCACCGAGGACGTCGAGGTATTGCCCGGCGATCGCCTCGACGCGCATGCGGTCGTAGTAGGCGCGCACGCTCGGCGGTCCGCCGGACCGGGCCAGCAGCTGGTCGGCCCAGACAAGGCAGAGGTCGCCGATGAGGATCGCGGCGGAGGTGCCGAACCGCTCGGAGTCGCCGAGGCTCCCGTCGTGCTCGTGCTGACCGGCGAGGATGCGGTGCGCGGTCGGCAGGCCCCGGCGGGTGGCCGACTGGTCCATCACGTCGTCGTGGACCAGCGCGAAGGTGTGCATGAGTTCGAGCGCGGCGAACGCCGGCAGCGCCGGTTCGAGCGGCTCGTCGGGACCGGCCAGACCACGCCATCCCCAGTACGCGAAGACGGGGCGCAGCCTCTTGCCGCCGGCCAGCACCAGGTCTCGGGCGGTGCGAGCGAAGCGGCCGAGGGCTGGATCGATCGAGTCGAGAGAGCCGATCTGGGCGGCCAGGAAGTCGGCGAGCGTGCCCTGGATCGCATCGATCAGCGCGGGTGGGGACGCGGCCTGCCGGGGGATGCCCCGGTGCCTGTTTCCCTCGAGCGTGTCGTTGGCCACGATGAGTACCGTACCCTTACTTTGAAGTTGCGTCGATTCATGCGTCGATTCTGTCGGACACCGATTCTGTCGGACATCGATTTTTCGGAGGCCCCCCGGTGGACACCGATCTGGCAGCTACCTATGAACGCTGCCGCGAGCTGCACAAACGCCACGGCCGTACCTATTACCTGGCCACCAAGCTCCTTCCGGCCTGGAAGCGACGGCACGTCCACGCCCTCTACGGGTTCACGCGGTATGCCGACGAGATCGTCGATCAGACTTCTGATCTTCCCGCCGATGTCCGAGCCGAGCGGCTGAACGCGTGGTCCGGCGCATTTGTGGCCGGTCTGCGCGGCGAGCCGGTCGACGACCCGCTGCTGCCGGCGGTGCTGCACACCATCGCGGTGTTCGACCTCGAGGTGGACGACTTCGCGACCTTCCTGCGCTGCATGGCGATGGACCTCACCGAGACGTCGTACGCGACCTACGACGATCTTCTCGACTACATGGAGGGGTCGGCCGCCGTGATCGGCACGATGATGGTGCCGATCCTCGGGTCGGGCGATCCGGCCGCCGCGCGCGAGCCCGCCCGCCAACTCGGCTTCGCCTTCCAACTCACGAACTTCATCCGCGACATCGCCGAGGACCTGGAACGCGGGCGCGTCTACCTGCCCGAGTCACACCTCGGCCGGTTCGGTGTGACCCGCCGCGACCTCGTGCGGGGCCGCACCACGCCGGCCGTCAAGGAGCTGATCCGGTACGAGATCGGGGTGGCCCGCCGGCATTACGAAGCGGCCGCCCCCGGCATTCTCATGCTCGACCCCGGCTCCCAGGCCTGCATGCGTACCGCGTTCGCCCTCTACGGCGGCATCCTGGACGAGATCGAGGCGAACGATCACGACGTCTTCGGCCGCCGCGCGACCGTCCCCAACCGGCGCCGGGCCGCGGTGGCGATGCGCAGCCTGCTGACCAAACCAGGCACCCCGGTTCGGCTGCGGGTCGCAAGATGAAGGCCGCCGGTCGCAGAATGAAGACCGCGGTCGTGCTCTTCACTCGTGACTTGCGCGTCCGCGACAACCCCGCGCTCGCCGCCGCCTGCGCCAACGCCGAACGGGTGGTGCCGCTCTTCGTGCTCGACCCGGCGCTCGGCCGGCTCTCCGCCAACCGCACCCGCTTCCTGCACCAGGCGCTCGCCGACCTGCGCGCGACGCTGCGCGAGCTGGGCGCCGACCTGGTGATCCGGACGGGCGACCCGATCGCCGAGACCATCAAGGTGGCTCGGTCGGTCGGCGCCGAGGGGATCGGGCTGGCCGCCGACGTGAGCCGATACGCCAAGCGGCGCGAGGAGCGGCTGCGGGAGGAGTGCGAGCGGCACCGGATCGCGCTGCGGCTCTTTCCCGGCGTGACCGTGGTCGACCCGGGTGAGCTGCGGCCGGGCGGGGGCGGCGCCGCCTACAAGGTGTTCTCGCCCTATCACCGGTCCTGGCGGGACGCGCGGTGGCGGGACGAGGTGGCAACCCCGGGCACGATCACGATGCCGGACGGGGTAACGGCGGGACGGTTGCCGGCGCTACCACCGGGCGAATCCCCGGACGCGGCCCAGGGCGGCGAGACCGAGGCGCGACGACGGCTGACCAGTTGGCTGCGGCACATCGGGCCCTACCCCGACCTGCACAACGACCTGGCCGCCGACGGCACCAGCCGGCTCAGCCCGTACCTGCGCTGGGGTTGTCTGTCGCCTTTGGAGCTGGCGAACGCGGCGCTGGCGCAGGACGCCGACGACTACGTGCGGCAACTCTGCTGGCGTGACTTCTATTACCAGGTCGCGCTCTCGTATCCGAAGCTCTCCACCGAGCCGATCCGGCCGGCCGCCGACACCGAGTGGCGCACCGACGCCGACGCGCTGAAGCACTGGGAGGACGGCCGCACCGGAGTGCCGGTGGTGGACGCGGGCATGCGCCAGCTGCGAGCCGAGGGCTGGATGCACAACCGTGCGCGGCTGATCACGGCGGCTTTCCTGACCAAGCATCTCGGCCTCGACTGGCGGCCCGGAGTGCGGTGGTTCTTCCGCTGGCTGCTCGACGGGGACGTGCCGAACAACTCGGGCAACTGGCAGTGGGTGGCCGGCACCGGCAACGACACTCGGCCCTACCGCAGGTTCAATCCGATCCGGCAGGCGCAGCGGTTCGACCCCGAAGGCGTGTACGTTCGGCGCTACGTACCCGAACTCAAGGGAGTCGAGGGCGGCGCCGCGCACCAGCCCTGGCGTCTGCCGGACGAGGTCCGGCGTGGCCTCGACTATCCCGGGCCGCTCGAGTCACACCGGGATGAAGCGGTGTGGCTGCGGCCGTGACCCCGCTCGGCACGCCCGGGCGGGTCTCAGCGGGGCCTGCCGGCCCGTTGCGTCCGTCATAACGTCAAGGTCGACGGGCCCCGCACCCACTCACTCCGTCCTCAGCAGGACGGTTTCCCGCGGCGCGGCAGTCCGGAGCACCTCCTCGATCGGGGTCAGAACTCCCACCCGCTCAGGTCCAGCACCGGTCGCACCTCGACCTCGGTGGTGGCCGCGTCGGGAATCCTCGCCGCCCAGGCGAACGCGTCGTCGGGGGTCGGGCAGTCGACCAGGTAGAAGCCCGCCAGATGCTCCTTGACCTCGGCGAACGGCCCGGCGGAGACGATCCGCTCGCCGGCGCGCACCGAGACGAAGCGGGCCAGCGACGGATCGGCCAGGCCCTCGGCGGCCACGAGCACCCCCGCCTCCGCCATTTCCTCGTTCAGCGTCAGGTGGTCGCGGCCGAACGCCGTCCGCTCGTCGTCGGTCATTTTGTCCCAGATGGCCTGGCTGCGGGTGTTCGACTGGATGAGAATCAGATACTTCATGAGTCATCTCCTTCGCTCACCAGCATGTCGAAGCGGCGCGGTCGACTTCGACGTCCCGGGCGGAAGTTCCTTGGAAGTTTCCTCGAGAGGAGTTCGACATGCGGGAGATCCAAGAGGGGATCGAGGGGCGGGCCGAGCGGCTCAGCGAGGGCGATGCGCGCGGCTTCGACCTCAAAGCCTGATCTCGGACGGTGTCACGCCCTGCGGGCGGGCGAGCGCGCGCAGGGCGGCCACACAATCGACAGCGGTCAAGGTCGGGCGGTACGGAAGGTCGTCCGGCCAGGTGCGCCCGGCCGAGACCCAGACCGTACGGAGCCCGGCCGCGGCGCCGCCCCGGACGTCGTACTCGCCGTGGTCGCCCACCATCCAACCGCCCTCGGTCAGCGACCGGCCCACCGACGCGGCCGCCAGCTCGAAGATGCGCCGTTCGGGCTTGCGCACGCCCGCTCCCTCCGAGATCGTCCAGCCCGCCACCAGGCGATCCAGGCCGGTCCGGCGCAACTTCGCCTGCTGCTGCGCCACTGTGCCATTCGTGACTACGACCGGCACGAACCCCGCAGCCGTCACCTCCGCCAGCGCCGCTGCCACTCGCGGGTCGGGCGCGAGTTGCTCGACCATCCCGGCACCCAGGTCGACCAGCACGTCCCGCGCGTCCAGGCGATAGCGCGCGGCGATCACGGCGGCGACCTCCGCACGCTGGGCGTAGCCGTCTCGATCTTGTTCGACCAGCCAGGGCACCTCGGTCTCGCCGAACCGGGTTCGCGCCCAAGCCTTGAAGGCCGCTGTGCGGTCGATGAGAGTGTTGTCCAGGTCGAGAAGAACCAACATGGATCGATCCTGGCAGATCATGGCGTTTTGAGGAGGACGGCGCTCTATCTCAAGGGCCGTTAGGCGGCGCGGTGGCGGAGAGTCGCCACCGTCGAACCGGCCAGGGCCAGCAGGCAGTCGGGCAGCTGACCGTCGGCGATCGCCGCGCCGAAGAGCGCCTCGCCGGTAGGGATGTCCCCGTTGACGTAGGCGCTGACGAACCGCGCCACCCAGCGCTTGTCGTAACGCGCGTCGTCGATGCCGGGGAAGTCGAGCGTCCACGCGCCGCCGGAGGGCACCTGGCCGACCATCGTGGCGGCGAGGCACCAGGCGACGTCGTACGCCCCGACGATGCCGGAGCGGTCGACGACCGAATCGAACGTGCCGACCACCGCGTCACTGTCGCCGCTCAGCGCACTCTGGAGCACGAGTGTCGCGTCGTCGATAGCGTGCTGTGGTACCTCGGTCACGTGAAAGAAGGTACGTGGATCGGTCAAGGTTCGCCTGTCGAGCGGAGAAATCATGCCCCCCGGAGCAGGCAAGTTATGCGGGCGGTGCAGACGCGCTCACCGCTGTCGTCGGTGATGACGATCTCGTACGTCGCCATCGTGCGGCCCCGGTGCACCGGCGTGGCGACACCCGTGACCACACCCGAACGGGCCGATCGGTGATGCGTGGCGTTGATGTCGACGCCCACCGCGAACGGCCGGTCGACACTCTGGCCGTGCATGACCGCGCCCACCGAGCCCAGCGTCTCGGCCAGCACGCAGGAGGCTCCGCCGTGCAGCAACCCGTACGGCTGGGTGTTGCCCTCGACCGGCATGGTGCCCACGACGCGCTCGGCGGAAGCCTCGCTGAGCTGGATGCCCATCCGCGCCCCGAGCGATCCGCCGCCGGCGGTGAAGAGCTCCTGCACGCTGTCGGCCGCTATGTCCATTCGAGGAACGTTACCGGCGGGGCTCGGTTCGCGGTGTTGTGACTTGGGCCCTACTCTTCCCTGCGACCGTGTTCGATCTGTTGGAGGTTTCATGACCGAGCCGCAGGAGACCGTGGAGACGCGTGGCAACGAGCGCGTCGACCTGATCGCCCAGGACGCCAATGGCGACGGCCGCACCGACGTGTGGGTGTCCGACACCGACGGGGACGGCAAGCCCGACCTCTACCAGTTCGACACCGATGGCGACGGCAAGATCGACGTCACGATGGTCGACCTGGACGAGGACGGAAATCCGGACCAGATCGTCGACGGCGACGGCGGGTTGCCCCCGGCCGTCTGAGAAGTCAGGCGCCACCCAGGGCCGCGGCCAACTCGGCCGCGGCCACCCGCAGCACGGTCAATCGGTCAGCTCCAGGACGGCGAGGTAGTACGGGCGGTCGGCGTCGTCGATCATGGCCACGCGCCACCGGGTGCCGGTCAACAAGGACTCCAACTCGGCGGGAGAGCAGTTCAGGTAGTCGAACCACTCGGTGGCGAGCAGGCGGTAGCGCAGCCGCAGTCGCAACTGGCCGCCGAACCGGCCGCGCTCGCGGTTCCACTGGTGATAGCTGACGTGGACAGGGTCGGTCGTCCCGAACGGATCGGTGCCCTGCGCGATGATCCGGGCGCCGGGGTTGGCCAGGCGGGCGAGCGCGTCCAGGAAGACGGGTGCGCGTTCGGCGCTCTCGAGCAGCCCGAGGTTGTTGCCGAGCAGCAGGAACGTGTCGTAGCGCGCGCTCGCCGAGGCGTACCCGTCGACGGTGTTGAGAACGGTGTCCCGTAGGCCCCGTTGCCGGGCGACCGCGATGGCCCCGGCCGAGGTGTCCAGGCCGGTCACCGCTATGCCCCGGCGCTGCAGCTCGACCGCCGTACGGCCCGCGCCGACGCCGATGTCGAGCACGTGACCGCGGCAGAGGCGCAGGGCGCGGTGGTCCTGCTGCTGCCATTCGTCGGGCTCGGCCAGGTAGTGGTCGGCCAGGGCACCGTTGATCAGGCCGTCCTCGCGTTCGATCACCTCGATGACCGGTCGAGGCACTCGTCCCCCGGCGAGCGGCCGCGGTCCGACGCCTGTTCGCACCGCGTACGCGTCCCGGATCATCTCGCCGAACACGTCGCCGATGGGTGGTTCGTCCATAACCACTACCCTTAAGCCCATGCCGACACTGGAGCAAATCGGTTCGGAGAAGTACGCCTCATTGACGACGTTCCGTAAGGATGGACGACCGGTGGCAACCCCGGTCTGGATCCTGCCCGCCGGCCGGGGAGTGGCGGTCTGGACCGAGAGCGATTCATGGAAGGTCAAGCGGGTCCGCAACAACCCGAACGTCACCGTGACCGCCTGCGACATACGCGGCAACGTGCGCGGTGACGCGGTCGAGGGCCGAGCCCGGATCGGCGACGACGCCGAGCGTGATCACTTCGCCCGGGAGCTGGGGAAGAAGTACAAAATGCTCGGCTTGGTCGGGATGCTTCGCTACCGATTTCTCAGGCACCGTGACCGCATTACGGTGATCATCGTTGAGCCGGTGTGAGAGATCCGGAGTCGCGAGATCACGAGACGAAGAAGGGGCGATCGCCTTCCCCAGCGTTCGCCCCTTGCAACGTTCTTTCGTCTCGACTGAGGTCCGTTCAGTCGCCCTGACGCTGCGTGGGAATCTGCCCTTGCAGCAGGGCACGAACCTCCGACTCCCGGTAACGTCGGTGGCCGCCCAGAGTGCGGATCGCACTCAGCTTGCCCGCCTTCGCCCACCGGGTGACGGTCTTCGGGTCGACACGGAACATCGACGCCACCTCGGCCGGTGTTAGTAGCGGCTCAGGATCGTGCGTACGCGATGCCATCGGTCACTCCTCCACAGGTACCTAAAGACATCGGCCGGGGTCCCGCCGGCCGGTGCGTCTCTCATGGTCCGGCTAGTCCCCGATGTCCGACATGGGCCGAACGGACGAACGTCCCCAGATAGACGGATGAAGCATGCCCGATTTTTACGTTTTTTCTACGCCAGATAGTGTCTCGTTTAGTCCGATTATCACGCTTCGGGGACCCCTGATTACGAAGAGTGTTCACCTCGGGAGCGTTCCCACGAGTGGCGAAAGTTACTCTTCTGTCCGCATTCCCGCAGGTCAGTTGCAGCGCTCCAGAAGCTGAACGGCACGCCACCGTTCGACCAGCTTCTCGTACGCTGCGGAGGCATCATCGGCGTCGCCCCGCGAGAGCGCCGAGAGCCCGGCGGCGACCACCCCGGGAGAGTCGTCACCGGCCAGAACGCCTTCCGGCAGAAGATCGACGAGGCCGCCGTAGTCAAGCTCGACGATCGAGCGGGGGTGGAACTCCTCGAGCCAGCGGGTGCCCTCCTCGACCGCCTCCGTGATCGGGGCGTCGCCGAGCGACTTGCGCAGCACCGCGACGGCGCGGTGGGCCCGCCGGCGAGCCTTGGAGATCTCGGTGCGGTAGCGCAGCGTACGCGGGCTCGAGGCCAGATCGATGACGCGCTCCTCCAGGTCGACGAAGACGAACCAGCGCAGCGGCACCCCCCAGGTCGCGATCTGCTCGTGCACCCGCGGCACGCCGTGCTCGAGCACCTTTGCCCCGCTGCGCCAGTCCTCGACGATGGCCTTGGCCTGGCCGGCCAGCACCGGCGGCACGAACGCGTCGGCCAACACACTGGGCACGCCGTCGCGCGCGTTCAGGGCGGCCTCGGCCACCCGCAGGCGCAGGTTCCACGGACAGACCAGAAGCGTCTCGCCCGACTGCAGCACATAGGCCTCGTCGGGCAGATCGGGCAGGCGGGTCCAGCCGGCGCCGAGAGCCTCGAGCACAGCCGACCGCTGACGGACCGGGCCCTCGACCGGGCCCAGGGCGCGGCCCTCGCGCGCGTACTTGCGCCAGAAAACCTGACGGTCGCGGTCGAAGGCGGTCAGCGGTTCGTAAACCCTCAGGTACGACGCGAACAGTGACGGCACGGCGCGATCCTTTCACGAATTCGGCCGGGTGGAATCTCCTGTGCGGACGGAATCACCGCAGGGGCCTGCCCGACTAGGCTCGCAAATGTCCGGCACACCCCAGCCGGCGCACCGCCCCACAAGGGCACGACCTCAGATCAGGAGAACAGCCATGGGCGTGTTCGACTCCGACGGCACCGACGCCAGCGGTCACGAACAGGTCGTCTTCTGCCAGGACCGGCAGACCGGCCTCAAGGCGATCATCGGGATCTACTCCACGGCTCTCGGGCCGGCGCTCGGCGGTACCCGTTTCTATCCGTACGAGAGCGAGGACGCCGCGCTCGCCGATGTGCTCAAGCTCTCCCGCGGGATGGCGTACAAGAACGCGCTCGCCGGTCTTGACCTGGGCGGTGGCAAGGCGGTGATCTGGGGCGACCCGGCCCGCGTCAAGTCCGAGGGGCTGCTGCGCGCCTACGGCCGCTTCGTCGAGTCCCTGCACGGCCGCTACTACACCGCCTGCGACGTCGGCACCTACGTCCCCGACATGGACCTGATCGCCCGCGAGACGCGCTACGTCACCGGCCGCAGCCCCGAGCACGGCGGCGCCGGCGACTCCTCGATCCTCACTGCCTGGGGCGTCTTCCAGGGCATGCGCGCGGCCGCCGAGCACACCTGGGGCCGGCCCACGCTGGCCGGGCGCACGGTCGGCATCGCCGGTCTCGGCAAGGTCGGCAAATACCTGGCCGGTCACCTCGTCGAGGACGGCGCCACGGTGATCGCCACCGACGTGAACGAGGCCGCGCTGAGCTGGGCCCGCACGACGTACCCGCAGATCGAACTCGTCGCCGACACCGAAACCCTGATCACCTCGGACCTCGATGTCTATGCCCCGTGCGCGCTCGGCGGTGCGCTCGACGACGACACCGTCCCGGTACTGCGGGCCAAGGTCGTCACCGGTGGCGCCAACAATCAGCTCGCCCACCCGGGCATCGAGAAGACGCTGGCCGAGCGAGGCATCCTCTACACGCCCGACTATCTGGTCAACGCCGGCGGCGTGATCCAGGTGGCCGACGAGATCGAGGGCTTCAACTTCGAGCGGGCCAAGCTGCGCGCCACCGGCATCTTCGAGACCACCCGGCGCATTCTTCAGATGGCCGACACCGAGGGCGTCGCTCCGGCGGTCGCCGCCGACCGCCTCGCCGAGCAGCGCATGGCCGAGGTCGGCCGGCTCCGCTCGATCTATCTCGGCTGAGGCCTCTCCGGACCCCTCTCCAGACCTCTCCCTCGGGCGCTCCTCAGGGCGCTCCCCAGGGGCCTCCCCTGGGCTTTGGCCTGGCCGAACGGACGGGCTTCAGGGCCCGAACGGAGGGCGCGAGGGTGAAAAACAGAGCGGTTTAGTGCCTGCCGCGCGTTCCGGAACGGAAAACCGCGACGCGCGGCAGTGTCACACGCAACCCGAGGTGCCGAAGGCGGCATCGTCCATGTACCGTAAGACCCACGAGAGATGCCTAACGTCATCGGGGCCCGCCTTCGGGCTGCCCCGAATTCTGTGCGAGGGGGTCGAGCCATGGGGCGCGGCCGTGCTAAGGCCAAGCAGACGAAGGTGGCCCGGGAGTTGAAATACCACTCCCCGAACACCGACCTCACCGCCTTGCAGCGCGAACTGGCGGGTGCCGGTAAGTCCGACCGTCACTTCGACGACGACAACGATGAGTTCGTCGATGATGACGAGGACGACGCTGACGACGATCAGGAAACCTGGTCGCCTACAAGAAGGCGCTGACCCCGCATTGCACAGAGCACGCGGCAGACCGCGTGCTTCCGTGTGTCGCGGTCACACTGCCTGAGGCTCAACACTGCCTACGGTTCAACGCGAAGCCCACGCGCGCTGATGCTCGCGTGGGCTTCGAACCTGGCCTTCTACGCGCCCGGTTGGCCTTTCAACGTGGCCGGTTGTTCCAGTTGTAGAACGTAGGAATGTTCTCGAAGTGGTTCCAGGCGCAGACCGCCGAGCCGTACCCTGACGTGCTCTCGGCCCGTGCCCGCCGAGCCTGTTCCGCCTCCTCGAGAAGCGTGGCCAGTCCGGCCCGGGTGTCTCGGACCCGCGCCGTCACCGGATCTATCCCGCGCTCCTCAGACAGCTCAGCATCGGACAGCCGGGGACTCGTGGTCTCGGGCATGGTCCAGCACTCCCTCCAGTAGGCGAATCTTGCTGTTCCGGCAGTGGTCGGTCTCGGTGGTGTCGAACCGGCCCTGCTCGAAGTAGCGGTTGGCCGCGTGGGCGCCACCGCAGAAACCGAAGTACGGACAGGCGGCGCGGCAGGACTCCACGCCGCTCAGGAATTCGCCGATCCACGGCGTCGACATGGCGCCCGCGAGGATCTGGGCCAGCGGCGTGCTCAGCACGTTGCCGCTGGTGAAGTCGCCGTACCGGGGATCGGAGAAGCCGGCCAGTTCGGGCGAGAGCAAAACCACCGAGCCGTCATGCGCGACGGTCGGGATCGGGTCGAGCTGCCGGGGTAGCAGGTCGTCCGCCGTACGGTCGAGCACCGCCGCCACGTAACGCAGGGACCACTCGACCTCGCGCAGATGGATGCGCGGGTCGGCCCGCCAGACGGCGACCAGTTCGGCCCAGAAAGCCGTCACGTCGGCGGCGGCGTGCCCGTTGGCCCGGGTGTTGACGCCTTCCTGCTCCTCGACGTTGATGCCGAGCACGTCGCAGCCCAGCTCGAGGAAGTAGGCGTAGAGCTCGGTGGCGGCGCCGGCCCGTGGGTCCCCGACGACGCAGAGGGCCGAGAACGGGATCTCGTGCCGCCGAAGCGCTTCGATGCCGCGCATGATGCGGTCGTACGCCGGCTTGCCGCCCCTGGTGACACGATCCCCGTTGCGCTCCTCGGGGCCGTCCACACTGACACTGACCCGTACGTCATGGTCCTGGAAGAAATTGCACCAAGCGTCGTCGATGAGCGTGGCGTTGGTCTGCACGTGATGCTCGACCTGGGGCCCGAACGGCGCCATGAGAGCGGCCAGATGCTCCCGGCCGGCCGCCAGGGGCTCGCCCCCGTGCCAGACCACCGAGAAACGCCCGTCGCCGGCCCAGCCCTCGACCGACGTGGCCACTGCCTGGG
>Ga0247737_1000383_pt1 | contig 17476 bp, 8 predicted proteins | sample UWRJL028104C2_FD_180937 | JGI IMG/M metagenome (GOLD analysis project Ga0247737, IMG submission 180937) | Plant litter microbial communities from Arlington Agricultural Research Station in Wisconsin, United States - UWRJ-L028-104C-2 | ecosystem: Environmental > Terrestrial > Plant litter >...
GCGTTGACCATCACGGTGGCGCCGATGTTGGCCGTGGCCGACCCCAGCCGGTTGCCCCGTTCCCGCACCGGCCGTCCACCCGCCTGGGCGACCCACCTTCCGATGGCCGCCACCCTGGTGGTCTGTCTGCTCATGCTGGTCGTTCCCCTGATCGAGCAGCAGTTCCTGCCGTGGGGTGGCCTGGTGGCCGGGCTGGGAGTGATGAACTGCGCCGCGGCCGCGCGGCAAATGGTCTCGCTGCGCGAGGACCGCGACCAGATCGTCACCGACGGACTGACCGGCCTGGCCAACCGTGCCGGTCTGGACCAGGCGCTGGAACGGGCGCAGCGGCGGGAGGGGCCGTATGCGTTGCTCCTGCTCGATCTGGACGGCTTCAAACTGATCAACGACGCGTACGGGCACGCGGCCGGCGACATGGTGCTGGTCGAGTTCGGGCGCCTGCTGCGCGCGTCGGTCCGCTCGGACCATTTGGCCGCGCGGATCGGCGGTGACGAGTTCGCCTTGCTGCTGCCCGGTGTCGAGAGCGCGGCCGACGCGTGCGGCATCGCCCAGCGGATCCTGACGGCGGCGGCCGCGAACCCGGTGCAGCTCGACAACGACCGCGTTCCGGTGCGGGCCAGCATCGGCGTCGCGGTGGCCGGGCCGGGCGCCGACGGCAAGACGCTGACCCGGCACGCGGACATCGCGATGTATCACAGCAAACGAGCGGGAAGCCACGGCCACACCGTCTACCAGCCGAGCATGGTCGACCGGCGGGTGGAGAACGCCGCCCTTGCCGAGGATCTCGGCAACGCACTGGACCGCGGTGAGCTGCACCTGCTCTATCAGCCGCTGGTCGACCTGGCGACCGGCCGGGCGGTCGCGGTTGAGGCGCTGCTGCGCTGGGAGCACCCGGTGCACGGGCTGGTCTCGCCGGCCCGGTTCATCCCCATCGCGGAGCGGTCCGGCGTGATCGTGCCGATCGGGTTGTGGGTGATCGAGGAAGCCCTGCGGCAGATCCGCGAGCTGCGGGAGCTGACTGGCGAACCGCTGTACGTCAGCGTGAACCTGTCGCCCCGGCAACTGCGCGAGCCGACGATCGTGCACGAGATCCTCGCCGTCCTGCGCCGCTGCGGCACCGATCCGGCCGAACTGGTCCTGGAGGTCACCGAGTCGGCGCTGGTCGACGAGTCCAGCGGCATCGCCGAGCTGCGCACGCTACGCGCCCAGGGCATCCGGATCGCGATCGACGACTTCGGCACCGGATACTCGTCCCTGCAGTACCTGACCCGGCTGCCGGTCGACATCCTCAAGATTGACCGCAGCTTCGTGGCCGAGCTCAACGGCACGCAGGAGGGCGCCGCGGTCACCGACGCGATCATGCGGCTGGCCCACGTACTGCATCTTCGAACGGTCGCCGAGGGCATCGAGACCGAGGAACAGGCCGACGAGCTGCGCGCTCTCGGTTGCGACATCGGCCAGGGCTACCTGTACGCCCGGCCGCTGCCGCCCGCGGAACTGACCGCGTTCGTGATCTCCCCGGCCGGCCTGCGCCGCTGACGCGCCCGATCGGGAACGACCGGATCAGCACTCGGCGATCGCTCCGTCAGCGACTCAGGTCGACATCACGCGCTGGTGCAGGGCGGTCACCACCGAGCGGGCCGAGGTGAACGCGCCGTGCTGCCAGGCGACCTCGTGGCTGAGCCAGTCGCCCGCGAAGTAGACGCGGCCGGCCGGCTTGAGCAACAGCTCGTACCCCGGGGTGCCCCACGGCGGGGTGGTCCACGCGCCTTCCAGGTACTTCGTGCGGTGCCAGGCCTGCGAGTACGACGAGACCAGCTCGGTGCGGTACTTCGACCCGTGGATCTTCTCGCCCTGGGCGACCGCCCGCGCCTCCCGATCGGCCGGGCTCAGGGCGCCGTACGTCTGAGCTGCCGTTCCGATGTTGTAGTAACCCACGACCACGCCGCGCTCGCCGTGGAACCCGTACGACGGGTACCAGATGTGCTGGAGGTCCAGGTCGGTCTCGGTGATGCCGCCGTAGATCCGGAAGTCGTGCTCCCACCACCGGCTGCGGTACTCGAGGCCGATCTTGCCGGACGGAGTTACGCCGAACGTGCCGAGCGCGGCCGTGACGCCGGTGCCGAGGTTGTGCGGGATGCGGGCCATCAGGTTCGGCGGAAGCGCGGCGATGGCGAAGTCGGCCTCGATCACCTTCGTGCGGCCGCCCTGCCGGTAGGTGACCTCGACCCCGTGCGGGCCGTCGTTCACCGACAGCACCTCGGCTCCCAGCCGCACCTTGTGCGGGCCGATCGCCTTGGTCAGCGCGGACGGGATGCGGTCCATGCCCCCGACCGGCTGGAACATCATCATCGCCTGGTCGTAGCCGAACTCGAAGCTGAAGTAGCGGCCGACGTTGCTGGCGAACACCTCGGAGAGCGACGCCGGGCCGGGCAGCAGCGTGCCGGCGTCGTCACCGGCGCCCGGGTAGGAGGCGTAGCCGCGACGGTTGCCGCCGGTGTAGGCGTACCCGGCGGCCTGGTCGCCGATGGCACCGAAGCTGCTCAGGAAGCCCAGCAGCTTCTCCTTGTCGGTGGCGGTCAGGGTGCCGTCCAACGCTCCCTGGTCGGTCGCTTTGGCGAGGAGCTCGGCGACGTACCCGTACGTGTCGGCCTTCGCCGTGCGGAAGCGGACCGGGTGGCCGGGCGTCATGCCGGCGGTCTCGTTGTAGATGAACGCGTCGGCGTTCTGGTTGACGAACGGCTCGATCGCGACCCCCAGCTCACGGCAGTAGTCCAGGGTGACCATCCACTGCGCGAGCCGGGCCGGCCCGGCGTTGAGATAGGTGCCGGGGGCGAAGCGGGCCCGCTGGGTGTTCCCGTCCAGATCGGTCTCGACAGTTCCGCCACGGACGGTGAAGTTGCGGCCGCCGGCCACGCCGCGAGCCTCCAGGACGGTGCAGTGGTAACCGGCCTTGCCCAGCTCGTAGGCGGAGGCCAACCCGGCGATGCCGCCACCGAGGATGACGACGCGCTTCACGCCCCGGCCGGTCAACGTGAAGTCGGACTTCTCCGGCGCGCGGAACGGCGGTGCCACCGCCGCTGCCGCGGGGGCGAGGCCGAGCGCCCCCATCGTGGCGAACAACGCGCCCGCCCCGCCACTGACTCCGACCGACTGCAGGAAACGGCGCCGGCTGAGGGCGCCCCGAGGTTCAGTCATGCGTTGGATCCTGCAAGCGGCACGTTTCTGATCGATTGCGATCGAGTTCCGTCAATGAGGAGCGCTGCCGGGCGACGAGTTGGTGCTCCTCCGGGGACGCCGGCGACAACGGCCTGAAGCGGGTAGCGCTGACCCATGAAATCAGGAAGAGGCGGCCGAGAAAATCTAGTTCCAAGTTACTAGACATTCTCGGCACTCCTGCTAGAGTTACCGATGTTGGACAGCAGAGATCGTCACAAACGCTGACGAAGCAGGCTGAGCGTCAAGCAGGGCCCGGATCTTTCCGTGGCTCGCTCGGCCCGCGGCGAAGCAGTTCTCGCCGTGCACGGCAAGGCATGGGCAAGTGCAGGTAAGACCTCGACGTAACTCCAGGTCGGGGCTGACGCAGGCAGGGCTGACGCAGTTTTCTGGGCCCGGTCTGGCAAGACAGTCCGTCGCACGTGGGTGGGGCCATGAAGTCGCGTGGGGCTCCGGCACCGGCGGATCGCAGGAAAGACGTATCGGAAGCAGAGGAAAGGGAGGGCCTGAGCACCGTTGGATCGCCCGCCTCCAGAATCCGTAGTTTCTTAGCTCTGGGGCGGACACCGCAGTCTCCATCGAACGAGAGGTGGTCTCCGGTCACGCTTATGCGATCCTCGCACCACAAGCCGTCAACGGCGGTTGGTGTGGATACGACAAGCCGACGAACGTGTCGGTAGATGGTGTTTGACTCATAACCCTGGGCCCCGGCGCGGAAGCGCCGGGGCCCTCGTCATGTGCTGTGGGGCCCTCGTCATGTGCTGTGGGGCCCTCGTCATGTGCTGTGGGGCCCTCGAGCCGCCGGTGCGTCACTGAGTGGGGAAAGTGCCTACGCACGGTGGTTCGCCCGCCGGCGGTGTGCGTGACCAGAACGTCCGCGCGTTGGCGGACGACCCACCGGCCGGCCTGGTTCGCGGCCAGCCCGACGGGCAGCAAAAGTCAGCGGCTCCTAGCCGGTCGTCGTGCCGTCCAGCAGCTGCTGTTGATGGATCATGTGATTGTGCAGGGCGGCCTGGTAGTCCTCGGCCAGGTGGGCCAGGCCCTCGATGTCCTGCAGCGCCTGGGTGCGCTCCGATTGCAGGTTGTTAAGGGAATCGTCGTAGCGTCGGCGGGCCGCCATCTCGAGGTCCTCGGCCGCGGTCCGGGCCTTGTTCAGTACGTTGGCCGACTTCTCCCGCGCCTCGACGATCAGCGAATCGGACTGCTGGTGGGCGTCGCGCAGGTGGTCGTCGGCGGTGCGCTGGACCAGGGCCAGCATGGAACCCGTGTCCTGCTCGGGAACCGCGGGCCGCTCGGCGGCGGCACGGCGTGCCTGGTTGAGCTTCTCGCGCAGCTCGGAGGCGCCCCGGGCGGCGGCGTCGCGGGCGCGGCGGGCGCGGCCCAGCTCGGCCCCGGCGGCGGAGAGCTCCAACTCGGTGGAGTCGTCGACGACCGGCGCGGCCTCGGCCATGCCGGCCCGCTGCCGCAGCAGCTCGTTCTGCTCCAGCAGACGGATCATCTCTTGGGTGACCTCGTCCAGCAGGGAATCGACCTGCTCCTCGTCGTAACCCCGCTTGCCGATGGTCGCCCTCGGAAAGACCGTGTTCTGAATATCTGCTGGCGTGAGCCGCACTCTGCTCCCCATTCCGGTGGTCGCGAATTTCCCCCTACCGGAGGGTGGCTGAACCCTTGACAGTCGGAGTGGACGGCACCACTGTACGCGCCCACCCGGGATCAGCCGTCGGCCGCGATCACGCGTTCGTCACGCGTCCAGGAACATCAGGACGGCTACCACCCGCCGGTTGACGTCGTCCGAGGGTGGCAGGCCGAGCTTGGCGAAGATGCTGTTGATGTACTTGCTCACCACTTTCTCGGTGATGAACAGCCGGCCGGCGATCGCCGCGTTGGAGTGGCCCTCGGCGATGTGCCGGAGCACGTCCAGCTCGCGCGGTGTCAACCCGGCCAGCGGCTCGTGCCGGGCCAGCAACTGCGTGACCACCTCGGGGTCGAAGGCGGTGCCCCCGCCCGCCACCTGCTGCACCGCCTGGACGAACTGCTCGACGTCGGAGACGCGGTCCTTGAGCAGATAGCCGACCCCGCCCCGGTTGTCGGTGAGCAGTTCCCGGGCGTAGAGCGGTTCGACATGCTGGGACAGCACCAGCACGGGCAGCCCGGGAATCTTGGCGCGGGCGGCCAGGGCGGCCTTGAGGCCCTCATCGCTGTAGGTCGGCGGGAGCCGGACGTCGACGATGGCCACATCGGGCCGGTGGCCGAGCAGCGCGGGCAGGAGCGCGGGACCATTGTCGACGGCCTCGACCACCTCGAAGTCGAACGCCTCCATCAACCGGGTGAGCCCGTCGCGCAGAAGGGTCAGATCTTCGGCGATGACAACGCGCACGGCATCTCCATGATCATGACGGTGGGACCGCCTCGCGGGGAGGAGATCTCCATCGTTCCGTCGAAGGCGATGAGACGACGTTCAACGCCCTGCAGCCCGGTGCCGCGTGCACAGTCGGCGCCGCCGACCCCGTCATCGCCGACTACGACCTTGAGCACGCCGGCGGCGTGGTCGATGGTGACCCAGGCGGACCGGGCGTGGCTGTGTCGGCCCATGTTGGCCAGCGCCTCGGCCACCGCGAAGTAGATCGCCGACTCGACAGGCGTGTCGAGCCGGCCAGGCAGGTGGGAAGTGACGTCGGTGGGCACCGGCAGGCTGATCGCCAGCGCCCGGACGGCCCCTTCCAGGCCGCGTTCGGCCAGCACCGGCGGATGGATGCCGCGGACCAGGTGCCGCAGCTCGGCCAGCGCGTCGGTGCTGGTGGCGCGCGCCTCGGCCAGCAGCTTGAGCGCCCCGGCCGGGTCCCGGCGGACGAGACGCTCGGCCAGCCCGATCGTCATCCCGACCGAGACCATCCGGGCCTGCGCGCCGTCGTGCAGGTCCCGCTCGATGCGGCGCAGTTCGGCGGCCTGCGCGTCGATGGCGTCGGCTCGGGTCATGGTCAGGTGGGCGACCCGCAGCCGCAGTTCGGCGGCGGGGGTCGGGGCCAGCAGGAGCCGTGCGAACTGGAAGTGGGTCTTGCGCAGCAGCGGCGCCAGGGCCAGCCCGCCCGCGAGGATCACCACGCCCTGGGGGAGGGCCAGCCACGCCTCGGTCAGGTTCGCGGTGGGCCAGAACAGGGCGTACCCGAACCAGACCTCGCCCAGGAACAGCCAGAGCGGCAGCAGCAACGCGCCGGCCATTCCGTAGATCACCAGAGCCAGGGTGGTGAGCCCCAGCCCGACCGCGATCAGCGCGCCGGGCACGAGCCAGGCGAGGTCCCGCCAGGTCGCCGGGTCGGTGATGATCCAGCGCAACCAGCGGCGAGAGCCCTGGTCGGTGCCGGGAGGGGAGGGGTGGTAGGGGCGGCGGATGGCGGTGCCGGCCGAGGTGCCGAGGCGGCGTTCAAGATCGGCCCGCCAGCGGACCACGGTGGTGGTGACGGCGAGAAGATCGGTCCCGAGCATCGGTACGGGGCTGAGCACCAGCCCGATCAGCCAGACGGTCAGAACCGGCACGTTGAGCAGGGCGAGGCCGACCGTGAGCACGCTGTCCGCGGTCGCGCTCCAACCGGCATGCGCCCGGTTCCGGAGTGTCATGAGTACATCATCCCCGGATCCGCAAGGGGTGCTGACACCCCACCGCAGTTGGGGTCCTTCACTCCTGCCCTCGAGTCGGGGAGCGGGAAGACTCATACCATGACGGTAACCACGGTGCGACCCCGCGCGACGACGAGTGGCAGTGACTTCGCGGAGCTGAACCGGCGAGTCAATGCCCTCGGCCTGCAGCGGCGGCAACCGGCGTACTACGCCCTGCGGCTGTCGATCGTCGGCCTGCTGGTCTGTGGCGGGTGGGCGGCGTTCTTCCTGATCGGGTCGTCCTGGTGGACGCTCGCGGTGGCGGCCTTCCTCGCGGTGGCGTTCGCGCAGCTCGCGCTGGTGGCGCACGATCTGGCCCACCGGCAGGTGTTCCGCACCAAGAAGCCCAGCGAGATCTTCGGGCGACTGGCCGGCAACATCGGGGTGGGCATGAGTTACGGCTGGTGGATGGAGAAGCACACCCGTCACCACAACAACCCGAACCACGACGACCTCGACCCGGACGTGGCGCCCGAGGTGCTCATCTGGGCCACGGAGTCGGCGATCGGGCGGCGCGGGCTGGCCGCGTTCGTGACCCGGCACCAGGCTGGACTGTTCTTCCCGCTGCTCACGCTGCTGGGGATCGACCTGAAGGTTTCCAGCGTCAAGGCGATCCGCGCCGGGACCGTCAAGAGGCCGGTGCTCGAGGCGGCGCTCCTGGTGGTGCACGCGGTGGCGTACTTCTCGGCGCTCTTCATCGTCCTGTCGCCGCTCCAGGCGGTTGCCTTCATCGTCGTGCACCAGGCGCTGTTCGGCGTCTACCTGGGAATGACCTTCGCCCCGAACCACAAGGGCATGCCGCACCCCACCGGTAACGAGGACTACCTGCGCAAGCAGGTCCTGACGTCGCGCAATGTGCGAGGTGGATGGTTCGTCGACGTGGCCCTGGGTGGACTCAACTACCAGATCGAGCACCACCTGTTCCCGAGCATGCCGACGCCCAGCCTGCGCAGGGCTCAGCCGATCGTGGCGGCCTACTGCGCCGAGATCGGTGTTTCGTACGAGCAGACCAGCCTGATCGAGTCGTACCGGCAGGCCCTGGCCCACCTGCACCAGGTCGGCGCCCCGCTGCGGGCCGCACGCGACTGAGTTCGCCGACCGCATCGCCGGGCAGAAGGCCGCGGGCGGCGCGGGGGGTGACCACTTCGCCAAGCCCGGCGCCGACGACCGCGTGTGTTGCCCGGCGCCGGCACCAACCGATCAGCCGACGTACGCCGGATGGCGAACCTGCTTGCTGCAGGTTCGCCATCCGGCTTCGGTCGTTCGAGGGAGAGCGTCGACCGTACGGCGATGGTCCACGCCCTTTGCTCGGTGTTGCTGACCTTTGCTCGGTGTTGCTGACCTTTGCTCGGTGTTGCTGACGCACAGCGGCTCGGTGGCGAACGGCCGGAAGCTGAGGTGGGCCACTCCCGGTCCACGGACGGTGCGGACCGGGAGTGGCCACTGCGGACACCAGAGTCGGGCCCGACTCCCCATCGGCGGCGGATGATCTGGCTTGAGGTTTCGCGCCGGACGTGCGGTGGAAGGTAGGATGGCGCAAGCGGAACCTCTGGGTAAATCAGAGGTTAATGCGAGGTAAATGACCTGTTGAGGGGCGCCACTTTTAACGGCGCGCATACGGCGGAAAGGGGTACGTTTCGCGTGGCCGACCCGGGTGACACGGATCGGCGTACCGGAACTCCACATATGCGGGCGTGCAGTGACTGAAGCAGTGATGACCAAGGGTTTCTGGCAGCCCCCGCTGACCGGCCAGGTACCGAAGGTCGAACTCAAAGTGGCGGTCTCGAACAACGATCTGTACGCGCTGGGCGCCGATCTGTCGGGCGGCCTCTCGCGGAAGGTCTATTTCCTCGACACGGTCGACCGCGCCCTCCAGCGGCACGGCGTGATCGTGCGGATCCGCAGCACCAAGGGCCGCGGCGGGGACGCCGTGGTGAAACTGCGGCCGGTGCTGCCCAAGGCGCTGCCGGGGTGGCTGCGCAACGACGACGGCTTCGCGGTCGAGATCGACGCCCTGCCCGACAACTACGCCTGCACGGGCGCCCTGAAGCGGACCCTCGGCCGGCACGAGGTCGAGCGCACGGTGGCGGCCCGCAAGCCGCTCGCCCGGTTACTCTCCGGCCGGCAGCGGCGCCTGCTCACCGCATACGCGAATGTGCCCCTCGACTCTCTGCGCACGTTCGGGCCGGTCGAGGTGCGGCGCTGCCGGCTCACGGTCGCGGCCTGCGACCACCCGCTCGTCGCCGAGCAGTGGACCTTTCCCGACGGTTCGATCATCGCCGAACTCTCCACCCGCTGCCCCTCGTCCAAGGCGGCCGTGGTGGCCGACGAAACGTCCAGCGCGCTTCGGGCCCACGGGATCATGCCCGACGACGAGCCGCAGGTCACCAAGACCGAGGCGACCCTGCGCCACTTCAGACCTCGATCTGTGAACCCATGATCACTGTGCGGTCGCGGGGGAGGCTGAAGTATTCCGCCGCGTCCGCGGTGATGTAGGAGGTGGCGATGAAGAGGCGTTTGCGCCACGGCGCCATCGTGTGCGAGGGACCGCGGACGAGCTCGATCGTCGACAGGAAGTAGGACGCCTCGTCGACCGAGATCGGGCCCTCGGTCTGGTCCGCGTCGAGCGAGAGCAGCAGGGCCGGCACGTCGGGAGTCTCCATATAGCCGAAGCGGGCCGTCACGTGCGTGATGCCGTCCCCGGGATATCCCAGGTTGTCGATGAGGACGCGCTGGTCGTCGGCGAGCCGGGGCACGGGCACGGTCTCGATCGACAGGATCACCACGTGGTCGTGGCGCACGTGGTTGTGGTCGACGTTGGCCCGCATGGCCAGCGGGGCGGTCGTCTTGCCGCGGTTCAGGAAGATCGCGGTGCCCGGCACCCTTCGCAGTGGCGGCTGCCGGAGCGGTAGCTCGTCGACGAACTCCCGCAGCGATCCCTCGGCGCGGTCACGTTCCGCGGTGACGATCTCACGGCCGCGCTTCCACGTGGTCATCACCGTGAACGCGAGAAGTCCGATCAGCAGCGGCAGCCAGGCTCCGTGCACGATCTTGGTGAGGTTCGCGGCGAAGAACAGCAGATCGATCGCGAGCAGCGAACCGCCGCCGATCAGCACCAGCCACAGCGGCGTCCTCCAACGCACCCGGGCCAGATAGAAGAAGAGCAGCGTGGTGATCGTGATCGTGGCGGTGACGGCCATGCCGAACGCGTACGCCAGGGCGGCTGAGCTGCGGAACGCGAAGACCAGCACGAGTACCGCGACCATCAACAGCCAGTTGATCCACGGTACGTAGATCTGGCCGATCGTCGACTCCGAGGTGTGCGCGATGCGCAGTCGCGGCAGGTAGCCGAGTTGGCCCGCCTGCGACGTCACCGAGAAGGCCCCGGTGATCACCGCCTGCGACGCGATCACGGTGGCCGCGGTGGCCAGGACGACCATCGCCAGCCGCGCCCAGCCCGGCACGAGCAGGAAGAACGGGCTGGAGACGTGGCTCGGGTCGCCGAGCAGCAGCGCGCCCTGGCCCAGGTAGCTCAGCGTGCTCGCGGGCAGCACCAGTCCGAGCCAGCCCCACACGATCGCCTTGCGCCCGAAGTGGCCCATGTCGGCGTAGAGCGCCTCGGCCCCGGTGACGGCGAGCACGATCGCGGCGAGCGAGAAGAACGCGATGTGGAAGTTCCCGACCAGGAAACCGATGGCGTACGTCGGGGACAGCGCCTCGAGGATGCGGGGGTGCTGCACGATGCCCCCGATGCCGGCCGCGCCGATCGCGGTGAACCAGAGGATCATCACGGGGCCGAAGAGACGTCCGACCGCGGCGGTCCCCCGGCGCTGGAACAGGAAGAGCACCACGATGATCACGGCGGTGAGCGGCACGACGGCGTCTTTGAGGCCGGGCCGCACCACGGCCAGCCCCTCGACCGCCGACAGCACCGAGATCGCCGGGGTGATCATGCTGTCACCGAAGAAGAGGGCAGCGCCGAAGATGCCGAGCCCGGCCAGGAACGCCGCGCTGCGTCGGTGGCTCGCCGTGCCCCAGCGCCGCAGCAACGTGATCAGGGCCAGGATGCCGCCCTCGCCGTCGTTGTTCACCCGCATCACGAGCGTGATGTACGTGAGCGTGACGATGATCATCACCGACCAGAAGATCGTCGAGACGACGCCGAGGATGTTGGCCTCGTTGATCGGCACGGGGTGCGGGTCGGCCGGATTGAAGACGGTCTGCAACGTGTAGATCGGGCTGGTGCCGATATCCCCGAACACCACACCGAGGGCGCCGACCACCACGGCGCCCTTGATCGTGTGGCGGACCTGTCGCTCGTGCGGAGTCGCCGTCTCGGGCGCCTTGAGGCTCACCCGCTCATTCTGCGCGCCGGTGCGCCCTTCCAGTCGATCGCCCCGGGGTGTTGCCTGCCACGGGTCGCGGGCGTTTAGTCACGCGGGTTCAGTCCGACGGTGGCCGCCGTGCGCGGCGGCCACCGCTCGGCACCGCCCTGGCGTACCAGGAAAGCGGTTCGGCGGGCTGGTCGGCGGCGTCCGGGAAATCTTCGGGACGCGGGGAGAACAGGGGTTACCCGCCGACGTGGATGAACGGCGCCCAGAAGAAGGGGTGGTCGATGCCGGGCACGACCGGCTCGTTGCGCACCGGGCCGATGTGGCGGGTGCGCTGAGCCGGTGGACCGGCTTCGAGATCCAGGGTGCGGTACTGATCATTCGCCTCGGCCACGCTCAGGGCACACACCTCCCGCTGCGCCCGGGCCAGCGCGGCGGCGGGCGGCCGGTCGGCGAGCAGCTCCCGGTGCAGGGCGACCATCGTCAGACCGGCGATCTGGTCGTGCACCGGCCAGAGCGAGACGATCAACTCCCGGACGCCCGCGCCGAGGAAGGCCCGGGTGAGCCCGACCGTGTCACCGGCCGAGCCGGCCTGTCTGCGGCCGCTGTCACACGCGCTGAGCACGGCCAGGTCGACCGTGGTGCCGAGGCCGACCAAGTCAGGGACGGTGAGGCTGTCGGCGCCGGCCAGGGCGAGCTCGGCGCTGTAGGGTGCGCCCTCGGCCAGCGAGCCGTGGGTGGCCAGGTGCACGATCCGGGCGGTGGCCATGCGGTCGAGCACGGCCGTGCGGTGGGCGGCCGCGCCGCGCAGAACTTGCTGCTGCCGCAGCCGGGCGATGGTCACGGCCTCGACCTCGGCGCCGGGCAGCCGCATCAGGTCACGGTCCGGGCCGTACGCGGGATTGCCGACCACCAGGGCCTCGACGCCGGCGCCGAGCGGCGGGGCGGCGCCGGGATCGGCCGGCAACAGCGAGGAGGAGGGCAGGTAGGACAGCTCGTGCTCGGTAATCAGCAGGTCGGCGCCGATCGGCAGAACCTGGAAAGGCAGAACGGCGAGACTCCCGTACGGCACCACGACCACCCGCCGATATCGCGCCAACTCCGCGGCGAACGGCTCGAGCAGCAGCTCGGCGAGGGGCCGGCCGAGTTCGCGGCGCACGCCGGGTGCGGAGGTCCGGTCGGCGACGGCGCGGTGGAAACGCCGGACCGCCGCGCTCAGCTCCGGGGTCGGTGCGTCGCGGCGGGCCATCCGGACCTCGTCGGTGGTGACGGCCCAGCCGGTCAGCGAGTTGTCGAAGGCGTGGAATTCCAGCAGCAGCGTCCCCGGGCGGAGCCGCTGCTGGATCTCGGCCAGCGTGGGGGTGTCGGGCAGCACGCGGCGGTGTTTTAACTCGGGGGCCAGGGTGATCATGCGGATCTCGGCCCGGTCGAGTGCCCGCTCGGCCGCCACCATCTCGCGCCGGGTCACCGCGGGCTCGCCGGCTCGGCGGGATCGGGCCAGCCGCTCGACCGTACGGCCGAACTCGGCTCCCGCGCGCTGCCAGCCGCCGACGGCCTCGGCGACGACGCCGTCGGCGTCCGCGCCGCTCAGGTCGACCAGATCGAGCAGGGAGGCGCCGCGACAACGATCCGCGAGCCGGAACGCCTCGGCGCGATGGGAGTCGGCTCCTGGTTCGCCGGGGCGGGCGAGGGTGGTGTGCGCTCCGACGGCGGTGGCGTACAGGCCGGCCACCGTGACGTCGTCGGTCGCCATGACCCGCAGGACGTCGCGGGAGAGCTCACCCAGGTGCCGTTCGAACTGGGCGATGGCCGTCCCGGCCAGCTCGGCGGCCGGGCCGGGCTGCCCGGCGCCCAGCAGCGCCTCCGCCTCCCGCGCGGCGGGCTCCCAGGGCCGCTCCTCGCGGGCGAGGTCGGGCGGCGGTAACCGGCGAAGGATCTCGAGCGCCGGCGCGTACTGATGCAGCCGGATCAGCAGGGCGGCGGCGATGTCGTCCGGGAAATTCGCGATGTGCGGTGCGATGAGCGCGAAGGCCTCGTCCCAGCGGTGCATCGTCCCCAGCACCGTGCCGACGAGTCGCGGGACGCCGAGCTGCTCCGCTGTGGTGTGTGCCGCGGCGAACCAGGTCTCCGCGGCCCCCAGGTCACCGCCGACCCGTGCGGCCACCCCCTCGTAGAGCGGCACCAGCACGCTCGTCTCGGCCAGGGCGTCCCGCACGGCCGTGGCGATCATGAGGGCCGGCTCGGAAGTCTCGGCCGGTGCCCGGGTGAGCAGCCATTCCAGGTAGTCGGCGATCTCCCGGAGGACACCGGGATCGGTGAGCACGATCGCGTCCCGGTGCGCACGCAGCACCAGCTCGGTCAGCTGCCCCCAGGCCAGGACGCTCAGCTCGGTCGTGGTCGTGGTCGTGGTCGTAGCCCGCGCCTCGGCGATCTTCGCCATCGTCCACACCAGAGCGGCCGGACGATAGTTGGCGCCCAGATAGAGCGCACCGCGCTCGCGGTCGAGGGCCACGGACTCGGCCTCGGCCCCGATCCGGCGCCCGACGGCATCGGCGAGCGCGAGCGCGCCGACGCTGTGCAGCAGACTGTCGCCGCGCCAGCGCCCGGCCTTGACGTAGCACAGCCGGCACAGTCCGCGGGCGAACGACGAACTGCCCACGGTCGACGCCCAGTCGGCGACCCGGTCCGCGACGCGTTCGCCGTCGACCTCCCCGCCGGCGCGGATCGTGGCCAGGGCGTGCTGGACGAGGATCAGCATCCGCAGCGCGCTGTCGCCGGCCGCCTCGGCCTGCGCGCCCGCCTGCTCCAGCAGCGTGAGCGCCTCGTCGGGAGCGTCGGCGGCGAGGGCGAGGCGGGCCCGGCGCAGGCCGACGGCGGCGGCGCCCCGGCACGAACCGGCCGCGGCGTAGAACTCCTCGGCGGTGGTGTAGCGCTGCCGGGCGGTCTCCGGATCGAGCAGCGGGGTGACCGGGCCGGCCGGCCGTGGTTCCAGATCCTCGTCCAGCAATTCCGGGTGCCGCCAAGGGTGGGCCGCCCGGTCGCCCTCGGCCAGTAGGCAGGCCGCCGCACCGGACGGGTCGCCCACCGCCTGGTACATCGAGCGGGCCAGATCGAGCGGCCCCACGGCCTGATCGACGAAGCCCGCCCGGGTCATCAGGTCGGCGAGTACCCACGCCGCCGGGGCGATCGCCTGGGGTTCCTGGTCGAGCACGGCGGCGGCCACGGCCTGGGCGTCCAGCACCATCTGCTCGCCGAGACCGCCGCCGCTCGCGATGATGCTGCGACGCGCCGGCAGCGGGGCCGCCAGGTGCACGAGCAGGTAGGCGGGGAGCGAGCTCTGCGGCGTCGCCTCGTCAGCCTCCGGGGGCACGACCAGCCGGGCGAAGTCGACGTCGTCATCGCCGGCCGCGCCGGTGCCACCCGGAAACCAGTTGAGGTCCCGTACCTGCGCGAGATGCCACAGGGCGCCGGCGACCGGTCCCGGTTCGGCCGCCTCGAGCATCGCGAGCGCCCTCTTCGGCTCCCCGGCGCTGATCGCGGCGGCGGCCCGGACGAGGGGATCGTCGGACGTCTCGAAGTGGGAGAGGTCGCGCCACTCCTCCCGCAGCAGCAGTCGTAGCAGCATCTCAGGCTCCTCGGGTCAGCGGTCGGGCGAGGCCGGGCATCACCTACCTCAGCCTGCGAGTGATCAACAATGAGCAGCAGGTGATCGGCCAGTTCGTGATCCAGCCCGCGGAGATCGCGGCGATGCCCCCGTCCGGGGCAGGGCGTCGAGCACCTCGGCGGTGTCCAGGTAGGTGAGGTGATCGCAGGCGACGCGCAACGTGACCGGCGAACGGTCGTCCGGCAGTCGGCGGGCGCTGTCCTCGCTGACCAGCAGATCGCTGGGCGCGCGCAGGAACGCCGCCGCGGCGATCTCGCTGATCCCGGGCAGCCGCAGCCGTTCGAGCAGGTCACCGAGGATGCTGCTCCCGTCGGCCCGCCGCTCGACGACCGAGGCCGGCGTGGCGGCGGCTCCGGCCACGACGAGGTAGGGCACCCCGGGATCGGGACTCGCGGCCAGCTCGCGCAACAGCGCCGAGTCGGGCCGCAACTGGTGACCCGCCTTCGGGTCCTCGCGCCGGCTCAGGGCGAGCAGTCGGGAGAGAACCGACGGGGGCCAGGACATCGAGGTGAGCCCGTTGAGCCCGAGCGCCAGCGCCACTGTGGCCCACTCCCCGCCCCGCGGCCAGGAGAGACCACCGTTCGGAGTGCCGAGCAGCGTCACCTGAGTCACCACGTCGGCGCCGCCCGCCCGCTCGACGAACCAGCGGACGATCAGGCCGCCGACCGAGTGGCCGATCGCGAACAGCGGTTTGCCGTTGCCGGGCCGCAGTCCGGCGTCGTCCAGCGCGGCGGCGAGCACGGTCGCGCACTGCTCGACCTCGACGTCCGGGCAGGCATGGTCGAAGGTCAGCAGCAGCTCGCCCGGGGCGCGGCCGCTCGCGATCAGGTCGCGGGAGTCGCCCACGAAGCCGGGCACGTAGAGGTGGACCGAGGCGGCCGCGGCCACCCGCTGTCGGATCTTCTCCGGGTCCCGCTCGTGGACCACCGCGCCGTCGGGATCCCGGTCGGCGACCGCGAGCCCCGGCTCGGGCGCGGGCGTTCCGGCGAGTCGGCGCAGGTAGATTCGGATTGGGGGAGTGGGTAGCCGGCCGATCAGCAGCTCGGCTCCGCCGGCCGCGGGACGGGCACTACCCAACGGCAAAAAGAACCCACGGTCGTACGCGACGGGCAGCAGCTCATCACCGGCGGCGACGGTGATCCCGGCCCGCAGCGTCAGGGGATTCTCGCCGGTGACGCCGCGATGGTCGAACCCCGCAGGTGTGACGAGCTCGAGAACGTTCGGGCCCGCCATGCCGCTTCGGGTGGGCAGGAGCTCGACCGGGTGGGCGAACGGGTCGTCGCGCAGTACCGGCGGAAGCGCCGGACCGTGCCCCGCACGGGTGGCGAGGTCCTCGGTGGTGAGCCGGGCAACCGCGCCGGTCAGGGAGTCGTGCCCGAGCAGCGTCACCCCCGGCGCCAGCCGCGCTTCCGCGCCTGCCATCGGCACTGGAAGGGCTTCCCGTGGCCGCACGACGGTCACCTTGATCTCGGAAGTGGCCCAGTCGGCGATCGGCTCCGTGGACGCCACCGCCTCGAAGTGGCGCAGCCGCACCCGGCGCAGCAGACGGTCCAGCGTGCTCAGCGGCGGACCCAGATCGCGGCTCAGCGCCGGTCGGCTCAGCTCGGCCAGGTCGGCCAGGTCGGCCAGGTCGGCCAGGTCGGCCAGGTCGGCCAGGTCGGCCAGGTCGGATTGGTCGAGCAGGGAGGTATCGGCGTCCCGACTGCTCACGATCATCTTCACGATGTGGTCCAGCGTCACCACGCCCCGCTCGGCGAACTCGTCCGGCACGGTCACCGCGAGCGGCTGGTCGTCGAGCGCCCAGGCGCGCTCACCCGGCGCCAGCGCTACCCGCCCCGACGGGAACAGCCCAGAGAAGACGGAGAACGTCTCGGGCAGCACGAGCACGCTGCAGTGCAGGGTCCGGTTCCCGGTGTTGGCCACCGAGATCTTGATCTGCGGCGCCTGCCAGGTGCCGTCCCGCAACTCGTAGGTCAACCGGAGTTCGCCGTCGACCGGCAGCTCCGGCGGGTCGCCGCCCTGCGCCTCGATCTCGGCGTTCCAGGCGTGGACGCGGAGCCGGACGGTGTCCCCGGCCGGCGAACCGCGGTTGCCGAGGTCGGCCACCCGGCGCCAGCGCGAGATGTGCTCGAGGTAGTGGATCGCCGTCCCGGCCGCGGTGTTCCCGGTGAGGATCGGCGCGACGGGTTGGCGCTCGGGCAGGCGGACGATCTCGTAACCGTCGTCGGTGGCGGTGAGGGCGTACTCGGATTCCCCCGCCGCGGCCTCCCGGACGAACAACGACGGGCCGCCGCTGTCGTCGGCCTGGCCCAGGACATCGCGCGCGGCCTGCACCTGGGCCGCGTCGCCGTCGAGGACGACCGGCAAGCGGCTCAACGGGGCCGAGACCGGCACGGCGGTCCATGCCGTACCCCGGTCGGGTTGGACGTTGGTCCTGAGGGTGAGCTTGACCGCGCTGAGGCCCGGCTCGACGCTCGTCACGGTCGCGTGCCCGGCCGCGTCGGCGACGTTGCGCAGGTCGTCGTCGGGGGTGCCCTGCGGGAAGACGGCGAAAACCGTGGTCTCGGGGCCGTCCGGCAACGGGACGCCGTGCACCGCGCCCGCGTCGACG
>Ga0247737_1000385_pt1 | contig 17426 bp, 17 predicted proteins | sample UWRJL028104C2_FD_180937 | JGI IMG/M metagenome (GOLD analysis project Ga0247737, IMG submission 180937) | Plant litter microbial communities from Arlington Agricultural Research Station in Wisconsin, United States - UWRJ-L028-104C-2 | ecosystem: Environmental > Terrestrial > Plant litter >...
GTAAGGGAATCCGGCAGAATGAAGTCAAGCTGTGGATCGTAAGGATGGAGAACAGAGCCTCCGAAACCAAAGTTAGTAAACGAGGCGTCGGTTGTCATATCATGGTATAGAGACAAAGTATCGCTACTACAGTTCTGGTCACTTCTGACGAGGTCCGCCGATAACTGCGTCTGTCTCTGTGGGCTATCAAGCTCTGAGTTAAGATCTGAAAATATGCTCAGCTTACTCTCAAGGTTCAAACAGCATAAAATAACACATTGACACTTACTGATTGACTGAGGTGCCTTTCTCTTTTTGGTACATTCCACGACTGAACCTAGCGAAACTTTTTCCGCTCCAATTAAATTTACCTCTTCCTCCAAATCAACACGTCGGGACTCCGTAGAGGTCGTTGTCTTCGGATGGAGAGACTGTGATCGCCCAATATCCTTACGGAAGATTGCGAACCGACAATCAACAGTATGTCTGGTACATTCGACACAATTCTTTGCCCCGGGTTCTTTCCGGCAACGAATTTTCTTGCCATGACACCTATCACAGGCAGCGCGATACCGAACGGGTTCGCCTACGTTATTAACAGCTGTACCTCGTGTGGATGCTTGCGAGGTTGCTCGAGTTTGTACGATTCCTTCCATATTAGTATCGAGATAGCGGCGTATTAATGATACTGTCGACAAACGATATACCTGGCTCCCTAGTTCGGGATTGATCCTCCAATATATACAAGCACTGCGTACAAATACTACACACCACGCTTTAAATGATTAAGTATGATACGTATTGTTTCCTTCAAAGACTGCATACACCGTGATATTTTTCCCACAACAAAGATGATAATATCAACAGAAGCGTAGTAGGTTGTCGAATTGTGGACTTGTGTCAACGTTGCTTTATCTGCCTCACGGGCTACCGAGTAGCGTCTGGCGTACCTTTATCAAATTTATGCCAACTTCTATAGAGTCTACGCCTCAACTCCTGTGCATTAAAGCTATTCTTCATTAGTGGCATGGCCATGATAGGGGTTAGGGGTCAGCCCATCCCATGGATTATTTAAGTTCGGTGTAAGTTAACATAGTTTAGTTGGAAGTTTTGGGAACTTTCCGCTTCGTGTATTCGCTGGCATGTTGGCTTTTAGGCACTTGGATATTTATTTACAATTCGTAACATCTATAAAATCTTCATTATTGAAAAAAACCCCAATAATTAGGAAGTCCTCTGTCAGCTAACACCAGCCTTGAAATGCGCATAAATGATCTCTGTAGAGTTTGCTAAAACTATTAGGTATGTATAATATTGAACATCTAACTACGTAGAAGTAGGATCTATCAAAGCGATGGTGTATTGAGGAGACCTATAAATTTGATAGAACTTATAGAAAGTTCTTCTAACATAATGTCACTTTTGCAACCAAAAGGATAGGGAACGTCAAAATCAACCACAAAGCAGTTTTTGGATTATTACATTGTTTATAACTTTGCCATGGAATGAATTCCACATTCAGGTCTAAGCTTAGAACACCCGCTAAGAAACAAACTCTTATGACCTCTCGAACATGTTCATCTCTACTTGAGTCCGTAAGGTTTGGTTTGATTCTTCTGCACTGTACACATCTTTTACGAGACACCGCATATTACAGTAGTCACCTTTCATATGTGTTAGGAACTTAGAAACAACGATTCTATTAGATCGAACACCTTTCTATGATCTTTCAGTTGCCACCACTTTGTCTAACACCGCACGCATCCATCATTTACTACCGAGATTCATGATAGTCAGATCAGCTCGAGAAGGGTGATGATTCTTCTGGATTGCTTTCCTGAGATGAACGGTTGACCTCAGTGGTTTCGGGTACCATTACCACCAAAGGATTGCGCTCGCCGCCCTACCTGAGTTGAGGATTGTGTTGATTCAGTAGCAGGCTTTGCGGCAGCCTTCGAAGTAATTTTGGCAACTAATTTCGCTCTCTCGTCGATGATTTGCTTTACGATCGCTTCTTTGGCTGGTCCGACTTTTGGCCGGCCCTTCGAGCCATTATTGAGTTCCATACTAAATTCCAATTTATTGTCGACGCAGAACTGAAGCCATAGCTGTAGACGTTTGTCAAGGATCTGTCCACGATGCTCTTCGTTTGGTTCATTAGCATCTTCGGGACTTGGATCGCCGCCCTGTGTAACTGGGCAACCGTGAGGAATTGGTTTGTCAGTTGGACCACTATACATGAATACCTTGACATAGTCAGGATGTGGATAGTATGGACCCCAACGAGTTTTGATATAACCGCGACTGTTGTCCTTGTTGGTTTTATTGATTGCTCCATTAGTCTCCCGAATTGGCGAACCATATGGAACGATGAATAAACCTTGTTTGAGCTCCTGCACGAGAAGGTGGGTGATGAAGTGCTTCCCGCCTTTACATTGGTAGCCATCAGCTGCAGGCTCCCATGTATATCTATCTGGACATGGTGTAGTCATATCGAAAAGTTTGTTAGCCCATTCGTCTTGCTTTATCTTTTCAGTAGGAGTCATTGTTTTATACATTATATGCTTGCAGGCCATATCTATGTCTTTCTCAGTGATCGTTGATGGGTGAATTACTGTCTTTGGAGCAGTCGAATTGAAATTTTTCTCGTGATCAGCTAACTTCTCTCGTAGAGTCTTAGTCATTCTAGCAGAGGGTTGCTGGGTTGCAGGCCGTTCACCGTAGGTAATTTCTGGCCGTAGGCCGGTACTTGGTTTTTGGATGTGGCTTTGGTATTTTGAGCTGGTCATCGGCAAACCGATATCGTTATGGTAAATCTTTTGCAGCTGTATATATAATTGGTAAGTACCCAGTAGTAATCACAAATGAGAGAGGAGCTATACGGACGACTTACAGAACGAGTAGAAGAAAGGGCTTGGTTGCGCACCACTTGACTAGCCGCAGCTAGGGGACTCTCTACCTGCGACTGATCTCCTAATTTCGGGATAGGTAGAGTACTAGTCTTACCTATCTGCATACGTCTCTCATAGGCGGACTGTGTAATTAATCCATCATATTGAGTACGGTTCATGTTTCCCAGATAGTCACTGGATGCGCCTGGATCTTGTTTGGTCTTGAATTGTTCCGCATCACTATATTTGCTGATAGTAGTTTCTGCGTATTTGGTTAATATATTGCTCTGGACTTTGAGGGAAGAGAAACCATACTTTTAGAGTCTGCTCTCCCATGATAACTAGGTGTATTCCCAGCTTCTAGAACCTTCCCATTCAAGAGTTCGGCCATATCAACTGTCTCTTCTTCGGGTCCAGGCGGCTGAGAAATTCCTCCTTTACTTAATTTGCACGACATAGCTGCAGAGTGTTGAGTATAAGTTTGATAAGAACAAGAAACATGGATACTCACCAATCAATAAGGATGTAAGCTAATCTACCGAGATTTCGTTGGTATCTTGGTCTTTTAGCTATGTAGTCCTTTTGGTAACTCCTAGTCGTTTCGAGTTATGATGAGTGTTGAGTCGTGTCTGGCACAGTATTTAAATAGAGAATTTGATTGTAGTGGCAGATATCATAGATGTAAGGGAGCCCAATGATAAAGAAGTGACTAGTTTTTCTGAATCCAATTGAGAAGGTCCCGTTGAATCACAGCACACAATATCACTTATGTGGGTAGATGATTCAGAATCACCAAACACGAATCCATATTAGGAAATGATATGGTATGAAGATCTATATTCTGTACGATGGCGCAGGTGTTCAGTCACACTGTATAGTGATTTGCTTTTAGTTTTCCCTGTTTCAAATCTTGCTTTCAGTAATTTTTAGCCTCCACTATCATTTCAGTGAGGTACAACATAGAGCTACTACCTGGGAAAGCTCCTGATTTATGCTAAGAGGATACTTCTTCTGACAGCAAGTATTGAGCAAAGCCCCAATATTTCTGGCTATTTGCACATAGCAGCCTATTTCTACGAAACTATATACTAAAAACCGTCCTCGTCAAATTGCTTAATTTTTCACAAATAGAATAGACGTAACCACAAAGGAAACAAATCCTTGCTTAGTGATCTTCCCTAAAACTATTGTGTAGAAGAAGCCAAGTATATCTTGATAAACCCTCACCTCTTCATAATTAGGGTTAGCACTAGAGCTAACATCAAAGAAGAGAAACCAACGTATATCAACCAACTTACAAATCTGACAAACAATTATAACTATTCTGTCATTCCTTCGTGAACCCTATGAAAGATGACCAAACATTGAGTGTTATTATGATTCGTGTCTACAAGTACTCATTTCTGAGAAAATGCTGCATTCGTGACTGTTCCGCTCACAGCGAAGTGAGACTGAATAAACTTAGTCCTTTCTTTGAGAGGAGAGTTTCTGAAGTGCCACCACTTCTAAACTGGGCAATGGGTGGCCATTTGCTCTACCGGAACACATCTGATTTCCTTAAACTCTAGGATTATTTGATCAGAATTGAGGATAAAGTTGATTAAAATCAAGACCTATTGGTTCAAGCCCGGCGACAGGATAGTGCTCTGTCCCACAATTAGTGCGCTATTCAATTGCGTCAAGATTATACTCACCCCAGAATATGGAATCAAAAAGATCCATTGGTGACATATTCATAGTTTGTTCTACAGACTGCATATCTGGCATCCCCATCATAGGGTATTCTAGCCTAGAATTTGTTAGAAAGATCAGTTATATGTTCCCGTGATACTTACGATGGAAGCATTCCATTCTGTAATGAAGCCATGGCTAAAGCAGCGTCCTGGTCTTCAAATTGTGTCGGATTCTGAGTGTGAGTCTGCGTTTGGTCTTGATCCTGATATCCTGGTCTTGGTGTGTTGGGCGCTCTGCTATCCACTACCCAACCATGATCGTAGATATTTCTTAAGGCTGCTAGAGCTCTCGATAATGGCCCGCTTAATTCAATATCCTTGTCTGAGGTGTGGATATGGGTGGAGTTTTGATCCTTTGCTGCGGTCGCTGATAGAGCGGAGATCAAATCTCCCTGAAGTTGCCTGACTTCTGGATCTGTTTTAGTATGGCCGATAATTCCCAATAGCACCGCTGAGGACAGCCCATGATACGTAAATGCCCAAGAACGTGTAGGAATCACAGATAGCGAGTGCATCTTCAGATACATCCGAACTGTCTCCACCAGGTTTCGCTTACACATCTCTGCTAAGTTTGCTTTTTCCATATCAGTCATGCCGACGTTTTCTCCACGCCGCAGCGATGGTCGACATAGAACAGATATCACAAAAGAGGTATGGAGACGAATAGCGTAATGTTGCAATCGATCTTGTACAGTTTTGCAGTCATCTTTCTCTCTGAAGGAAGCTTTGACACGCATGCGTAACCCCTCAACTTCCATAGAATCAGCTATTATTCGATTGAAATCAGGATTCGAAGTGGTGTCGCTATTCAATGACTGCAAAACCTTCGCGCAAAGATGATACATTGCCTCAGTATATGAAAGACCATCTATTAATGCCCGTTCTTCGAGCGGTAGTTGACATCTGGTCATAGTGGCGATTGGAGATCTGTCAAAAGACAGTGAAAGTAAACTATCTTGCCAGACTATCGTCCACCTAGAAATGTCTTAGCTTAGATAATAGATCCAACCACGGAAGTGATTCACCATAGTTTCCTTTTGGGTAAGTCGCTCGCAGCTGGCACTTGGGTACGGCAATTCTCATTAGGGCCACGATGAAGTCCCAAAGCTTGGGCTAATCTGCACGTAAGACCAATAAGCGCCCATGAGGCTTCTGCCTTCATGTCGTTTGACAGAACAAATCCTAAGATTAAGAGCGCTTGGAGGCATTCAAGTGAGGGTCGAATTATATAGTTCGATAGCCTTAAACAGTGAAATGATGCATGGACTAGTTCTTATTGTTACACGGCTGTCAATGCTGGGAAGACAGAATACTCACCATAAGACTGGCTGGTGGCAACTCTTTTGTGATATGAGAGCTCACAATAGTTTGTGGCAACCGCCAAAACGGCGAAAAGCATGCCTAGCCATGCAGGTGAGACTCCTTTACTCGACGGGGAGCTTCTTGAGCTTGAGGCTCTATCTTCTAAGTAGGTACATAGTTTTGATTCAAAATCTTCCACATCAATCAGAAGACCCCAAAAAGGTTGCACTATTTGTTTGTAAATTTGGAAAGTTCTATGCAAAATTAACATCGCCAACACCATACGACTTTGGTGAGTATACTTCAGAATGTCTCTATCAGAGGGTAAAACTCTAGTAATATCCTGTCGGATTTTACCCATGTGGTCTGTTGACATGAACGGATAGGGAGCTGACGATATCTGAAGGCCCAAAATTGGCATAATATCTTTTCGTATAACATCATGGTCGCCAGCTACCGATGGCTCTCCGCCTCTTGTTTCCTCCCGAAGAAAGGCAGCAATGCTGTTTTGTCCTAAATAGCGAGATTCCGTCGTCTCTTCTTCATCTAACTTCCGATCAGTTCTACCACTTTCTCGGACGGGTGAAGATAAGGAGAAGCACGTGACGAAAATTTGGTTGTCAAACGTGCATTACAGAATCTCTTTGAAAAATGTACAAATTTCAGAGTGAAGTCTTAGGATATTTATCACATACCCGCGTTTGCCGGCCATCGATCTTGCCTTTGGGAGTTCTCACTATCCGGGGAGTGTGGTCTCTTCACTCCAGATATCGACTCCGGCGTCAATCCTGTCTGAGCCTTCCCCTTTCCCTTTGCTTTAAATTTTGGGGTCTCTCCGCGGTGTTGTTTCGGGTTGTATGAACACAGATTCGCGTGGTTTCTGCTCTCACAATTCACACAAGGCTGCTTGTTATCACACTTTACTTTCCGCTGTCGACATGGCCAACACGCGGTCCCTTTTCAAAAAGGTTAGCTAAAGTACAGACTAGATATGCAGAATTCTTAGACTCTATAGAGTGTACATGTCTAGTCATATAAGAGATACTGAAGTTCTGGGAAGTAGTGGAAGAGGTGTGGAGAAGTGTGGAGAATGCGCTTTTACCATAGCGAACTTTGCGATGAGAATGGATGATCCTGCTCGCCTCATCTGGACTTAAGGACAATTCGATTGGTTCCTGACCGTTACTCATGGCGTTGTGGTTTATCACCGGAGGTTCATTATGCTCTCTCGGAGGCATATCGGGAATCCGGAGATTTCTTCAACTTCTCTTCCCCTCTCGCTTATGTCACCACATATGGGTCCCGTGACCATAATCTATAGATGTAATACAACATCGAATATGTGTCGACCTATTCTGATTTAAACAGCTGAAGTTAGAATAAAGTAATATGAGACGTTGTGTTGAATGTCTTAGATGCTCCTGACTAACTATGGGACAGAGGGTTAGACGTAGTCAACAAAGACCCGTGACTCTACATATATATATATATATCTCTCTCAAATTAAACTTGCTCTGTATGACATAGGCCAATCTAAACAAAAGCTAGCCAATAGAAGTACAATAATTCGTTTTCAGTGGCAATTAAGCTTATTAGCACTGGAAGGCCACTCCGGTTTTCTCGACCTTATTTTGCCCACCACTTGCAAAACCAGTTCCTTCACTTTTGATCTCAACAAGCCCAGGGAACTGTGGTTGATTAGCATTGTCTGCTGACCATTGACTAGAGTGTGAAATTCCATGTTTACGAGGTCTAAGGAGGTGGAAGGATAATACGTACTATCTTTTCTTTGCCAGATTTGTTCTCTTGCTTGCTTTTGCCTTTAATTTCTGTTAAATCAGCTTCGCAGACATAACAAATAACGGCATTGTGGTCTATTTCGGGCGCGTGTGCATCATGGATACCGGTTGGAGTCATAAATTTGGTGACACAATTTTTGCATAGGACATGTCCACATGGCTTAGCAAGCATGGCCTTGGATGTATTGCTGAGTGCCTTTTTGCACGATGGACAGATTCGTTGGTTAACTTTTGTGACAGTATCTATCTCCTCGGTAAAGTGGACTGTGACCAGGCCATGTAGTGAATAGTAATGTGGCTTGTCAGGCGGGGAAGATGGGCATATGGGCGACAGTTTAGCCTTTTTAGCGATGTTATGCAGAGTTGTGTTGGTATTGGAAGAAGGTGTTATCGAAGGCACCCAGAAGGAAGGAAGGGTAGTCTTTGATGCCTGTGATATCGTTAATTATGGACATATCAAGTGTGACGATAATACACACCTTTTCATCGTCAATTGTCTTTCTCGCCTTGGTCCTTTCCTCTTGAGCTATTCGAAGTAATTCATCTTCATCTAACTCGAACTTTCTTTTTTCTCCTTTTTTGCTTCCCGGGATTTCTTCTTCTACTATAATCTTCCCATCTTCTCTTCCAACAATCTTCTTTCCGACAACTCCAGTTTTGGCTTCCAAGCCCATTTGGACTTTCTCGAAGTCCTGGACAGCTCTTTCCTTGGCTTCATCTTCTTCGCGGTCCCTATCTTCATTTGCTTCTCCTTCCTCCTTTTCTCTGACCTTCTCAAGTCTAAATTTGCCTGATTAGCATCTAAATTTCTACATATACTAAACTGCCCCATAGTTAACCAGTGATAATCGAGCACGAACCTTTTAATCTCTTTCTTCTGTGACAGAATATTGCTCAAAGCACATTCCCTGCAGAACAGATCCCCATGAGAGCAAGATACGGGGTTCTGGGCTGGCATCAGGCACAGTCTGCATGAAGCGAATGGCAAAAATGAGTCTCGAGAGAGACGGGCACTATTTGAACCCCATGCTGACTTTGCGAGCGATCTTTCATATGAGGTGAAGACTGCACGAGAAGTATTACGCTTACCTGAGAGAAAGTCAGTAAATTATCCCAAGGCATTGAAAGGATACTGTACTGTGTGACATGCTGTCGGGGTGATGCGTAGATTCCTCTGAGATATCTCTTTTCCAAAAGATCTATAAGATAGGGGACCTTGTATATGATGTGGAAACAGGGTAGATATTCAGGGAATTGGAAAAGAGGTCAGGTGGGCCAGTATTGTAATCGCAGCTCCTGATTAGGCTTAACCGGAGTGCTAGGTAGGCCTTTCAATTAAATCCTGGATAGAGTGAGCCGTGACAGTCTGTTGAGTGAAGTCTTTCAATGAAGGCAGAAGTAAGTCCACGGCTGAAACTATACACAGGAGAATTATTTCTTTGTTTTCTACATGTGGAGACTTTTACTTTTGACAAACTTTCAAGTTCTTCGTCGTCTAAAAAGGGAGACGAGGCTGGCGCAAGTCTTGACGTCCTTGGCGCCAAGTATGCATACTAAGATTCCAGGAACCGACGTCACTTCATTTGTATGTATTCTCGTGCTCTCTCGTTTTTGTGTTTTTGGATGGCGTTCCTTTCATTACAGAATCATTTTATATATGACCTAAGATAATGAGCGACGGGGACATGCCTCCCCAAGGCTCTGCGCCAGTAGCTCCTGGTCTGCCATGGAGATTTACTTCTTCAGCCACTATGGGTGTTGTAACAACAATTGCGAAAGGGTTCCTGTACGGCCTTAATAATATGGAAGTGACAGGCCTGGAAGGTTTTTTAGAAATTTTGGATAGACGGAAAGATATAGAGGGAAGGCAGAGGGGTTTACTAACTGGTAAGAGAACTATTCCATCCTCATCCGCGAGCAAGACTAAGTTTACTGATTCCTCTAACAATTAGTATCAAATCATGTCAGCGTGTATGAACACTAAATGCAAATAGGTAGTGACATCTGCTAATTTCATGGGTAGCGTTGATGATCCCTTAATTTGGGGGGTGTTGCCATTTTCGCAGTCGTTCAATCCTTTAAATCATAGATGGAGTCTAGGAAGTTACGATATATGTTTTAAGAATAAGTATGGTTTGGATGTTTCCCTGCGATGGGGTAAGCTCTAACGTTTCATAGAGCTCTATCTACCTTTTTTAGCTTAGGACAAGTTCTCCCTACTCATAGAGGCGACTACTCTCCACCTTCGCAAGCCGGCCTTTTCCAACCTACGATGACCCAAGCAATCCGTCTCCTCTCATCACAGCCTTTCTCCCAAGCTCCATACCAAGGATCAGTTCGAAACCCTTCTGGCTCCCACTCCTCAAATGTGGTCGATCCCTTCTCTTCCGCTGCCCTAACTTACACTACAACGGGCCACGACATATTTCCTGCACCTTCTGCATACCTCTCTCGTCGACACTCATGGGTACACATATTTCCCGAGGGTCGCGTGCATCAACACCCTCTCAAAACCATGCGCTACTTCAAATGGGGGGTTTCTCGTCTTATTCTCGAATCCGAGCCGTTACCAGATATTGTACCGATTTTCATCGATGGAAATCAAGAAGTTTTCCATGAGAGCCGACAATTCCCTAGATTTGTCCCTAGGGCGGGAAAGCGTATTCGCGTAGCATTTGGAGAGAAAGTAGATGCAGAGAAGGTATTCGGAGATTTAAGGGAACAGTGGAAGCGATTAGTGAGTCTGCAAAAGGAAGCGCTGGCTAAGAAGGGCTTGTCTGCGGAGTGGGAGCTTGGGGAGTTGGCAGATGGACTGAAATATGGGAATGAAGCTGAAGCGCTAAGGGAAGAAGTCACAACTAGGATAAGACAGGAAGTTTTGAAAGTGCGCCGGAGTCTAGGATACCCAGAAGAAGATCCAAAGCAGGGCATGGCAGAAACTTGGGCAGTGGAAGGTGGCTCTGGGAGAAAGATGAAGGGGAAAATGCAAGATGGTAGTTGGATTGGTGAGACCTAGTTTAAATGATCTCATGCCACTCTTGGTATGTAAATTTTTACTTCCAACTACCTCTGACCCCCAAGGAGTGTATAAGTACTGGCCATTTAGTAAACTAGATGACCTTTAGCCGTCATGACAAAAGCAATAAGGTAATGACGCTTCAAAGACATACCTTCCGATCTAGTCACTACTTCCTGGAACCTACACACAGGTTATAAACGACTACATAATCCTTACTGCGAGCCTACATTGTCGATATACTAGAGTCAGCGTCTCATAAGCCTCTCAGAAACATCTACCACATTCTCCCTACCAAGCCTCTACATTCTCTCGTTCTCCATCATATTCCTCTCAGTGATCTCTCCCTGACCCGCAAAATTCCCATTGCACGCCTACATACTACTTAGCCTGCTATCTATCCCTGGCGATTCTACAAGTAACATTGTGATATCTTCTCTATTGTCATCTCTGAGTGCGATGATAGGTACGATATCTTCAGAGTATACTTTGCACGCAGAATTGGTATTGAAGATGCTAGTAGCGATATTGGCAGCGCATATACCAGTTATAAGGACGGTGAGTTTGAATTGGTCACTGGATATTGAAGGGGCACTTGGGGTGGAGGTATAGTGGGCACGTCAGCCGAGAGAAAGAAGAAGCTGCAGGTTTACATCACAACTGATGTGATTTGGTATAGTATAGAGATGAGCCAGGCTATGTTTGGTAGAACATTAAGCTTTTTACCACATTTCTTCTAGCTCTTCTCCGCCAACATCTTCAGTATTGCAAGTGTTCTATTCTAGATACTCGCCATCTTTTCAGCCCCACTCGCTCGGTTAAGTACTCATAGTGAGAGCTCGTAGAACAGACCCCGATCTTCTGTTAGGCTGTAAGTTTATAATCGGAAGGATAACTGGTATAAACGCCAACAGGAATCGCAATTAGCACAGAAGTCTAGTTGATGATTATTCCAGAATAGCGCTTCATGCTCAAAATGATGATTCATGCTTCAGTATCTAAAAGAAATTTACAGCATTGGACCGATCAAGATGTGTGTCACCACAAGACAATCAGAGAAGAACTACAATTGCGGCATAACCAAACTTTGATCTCTGTATAACTCGACTTAATACTACTTATTTTCATCATTAGAAGGTATTTCCTAAAACGTCGCTTCGGCAATATTATTAGCAAACATCGAATCTTTGAATGGAGCCGTCGCAGAACCAAAGTCGGTATTCTGCAGCGCATCTCTCGCGGGACCCGGCAAGCTTTCCCATGCAATTAAGGGCTGTTGTCCACCCTTGGTAACAGAAATACCCAACTGGTGATTCACTGGCCAGATGCTAAAGTAAGCAATGAGTGGTCCGGTACCGTCCAGGAAGAAGGTTTTGCTACAGTTCCAGTCCCCATGTGCAGATGGGCATACGGCGAGAATGTTATCCGATGATGTACTGGTACTGCTTGCCAACCAAACGATCACACCTTCCCAATCGTGTCGATGGCCGAGTCCTGGAGAAGGGGAATCTTTAGGCATGTACCACTATAGTAATTCTCATTAAGAGAGTTTCATGTTAGATATTATTCTTCTCTACTTACAGAGTACATTATAGCATAACGTCCGTTTGCCTCTGTAGCGCGGGCATATATCTGACCAACATTGCTACCACATCCAGCGTTTGAGCTGCCCTTTAAATCAAGCCCAGCACTATGACTAGTTAGCCATAAGCCGAGCGAATGAATTAAGAATATTATACTTGGTGTTACCAGAAGCGTCAACGGCCGGCGAAGGTACACAGCCGTTGTAGACGTCTAGGAAAGGCTGATATGCTTCATATAGCTGTCCAGATATTCCATCCGGAACTGTCTCAGGAAGTCCGACAATCTGCTCATTGGGCAAGACAGCACGACGCCATAGGAAATTCAGTGGTGAGGCGTGAGCTGCGGTAGTTACCAGCAACAACCTTAAGAAATACTCGAGGACAGCCATATTGGTGAGAGATGAGCACAGAACAAAAACACTTCGAGTTTGGGCGAAACTCCGTTATGAGTTCTATGATGAAGCAATAAATGCATCTTCATGGTATGTTACATTGCCCAATCATCAGATCAAACGCACGAGGTGGCCAGGAACCATGAAGGTGATTGAACTTCAGGGTTCTTTACCAGCTCCCGCATTGAGCGACACCAATCACACCCAATCACCAGGGCCATCTCTAACACGTTACAATTTACGTTGTGGCGAGCATGCACTCCGAATGTTTGTAAGTGGTCAGTTCCTCCGCAAATGCAATGGTGACTAGCAAGCCTGCGCGCTTGTAAAGATTGCATGGACGAGTTTTAGTTCAGTGTTATCGAATGGGGATGGAAAACAAGAGCAATATGGCTTGGGGTTCGATATAGCGCCACACAGATCCGGGATGTTTTACTGAATCGGGGCACTTCCGCGACGGCTGCCGAAGGATCGATCTATTGCAACAACATAACGCGGGGGAGTGACCCACCGAGCCCACCTATGAAATAATAACTTAGATCAAAAAGATGGCCCATAGTCAGGCTGCCAAAGAAAGAAAGAGTGAAAATTAAGAGGGACAATATACGACAGAGGATGGAGAGAGACAGAAGGAGAGAGAGCGGAAGGGAGAAATTAGTTTAATCGAATTCAGTGCATCTTTTAGTATGAATAAAGCCAGCACCCTAGGCACTCCTACAACCTCTATGTTACTATACAGGAAGAGCCAAACTCTTATTAAAGTATAGTAGATATTGCAGAGAAACAGTGGTTTATCTTCTCCAGTGGTCAAGTTTAATTCGAGTTGTACTAGGGAGTAAGTAATACAAGACATCTAAAATTTATACGGAACCTTTTCTTGACTCGAATTATTCATATATTTATCACCATGGAAAGGTGCTCATACGCTGCTTACTGATTAAGTATAGCTTTCTTTTTGGCATCTATCTATAGGACCCAGGTATTCTAGATAATTTCAATGCGATTCTGTTCATAGGTGTATTTACAATGATTGCACATGTCGAGACGCTGATGACTACTGAAGCAACAAATTTGGAAGTAATTTTGTGTGCCTTTCAAAGAGATGAAAGCACCCATCATAGTACACCACGTTGCTCCTACTGCCGATTTCATAGCTCATTGTCGCCTCTATCGCTTCTGGCCATTCTTCGGATGCTTCTGGCTGTATCTTCGTGCCACCAGGACCGACTATTGTGAGACTAAGTGAATATTTGCTTCGCATCCTTGGAATCTATCGAGATCATCAAATATTCCTCCTCGGCTTTGCCGGCGTGATCCTAGGCGCTCATTCATACGGAGCCAAGTAGTATGAGTAGCTGTATTCAGTGTCGTCGCACGTGTGAAGTACCGCAGCAAAGAGGATGTTCCCTATCAGGTATTAGTACCAATTTATAAGACATATAAAATCTCGAAAATTACTCTTCAAGATTAGTCCAGCCTGGTATAGCTGCTCCTCCCTCAAACTCATGAACCAATGCATTATTCTCTTTGTTGAAAATCCTCACGTTGGGACAATCCCACCCGGGATCATTTTCCCTCGCTTCGTCAAAATTCTCGATTAGCTGTGAAATCCATCTATCTGGGGTCCTACTAAATGCATCATGAAAGCTTAGCACTTCGATCTCCTCAGAGGACATGTGACCTTGCCATGATAATACATACTTCCAACTATATGTGACACCCTTATCACCCCACAAGTCTATCTTCTTCAAATGCTTCATCATCTTCACAACATCCATATTGAAGTGTCCAAAATAGCCACAATCCTTAACATCTACTATCATACTTTGTATGCCTTGTATCTCCAACTCCCCAAGAAAGACGAGTATAGTATCTTCGAGCCGGAATGTATCTTGATCAAAAGAAACGTATATATGGCGACCTGTAGGGCGAAAGTGATCGTCTTTCGTGCGGAAAGTTCTGAAGTATGGCTTGTAAATCGCGAGGGCTTCATGGCGCGATTCAGCGCACGCAAAGAGTGTTGCTGGCGGGGGAACATCTGCTTGAAAGGGATGGACGGGCTCAACTACCCCACGTTGAAATGGAGGACGATTACAAGTGATCATCACAGTTCGAGAGAGTGAGATAGCAAAGCTCCAGATTTTGAGTCGGATCTCTCCAGGCAGTTGGGGAAAGAGGGAGAAAGTCGTTGGAAACTCCATTTCTGTTTCTAAGATGGTAGCGAAAATAATTTGTCTGTAAAAATGCCTACACGTCAGTAGATTCGGCGTGTAAGTTACGTCCGGATGGGTTGTATATTTATTTAAAAATTACCGTGTGTTGTTGATGTCGCTTTACTACAATCAACAATACCACCCCACTCCAGGCAACGGTCTGACAAGGTTCAAGGCCGATTCTAGCGAATCATCTTCTCCAGTGAGGATCGCTATTGGAAAGCTTGAGTGATTGCTATTTAGCTGGTACGGTGTACTATCTAATCGATGATTTGGTGGCTCGAAGCTCGGCAAAAAGCACAACATTATTTGATGTTCACTACTACAATCTCAGGCTTGGCTAGGATACTACGAACTTGGAGAAGTCTTGATTTTGGCAATAAAAAGAGAAAATAAGTGTTTAGGGTCGACATTGGTATTATACATATCAGCAACTCTAATTCAACACATCTATTCATCCATCGTCTAATCCTCATCCCAGTTCTTGATAACGTTAGCATTGAAATCCTAGGAGAAAGACCAGATCTATGACTTACTGCGTTAGGTCCAGGTGGTTTTGGTCCTCCAGCTTGTCTTGCAACAATAATTTGATCAACAGAAAGCACAGTTCTCGCTGCCTCGGTCGCTAGCTTGATAGCCCAGCTCTTTGAGATCATGAGATCCAAAATACCTTCGTCCTTAGCATCCAGTGTTCCGGTACCATCATCGTTCTAGAAAGTATTAGCAAATCTCCAACAAGAAAACAAGTTCAGATGCATACCTCAATATCAATGCCCGTTGTCCAGTCCTCTTTCTTGTGATGAGCAGTGTATAATCTGCTAAGCACTTCCGTAGCATCTAGGCCGGCACTTTCGGCCAGCGTTCGTGGAATAACCTCAAATGCCTCACCAAACTTGCGAATGGAATATTGGGACAAGCCAGGCGTAAGATCTCCGAATGCCTGTATCCGTTCTACAAGCTGCATTTCCGTTGCTCCTGCACCTGGTACCAGTCTAGGGTCTCTGGTAATGGCCTTGACAACGTTGACACCGTCGTCCACAGCACGCTCAATGTCATCGAGATGATTTTGTGTGGCACCTCGAAGTACTAAAGTAGCTGTTCTCGTGGTTTCGTTTTCTTGTCTAAAGACCGTAACTCTATCTCCACCAATTTCTAAGGTCTCAACAACATCAACACTACCCATCTCATCCGGCATTGGAGCCCCGAGTCGTGCTAATGGTGTTGCTCCGACCACTCTACATAATCTGCGAAGTTCGAATTTACTGAGAATACGAATGACTAAGATGCCGTAGCGATTCAGATAGTGCATAGCTAGCTCACCAACAGTCGCACCAGCTACAACCACTCGAAGTCCAGAATCGTAAAGTTCTTTGATGGCTGTTTCAAGTTGCGTTTCCTCCCCCTTGGTGAAGTCCATCATCTCCTTTGCATTGTGCAGTAAGACTGTACCTTTGGTCTCTGTTTGGCTGGTATCGATTGGGCATGAATAGACTCCAACCTTTGCTCTGGTTGCCTTCTTGACAGATCCGTCTGGCTCACGGCCAAATACCATGCCTTTTACCACTTTACTTTGTTCCAAGCTGCCGCCCATGATCTTAACCACACGAATATTATCAACGTTGAAGTTGATGGGGTTTTTTGGTAGCACAGACAAGATAGCTTCTGCAACTAGATTTGCGAGGAAATCTTCACTGCCACACTGCTTGCTAGCAATTACTGTTCGGATAGCTTTGCTGAGCTCTGCCTGTGAGCGCATATCCTCCACTTTATCCACGACCAAGTTTTCCAACTCCTGCAAAGCAAATTTCTGAGCACGTTCGTATCCGGTAACAATGTCGCTAGTCTTCAAGCCCATCCGTATTAACTCTTCGGCTTTCTTGAGAAGTTCTCCTGCAAGCACTATAACCAAGTTTGTTGCATCCCCCATCTCTGCCTCTTGCTGCTGGCTTGCCATAACAATAAGTTTCGCAGCGGGATGGACAACATCGAGTTCGCGGAGGATTGTGGCAGCGTCACTTGTCAAAATCATTTTTTGCAGATGATTTATAACAATCTTATTTCGCCCATAAGGTCCCAAGGAGCTTTGGACAGTTGATGCAATGGTGCGGCAGGCGTCGATATTTCGTATAACAGCCCCATCCTCGGATTCATAGCTATTTGTGAATTAGCTACTTATACATTTCGTAGGTGATTGGAAGAATTACTTTTGGTATCCTTGCTTGAAAAGACCAGCATTTGGTGCACCTGGAATATTAAGAGACATCTTGATAGATCGATCAGAAGTACGTGAGAATCCCAAAGCTTTGCTGGGAATGTCGATAAGATACTCAAGACGTACAAGGGGAGTATTAAAAAAAATCACGCCCGTCGCAGACGCGATTTTATGCCTTAAAGTTTAGGCCCAACGTTTAAATCGGATCAATGGATATTCCGGCCGTATCTATGAAGCTACCTGTCCATCAACTGCGCGCAACTGTGCGGCAACAGCTATTTTATCTACGAAATCGGAACCTTTAAT
>Ga0247737_1000387_pt1 | contig 17394 bp, 21 predicted proteins | sample UWRJL028104C2_FD_180937 | JGI IMG/M metagenome (GOLD analysis project Ga0247737, IMG submission 180937) | Plant litter microbial communities from Arlington Agricultural Research Station in Wisconsin, United States - UWRJ-L028-104C-2 | ecosystem: Environmental > Terrestrial > Plant litter >...
TGCGCTTACACAAGTCGAGGTAATAGCTGCGGACAAAAATTGTCTTGGGGAAACCAAGAGGGAGGTCTACTTCAGGTCTCAGGGGTTCAAGAGATAGATGAGGACTGTCAGGATCCCTGAGCGAGGCGCAATCCGTCGCTGTGCGCCAGTGAGTGTAGAACTCCTTCCACGAATCAGGGGCGCGTTTCCAACCATCACGATCTTTCTCAGACCACACCCAATTCTCAGTATCTACCAGAATGAGGATGAGGCATTGGCCTCGGCTCACGCTGAGTGTTGATGCCACTCACTAGCGTTATCGAACGGGGTTTTTTTGTGACGTGAAGGGAGATCGGGTGGGTCGAAAACGTTTGTGGCCACAGTAGGGAGCGAAGGTGGCTCTGGTTGCATGCTGAGACACAAAAGATCTTCTGGAACAATGCCCTCGCGTTATATAAGTAGATGAGATATCAGAGAATCAATAATCGTATCAGGAGGAGAATAATATAAAGCAGATTGAGAGTGTTTGAATGAGAGATGATGAAAGACGAACTATCGACTCGGAATGCCATTCAATGGGTGTCCTATTGCAAGTGACGGTTGGCGGTCAAATAGGGGTCACCCGAAATTTGGAGGTCCCGTGATACGACGAAGTACCACGACCAGGATCTACCGGGCGGGGGCCGATGGTGGTTGCATACTGGAACAGAGAGAGCGTCAAGGTGATAGGCCCCCCCCGTCCTAACCCGTGATATCACTCAGTGCTAGCCATATTCAATGTCCAACTCAAACGCCCATAACGCTAGCAGACATCCTACACGACACATCCCAGCAGTAATTGATAAGCGCCTAAGTAAGCGCTCAAGAAATCTATCAGACCTCGCTACCAGATCCTACAATTTGCGCAAATTGAGCTGATTCGCCTCAGGTTATCACATATGGATAATCTCGTAGACGATATTGATCTTATCAGATTGTTATTGGGGAGAGACCTCAAGCCGCCGGTACTAACCAGTGGAGCAGGGCATCCACTTGCACATGGTTCCCCTGAGCCGCTTTTGGCTTTGCAGATCACTGGCGGTTAGGAAAATCTTCAGTCCCTGGCAATGGATCGTACATAGGTAATCTTTGAAGAGCGTAGACAATAAATGCAAGCCTTAGGAAGAGCAGCATTCAGAGCAATTACTGAATATAAAACCGAGTGCCGCGGACGAGTTGAATCGAAAGCGTGACGTCACTCAACGTTAGCCGTTTATTGATCTCGACACTCAGGTTGAACAGGACCCTTTCCATCACACTACACCCATGGCGCTGGCAGATATCCTGCACGAAGCAACCCAGCAGCGGAATGCTCTCCGCCACGACACACAAGACTCATCGGTCACCGTCAAGCCTCCAAAGCCCAAAGTTCAGAATGGCCACAAGCTGCATTTCGCGGATATTGCGGACTCTCCTCCTCAGGGCTCTCCTTCGCTTCGCCACAGTCAGGAAATGAACGATGAAGACAGACCCAGACTGCGTCCTGATCAACTCTCCAAGTCGTTCTCGCGAATCTCTGGCCTCAGAACGCCGCCAGATACACCCTCTGCCAGAACTGGTCCCCCTCGTTCTCTCTCGTTTGCGTACGGACACCCAGGATCTCCACCTCCAGGTAGATCTGCCAACAAGGGCTATGATTTCTCACAGATAGACGCAGGCCCGGACACGTCAATTGACGACCCCGAGCTCGCCTTCACCAACGATAATGACTTCCGTGGGGCACTTGAGTACCAGGATCGGAAGGGCAAGAAACGTGAGAAGAGTGCGGACGACAGTTGGAACCCTATCCGCTGGTTCCAGGAGTCCCCAAAGGAGGAGAAAGCGGGGATGGATTTCCCGAGTACGCCTTCCGCACAAGCGCCTAATCCCGAGTCGGGCGACGAAGCAGATGGAGAGGCCGACCTTCCAAAGACTCGCCGTTCAGACGGCAATAAGCAATCATCCACTTCACCGTCTCGTCTGCCCAAACGCGGTGCGTCTGTCAATGACTCTGATCAAGTCAACGGTGCTGCGGGCAAGGCTAGCAGTTCTGCCTTGCGTCGTGCATTCTCCATACCTCAACGTACGGACTCCGGCAAGAGTAAGGAAAAGAACAAGGACGGAGAAGTCACCGACGGTCGCGCCACATGGGCTAAACTGCGCTCCCTTCTGCCTCACATCGTTCATCCGGACGAGAGCATCCTACCAGGACCTTCTACAGTTACCTCCCATGCCGTCAACATCACAGACGAACTCATCACTGGTGGACTTGCCATGCAAATGTTCAAACTATGGTTCGAGCGCGACGAGAAAGGTCATCGACGGGTCCCTGTGCTCTTACATCGTCTTCGGATTCGTATAAGCGACAGTTTGCACCCAATGCAAGGACATCGGTCTGTCTTTCGCATAGAGTGTGAATATGCGAATGGCGCTGCTCGTTGGGTTGTTTATCGCGAGTTGAGGGATTTTGTGTCTCTCCATGCGCATTATACCGTCTCGAATGTGTATAATCGAAATGTAGCCAACATGCCCGAGTTTCCGAAGACAAGCGAGTTTCTTTTTCTTCGACTTTTATCAGTTGCTTATGTGGTGCTTTAGGTCTGCCGTACTTTAAGTTCTTGAAGAAAGAAGGCAAAGAGAAGGGAGATACAGTCGGAAGGGCCGACTTCGCTCGTCTTCAACGAGAGGCTCTCGAGAATTATCTTATTGAACTCATCCGTGCCGTCGTCAGTGATTCCTCATTGGCCCATTGATGCTGGCTTTTCTGAAAGTTTTTTTGCTAGATGTTTCACCCCTCCTCTAATCGACTTGCCGGTTTCCTCGAAATTAGTGCACTGTCAATGTCACTGGCTCCGTCTGGAGGCGCTCAATACAAAGCCGGCTTCTTGAGAATCGAGGCTAGTGGTAATGGTGGTGGTGGGTTTGGACGTAAGGCTGCAACCTGGCGAGAGAAGAATGAATCGCGTTGGTGTTGTGTCCGAGAGAGTTATCTTGTAGCTCTCAACGAACCGGGAGAGGTGCTGTAATATCTCTCAAAGGAAAAGTATTACCACTAACACCATTTTACAGCTCTTAATCTGGGACGTTTTCTTACTCGACTCGGACTTCAGGATTGAACGACCCACTCGTTATTATCGACAGGGTCTCGGGAACATTCTCGGTCACGAGAAGTCCTCCGAAAACCGAAGGCACAGCGATGATATAACGGGGCAGAAACATAGCAATGAACATTCGCACCATCTCAATGTGCCCCAGATAGAGGTATCTGCTGCTGATGGCGACCACAAGTCGATTGTCGGGTCGATGAAGGCACGCATGTCCAAGATCTTCCATCTTGACGCCGCTCATTCGTCGCGGAAGAGCGGCGAGCGCGCTCGTAGCGATGGGCATCTCAGCGACTCGAGTAGTAATAGCTCGGCGTCGGTTGGGTCTTCGATGCCTTCGCGTCCGCCCACGCCGATGCTTGACCCATCGACGAACACGAACCCTTTGCAAGACCATGATGATGGGCGTGATCAGCAGCATGGATATAATGAGCGAGGTGAGGAGAAGATGAACCAGGGGAGGAAGATGGCGCATGCAGCGAAGAAGAGAGCTGCAGGTGATGTGTCTAAGCATACGTTTTATGTTGTGAATTCGCAGATGAGGTTGAAGTTGATTGCGAGGAATGAAGTATACTTTCTGCTTTTCCGTTCATATGATATTTTGCTAATTCTTTTTTCCTCTTTTAGCGGCAGATGCTTCAGTTTATCACAGCGCTTGAGAAGACGGCTGCTACTTCGCATTATACGGGCAACAATCGTTTTGGGAGCTTTGCACCGATTAGATTAAACGTAGCCGCTCAGTGGCTCGTCGATGGTGTAAGTCCTGCCTTTCGAAAGTATCAAAATTATCACTAATGGGATGTCCCTGTTCAGCGTGATTATTTCTGGAATCTTTCCCGGGCCATCCTTCTCGCAAAGGAAAGCATTTACATCCACGACTGGTGGCTTTCGCCTGGTAAGTTATTTCGTTGTCTTGCCATATGTGAGTCAAACTTGACAACACACTACTTGTAATCTCAGAGCTTCTCATGCGACGCCCTGGGAAAGAGAAATACCGACTAGACAGATTGCTCGAGAGAAAGGCTAAAGAGGGTGTAAAGATTTACATCATACTTTAGTAAGCAAAGCTCCTATCTTTTGGTTGTCCATTCGTGTTGTACGTACTGACGCGGCCCTTCAGTCAAGAGGTATCAAATCGTACAACGCCGACAGATAGCAAGTCAGTCGCGGCGTTTCCATGGGTTGACGTGAGATACTGAGTTGTCTTACAGTTACGCAAAGCAAAGATTGGTGAATTTGCATGAGAATGTTATGGTTCAGAGGTCGCCATCCCACTTCCAAACGGGAACATTCTATTGGGCTCATGTGCGTTTTCATGAGACACCTGTGGTCCAGCAACCTGACGTCGCAATTGCCAATACTGTTACTTAGCATGAAAAGATGTGTGTCATTGACCAGACGATCGCGTTCATGGGTGGTCTCGATTTGTGCTTCGGAAGGTCTGTCCGCTATTTTTGAACAGGCACATTTCTGACAGAACATTTGCTCCATGGATACAGATGGGATACACCACAACATGTGTTGACCGATGATGCAGCCGATACTGATAGGTCGGAAATTTGGCCTGGTAAATGGTGTTCGCAGTGTTGGTGATCAATTATTGATTGGCGTTCCTTTTTTTAGGCAAGGATTACAGTAATCCCCGTGTCAGTGACTTCACGAACCTCCACAAATATGAAGAGGACATGTACGATCGTACGAAAGTAGCACGAATGCCATGGTAAGCCTGGGTACTGTCGTACCCCGTGTAACTGAAACCTACCTTGTGATAGGCACGATGTAGCTATGCAAATAGTCGGCCAACCAGCACGAGACTTGGCTCGGCACTTCGTCCAAAGGTGAGAACAAACCGTATTTGGTCTTCTCATGATTGATATACTCATGTTGAACACACGATGTTCGCATCTAAAGATGGAACTACCTGCTGAGGATTAAGGTTTGTTATCCCTGTTTTCTCCTCCGGGAGTTGCGGGACGAGCTTATTGATTTCATATATTCCCGGTCTCTCCATATGTTACTCTCTCCCTCGGCCGCCATTCAATTTACCATGGTCAGAACCATTCAAAGGTCATGCCATTTCTATTACCGCCGCCTGAGTTCAGACCTGGCGAGCTCACACAAATGGGTCTTACCGGTACCTGCGAGCTCCAGATTTGCCGCTCTGCAGGTCCCTGGTCTCTTGGCACGCCCGGAAAAATAGAGCACTCGATTCAAAATGCTTATCTGAAAGGTCAGTTCTCCCGCGACGCTAAGACCACTTCGAGGCTCTGACAAAAAAATTTGTCCTTCCACCTGCCTGCGCTGTCTTGGTCCACTCCTTTCGTTCGGACTTTTCTATGATGCAGCGATCCAAATGTCCGAACACTTTGTTTACATTGAGAATCAGTTCTTCATCACGTCGTAAGCCAGCCAATTGCATTCTACATGTGGCGTTAAGCAGTTTCTTGCCTTTCTAGGACCGTGGTCAACGACGTGAAGATAGACAATAACATCGGCGATGCTATCGTCCACCGCATTCTCAAGGCCCACCGGGACGGCACGCCTTGGAAATGTTGCATTGTGATCCCCCTCCTGCCTGGCTTCACGTTTCCGGTTGATCATGGCGATGCAAGTGCCGTGCGTCACTCCCAACTGCTATTTCATAGGTGTCTTCTGATGTCTGCCCTGTTCAATAGATTCGGATAATCCTCGAATGCCAGAACAGGACTATTTCGAGAGGACCAAATTCTATCTTCTCTCGTCTACGTAAGGAAGGCATTGATGTATGTGGTCTCATCCAACTCTGTGCTCTTGTGTTGACGATGACGAATACTGTAGCCCGACGAGTACATCTCCGTTTTCTCCCTTCGTAATTGGGCGAAGATGCGCGGCGACGTTCTTACCACAGAACAGGTTGGCTCAACTCTTGGATTTCGGACAGTAGGGCTGCAGTAGCTAATCTTAACTTTAGGTATACATTCACGGCAAGGTCTGCATTGTGGACGACAGGCTTGCCATCATCGGAAGTGCCAATATCAATGAAAGGTCTCAGCGTGGAGATAGAGACTCGGAGTTGGCAGCTGTGATTCGGGATACAGATCTCATTGATAGGTAAGTTTATTGGCTGATTGGTTCAGATTCGCCGTTCAACCGGGTCATCTCCGACTGGCTGCTTATTTTTGATTCCTCGTAGCACGATGGCTGGAAAGCCTTTCCAAGTGGGCCGCTTTGCTCACACCCTTCGTATGCGCTTAATGCGCGAACATCTCGGCATCGACGTTGATGCTATGGACGAAGAGGATTTGATGACTACTGAACCAGTTAAGGAGGCGCACGAGCAAGAGACCTGGGATCCAGACCAGGAACAAGCATATGGTAAAGAGTCTGGAGTGACCCACGTCAAGAAATCGAAGCAAAAAAGTGCAGCAGGAAATTTGTTTTCTGATGCGGTAACTGGCTTTGACCAAGGTCTGTCTCATCAATGACCATCGAGTGATAATACCTTATTCTTTTCTCAAGCTGTCCATGCCGCCGCGGAGTCCTCGTCTTCTGGAACTGCGGGTCTGCTGCGTAAAACAGGGTTGACTACCAAGACTGTTGCCCAGGAACCCGGGGATGAAGCATTAGCAGAAGAGCGAAAGGACTTCAATCAAGAAGGACAGAAAGAAACTGGATTTGCCAGTTCTGTGGTTCCTACTCTTGAGGAGAAGATGGTCATCGAACAACGGCCACCTAAGGAGCAAATTGATGATGATACCGACCACTCAACTGTCCAGGAAGGGGCCAGGAGTGACAAATTTAATGACGAAGACAAATCGAGCCGGACTGGCTCTAGCCTAGCTGGCGAGAAATCTGCGGAACCGCGAACGGACGACAATGTTCTGTTTGGAGCACCTGCTAATGCAAAAACAGGCCCAGATGTGGACAACGAACCTCCGGCTCGATCTCCGAAGAATGAGTACGACGAAGAAGAGAGTGCAGCTCCCTCAGCTAGATCCAAAATTCGAAGTACTCTGGGCAATAAATCTGGCGTCAAACATCCCTGGACAGTACCGACCACCAAACCGAAAGTTGAACCACACGACTTTGAGGATCCCATATCCGAAACTTTCTGGAAGAACATTTGGGTTGCTAGTGCGGTACATAATGTTAGCAATTCCTTCTCTTTCATCGCCTTGCTGGGTAAAATGTATCTGACTGATTTGGTTTTGCTATAGACGGAGATTTACCGGAAAGTATTCCACTGCATTCCAGACGACCTCGTTACCACTTGGAAGCAATACAAGGAATTTGTGGCATACCACGAACGCCTCAACAAGCCCGTACGTTTCTATTTGTTGTTGTACTGACATCAATGACCTAAAGTATGAATATTAGACGCGTGACAGCAGTTCTTCTGAGCCACTCGCCCGAGTTCCGTCTGAAGCGGGCGATGAAAATGCACCTCAGGAAACTCATGATCCTAATGACAAGGCATCGGAGTTGAGCAAAGATAGTGGAGCCGACGTCCCGCCCACACCTCTGCATAATTCATCTTTCGCCGCATCGTCTACCCATACCGAAGATCATTCCCAGCAATCACAGAAGCCGCGCCGCCCTGCTCGAGGGTCAGAGCCATTTGAAAAATGGGAACGCGACGAAATGGAGAAGTTGCTCAACGAACTGAATGGCCACTTGGGTATGTTGCGCTTCAATAACAAACTCGTGGCGTAACTCAATTATCTTTACCAGTCTTGTTTCCCAATCGCTTCCTGGAGGGGGAAGACATTGCGAATAACTTCTTATTCAATGCCGACAGGTTAGTTATCATCTTTCTGTTCAAACAAATACTGATCGCACACATATCTTGTTCTCAGAATACTGCCCCTGCCAATTTACAATTAAATAGACAGAAAGGACATCGTACTTTTTGACTGCGCTACTTTATACCCGAGATTGACTTTGTACTTTAACCATGAAGTGGACACATTGAGGACTGTACTTTTGGGACATCTGTTCGGATTCTACTACTACGCGGTAACTACGCTTAATGTAGTCCTTTACCCGTTTGACTTATAAGGACTTCAGCGCAAAGCTCAATATATGCGCGAAGATATTAATCTTGGCTGTGTGAATACGAGCATTTCATACGCGGGGTGCCGTTGAGAGTTCAAACGTTCATGAAAGAAGCGCGTCCGAACAGAATCAGTAGGTGGGGTCAGGTGGCGTTGACTACTCTCCTTGCGCATCAACCACACCGACTGTTCTCTTTAGGTCTCTTGTTAGACTTTTGCTCAATCTAGGCTCCCTCTATTTCTGCTCTATGTCTATCTTGACCGATGCTGATCTCAAAAGGCTTACTGTGGCGCAACTGAAAGCTATTTGCAAAGACAAACGAATCTCTGGGTACTCAAAGCTACCCAAGGACGGGATAATTGCGAAGCTCCTAGACTGGCAAAAGCGACATGGAGTCCCCAACATCGTGTCGAACACGCAAGGACAAGCGGCCAGTGCTGTGCCTGGCAACGAACTTGGATCTGCTCCCCTGCTTGGTGCTTCAGTACTGGCTAGTAATAGTCCGACGACTACTAGTGCGGCAAATAAAACAATAAACATCGAGCACATGGCTCAAATCACCCCGGTCGTCTCGAAGGATACTATGCAAATACCTAGCCAACAGAACAACCTGGAAGCTCGTGGACAGCAGACCCTCCACAGACAAAACCTGGAGTCCGCCCAGAACCTGGAGCTGCAACCGAGCCAGAATGCTGATAACACGGTCATTCCTTCTTCGATAGGATCTGTGTCGAACGCGGCTACAAAGAGAAAGTCGAGCTGTGACGCACTTTCTGTGTCTGGCGAAAAGAAAGCTCGGTTGGATGCCGCTTCGAGTAAGCCAGGCACTTCACGAACGCAAGCTGTTCAATCCGTACCATCGTCGAGAGTTCTTCAGGGTTCAGCTACAAAGTCTACGGGTACAACATATTCTCAACTCGAAGATCCTGGGTCGCATCCTTCGGCTAGGAACTCAAATCTGATAACTGCATCTGTGTCCAAAACTGCGACCAATCTCAGGCCGACCGCTCTGGTTTCCAAGCCATTCAAGGCCCTAATACCCAAACGTATTATTGTTCAACCTCTCGCAAAGTCTAAAGTATATCCTATGACGTTCACGACTGGAAGAACATTGACTGGAAGAACATTTGGATCGCTATCTGGCTTGGAAGCTGTTCGCGACGATGATACTGTTGCCCTCGGTCCTATCTCTCACCCCCCCTCTGTCTCTCAACGCCGGCGTGTACCAATTCTGGCGCTGCTTCTTAGTGGTATCTCGCTCGAGGATCTGCTGCATTGCTCCTTGGTTTCCCGTTCTTTTCGGTATTCCGGTAGGCTCATTTCCATTACCAAATCTAATGTTATTATAATGACCATATCTCTGTAGCTTATATATCCGCGTCTCATAAACTGACCAGGCAATATCCTGGAAAGCGGCTTGATATAATTTTGCAGCGTCACTCGTCTAAAGTTACGAATCTATGGCCGTATCTTGCACATCGCGAATGGGAAGTTCAGATGCGGAAAACCACCTACTCCGCCTCTTTTGTCTCTCAGGCAATGTCGGGAGTCTGTGAGTTGTCAGACGAACTATGGACTAGCCCAGATCATAAAGATCAAGCTCTCATTGCAATTAGGTTGGCGTACCAATTTTACTCCAATCAACACAAGCGCTTACAGTCCTGACTATTGGGCAGGTTCCTTCTAACGAGGTTGTTCTTCGTGATATCCATCGGTCGGAATAACCGAGAGGAACATGCAATGGAAACTATATTCGGTGCTGAAGAGATTATCCCGCACGAAATCTGGAGGCTGAAGATTCGATCTGGGTCCTACACCTACTCCATCTACGTCCTCGAAGCTACGTGCGAAACGATTGGACGATCTCCAGCGGTCAATTCGGATGGCTCTGATGCGTCAATTCAATTGAGAATTGATTGGTCTACATATATTCGAGATCGAGTTGATTCACGGAAAGAGGGTCGTAACACAGATGAAAGCCTGCTTTCCCTCGTGCAATGGACGAACCACGAGGAGTACGACAAAGGAATCAGCCAGCTCTGGTTGACCAAAGTAAACAGCGGGGGTGAAGAAGATTCTGCTAAATTGATCGTCGCTCACCGTTACATCCTCGCTTGTGTCGTGGGCAATAGGTAAGCTAGTTCACCTCCACATCGTTCTCTCAAACTTACATAGGTGTTACTGTAGCATAAGTGGGACATGGCTGTCGTCTAACGAGATGCAGCAAGACTTTAATGGCATTCCCTCTCGACTCGGGGCAAATAGCCGCGACAAGAAAACTCAGAAAGTCAACCTATTTCTGCCGGCGTAAGCACTCCTCCCCGTATTCTTTCCATCAAGGACTAAACGCTCCTCATACTAGGCATCATCACGTAGAAAGTGTCCATTTTTCTACCAGCAAGAAAATGCCCCTTCACCCGGCCGTCGCTGTCGTGCAAACACCTGGAAGGGAGTATTTCATTTTGAGAGACAATGGTATGCAAATAGGTTGCGAAGAAGAAGGCGTCGCGTTCGCGTGGATGGAGATATTGGGATGCGATGCAAGGGGGTCTCCGTTGAAGTGATTTTTCATGTGTTATTTGCGACTTTCCCTTTCGATGGGAATTGGCGAAGCCAACGATCATGATAGCGGTCAAAGTAAAGCACCCTGCTCGAATATTCCATCATCTTCGACCACCTTTCTTACCCTTAGAACCCCCTTTCTTCCCTAGCTTGACCGCGTCATCCTTTCTACTCCGAATGCCCTCCCTTGCGTTCGGTTTACGGCCTAGGTCGCTCTCAAATGCACCTCCGGTACGGGCCTTTCTGGGGCTGGGTTTCGATCGCTTTTTGGATGATTTGGACTCGCGCCGTTCTGGGATGCCAATCTTCTGCGGCCGATTAGATTTTTTAGCCGAGCGAATGGCTGCATTAACCGCTTTATCATCGCCTAGTTCTTTGTCCTCTTCCATGGCCATTTTTCGCCTTTTAGCTTTTCGTGTCAAACCAGACAATTTGTCTCTCTTGGGCTGTCAAACACGAGTAGTTAGTGAACAAAGAACAAACAAATATACTTCCGACTGCTACAATCTGTACCTTATTGGAATCGACTACTTTCGTTGCTGCCTTCAGTTTGCCACCGTTTTCATGCAACTGCTTGCTCAGATCTAAGAGAAGGTTAGAGTTCATATTTTCAAGAAAAAAATGAGGACAACATGCCTTGAGCTTTCTCCTTCTCCTTTCCTGTCTGGAACCACGTTCGAGCAGGTCTGGAGAAGATTTCGGCCTCATGCTCAATCATGTTCTGGCCTTTCTTCAGCTCCATCTCCGCTTTGCGAATCTACGAAGGCGTCAGCTGAAATATACGAAATTGAAATGAGATGATTACATGTTTCTCCTCCTTTTCCTCTTTCAGAATCTCTGCAATCTCGTCAGTCATTCCCTCTAGCTTCTCAACCCACGTCTGCAGGACTTCGGTCGGTATGATGCGATGTCGGACTTGGTCTTCACCAGAGCTGTGTTTGATAGCTGCTTTGAGCATCTTTCGGTCTGCCTCGCCAACGAGCGTCACCGAGCTAGAATTAGGTTTAGATATGCAGTCTATAGCTTCGAAAAAAAACATCTTACCGTCCTCCTTTACCAGCACGGGCTGTTCGTCCGACACGGTGAAGATACTGCGCGAGCTGGGTTGGCATGTCATAGTTAATCACTGTTTCGACGCCCTTGATATCCAAACCACGCGAAGCGAGGTCTGTAGCCATCAGATAGTCGACGGTGCCTTCGCGGAAGGCATGCAGTGCTTTCAGACGCTATTACTAACATTAGAAAACGAGAATGACTAAGAAGATTTGGTAGACTTACTTGTTCTTGAGTAAGATCCCCATGAAGTTCTTCACACTTCAGGCCTACCAAGCCGAAGACTATCCGCATTTGATGGGCTAACTTCTTGCTTCTTAGGAATACAATGACTTTGGTCTTGAAATTCCGCTTGCAAAGAGAAACAAGTAACGCAGAGCGTTCGTTCTCCTTTCCTGCTCGCACGCGAACAAATTCCTGGACAAGGCCTCGCGCAGTAGTCCGTTTAGGGTCTACAAATAGCCGCACTGGCTTGTTGAGAGACATTTTCACCAAAGAGTCGACAGAGTCAGTCATGGTGGCCGAGAAAAGCATGGTCTGTCGGGAGGTCGGGCATGATTTGATAATTTCAGAGAGCTCGTCTGCGAAACCGTCTTCAAGCATTCTGTCGGCTTCGTCGAGGACCAGTATATCGACGGCGTCTAAGTTGAAGGATGGGGAGTTGCGGATGTGATCAATCAGCCGTCCTGGTGTGGCGATGACGATGTCTGGTCGCGTTCGAAGAGAAGCCTCTTGCGATTTTAATGAAAGGCCACCTGAGAGGGGAACAGGTTAGAGGGGAAAAGGGTGTATTCCCCACCAAACACATACCAACGAGCAACGCCAACCGGATGTCAGTGTGAATAGCGAGTTTTGTTCCAACATCAAAACACTGGACACCCAACTCCCTAGTAGGAACGAGGACCACGCATCGGGTAGCAGCAGCCTTTTTACCCTTCTCCCGGTAGAGAAGACGTTCGAGCATAGGGATTATAAACGCAGCTGTTTTTCCGGATCCAGTGACAGCGTTTCCAACGACGTCTTTGCCCAAGAGTGCTACTGGAATAGTCGCAGCCTGAATCGGCGTGGGTTTTGTGAATCCGAGGGTGGTTATTGCCTTGTGTATGGGCCGCGAAAGGTTCATGGATAGGAAAGATTCGTGCGCTTCTGCTGGTCCTGATTCAGAGTCGAAGAAAGCAGCTTTGCGGTCTTTTTCGGCTTGTGTTTCGTGCTCTGAGTCTGAGTCTGAGTCTTCGCCAATGTCGACTTGTTCTTCGTCCTCTTCGAGGTTTTCTGCATCTTCGTCGTCCTCGTCGGACGTTGCGAGAGGATCGTCTTCTTCCTCGTCATCCTCCTGCTCGTCCAGTTCCAAATCAGGGTCCTCTTCATCATCTTCATCGTCGTCGTCGTTTTCGTCATCACCCTCACTCTCTGATTCGGCCTCTCGTTTCCTCTTCGAACTCAACCGCCTACGAGCAATAATTTCGTCCACTGAGATCGGTTCCTAGAAGCAAATCAGCCATGATAATAGCATGTAGGTATAAAACACATACCGGTTTACTGCCAGTTTTAACAAGGTCATGAACACCTATTGACGAGCTCATAAAGTCGACATATGGATCTCCTGCGACATCGAACACAAAGTCTGGATCAAGTTTTGCATCGTCCAGGGGCTCGGGTTTGGATAGCTTAGAGCTTGAGGGAATAGGAACATCCTCATCGTCAGAATCTATAGTCATAACATAGTCAGACATGGTTGAAGACTTGTCGATCCTTGGTGGTTCCAGTCGATCTCGTCGTTCACGACTCGGAGTTGCTTGGCACTGGCTAGTCAAAAATTATGGCACGTGAGACGGGTGGACCGGACCGCGACCACGTTGAGCGGGGAAATGTCAAGAGAAGACTTGCTTTCACGCCGCTTTCATCGTCCTCGTCGCTTCCGCTTCTCGCTATCGACTGTACTTTTATTTGGTATCTGACTTGAACTTGGGCACTGTATACTCTATCCTCACGAAAACTATGGCTATCATGGAGAGCAACCCCGAGAATGACCTTATGCAGCTCTGGAGTGTTATCACTGAGCTGGGCGAACAGCTCACTCAGAATCGCAGCATTTCGGTGTCGCTGTACGGACTAACTGGGAAGATCAAGGTGTGTTCTATACGAATGGGACTTGTATGGAACTAACAATGCTCAGAACCAAGCAGTCAACTCGCAGACAGGTTTCGTGTTGCGTCGGTGCGTAATCCAATACTACTTCCATTTCTTTTCGGCATTTGACATGAATGACAGGTATAACATGGACAAGACCAAAGGTAGTACTTCGTCGAACCTATGACTCGTGAAATGCGCGGCTAAGACGCTATGGCTTAGAGGAATACGAAGCCGAGTTAGAGAACATGAATGCGGCAATGACGTTGGAGAATCTGGGCCTGCAACATGACAACAAGCAGCTAAATGCTCTCATTAAAGAGTATGAGCAGACGTTGGAGACCCTAATGAGTGAGTCTACTGCCAGACTTGTGGCGCCGCATGATTAAATTCTCTTTAATTCAGGCTCGTTTCGCAATCGCGCTGTGAGTAGTCCAGTTTCTAGCCGCGAATCATGCATTTATCTTACCTTGGTTTTAGCAAGACGTTCAAGAGCGCGAGCTATCTCTAATACGGGAATATGAGGCTAAACTACTCGCGCGAGAGGAAGAAAACGCAGACAAGGAGCTATTACACCAATCTGCCATCTCAAATTCCCTCGTTCGTCTATCCCACCTATTACGGCAGATCCTTCGATCACACAACGGAGAGGACGCCGAGGCGCCTGTCACTCGGACAGACGACGACGAAGACCGGGAACCGTGGACAGCTGGTGCTGCTTCGGATTATGCGTTGGAGCGAGATATTGAACTGGAAAGGCTAGAGAGGGAAAATGAGGAGCTACGTCGACTTGCAGGGCTCCTACCACCACTGGTTCGGAAAGACAGCACGCCTGAAATTCGGTCGATTTTTGAAGCACCCCATCCAATGCGCCTACCGAGTATGCAAAAGGTTGGCTCAACTGGGAACGGAAAGCCAAATCAACCGTACGAGACCTACATGAAGTCGCGATTGCTTGTTTGACGCTGCGACTTTTCTTTAGCTATTAGACCAAGGACATGGCCAGGTTAGTCTTAGTTGCTTCTGACTTCCCTACTATCGGACATCTGACATCTGATCTATGAAAATTGCAGGATCAGGTTACACGGAACCGGGAACACTTGTCTCCCTTCTGATGTTATTCCAGAATGGGTTGCCAATGACGGACAAAGAGGAACCTTGTGTTAGCGTTCTGCTTTGATCATGACTGAGCGAGACACAACGCTTCCCTTAGCACTGGGTGCACATGTACGCCGTATAGCCCGCGTATGTGATTGAACACATCTGTTAATTATGGTCTCCAAAAAGTTGGTGATTCTTCCTCTGCAGGGCTATGGCCCATGTGTCCAATGGGGTTAGTGCAACCTTGGAGATGATTGATGCATGAATAGAGTAGGTTCTCTGACTGAATGCCTTTGTCAGCTGTCCGTCGAAACTGGAGACTTAAACGGGCAGCAACACAGAGCGAAACTCCTTCCATAGTGTAAGTGAGATGTTGAGTTGAACGGCTTCCAAATTCGAACGTACCAAGCACAAAGGAGTGATTGAGGCACACCAATAAGCATCGCAGGGGGGCATCATAAATTGAAAATTGAGTTCCAGGGGCCAGAGGTAGTCATCACCTAAGCGGTAAATCTAAATCTAGTACAGAGCCGTTGTATTTTGCTCCCTCACCACCACCGAGCCGTGCAGACTGTGTCGACGGACCAGTCTCGGCGAAGGCGCTTGCTATGGACGCCCATAAGCCTAGAGAGCTTTCCGTAAGTGATCAGGGACTCAGCGCTCTATTCGCTTCTGTATTGATTACAACCCATCACTTACCTGTGCTCTCTTCTCTTCTTGCATAGCCCTTTGCTCGTCGACCACATACAGCTTCAGCAGCGACCTCTGAGTTCTCCAAGACTACATCTCCGACCTCAAGCGTCTTCTCTCGTCGACTGCCTACCTCGCAGGATACCGAGGGCCAGACCGTGCAGCGAGGGATGAGGTTGGCAAGAAACTCAAGTCAAGTCCACGATATTGGAGTGCGCTCGAAGCTGAACGACAAGGGAAAGGAGCCCATTCGAGGGGATATTCTAGCAGACAACGCCACACAGCACCTCAGTATGATACCTTCAATCAATGTCATATAACGATGTCCGACTGACGAGATCTTGCGCAGATAGGGAACACTATGTGCCTACCTACGACAGAACAAGACCACGCTCAGCAACCATGGACGGCAACATCAATGCTCGCGGCAGATTTCGAGGGAGCATCTTAGTTGCCGCGTCTGACGCGCTAGGCATTAAGTTCGGGAAACGCAGACCATCCGTCCGACAGCCTCCCATGCCTATCATTCTGCCGGATGTGATTGAAATTAGTGCCCCGCGAGCAGATGAAGAGGTGGAGGAGAGAAATCGGTTACGTGAAATGGCAGCTCAGGCTATTGGGTTAGGACCATTCATGGTATCTCCGGATACCCAGTCTCGCGACGACAGCACTACCGAGGAAGACGACGAGGGCCAGCAGCCTATCCTTGACGCGACAGAAGTTCGCAGACTAGGATACGCACGTAATTCCGATTCAGCATCCTCGCCTAATATCAACGCGCGGTCCCCTCACGGTTCTACAATATCTGTGACCCAACAGCCCCCCCCAACGCCTGGTGGTCGCTTCCGCTCAGGCTCGATGTTAACGACCAATCCAATGTACTCGTCGAACTTTGCCAACATTCCATCCTTTCCATGCACTGTTTCTTCTCTTGTCTCTTTCCGGCAGTGCGGTGGCACATATTTAAAGTATTATCCTCCCTCCTCTTTGCGCATATTCGCCCTCTCCAAGAGCTGGAAACAACGATACCTCATTCTTTCATCCCCGGCAACCCTAGTAACACGAGGACAAGGTCCAGCGGTTTCATACTTGCACCTCTTCAAGTCTTCAGGTTCGGAGGACCGAGAAGTGGAGAGGTTGGAGATTAATGAAGACAGTGTCGTTTTCGTCGCAGAGGAGGAAGTTGGTGGCAAGCGGCAGGTTATCAAGGTAGCGGGTGTCGATGTGGGTGCTATGAAGAAGGAATTTATGCACGACGAAGGAGGGCACTCGATGTGGTTATTGCAGATTACAGACCAAGCAGAAGCTCAAAAGTGGATAACGAACATCAAGAATGCGATTCTGGGACAGAGGTTCGTGATTACTGTCAGTCGTGTCATCGCGCCAGTCACTAAATTTTCGTTCGTGCAGAACGGTTCGCGCTGGTCTCATACCTGCTCATACGCTAGGCAACAACGAACCACGGGGAGATATGGATGTGATGCTGTCTATCCGAGCTCAAGGTCTCATTACGTCGCCCTCGAGCCCTAAGCCGACCTCACCTATGTCAAGTGGATTCCCCTCGATCGATGCCAGTCCCAACTATGCAGCTTCTATCTCATCACAGTCTATTCGCTCCCAAGCAACCACTCCCAAGTCGTCTTCTACCGGCGGCGCCGTCTCTGCATTGAAGAATCTCTTTACTGGTTCTTCACGACCAAGATCACCGTCCAGGGCTGCATCA
>Ga0247737_1000390_pt1 | contig 17368 bp, 13 predicted proteins | sample UWRJL028104C2_FD_180937 | JGI IMG/M metagenome (GOLD analysis project Ga0247737, IMG submission 180937) | Plant litter microbial communities from Arlington Agricultural Research Station in Wisconsin, United States - UWRJ-L028-104C-2 | ecosystem: Environmental > Terrestrial > Plant litter >...
GACCCGGTGAAGTCGACGATGCGCACGTCGGGGTGGGTGGCGAGGGTGGCGGCGATGCCGTCGCCGGGCTCCTCGGCGGCGAGGGTGACCAGGTCGGGGCTCTGACCGGCCTCGGCGAGCACCTCGCGGCAGATCTGCACGGTGATGGCGAGCGGCAGCACGGCGCCCGGGTGCGGCTTGACGATCACGGGGTTGCCCGTGACCAGACTGGCGAAGAGCGCGGGGTAGCTGTTCCAGGTGGGGAACGTGTTGCAGCCGATGACGAGGCTGACACCACGGCCGACGACCGTGCTGGTCTTGTCGAGACGAGAGGGGTCGCCCCCGCGCTGCGGCTTGCTCCACTCGGTGGTGACCGGGATCCGCGTGGTGGCGGCCAGGGCGTAGGCCACGGCCTCGAGCGCGCGGTCCTGCGCGTGCGGGCCGCCGGCCTGGAAAGCCATGACGAAAGCCTGACCGGTGGTGTGCTGCACGGCGTGAGCCAGCTCGAAGGAGCGCGCGTTGATCCGCTTGATGATCTCGGCGGCGATGCCGGCTCGACCCTGCGGCCCGACGGCACGCCAGGCCGGGGTGGCGGCGCGGGCGGCGGCAACGAGCGCCAGCGGGTCAGCCTTCGGATAGCTGATGCCGAGTTCGAGGCCCCACGGCGAGCGCTCGGTCGACACGCTGCCCGCGGCGCCGGGCACCTCGATCAGGAAGGACTGGCCGAGCAATGCCCGGAAGGCCCGCTCGCCCTCGGGGGCCGCCTGCTCGCCGTAGACCGACTTGCTGGGCGACTCGGGGAAAGCCGACCAGTAGTCGCGGACGGTGGTCGCCCGGACGGCCTGATCGAGGAGATCGGCATGCGTCTCGTAGAACTCGGCGGGGGTGGTCATCCTGCGCTCCCTTGCGCTCGCGTGCCATCATTATCTACCGTCCGGTCGGTCGGTAATCAAGCCCGGGAGCGAGAATGGCACCCACTCAGGAGCCCCGTCGACGCGGACGACCCGGGCATGACCAGGATGCCGTGCTGGCCGCGGCCGTGCGGCTTTTCAACGACCGCGGGTACGACTACACCAGCATGTTCGACATCGCGGTCTCTCTCGGCATCACGAAATCGAGCGTCTACCACCACATCACCGGCAAGGAACAATTGCTTCAGATGGCGATGAACCGGGCGCTCGACGGTCTCTTCGAAGCCGCCGATGAGGTACGAGCCCTCGACGTACCGGCGCTCGAAAGGCTCGAGCAGTTGATCCGCCGCAGTGTGCTGGTGCTCGACGAGCGGTTCGAGTACGTGACCGTCCTGCTCCGGGTGCGCGGCAACACCGAGGTCGAGCAGCAGGCCCTGGAGCGGCGGCGCGAGTTCGACGGCCTGGTCACCGAGCTTGTCAAACAGGCCCAGGCGGAGGGCGGCGTACGCCCCGATGTGGATCCGCCGACGGCGGCACGCCTGCTCCTGGGCATGGTCAACTCGCTGACGGAGTGGTACCGCCCTCGCCCGGGCGGAGCCGAGGCGCTCGCCGACGCGGTGACCACCCTGGCCTTCGAGGGGCTGCGAGCGGAACGGGCGCCGGGTGACTAACGTGGCCGCTGATGAAGAGACGCTGGCTCGCCGTGGTCCTGATCGTATCGTTGAGTGCCTGCTCCCACGACAAGTCGCCGGAAGCAGCGCCGCCACCCCTCGCCGCGGCACCGGCCTCGTCCGCTTCGGCCTCCACGGCGCCGAGGTCCGCTCCGATTTCGGCTCCGGTCACTCCGTCGTCGGCCGCTCCGCCTGACTGCGTCACCGCTACGCTCGACGGCCTCGATCTGCCCGAACGCGTGGGGCAGCTGCTCATGGTCGGGGTCTCGGTCAACGCGCCGAGCGGCATCGGCGACACCCTCACCCGTTACCGGGTGGGCGGCTTCTTCCTGCGCGGACGCAGCACCCACCGCGCCGCCGAACTGAAGTCCGACATCGCCGTCCTGCAGAAGCGGGCCGCCATCCCGATGCTGGTCGCCCTCGACCAGGAGGGCGGCAGCGTGCAGACCCTGAAGGGCCCCGACTTCCCCCGCCTGCCGTCGGCGTTCCGGCTGGGCAGCGGCCCGACGGCGACCCTGCGCGACACCACCCGCGAAAGTGCCGACCGGCTGGCCAGGATCGGCGTGAACCTTAACCTGGCCCCGGTCGCCGACACCGTCCCCACCAGCATCGGCACCAAGAACCCGCCGATCGGCGCGTTCCACCGCGAGTTCGGCTCCGACCCCAAGCGGGTCGCGACGGCGATCCGCTTGGTGGTCCCCGCCTCGCAGGACACCGGCGTCCTTACGGTTCTCAAGCACTTCCCCGGCCTGGGCCGCGTCCGCGTCAACACCGACACCTCCACCGGCGCGACCGACAGCACCGCGACGGTGAACGACCCCTACCTGGGCCCGTTCGTGGCGGGCGTCGAGGCCGGCTCGGCGAGCGTGATGATCTCGTCCGCGTCGTATCCGAAGCTCGACCCCCACGCGATCGCCGCGTTCTCCAAGCCCATCATCACCGGTCTGCTCCGCGACAAGATCGGCTTCCGCGGCCTGGTGATCTCCGACGATCTGGGTGCCGCGCGGGCGGTCACCGGTTACTCCCCCGCCCGACGAGCCGTGGGGTTCGTGGCCGCCGGCGGCGACCTGGTCCTCACCATCGTCCCGTCCGACACCGCCCCGATGGCTGGCGCCCTCATCGCCAAGGCCGAAAAGGATCAGTCCTTCCGCGCTCGGGTCAACGACGCCGCCCGCCACGTCCTCGAAACCAAGCAGAAGGCAGGCATCCTTCGCTGCGGCTGACGATTTGAGCAGGAGCCCGTCAACCGCCGCGTGCGGAAGTCGCTCAGGCCTTGCGCAGCCAGAACGTGAGGCTGATCGTCTCGTCGGTGAACTCGCGGGCTTCGGGCCAGGCCGGATCGTCGCCGGGCTCGTAGGAGGTGGCGAGGACCTCGTCGGCGACCAGGGTGGCGTGGTCGGTCAAAGCCTGGGCTGTCTCGTCGGTGGCCGACCAGCGCAGGTCGATGCGGTCGGAGATCGCCAGGCCGCTCGCCTTACGGGCCTCCTGGATCTGGCGGACGGCGTCGCGGGCCACGCCGGCTCGGCGCAGCTCGGGGGTGATCTCCAGGTCGAGGGCCACCGTCGCGCCGGAGTCGGAGGCGACTGCCCACCCGGCTCGCGGGGTCTCGGTGATGACGACCTCGTCGGGCGTCAGCGTGATCAGTTCGCCCTCGACCTCGATCGTCGCCGTCCCGGCGGTGCGCAGGGCGTCCGTCAGCTCGGCTGCGTCGGCGGCCGCGATCGCCTGGGCAACCTGCTGCACCTTCTTGCCGAAGCGCCGGCCCAGCGTCCGGAAATTGGCCTTGGCGGTGGTGTCGACGAACGAGCCCGCGACCGGGCCGACCGCGCCGACGTTGAGCTCGGCGGCGATCTCGGCGAGCAGCCCGGCGGGCAGGTCGTCGAACCCGGACCCGGACACCAACGCGCGGGAGAGCGGCTGGCGCACCTTCATCCCGGACTCGGCGCGCGCCGCCCGGCCCAGCTCGACCAGGCGGCGGACCAAGGCCATCCGGGTCGACAGAGCCGGGTCGATCAGCGACGTGTCGGGTTCGGGGAAGGCGGCCAGGTGCACCGACTCGGTGGCCCGCGGGTCGACGGGGACGACCAGGTCGCTCCAGACACGCTCGGCGATGAACGGGGTGAGCGGCGCCATCAGCAGCGTCACCGTGCGCAGCGCCTCGTGCAGGGTGGCGAGCGCGGCCCGGTCACCACGCCAGAAACGGCGGCGACTGCGGCGCACGTACCAGTTGGAAAGGTCGTCGACGAACGCGGCGAGCAGCCGGCCCGACTCCTGGGTGTCGAACGCCGCCAGCGCCGTGTCGACCTTGCCGATCAAGACGTTCAACTCGGACAGCACCCAGCGGTCGAGCAGCGGACGGTCGGCGGGCGCCGGGTCCTCCGCCGCCGGCGACCAGCCCGCGGTGCGGCCGTAGAGGGCCTGGAAGGCGACCGTGTTCCAGTAGGTCAGCAGGGTCTTGCGGACGACCTCCTGCAGCGTGGTGTTGCCGACCCGGCGGGCCGACCAGGGCGAGCCGACACAGGCCATGAACCAGCGGACCGCGTCGGCACCGTGGGTGTCCATCAGCGGGATCGGCTCGAGGATGTTGCCGAGGTGCTTGGACATCTTGCGGCCGTCCTCGGCCAGGATGTGACCGAGGCAGACGACGGCCTCGTAGGACGAGCGGTCGAAGACCAGCGTGCTCACCGCCATCAGCGTGTAGAACCAGCCGCGGGTCTGGTCGATCGCCTCGGAGATGAACTGCGCGGGGAAGCGCTGCTCGAACAGATCCTTGTTCTTGTACGGGTAGCCGAACTGCGCGAACGGCATCGACCCGGAGTCGTACCAGGCGTCGATGACCTCGGGCACCCGCGTCGCGGTCCGGGCACACTGCGGGCAGGCGAAGGTCACCTCGTCGATGTACGGCCGGTGGGGGTCGAGCTCGGACAGGTCGCGCCCGGCCCGCTCGCCCAGTTCGGCGCGGGATCCGATACAGGTCAGGTGGCCTTCGGCGCAGCGCCAGATGGGCAGCGGGGTGCCCCAGTAGCGGTTGCGCGACAGCGCCCAGTCGACGTTGTTGGTCAGCCAGTCGCCGTACCGGCCGTGTTTGACCGTCTCGGGCTGCCACGTGATCTTCTCGTTCTCGCGCAGCATCTCGTCCCGGACGGCGGTGGTGCGCACGTACCAGGAGGGCTGCGCGTAGTAGATCAACGCGGTGTGGCAGCGCCAGCAGTGCGGATATTGGTGCTCGTAGGGGTCGAGCCGGAACAGCAGGCCCGTGCGGCGCAGTTCCTCGACGAGCGGCTCGTTCGCGGTGCGGAAGAAGAGGCCGCCGACCAGCGGGATCTCGGGCTCGAAAGTGCCGTCGCGCAGCACCGGATTGACCATCGGCAACCCGTACGTCCGGGTGGCGGCCAGATCCTCGGCACCGAACGCGGGTGACTGGTGCACGAGGCCGGTGCCGCTGTCGGTGGTGACGTAGCCGGCGAGGATGACGATGTGCGAGTCGGGCACGTCGACCAGGTCGAACGGCGGGCGGTAGGTCCAGCCCTCGAGCTGCTTGCCCTCGAACTCCTCGCCGGTCGTGCGCCAGCCCTCGCCCAGCACCTGTTCCACCAGTGGCTCGGCGAGCAACAACTCCTCGGTTCCGTTCGTCGCGACGACATAGGTCACCTCGGGGTTGACCGCGACGGCCGTGTTGGAGACCAGGGTCCACGGCGTGGTCGTCCAGACCAGCATCGACACCCGGCCGGCAAGCGGGCCCGAGGTGAGCGGGAACCGGACGTGAACCGCCGGGTCGACGTCGGTCTCGTAGCCCTGCGCGAGCTCGTGGTCGGAGAGGGTGGTCTGGTCGCGCGGGCACCACGGCGCGACGCGGAAATCCTCGACCAGCAGGCCCTTGTCGAAGATCTGCCGCAACGACCACCAGACGGAGTCGATGTAGTCGGGGTCCATCGTGCGGTAGGCGTCGGCCAGGTCGACCCAATAGCCCATGCGCTCGGTGAGCTCGGCGAACGCGTCGGTGTGCCGGGTGACGGAGGCTCGGCAACGGTCGTTGAAGGCGGCGACCCCATACGCCTCGATGTCCTTCTTGCCGTTGAGACCGAGCTCCTTCTCGACGGCGAGCTCGACGGGCAGGCCGTGGCAGTCCCAACCGGCCTTGCGGGCGACGTGGTAGCCCTTCATCGTGCGGTAGCGCGGGAACACGTCCTTGAAGACGCGGGCCTCGATATGGTGGGCGCCGGGCCTGCCGTTCGCGGTGGGCGGGCCCTCGTAGAACACCCATTCCGGGCGGCCCGCGGACTGCTCGAGGCTGCGGACGAAGATCCGCTTCTCCTGCCAGAACCGCAGGACGTCGTGGTCGAGCGCGGGCAGGTCGACCTGCGCGGGCACCTGGCGATACAAAGCGGGCTCCTCCGTCGGACGGTTCGCGACAGAGGGACGAGGCGACGCCCCGCGGTACCACCCTCTTTGGCCACGGCAGGAAGCCACGGCCCACTCGAAGTGGGTGCGGTCGGTTCTAATCGGCCGTTGCCGGCCTTTCCTCCGACGGCTCCGGGGTGATCTTGGGACCGCGCTCGCCCCCGGGCTTCCACCGTCCCCGGGTCTCTCCTGGCTGCGTGCGGTCTTACTCGTCCCCATCAGCGCCTTGCCCCGCCGATGTTACCGGCCCGGTGGTGACCGAAGCCACGCGGTTTCGGACTCACGAGCGTGTCCTCCCGCGACCAGGCCGGGGCCCGGGGCCGGTTGTGGGTCATGCGAGGCAGGGTGTGGACATGCGAGCGAACCGTGCCGGTTGCGGTCAGCCGCTCGCGGTTGAGCGGGTGGGATTCGCACGGGGTTGATGAGGCGGCGGGGACTCGGCGGGCTCTATCGGCTCAACCAGGTAGCCGTGTCCCCCTGAGGGATCAATAGCCTCTGGCGGATCGAGGCCGGCCCCTTGCTAAGCGGTGAGGTCCATTTTGCGCATCCGTTTCATCAGGTTGATCGCGGCGGTCGAGGTCAGCAGCCGGGGATTGAAATCCTCGGTCGGCAGAAACTCACGCAGTACCGACCGCACCTCTTCCGAGGTGCTGACGACGTAGCCCATGGTGAAGTCGGGAAACTGGCGGGCGTCGATCTGATGCACTGAGATAAGGGTGACGTTCCCATGTCGCGGATCCGTTGCGATTTTGCAGAACATCGCGGTGACCGCCTCCCGGCCGCCCTCCAGACATTGCAGAAAGAAGTTTCGGTTGAACATGAGCAAACCGGTACCGACGTCATCGACCATACCGACGCCGCCGCCCGAGCGATCATCGAACGTTTGATAACCACCGACGAACTCGCCACCCGGATGAGCGACGGCGTCGACGAGGTCTCCCATGCGGTGTCCGAGACGCAACGCGAATTGGGCCAGGTCAGAGCGAACGGCGAGATGGTGGGACAGCTCGTCCGGTTCTTCATCCATCGCGATCATCGGATGCAGCACCTGGTGGCCGAGATGCGGGGCCTCAGCCACCACATCGCCGCGATCGAGTCCGTCAGCCGGGCCACCCGTATCCTCGCCCTCAACGCGAACATCGAAGCCGCCCGGGCCGGCGAGCACGGACTCGGCTTCGCTGTCGTCGCGGACGAGGTGCGCACGCTGGCCGGTGAGTCGTCGACCGTCGCGAAGCAGATCGGCGACACCATCACCGCCCTGTCCAGCGCCCTGGTTGCTGTGCTGGCGGATGACGGCACGGTGGAAGGAGACCCGGCCGATCTCGCCCTCAACGTCGACACACCGATCATGCGCCGCCTCACGTCGATCGAGACCGGCCAACGCGAACTGGTCGAAACGATGGACGCCGTGCTGGCCGGAACGGTGCACGCGACCCAGCAGATCATCGATGTCTCGCGGGCGCTCAGCGCCAACACCACGGGCGCCGTCGGTGAGGTCCAGTTCCAGGACATCGGGCGCCAGCTCATCGAGCACGTCGTATCGGCCGTCGACGACGTACGGCAGCAGACCGACGACGTGGCCGCGTACGCCTCGGGCCGTCGCTCCGCCGCCGAGACCCTCGAGCGAGTGCGTGCCGTCGAGGATCAGCGGGCCAAACACGTCATGGCACGTCAGCGTGATACCCACAGCGCGGTTGTCGGCGGCGCCGGCACCGATAACAACCTCGCCGCGATCGAACTCTTCTGACCGGGAAGGGTGTTCATCCGATTCCCTTGTCGAGGTACTGGTTGATCCGGCCCACGGCGTACAGCTTGGGGCGTTCGGCCAGGACGATCGGGACCCGGTCGCCGCTGCTCAGGGCGGCCACCCCGGCGTCGGAGACCACCGCGGCCGCGTATCCGTCCCAGGCGCTCGGCCCGACCGGCCGGCCGGTGTCGCGCAGGGCGTCGATCCACTCCTGGAACTCGACGTCGTACGCCCGCAGGAAACGGTCTCGCCAGTCGGCCGGTACCGGGTCGAAAACGGCACCTTCCACGCGCACCTGGACGGGACTCAGCGAGCCCAGCGCGGCCGTCCCGTCCTCCCCCACGATCTCGCCGCGAATGTCGTAGCCGTACCGGACGTTGACCGAGATCTCGACGTCGACCAGCACGCCGTTGGCCATCTCGAGCACTATGAACAGCGGGTCCTGCAACGCGCCGCCGTTGCCACTGCGGCGCGGGACCAGGACGCGTACGCCGGTGATCTCCGTGCCGAACATCCAGCGAACCATGTCGATCTCGTGGACGGCGGTGTCCGTGATCGCCATTTCCTTCTCGTAGAAGCCGGGGACCGAGGCGTTGCGATGTGCGCAGTGCATCATCAGCGGCGCCCCGATCCGGCCCGAGCCGACCACCGCCTTCAAGGCCCGGTACGACTCGTCGTAGCGCCGCATGTAGCCGACCTGCACCAGCCGGCTGCCGTGCGCCACCTCGGCCTCGATGATGCGCAGGCATGCCTCCTGCGTGGTGGCCAACGGCTTCTCGCAGAACACCGGCTTGCCGGCGGCGATCGCGGCCAGCACGTACTGCTCGTGGGTCGGCCCCCACGAGCAGACCACGATCGCGTCGACCGACGGGTCCGCGATCAGCGCCTCGCCCGTCTCGAAGGCGGGCACGCCCACCCGGGCCCCGACGGTGGCCGCAACCGCCAGGTCGACGTCGGAGACCGCGGACACGCGCACCCCGGCCAGGACCGACGTCATCCGCCGGAGGTGGTCCTGGCCGATCATGCCCGTGCCGATGACGCCGACCTGCAGCATCCGCGTCACCGCTTCAGCTCGTGGGACAGCTCGGCGAGCTCGTCGCCGCCGGCCATCTGGGTGGTCAGCTCGTCGAGGCTCACTTCCGCGCGGTTCTTGTCGAGCACGGTCGTGCCCAGCTTCAGGATCACGAAGTGGTCGCCGACCAGGTAGGCGTGGTGCGGGTTGTGGGTGATGAAGACGACGCCCAGGCCTGCGTCGCGGGCCGCGGCGACGTACTTGAGCACGACACCGGACTGCTTCACGCCCAGGGCGGCGGTGGGCTCGTCGAGAATCAGCACGCGCGCGCCGAAGTAGACCGCCCGGGCGATCGCCACGCACTGGCGCTGGCCGCCGGAGAGCGTACCGATGGGCTGATTGATGTCTTTGACGACGATGCCCATCTTGCGCAGTTCGGCGTCGGCGATCGTCCGCATCTGCTTGATCTTGAGTCCGGCCAGCGGATATCGGCCGGCGGTCAGCTCGGAGCCGAGGAAGAAGTTGCGCCAGACCTCCATCAGGCCGACCACCGCCAGGTCTTGGTAGACGGTGGCGATGCCGTGCGACAGCGCCTCGCGCGGCGACGAGAAGGACACCTCCTGGCCGTCGACGCGCAGGCTGCCGTCGTTGTGCGGGTGCAGACCGGAAATGATCTTGATGAGGGTGGATTTGCCGGCGCCGTTGTCGCCGAGCACGCAGGTCACCTCGCCGGCGTTGACGCGCAGGTTGATCCCGCTCAGTGCCCGGATCGCCCCGTACGACTTGCCGACCTCGGTCATCTCGATGAGCGGCTCGCCGCGGTTGAGGTCCCGATCGGCGTGCGAGGCCAGGGTGTCGGTCACGATCAGCCCACCTTCCTGGTGGTGGCCATGCGTTTCACATAGAGGTTGACCAGCACGGCGAGCAGCAGCATCACGCCGAGGAAGGCCTTGAACCAGTTCGGGTCCCAGCCCGCGTAGATGATGCCGAGGCTGGTCATGCCGAAGATGAAGGCGCCGATCGCCACGCCCACCGCGTTGCCGAAGCCGCCGGTGAGGAGCGTTCCGCCCACGACCGCCGCGATGATGTAGAGGAACTCGTTGCCGACGCCGCTGCCGGCCTGCAGCGTGTTGAAGCGGAACAGCTGGTGCATGCCGACGAACCAGGCCAGGAACGAGACCGTCATGAAGAGCCCGATCTTCGTACGGACCACGGGCACGCCGACCGCCCGGGCGCTGTCGAGGTTGCCGCCGACGGCGAAGATCCAGTTGCCGATGCGGGTGCGCTGCAGGGTCCAGGCCGCGAGCGCGACGAACGCGATCCACCAGAGCACCGAGCCCCAGACCGTCACCGACCCGATCTTGAAGCTGGACGAGAAGACCGCCCGGAGCGAGTCGAAGCCCGCGATCTGGCTGATATCGGGGCTCGACACCGTGCCGGTGACCAGTTTGGTGACACCCAGGTTGGCCCCCTGCAGCACGAAGAACGTACCGAGCGTGATCAGGAAGCTGGGGATGCCGGTGCGCATCACCAGAAAGCCGTTGAGGAAGCCGAGCGCCAGGCAGAAGATCAGCGACAGGCCCGCGCCGATCCACAGGTTCACCCCGTAGTACCAGCAAAACAGCGAGGTGACCAGGCCGGCGGTGTAGACCATGACGCCGGCCGACAGGTCGAACTCGCCGCCGATCATGAGCAGGCCGACGCCGACGGCGACGATGCCGATGATCGACGACTGGTAGAGCACCGTGAAGAACGACTCGGCCGAGCGGAACGACGGCGCGGTCGCGAAGAAGAAGATGAAGATGATGATCGCGGCGACCAGGGCGCCGATCTCGGGCCGGCTCAGCAGGCGCTGGGACAGGCTCAGGCGTACGCGGTTGGTCGGTTCCGAGGGCGCCGGAGCTGGCGCCTGAAGTGTCTGACTCATGTCGCCACCTCGCCCTACCGTGTGTTGTTCTTGGTGAACGGGAGGATCTTGTCGATGTTGGCGCTGTCCACGAAGGACGGACCGGTCAGCACGGCCTGGCCGCCGCCGATGTCGTTGCCGTTCTTGATGTTCAGGTAGAGCGAGGTGACCGCCATGTAGCCCTGGACGTAGGGCTGCTGGTCGATCGAGAACGCGATCTTCTTGTCCTTGATGTCCTGGGCGGCCTCCTCGTTCAGGTCGAAGGTGATCAGCTTGGCGCTGCTGCCGGCCGAGTCGATGGCCTTGAGCGCGTCGACGGCGATCGGGGCGCCGAGCGTGACGATGTAGTCGATCGACTTGTCCTGCGCCAGCTTGGCCTGCAGGGTCGACACCACCGCGGCGTCGTCCGCGCCGTTGACCTGGATGTTCTCGGTGCCCGGGGCCGACTTTCGCACGCCCGCGCAGCGCGCCTCGAGCGCCACCGAGCCGGTCGCCTGGATGACGCAGAGGGGCTTCTTGCCGCCCGCGTCGGCGATCCGCTTGCCGGCCGTGGTGCCTGCCAGAGTCTCGTCCGAGCCGAAGTACATCAACGCGCCGAGCCTCTTGTAGTCGTCGATGCCGGAGTTGAAGCCGACCACCGGGATGCCCGCGTCGGTCGCCGCCTTCACCGAGCCGGCCAGCGCGTCCGGGGTGACCAGCGTGCTGGCGATGCCGTTCACCTTGGAGTCGACCGCGTTCTGGATCAGGACGGCCTGCTTGGTCGCCTCCGGGTCGTTCGAGTACTTCAGCGTCACGCCCGTGTCCTTGGCGGCCTGCTGGGCACCGTTCTTGACTTTGTCCCAGAACGTGTCGCCGGGTGTCTCGTGGGTGATGAAGGCGATCGTGTAGCCCGAACTGCCGGCCGCGTTACCACCGCCCGACACGGACTCGTCGGTCTTCTCCCGGCCGCCGCCGCTGCAGGCAGCGGCGGCCAGCAGCACCGTCGCACCGGCGGCGAAGACGCGAAAAGTGCGGTTCCGAGGGGTCATATTTTCTCTCCTGTGGCTGGACGGGGTCGATCGTCGGCCCGGGAGTGCAGGCCGACGGAGTTGAGGTACGTGCGGGTGCGCCGCGCGATCGGCAGCGGCACGTCGAAATCGACGGGGTACATGTCCTGCTCGACGACGACGAAGAGTTCGGCGTCGAGCTCGCTGAGGGCGTCGAGCACGTCGGGGATGTTCGGCTCACCGGCCGGGGGTTCGACGCTGGCCCCCTGAGCCACCGCCTTGCCGAAGGCGAGATCCTCGGCGACGGCCCGCTCGGCGATCACCGGGTCCATCTGCTTGATGTGGACGTAGCCGATCCGCTCGGGGTACTTGCGGATGATCCCGGGTACGTCCGCCTTCCGGTACGCCAGGTGGCCGGTGTCGAGGCAGAGGGAGACGTAGCGGGGGTCGGTCTCCGCCAGGAAGCGCTCGGTCTGCGCCTGGGTCTCGACGTGATAGTCCGCGTGCGGGTGGAAGCGCAGGTGGACGCCGTACTCCTCGAGCAGGATCCGGCCGAGGGTGGTGCTGTTGCGAGTCAGCGCCTGCCAGCCGTCGGGGTCGAGCTCGGCCGGCGCGAGATAGGCGTTGGTCACGTCGTCACGGTAGCCGGGAACAGGGACAAAAACGATGTTTTCCGCGCCCAGGGCCGACGCCAGGGCGGCCACCTTGCGGGTCTCCGAGACTACGGCGTCGAAGTCCTTGTGCGGGCCCCCGGCACCGGCGACCGTGCCACCCGCGACGCTGAGACCGCGGGCCGCGAGCTCGTCGCCCAGCCGGGCCGGGTCGGTGGGCAGATAGCCGTACGGGCCGAGCTCCAACCACGAGTAGCCCGACGCGACCATCTCGTCCAGGAACCGGTCCCAGGGCGTCTGCCGGAGGTCGTTCGCATACCAGACACCCCACGAGTCGGGACAGCTGCCCAAGCGCAACTGACGGATCTCCATGAGCGGACCCCTAACTCGCGGTGGGAAATTGCAGGGACGCGTCGTACGCGTGCGAGACGTGCGGCCACCGGGCGGTGACGACCTTGCCGCGGGTGTAGAACGAGACGCCCTCGGGCCCGTGGACGTGCTTGTCGCCGAAGAGGGAGTCCTTCCAACCGCCGAAGGAGTAGTACGCCATCGGCACCGGGACGGGGACGTTGATGCCGATCATGCCGACTCGTACGCCCGGCACCCGCAGCCCGCGCCCGTCCACCGTGACCTTGGCCCCGGCCCGCTCCCCGCTGTCGATCAGCGACTCGATGCGCTGCTTGGCGGCGGCCGTCACGACCGGACCCATCTCGCTCCTCGGGTCCCGCCCGTTGCCCACCACCACCTCGCCCGCCTTGCGGTTGACCAGGTCGACCAGGGTGTCGCCGGCGCCGCCCACGGCCACCGCGGCCGAGATCGCCATGCACCGCTCCCCCGCCGAGCCGAACGCCGCCGCGGCCAGGTGACCGGCCGCGAACTCGAGGTCGGCGTCGGGCAGGATGATCGCGTGGTTCTTGGCCCCGCCGAGCGCCTGCACCCGCTTGCCGTGCGAGGTGGCCTGCTCGTGGAGGTAGCGGGCGATCGGTGTGGAGCCCACGAACGACACCGCGGCCACGTCGGGGTGGTGCAGCAGCCCGTCGACCGCCGTCTTGTCGCCGTGCACGACGTTGAAGACGCCGTCCGGCAGCCCGGCCTCCGTCAGCAGCACGGCCACGAAGTTCGAGGCCGACGGGTCGCGCTCACTGGGCTTCAGCACGAACGTGTTGCCGCAGGCGATCGCGACCGGATACATCCACATCGGCACCATCGCCGGGAAATTGAACGGCGTGATCCCGGCGCAGACCCCGAGCGGCTCGCGGAAGCTGAAGACGTCGACCCCGGTCGAGGCCTGGTCGCTGTACTCGCCCTTGAGCAGTTGCGGGATGCCACACGCGAACTCGATCACCTCGAGGCCGCGCTGCACCTCGCCGGCCGCGTCCGCGAGGACCTTGCCGTGCTCGTCCGAGATCAGCTCGGCGATGTCCTTGACTCGGGCGTTGACCAGCTCACGGAAGTTGAACATGATCTTCGTACGCGTGCTCAGCGAGGTCTGGCTCCAGGATTCGAACGCGATCCGGGCCGCGGTCACCGCCGCGTCGACGTCGGCCTCGGTGGCGAGCACGACCTCGTGCTGCTGCCGGCCGGTGGCCGGGTTGAAGACCGGTGCGCGCCGGCCGCCGGACCCGGCGGTGAACGCGCCGTCGACCCAGTGCTCGATGGTTGCCATGATCATCCTTTAGAGGTAGAGGCGTTGGTCGCGCTTGGCGGCCTCGTAGGTCGTTCGGGCCTCGCGGGTGCTGTCCAGCTCGGAGACCTCCGGGACGGGGACGTCCCACCACGACTCGGAGGACGGCACCGGGGAGAGCGGGTCGGTCTCGATGTGCACGACGGTGAGACGGTCGGCCTCCCGCGCACGCTTGAGACCCTCGGCCAGGTCGGCGATCGTGCGGCAGCGGATCACGATCGCGCCGAGGCTCTCCGCGTTCGCGGCCAGGTCGACGGGGAGGTGGCCGCCGTTGTAGTCGCCGTTCGATCCGCGGTAGCGGTAACTGGTGCCGAACCGCTGCGAGCCGAGCGACTCGGAGAGCGCGCCGATCGAGGCGAACCCGTGATTCTGCACCAGGACGACGACGAGCTTGATGCCCTCGGCGATGGCCGTGACGATCTCCTGCGACATCATCAGGTATGACCCGTCGCCGACCAGGGCGTACACCTCGCGGCTGGGGTCGGCCAGTTTGATACCGAGGGCGCCGGCGATCTCGAAACCCATGCAGGAGAAGCCGTACTCCACGTGGTACTGCTTCGGGTCGCCCGCGCGCCAGAGCAGTTGCAGGTCGCCCGGCAGGCTTCCGGCCGCCTGCACGACGACGTCGCGCGTTCCGCAGGCCTCGTTCACGGCCCCGATCACCTCGCTCTGGGCGGGCAGCGGGCCATGACCGAGGTGGTACGCGTGGTCGACGGTGGCCTGCCAGGTGATGACGTCGGCCCGGTAGCCCGTGTCGAAACGCTTCCCGTCGAGCGCGGCGAGCAGCGCCGAGAGGCCGGCCCGCGCGTCCGCGACGATCGGGGACGCCGACTCCTTCGCGGCGTCGAAGGCGGCTACGTTGATGTTCACGAACTTCACGTCCGGGTTCTGGAACGCCGTCCGCGACGCTGTGGTGAAGTCGCTGTACCGGGTGCCGACACCGATGATCACGTCGGCGTCGCGGGCCAGTCGGTTCGCCACCGGCGTGCCGGTCGAGCCCACGCCGCCAACGGAGTTCGGATGGTCCCAGCTCAGCGCGCCCTTGCCGGCCTGGGTGTCGGCCACCGGGATGCCGGTCTCGCGGGCGAACTGGTCGAGCACGCCGGTGGCCTCGGCGTAGATGGCCCCACCGCCGGCGATGATCAGCGGGCGTTCCGCCTGCCTGAGAACGGCTGCCGCACGGGAGACGAAGGCCGGTTCGGCGATCGGGCGGGCGACGTGCCAGACGCGCTTGGCGAAGAACGCGTCGGGGAACTCGTACGCCTCGGCCTGAAGATCTTGGGGAAGGCAGACGGTGACCGCGCCGGTCTCGGCCGGGTCGGTCAGCACGCGCAGCGCGCCGAGCAGCGCGGCCGGCAGCTGCTCCGGGCGCCAGACCCGGTCGAAGAAGCGCGAGAGCGGGCGGAACGCGTCGTTGACCGACACGTCGTAGCCGCCCGGGTCCTCCAGCTCCTGCAGGACCGGCGCGGCGGCGCGGGTGGCGAAGATGTCCGAGGGCAGCAGCAGCACGGGCAGGCGGTTGACCGTGGCCAGGGCGGCGCCGGTGAGCATGTTCGTCGAGCCCGGCCCGATCGAGGCGGTGCACGCGTACGCCGAGAGCCGGTTGGTCATGCGCGCGAAACCGGCCGCCGTGTGCACCATCGCCTGCTCGTTGCGGGCCAGCCGATAAGGGAGATCAGCTTCCCCCGTACGGTGGGCCTGCAGCAGGGCCTGGCCGAGACCGGCGACGTTGCCGTGCCCGAAGATGCCCAGGCAGCCCGCGATCGCGCGACGCTCGACGCCGTCGCGCTCGGTCCACTGGTTGGCCAGGAACCGCACCACGGCCTGACCGACGGTGAGCTTCACGAACGCGTCCTTTCGTTGCTGGAGGTGAGCGGCAGGCGCGGGTCGACGGGCATACCTGCCCAGGAGGCCCGCACCCAGCCGTGCGCCGGGTCGTCGCGCACCAGCCACTCGCGCTCGCCCGGACCGGCCATCACGTTGAGGTAGTAGAGGTCGTAGCCGGGCGCGGCCATCGACGGGCCGTGCCAGCCGTACGGGATCAGCACGACGTCGCCGCTGCGCACCTCGGCACAGACCTCGATCGGTCGGTCGGCGTGCCCGTACACCCGCTGGTAGGCGTTGCCCGCCGTGCCCGCCGGCGAGGACCCGACCTCGAAGTAATAGATCTCCTCGAGCGACGACTCCCCCTCGGCCTGCTCGTCGTGCTTGTGCGGCGGATAGGAGGACCAGTTGCCGCCAGGGGTGAGCACCTCGCAGGCGATCAGCCGGTCGGCCTCGAACCGCTCCGGCGTGCAGAAGTTGTTGACCTGACGGCTGGCCTGCCCGGCGCCGCGCAGCTCGACGGCGACGTCCTCGGCGGCGCCGTAGCGGAACGGCAGCCGGCGCGCGGCCCGGGCCGAGGGCAGCGCGAACCGCCCGCCGTTGGGCGCCCGCACGGTGACCGTCGCGTCGCGCGGCACATAGGCGAAGTCGGTCACCCGGGAGAACACCGACCGTCGGCCGGTGAGCGTCATCCGCTCGTCGTCGCAGGTCACGTCGCACCCGCCGGAGAGCGGCAACACCAGCATCTCGTCGTCGCCGGTGGTGAACCTGGCCCGCGAGCCCGGGGGCAGGTCGAGGATGCGCAGGCCGCTGTAGCTCCAGCCGGCCTTCTCGGGCGTGACCACCGCGTCGAACGGCTTCTCGGCCGTGCTGCCGCGGGGCATCAACGGGTTGACCCGGGCCGTGGTCACAGCAGGCTCACCGCCCGGTCGACCGCGTCGGCCACCCCGCCGCTCGCCGGATAGAGCAGCGAACGGCCGATCACCAGGCCCTGCACGGTCGGCAGGTCAAGAGCCTTGCGCCAGGCCGCGTACGCCGCCTCGCCCTCGCCGCCGAGAATCAGCGCCGGCAGGGTCGTGGACGCCATGACCCGTTCCATCTCCGGGACGACCGGCACCTTGAGCCACGTGTAGGCGGAGGTCGTGCCGAGGCCGGCCGCGACCGTCATCGCGCGGATCATCGCCTCGGGGGTCAGTTCGTTGCGGACCCGGCCGTCGACCCGGTGCGAGATGAACGGCTCGACCATCGCCATCCGCCGCCGCGCCGCCAGTTCGCCGATCGCCGTACCGCAGGACTCCAGCGTCGTCACCGTGCCCGGGTCGGCGGGGTCGATGCGCAGCAGCATCTTGCCGCCCTCGAACCCGGCCGTGGCGATGCTCTCGGCGTCGTACGCCGTGAACCGGTCGTCGATCTCGAACGTCGTGCCGGCCAGCCCGCCGCGGTTCATCGAGCCGATGACGACCTTGTCGTCGAGCGCGCCGAGCAGCAGCAGGTCCTCCAGGATGTCGGGGGTGCCGAGCACGCCGTTGACGCCGGGCCGGGCCAGGGCGGTGCGGATGCGGTCGAGCAGGTCGGTGCGGTTGGCCATCGCCAGCGGGTCGTCGCCGGCCCGCAGCGCGGCGCGGGCCGGGGGGTC
>Ga0247737_1000391_pt1 | contig 17365 bp, 19 predicted proteins | sample UWRJL028104C2_FD_180937 | JGI IMG/M metagenome (GOLD analysis project Ga0247737, IMG submission 180937) | Plant litter microbial communities from Arlington Agricultural Research Station in Wisconsin, United States - UWRJ-L028-104C-2 | ecosystem: Environmental > Terrestrial > Plant litter >...
TCCGAGTACAACACCAATTCGAACCTGCCCGGCAACACGGCGCCGGCGACGGACAACGAGTAGGACGGCCAGCATGAGCACCGTTACAGCACCCCGGCCGACCACCGGCGGCAGCGCGCCCTATCAGGCACCGCCCGCCTTCCCCAACGGCAACATCGTCGTCAAGTGGATCACCACCACCGACCACAAGACCATCGGGTACCTGTACCTGATCACCTCGTTCATCTACTTCCTGCTCGGTGGCGTGATGGCTCTCGTCATCCGTGCCCAGCTGTTCGAGCCCGGCATGCAGCTTCTGCAGACCAAGGAGCAGTACAACCAGCTGTTCACCATGCACGGCACGGTGATGCTGCTGATGTTCGCGACGCCGCTGTTCGCCGGCTTCGCCAACGTGATCATGCCGCTGCAGATCGGTGCTCCCGACGTCGCGTTCCCGCGACTGAACGCGTTCGCCTACTGGCTGTACAGCTTCGGATCGCTCATCGCGGTCGCGGGCTTCCTCACCCCGCAGGGGGCGGCATCCTTCGGCTGGACGGCATATGTCCCGCTGTCGACGACGACGTTCTCCCCATCGCTGGGCGGAAACCTCTGGGTCTTCGGCCTCGCCCTGAGCGGTTTCGGAACGATCCTCGGCGCGGTCAACTTCATCACCACGATCATCACGATGCGTGCGCCGGGCATGACCATGTTCCGCATGCCGATCTTTACCTGGAACACCCTGGTCACGTCGATCCTCGTGATCATGGCCTTCCCGGTGCTGGCAGCCGCACTGTTCGCCCTCGGGGCCGACCGCGTCTTCGAGTCGCACCTCTACAACGTGCAGTCCGGCGGCGCGATCCTGTGGCAGCACCTGTTCTGGTTCTTCGGCCACCCCGAGGTCTACATCATCGCTCTGCCGTTCTTCGGCATCGTCTCGGAGATCTTCCCGGTGTTCAGCCGTAAGCCGATCTTCGGGTATAAGACGCTGGTGTACGCGACGATCGCGATCGCTGCCCTGTCGATCACCGTATGGGCGCACCACATGTACGTCACCGGCACGGTGCTCTTGCCGTTCTTCTCGCTGATGACGATGCTCATCGCGGTGCCGACCGGTGTGAAGATCTTCAACTGGGTGGGAACAATGTGGCGGGGCTCTGTCACCTTCGAGACCCCGATGCTCTGGGCGATCGGCTTCCTGATCACCTTCACCTTCGGTGGTCTCACCGGTGTGATCCTCGCGTCGCCGCCGCTCGATTTCCACGTCTCCGACACCTACTTCGTTGTGGCCCACTTCCATTACGTCGTGTTCGGAACGGTCGTCTTCGCGATGTTCGCGGGCTTCTACTTCTGGTGGCCCAAGTGGACGGGCAAGATGCTCGACGAGCGACTGGGCAAGATCCACTTCTGGTTGCTGTTCATCGGCTTCCACACCACGTTCCTCATCCAGCACTGGCTTGGAGTGGTGGGCATGCCCCGTCGCTACGCGACCTACCAGCCCGATGACGGCTTCACGTGGATGAACCAGCTGTCGACGATCGGAGCGTTCCTGCTCGGTGTGTCGATGCTGCCCTTCATCTTCAACGTCTACATCACGGCACGGAAGGGCAAGCGCGTCACGGTGAACGATCCGTGGGGCTATGGCCGCTCGCTCGAGTGGGCGACGTCCTGCCCGCCGCCGCGCCACAACTTCACCTCGATCCCGCGCATCCGCTCGGAGTCGCCGGCATTCGACCTCAACCACCCCGAGGTCGGCATCCCGGTCGGCATCGGTCCGTTGAAGGATGCGCCGGATGCCGCCACCTATGACATCGCTGACGGAGAGGTCAAGTAACAATGGGCGTCAACGCCAAACTCTTCTGGATCCTGGCCGGATTCTTCGTGGTGGCCGACGCGGCGTACACCATCTGGAGCCTTCTCGACAGCAACTACCGTTTGTCGGTCGAGCCCGCCGGTGGCGTGGCCGGTCCGCCGATCGAATGGGTGGGCACGGTGGGTATCGCGCTCACCGGTGTGCTCTCCGCCTTTATTGCGTTCTACCTCGGTCGCACCAACAAGGCCCTCGGTGGAACCCTCGCCGAAGACCGACCGGACGCGGACATCGACGACGGCGATGCCGAGCAGGGCTTCTTCAGCCCGTGGAGCTGGTGGCCGCTCATGCTCGCCGCCGGAGCCGCGACCGTCTTCCTGGGAATCGCCGTCGGTTTCTGGATCTCGTACATCGGTGCTTGCATCGCGGTCATCAGTCTGGTCGGCTGGGTCTATGAGTATTACCGCGGTTACTTCGCCCGCTAGCATCCGTTCGGCGTCGTTCGACGACGCCGACGCCGTCTTCGCGCTCGTCGCACAGCTGGGCATCGGGGGAGCCCCGAAGCGGGACTCCTTCGATGATGCCTTCGCGCATTCCGTTCAGGATGCCTACGATCACATCCTGCTCGTGGCTGTGGTCGACGGGGTGCTCGTCGGTTACGCCCTGGCCACGGTGGCGAGACTGCTGTACACGAACGGCGATGTCGCGCAGCTGCAGGAGCTGGTCGTCGATGCGGCCGTCAGCGGCAACGGGTACGGCAGCCAGCTGGTGGGGGCGATCGAGCGCGAGTGTGAGGCCCGCGGCATCCGTCAGCTCACGGTGGCGAGCATCCTGCGGGCGGCGTCGTTCTATGAGCGCCTCAACTACCGCTCGACGGCCAACTACCTCAAGAAGAGCTTCCTGGTCGACTGACAGTCCGTCGCCGCGTTGCGGCGAGGTATCGTGAATCGATGACTCCCGAGGCGCTGCAGGCACTTGCATCGCTGCGGCGTGCCCGCGATCTCATCGATCGGGAGTACGCGCAGCCGCTCGATGTGCCGACGATGGCGCGGCGGGCGCTCATGTCGCCCGCGCACTTCTCCCGGCAGTTCCGTGCCGCCTACGGCGAGACGCCCTATGTGTATTTGATGACCCGGCGGATCGAGCGGGCGATGGCCCTGCTGCGGGACGGGATGTCGGTGACCGACGTTTGCGTCGCGGTGGGCTGCACGTCGCTCGGCTCGTTCAGCTCCCGGTTCACCGAGGTCGTGGGGGAGTCGCCGAGCTCCTATGCCCGGCGGGAGCACGCGGCGGTGCAGCGGATGCCCGGCTGCATCTCGCGGGCGCGCACCCGCCCCAGCAGGGGTGGCCCGCTCGGATCATCGCCGATCGGTCGCGCGTAGCGCCACCTGGCACCGCTGCCCAATACGCGGCGTCGGCGCCAACCGTTGGCCACGCACGACTTAACGACGGATGCCTCGGCTCCCGTGACGAATCACGGGAGCCGAGGCATCCGTTACCGGGTGTCGCTAGTGGTGGCCGTGGCCGCCGCTCTCGATCTCATTGCGCGTGGGCGGCTCGATGCGGTCTTCGAAGAACCAGCGGGACAGGCCCGCACGCAGCTTCTGCGCCGTCGAGATGCGACCGTGCGCGTCCGGGCGGATCATCAGCGGGGCGTAGTCCTCGAAGCTCACCAGGCGCCAGCGCTCGTAGTCGTCGAGCTGCTCGTGCACCTCGATGTACTCGCCGCCGGGCAGGCGCACGATGCGGCCGGACTCGAAGCCGTGCAGCGCGATCTCGCGATCTTTCTTCTGCAGTGCCAGGCAGATACGCTTGGTCACCTGGTAGGCGATGACCGGTCCGAGGAAGAGCAGCACCTGCAGGGTGTGGATGACACCCTCGAGGCTGATCTTGAAGTGCGTCGCCATGAGGTCGGAGCTGGCCGCAGCCCAGAGCACCGCGTAGAACGTGACGCCGGCGGCACCGATGGCCGTGCGGGTCGGAGCGTTACGCGGACGGTCGGCGATGTGGTGCTCGCGCTTGTCGCCCGTGATCCAACCCTCGATGAAGGGATAGAACGCGACCGCCCCGAGGAACAGCGGCAGAACCAGGATGACCACGATCATGTTGAACGACCAGGTGTGGTTCAGCCAGACGAACTCCCAGCCCGGCGGGATCAGGCGCAGGGCACCGTCGGCGAAACCGATGTACCAGTCGGGCTGAGTACCCGCCGACACGGGGGAGGGGTCGTAGGGCCCGTACGTCCAGATCGGGTTGATCGTGAAGAGCGACGCGATCAGAACGATCACACCGAAGACGACGAAGAAGAATCCGCCGGCCTTCGCTGCGAAGGTCGGCAGAATCGGCACGCCGACCACGTTCTGCTCGGTACGGCCAGGGCCGGCGAACTGGGTGTGCTTGTTGACGATCAGCAGCAGCAGGTGAATCCCGAGCGCGGCGACCAGGATCGCCGGAAGCAGCAGGATGTGCACGGAGTAGAACAGGGCCACCAGCTTGGTTCCCGGGAACTCACCGCCGAACAGCAGGTAAGAGATCCAGGTACCGACCACAGGGATTCCCTTGATCAGACCGTCGATGATGCGCAGACCGTTGCCGGAGAGCAGGTCATCGGGGAGCGAGTAGCCGGTGAAGCCCTCGGCCATCGCCAGGATGAAGAGCGTGAAGCCGATCACCCAGTTAATCTCCCGCGGCTTGCGGAACGCGCCCGTGAAGTACACGCGCAGCATGTGCAGGCCGATGGAAGCGATGAACAGCAGCGCCGCCCAGTGGTGCACCTGGCGGAAGAGCAGTCCGCCGCGCACATCGAAGGAGATGTTGAGTGACGACGCGTAGGCCGCCGACATCTCGATGCCCTTCAGCGGCACGTAGGAGCCGTGGTACACGACCTCGGCCATCGACGGCTGGAAGAAGAAGGTCAGGAAGGTTCCCGAGAGCAGGATGACGATGAAGCTGTACAGCGCCACCTCGCCGAGCATGAACGACCAGTGGTCGGGGAAGATCTTGCGACCGAGCTCTTTGACCGCTCCGGAGATGCTGGTGCGCTCGTCGATGTAGTTCGCTGCAGCGGCGGTGAACCGTGCGCCGCGGTTGTTCGCCGCGCCGACCGGCACCTCGGGCTGTGTTGCGGTTGAGACGGTCATGAACGCTCCCAGAAACTCGGGCCCACGGGCTCGTGGAAATCACTGCGTGCAACGAGGTAGCCCTCGCTGTCGACGGTGATCGGCAGCTGCGGCAGTGGACGCGCGGCCGGTCCGAAGATGACCTCGCACTCGTTCGTCACGTCGAAGGTGGAGGAGTGGCACGGGCACAGCAGGTGGTGGGTCTGCTGCTCGTACAGTGCCACCGGGCATCCGACGTGCGTGCAGATCTTCGAATAGGCGACGATTCCGTCGTAGTTCCAATTCTCGCGACCCTTGGAGACATTGAGGTCCCCGGGCTTCAGACGCATGAGGAGCACGGCGGCCTTCGCCTTCTGCTCCAGCATGTCCTCCTTCTCCAGCAGCCCCTCCGGGATGACGTGGAACGCCGATCCCAGAGTGACGTCGGAGGCCTTGATCGGGGCGCCGCTCGGGTCGCGCGTGAGTCGCGTGCCCTTCGCCCAGAGGGTGTGCTCGAGCGCCGGAACCGGATCGTGGTCCGGGGCGAGGCCGCGGAACAGCACGATACCGGGCAGGGGGAAGGCAAGCAGGGCGCCGATGAGGCTGTTGCGGATGAGCGAACGGCGTCCGAACCCGGACTCCTCGTTGCCCTCCTTGAAGATCTCGACGGCCCGCTCACGCGTCGCCGTACGCTCGCTGATGAAGTGGCGGGGCTCACTGATCTCATCGCCGCGCATGAGGTTCTTCGCCCAGTAGATCGCACCGATGCCGAGCGCGAGCAGGCCGAGCGCGATGCCCAGACCCAGGAAGAGGTTGTTCAGGCGCGTCGAGCCCGGGTCGCCTGGCACGATCGGGAACGCGGCGTACGCCGCGACAGCGAAAACGCTGCCGATGATCGACACGTAGAACAGCGTGTAGACGCGGCGCTCCGCGGTCTTCTCCGCCTTCGGGTCGATATCGGTGACGCGAAGCCGGTGCGGCGGGAGGCCCGGGTTCTGCACGGCGTCTGGCAGGATCACGGCCGTACCGGCCGAGACCGTGGACGAACCGATCTTCTCGACGTCCGAGCCGGCAGCGGCGGTTGTGCCGCCGTCGTCGTGTGCCATTGGCTTCCCTTCGGTTGGTGCTGGTGCTGCTGAAGCAGTAGGTGCTGACGGTGTGGTGTGGTGCGGTGGAGCGGGTGCTAGCTCGCCTTGGCGGCGATCCAGATCGTGACGCCGACAACCGCGCCGAGCCCGAAGATCCAGATGAACAGACCCTCGGCCACGGGGCCCAGGTTGCCGAGTTCGAAGCCACCGGGCGAGGGGTTCTTGTCCAGGTACTTCAGGTAGCTGATGATGTCGGCCTTCTGGGCGGGCGTGATGTTCTTGTCATTGAACACCGGCATGTTCTGGGGGCCGGTGACCATCGCCTCATAGATGTGCTCGCCGGTCACGCCCGTGAGTGCGGGTGCGAACTTGCCCTGGGTGAGCGCGCCGCCCGCACCGGCCACGTTGTGGCACATGGCGCAGTTGATGCGGAACAGCTCGGCGCCGGTCGACGCATCGCCCTTGCCCGAGGTGTACTTCGACGACGGGATGCCGGGGCCGGGCGCGAGGCTTGCGATGTAGTCGGCGAGAGCGGTGGTCTGCTCCGGGGTGAACTGCACCGGCTTCTGCTCTGCCTGGGGGCCCTGGTTGGCGAGCGGCATGCGCCCGGTGCCGACCTGGAAGCTGACCGCTGCGGCGCCGACGCCGTACAGGCTCGGTCCGACGCTGGTGACGCCCTGGGCGCTGAGGCCGTGGCAGGTGGCGCAGTTGGAGGCGAAGAGCTTCTTTCCCTCTTCGATGCTCGCCTGCTTCGACACGGCGGTCGCCTGCTGGGTCTCCGCGCTGGCGGTGCCGGTGAACAGCGCGTACGCACCGCCCGTCGAGACGAGCCCGATCACGATGAGCGCGACCGTAGCGAGCGGATGACGGCGGCCTTTCGACCGGGTGCGAGAAGTCGCTGTGCTGGAATTCGCCATGCTGTGGTGCGTCCTTGGAGTTAGAAGACCGGAGTATTCAGGATGTGGGTGCCGACTATTTCAAGATGTAGATGACGAGGAACAGACCGATCCACACGACATCGACGAAGTGCCAGTAGTACGACACGACGATGGTGGAGGTCGCTTCCTTGTGACCGAAGTTCTTGACGGCGTATGCGCGGCCGATGATCAGCAGCATGGCGATCAGTCCACCGGTGACGTGCAGCGCGTGGAATCCGGTCGTGAGGTAGAACGCGGAGCCGTAGGAATTGGACTGCAGCGTGATGCCTTCGCTGACCAGGTTGGCGTATTCGAAGACCTGGCCGGTCACGAAGATGGCGCCGAGCACATAGGTGGCGAAGAACCACTCGACCATGCCCCAGTGCGCGGGGTTCCAGCTCGTGCGCTTCTTCTGCAGACGCTCCGCGGCGAAGACACCGAACTGCGCGGTGAACGACGATGACACCAGGATCAGGGTGTTGACGAGGGCGTAGGGAACGTTGAGTCCGGCGGCCTCCGCGTTCCACAGTCCGGGCGACGTCGAGCGGAGCGTGAAGTAGATCGCGAACAGCCCGGCGAAGAACATGACTTCGCTTCCGAGCCAGACGATGGTTCCGACCGCGACAACGCTCGGTCGGTTGACGACAGGGGCCCCTACGGAGGCGGAGACAGAGGTGCTGGTCACTCGTCCATTATGGCCGATTTCACTCGCTCTGTTTCGCATCGGCCCGCCCGGATCAGCCAAATCAGTAGGATCGCAATCATGGTTTCCGACCCCACCTGGCCTTCATTGCTCAGCGCGCTCCTAGGCGGCGAGGACCTTTCGATCAGCGAAGCATCATGGGCCATGCAGCAAGTGATGGCGGGTGAGGCTACTCCCGCGCAGCTCTCCGGTTTTCTCATCGCTCTCCGGGCCAAGGGGGAGACCGTCGACGAGATCGTCGGATTCCGTGATGCGATCCTCGAATACTCCCTGCCGCTCCGGGTGGATCCGATGGCGCTCGACATCGTGGGCACGGGTGGGGATCGATTCGGCACGGTGAACGTCTCGACCATGGCGAGCTTCGTGGCCGCGGCATCCGGTGTGCCCATCATCAAGCACGGCAATAAGGCGGCCAGCTCCGCCTCGGGCTCATCGGATGTGCTCGGTGCCCTCGGCGTCGATCTTGATCTGCCGCCCGAGCGTGTCGCCGAGGTGCTGACGGAGACCGGGATCACCTTCGCGTACGCGGCGATGTTCCACCCCGGATTCCGTCACGCCGGCGCGGTGCGGTCGGAACTCGGCATCCCCACCGTCTTCAACTTCCTCGGCCCGCTCTGCAACCCGGCCCGCTGTGAGGCGAACGCGGTCGGTGTCGCCCACCTCGACAAGGTGCCGCTCATCGTCGGCGTGTTCCGCACCCGCGGGGCCACTGCGCTGGTGTTCCGCGGCGATGACGGCCTGGACGAGCTCACCACGACCGGGCACAGTCACATCTGGGAGGTTTCCCGTGGCTCGGTCACGGAGCACGACCTCGACCCGCTCGAACTCGGAATCCCGCGCGCGAAGATCGCCGATCTGCTCGGTGGGGACGCGGTGCACAACGCCGCGGTCGCTCGGGCCGTACTCGGCGGTGAGCGTGGTCCGGTGAGGGACATCGTGCTGCTGAATGCCGCCGCCGGGCTGGTCTCCTTCGATCTGGCGAAGGACCCGGCCCAGCTGCAGGTGCCGATCCTCAACCGCTTCCGCGACAAGATGGCGATAGCGGCGGAGGTCATCGACTCCGGCGCTGCCGTGGCAAAGCTCGACCAATGGGTCGCTGCGACGAAGGCACAGTAGCGACGACGGCACAGTAACGACGAGGGCACAGTGACCGAGGAACGCGGAGTAGACAGGCAGCATGACAACCGACGAGCGGGATGAACTCTCGGCGCTCCTCGAGGAGCGGTTGGGGGCCGCGGAGGAGCGCGCGCTGGCCGCGGGCGTCGAGCTCGCCCAGGTGCGCGGCGCGCGAGCGGAATCGGTCGACGACGAGCACGATCCGGAGGGCTCCACCCTGTCTTCCGACTGGTCGCGCCTGGACGGGCTCGCGCGGGCTGCTGCGCTGCAGCGCGTGGCGATCGAGGACGCGCTGGACCGGATGGAGGCGGGAACGTACGGAAGCTGCATCCGGTGCGGTGCGGCGATCGGAATTGATCGGCTGCGTGCGCGGCCGGAGGCGGTGCACTGCATCGACTGCGCCCGGGAGCTCGATCGTTAGAGCCGCACCACGGCGTCACGGGGGATGCCGTCGGCCCGGGAGTGTCCGGCGAGGCCGAGCGTGATGTCGAACTCGGCGATCAGGTTGCGCAGCACGTCAGAGGCACCCTGCTCGCCGCCGATGGCGAGACCGTAGGTGTATGCGCGGCCCACGCAGACCGCTGTCGCGCCGAGGGCCATGGCGACGAAGACATCCGCACCCGACCGTACGCCGCTGTCGAACAGCACCGGGATCGCGCCGTCGACGCGCTCGACGATGCCGGGAAGGGTGTCGAGCGAGCCGATCGCGTCGTCGATCTGCCGCCCCGCGTGATTGGAGACGATGATGCCGTCGATTCCCTCCGCGATGGCACGCGCCGCGTCGTCCGGATGCTGAATGCCCTTGAGCAGGATCGGCAGGGTCGTGCGTGCGCGCAGGAACGCCAGGTTGTCCCAGGTGAGGCTCGAGCGCGAGAAGACATCGAGGAACGTGTCGACGGATGCCCGAGGCCGCGGCGAGCGCAGGTTCGGCCAGAAGGCGCCCGGGTGGTTTCTCGTCAGGTGAACGAGCGTTCGGATCGTCTCGGGAGTGATGCGGGGGCGTGGCGAGGCATGCGCCGCGGTCATCCGTTCGTCGACCAGGCGGGTGAACGCCGGGTCGCTGGTGTACTGCGCGATGCCCTCACCGTGTGCGAACGGGAGGTAGCCGAGACCGAGGTCGCGCGGACGCCACCCCAGGAGGTGCGTGTCGAGGGTGACGACGATGGCCCCGGCTCCCGAGTCCTCGGCGCGCGTGACCAGCGACTCCACCAGCTCGTCCGAGCTCGACCAGTAGAGCTGATACCAGTGCGGAGCGTCTCCCATCGCCGCGGCGACCAGCTCCATCGGCACCGAGGCCTGGGTGGAGAGGATGTACGGCACCCCCAGCCCCGCGGCGGCCCGGGCGATGTCGAGGTCGGCGTCGGGCCGGACCAGACCGAGAACCCCGACGGGGGCGGCAAACAGCGGGGTCGGGTATCGGTGGCCGAAGAGCTCGACGGACAGGTCGCGGGTGTCGACGTCTCTCAGAACCCGCGGCACGATCCGCCAGCGGTCGAAGGCCGCCCGGTTGGCCGCGGTGGTCGACTCGTTTCCCGCGGATCCGGCGACATAGGCCCACGCCCTCCGCGACATCGCCCGCTTCGCCCGGCGCTCGAGCTCGACCCAGGTCGTCGGCACGAGGGGGAGCCTCCCCGTCGCCCCGTCCCGGTAGATCACCGATTGCGTGTCCCTGCCCACGGCCATGTCACTCTTCTTCCTCGAACGGACGGGTCCATTGTGCCCGCCCCAGGGTCGAACCGGGCTGAGTTCGGGCATCCCGCCGTTCGGGGAATCGGAGCGGACGTTCGACGCGGAGTCGCAGCACCGACCGGGGCGACCGGGGCGGCTGCGGCGCTGGGTTGGTCGGCTAGGCGACGACCCCGTCGACGTACAACCAGCGCTGTCCCTCCCGGACGAAGCTGCTGGTCTCGCGCAGTTCGCCGCGCGCAGCGCCAGTGCCGGTGCCGTCGGAGACGGAGCGGTCGCGGAAGGTGGCCCGGAACTCGACGATGCCGGTCCGCTCGAACGGTCCGCCCTTCTCGGTGCGGAGGATGTCGAGCAGCTGCCAGCGCAGGTCGACGTCGAGTTCGAGGGTGTCTGGCCGGGTCGACGGATGCCAGGAGTCGAGCAGATACTGCGGGAGCCCCAGCGCGAAGGCCGAGAATCGCGAGCGCATGAGCCGCTCGGCGGTGGGAGCGACGGCGTCGCCGCGGTGGATCGGCCCACAACACTCGCCGTAGCGGTTACCGCTCAGGCACGGGCAGCGGGCGGCGTCGTCGGGCGTGGGGGAGTCGTGCGGCACGATCCCATTGTCTCGCGTTGTCTCGCACCAGGTTCGTCAACACTTTTGCAACAGGGCGCCTTTGTACACTGGCCAGCCGGAGGCAACATCGTGCGCGTGCTGATCGTGGAAGACGAAGAGATGATGGCTGACGCCCTGCAGGAGGGGCTCGGCTATCAGGGCATCGCCGCCGACACCGCCTACGACGGCGATCAGGCACTGCGGCAGGTCGAGGTGAACGACTACGACGTCGTCGTGCTCGACCGTGACCTCCCCGGCACCCACGGCGACGAGGTCTGCCGGGCGATCGTGCGCGATCATCCGGGTGTCCGCGTGATCATGTTGACCGCCGCCACCCGGCTGGCCGACAAGGTGGGTGGCTTCGGCCTCGGGGCGGATGACTACCTCACCAAGCCCTTCGCCCTGCAGGAGCTCGTCGCGCGCCTCCGCGCTCTCGGTCGGCGACCGGAGACGCAGACCCCGCCCGTGATCCGGTTCGGTGAGCTTCGCCTCGACGTGTTCCGGCGCGAGGTGCATCGGGGCGATACGTTCATCCGTCTCAACCGCAAGCAGTTCGGCGTGCTCGAATTGCTGATGCGTGCCGACGGCGGCGTGGTCAGCGCGGAGACGATGCTGGAGAAGGTCTGGGACGAGAACATCGATCCGTTCACCACAGCACCTCGGGTCACCGTGTCCACGCTGCGCAAGGCCCTCGGTTCTCCTGACCTGATCGGCACGATCGCCGGCATCGGCTACCACCTCATTCGGGTCGGTGATCCCCGTGGCTGATCGGGCAGCCGGGCACCGATCGAGCGCGCGGCTGCGACTCGCGCTCAGCTATGCGGTCTTCCTGGTCGCGGCGGGGGGCGTCGTGCTGTTCGGCGTATACGTCGTGCTGCGCTACGTGCCCAACTATCCGCTCACGGCCGCGAACCCCTCCGATGTCGATGTCCCGCTGCCCACCCGCGAGGAGATCCTGACCACCGTGGTGCGATCTTCGTCGGTGATCCTCGTGCTGCTCGCGATCATCGGATTCAGCGGCGGATGGGTGCTCGCCGGATGGGTGCTGCGCCCCCTGCGCCGCATCAACGAGGCCACGCGGCGTGCGGCACAGGGCGAGCTCGATTACCGCATCCACTTGACCGGCCGCAACGACGAATTCCGGCAGTTGGCGGATGCCTTCGACCACATGCTCGACCGCGTGAGCGAGTCGTACTCCACCCAGGAGCGGTTCGCCGCCAATGCATCCCATGAGCTGCGCACCCCGCTCGCGATCACGGAGACCCTGTTGGACGTCGCCCGCAGCCACCCCGGCGGGCAGGACTACCCGGCGCTGCTCGACAGGCTCTCGGACACCAATGCGCGGGCGATCGCGCTGACGGACGCCTTGCTGCGGCTCGCCGACGCGAACGAGGTGTCGGCCGTCGTCGCGCCGGTGGACCTCGGCGAGCTGATGGACGTGGTGATCGGGGAGAATCGCGCGGCGCTGGAGGATCGCGGGCTCGAACTTCATGCGTCGCTCGAGCGCGCCATCGTGTACGGCGACCCCACGCTGCTCTGGCAACTGGCGACGAATCTGCTCCAGAACGCCATTCGGCATGGCCGAGCCGGAGGTTTCGTCCGCGTGGTGACCGGCAGCGCCGCCGCCGCCGAGCGGGGCGAGCTGCTCGTCGAGAATGACGGCGACGTGTACACCGAGGACCAGGCCGCACAGCTCGTCGAACCGTTCCTGCGCGGCACCGGCCGCATCGCCGCTCCGAAGCAGCAGCGCGGCCACGGCCTGGGGCTCGCGTTGGTCGCGCAGATCGTGGCTGTGCACGGCGGCGAGCTGGTGGTGCGGGCCCGGGCGGGGGGCGGTCTCCGCGTTTCGGTCGCGATTCCCGCGGCACCCTCCGCCTGACCGACAGTGCTCGCTGAACGACCGTGTTCGCTGAATGACCGTGTTCGCTGAACGGCCGTGCTCGCTGAACGGCCGTGTTCGCTGACCGACCGTGCTCGCTAAGAATCGCCGTGGCGAGCGCCGCGGACCGGCGACGCGGTGAGGTAGCCGGCCACGAGCAGGAAGCCGACGATGGCGATCCAGAGTGTGGGGCGGTATCCGATCGACATCGCGAGGACGTCGCCGACGGGCGCCCCGATCACGATCATCGCCCGGTTCGCGGAGCGGATCGTCGTGTTCATCCTGCCCTGCAAGTGGTCGGGGGTGATCGACTGCCGGTAGCCCATGTCATTGGCATTGCTCAGTCCCAGACCGAATCCGTACAGAGCCTGCCCCGCCGCCAACACGGCGACGGTGACCGCCCCCGCCGCCGCGGGGACGAGCGCGATGACGATCCATCCGAGGGTCATCACGAGGTTGCTCGCGATGATCGCGCGCCCTGCTCCCCACCGCAGACCCGTCCGCGTGGAGAGGGAGCTGCCGACCAGTGCGGCGGCACCCGCCGCGGCGAGGGTGATTCCCAACTCCACCCCCGACAGCTGCAGAGCGAGCAGGGTGAATGAGACATAGACCGTGCCGAGCACGCTGTTGAACAGGAACCAGCCGTGCGCCCCGATCACCATCGGAGTCAGCACCCGATGTCGGTAGACCCAGCGCAGGCCGTCGCCGATCTCCCGACGGAGGCTGCGGCCGCTCATCGGCCCAGGGTCGGGTTCCCGCACCCGGATGCGCCAGATCGCGAGCGCGGAGAACAGATACGAGGCCGCATCGACGACGACGGCGAAGGGCGCACCGACGAGAGTCACCAGACCGCCGGCGACCAGGGGACCGGTGGTCTGGCCCACGGCATCGCTCTGGTCTGTGCGCGCGTGGGCGGCGAGCAGATCGGTGCGAGGAACCACTCGCGGCGGGAAGGATTGCGCTGCTGCGTCGCCGAACAGGGAGAACAGGCCGAAGAATGCGACGAAGACGATCACGATCGGCACGGTGAGCCGGTCGAGCACGTACAGCACCGGAATGACCGCGAGCACGGCGGCGCGGGCCAGATCGGTACCGATCATCACCGGCCTGCGCCGCCGTCGATCGACGAGGGCGCCGGCGACCAGCCCGAGTGCGAGGTAGGCGAGCCAGCGGGCACCGTTCAGCAGGCCGGCATCCGTCGCCGTGCCGTCGAGGGTGATCAGAACGAGCACCTGCAGGGCCAGCGTGGTCACGTAGCTGCCGAACCCCGAGACCGTGTACGCCGACCAGTAGGCCCGGTAGCCGGGGATGCGGAACACGTCGCGGCGCTCGGTTGTCATCGCGTCTCCGTCTTCATCGTGCGTCGTGCGCGCCGCTTCTTGCTTCGTACCGCGATCACGCGCCGGTGCGTTCACCGCCAGAGTAGCCCGGGGCTCTGCTGACAGAATGTCAGCATGCGACTGCTCGAATCGGAGAAGAGGGTCGTCGAGGCGGCCAGGGAGACGGTGACACGACTGGGGTCCGACCCGAATCACACGGTCGCGGCGGCGGCCATGGACGTCTACGGGAACGTGTACACGGGAATCAACGTCTCCCACTTCACCGGCGGGCCGTGCGCCGAGCTCGTGGTGCTCGGTGCTGCGGCCGGAGCAGGCCCGCTGATGACGATGGTGGCGGTGGGCGACCGCGGGCGCGACGGCCGCGCGCCTCGTCCGCTTCGCCCGCGGCTACCGCGACGACATCCGCTCCGGTCTCAAGACCGCGACCGTGCGCTGGAACGATCCGGTCGCCATCGGTCCCGCCCTTCTGGTGTTCGAGGACGATGCGGAGAATGTGCCACTGGCCGCGATGATCGAGAGCGTGGAGTCGCGGCGATTCGATGAACTGACGGACGCGGATGCCCGGCGGGAGAATGCGGAGAGTGCCGCAGACCTGCGCGCGGGACTCCGCTCGCACTACCCGGAGCTGACCGACGAGTCGATCGTCGAGGTGGTCGGCTTCCGTCTGGTGGAAGCCGCGGGATAGAATCGCCGCGGCGAAGTGAAGCGTCGGAACGCTTCGTCTGCAGGGTCCATGGCGCGCATCTTTCGCGCTAGGAGTCCATCGTGACTACACCCACTTCCACCGCTCGCACCCTCGTCATGGGTGCCCGTGACGGCATCGGCCGCCAGCTGCTCAGCCGGTTTGTCGACGCCGACCTTCCCGTTCGCGCGTCGTCCCGTAGCCCGCACGGGCTCGCCGCCGGAATCGACTCGGTGCGGGCAGACCTCACCGACCCGCGCAGTCTCCACGCCGCATTCGACGGCGTCGCGCGGGCTTTCATCTTCGCCAACCCGCACGGCGTCGACGGTGTAATCGATGCCGCGCGGGCGGCGGGACTCGAGCGCCTGGTGTTGCTGTCGTCGGGAAGCGTGCTGCACCCGAGCTCGGCGGGGAATGTGATCGCCGAGGAGCATCGAGCGGTCGAGGAGGCGTTCGCTGCAGCCCCCGACCTGACCGTCATACCGCTCCGCCCGCTCGTGCTGGCGTCGAATTCGCTCGCGTGGGCCGAGCCCATCCGCAGGGCACGCTCTCTCGACCTCTACCGACCGGACGCGGTGACGGCTCCGATCCATGAGCGGGACATCGCAGATGTCGCGTTCGCGGCGCTCACCGGCGCACTCGATCCTCGACTCAGCGACATCCTGACCGGGCCGGAGCGACTCTCCCAGCGTGACCAGGTCGCCATTATCGGAGCGACGGTGGGCCGCGACATCGCGATCACCGAACTGGATCGAGAGCAGGCACGAGAGCGGTTCGGGAGGTTCACCGGAGCGGCGGAGGCGGAGGCCATCCTGCAGTTCCTCGACGATGCCGACGCGGGGAACTCCCTCTCCACCGAGACGGTCAGTCACCTGCTCGGCCGCGAGGCGACGAGCTTCGGGCGGTGGGCGTCCGATCATCGCGCCGACTTCGCATAGCGGCATCGAGGGCGCGCGGACCGCACGCCCTCGATGTAGCAGCTAGGCCGCGGTGTAGTCGACGGCGACGTCGAGCACCCAGACAACTCCGAAGGCATCCTTGAGCATGCCGTACGCGGGGGAGAAGGCCGAGGGGGCGAGGTCGGAGAGCACCGTCGATCCGACCGCGAGCGCGTTCCAGAGCACGGTGATCTCCTCGACGGAGTCACTACGCACCGAGACGAAGAGCGACTTCTCGCCCTGGTCGTACGGCACGCTGGCGGGAACGTCGTAGGCCATGATCTGGAATCCGCTGTCTCCGATGATCTGGCCGTACTTGAGCTGCTGCGCCTCTTCGGGACGTTCCGTGCTGAACGCCTGCTCGTTCGTGACCAGCACCAGCTGCCCGCCGAAGACCGACTGGTAGAACTCGAGGGCCGCCGTCGCGGTGCCGCGGAAGTTGAGGTGAGGGGTGGTGATGACGGACATGTCTGCTCCTTGATCGTGCCGGGCCTCTCCCGGATGATGACGAGCATCCCAGCAGTAGAGGACGGTTTCTGTCCGCTATTCGACGTAGCCTGAGGTCATGACGTCGACCACCTCGCGGCTTCTCCTTCTGCTCTCGCTGCTGCAGTCTCGGCGCGACTGGCCCGGGGCGCTCTTGGCCGAACGGCTGGAGATCAGTCACCGCACCGTCCGCCGCGACGTGGATCGCCTGCGGGAGATGGGGTACCGCATCGGCGCGACGAAGGGTCCGGATGGCGGCTATCGTCTCGATGCCGGGAGTGAACTGCCGCCGCTTCTGTTCGATGACGACCAGGTGATCGCGCTCACGGTGGCGCTGCAGGCGGCCACCGCATCGGGGGCGGGAATCGAGGAGGCTGCGGTTCGCGCCCTCGCCACCATCCGGCAGGTGATGCCGCAGCGACTGCGACACCGCATCGACGCGGTCGACTTCAGCACCGTTCCGGTGCGAGGGGGCGAGTCACCGGTCGACCCGGTTGTGCTGATCGCCCTGTCCGCAGCGATCAGGGCCCGAGAGGTGCTCCGGTTCGACTACGCGGACGGGGGCGACACCGCTCGGCCACGCCGCGCGGAGCCGCACCATCTCGTCGCACGGCAGGAGCGCTGGTACCTGGTCGCCTGGGATCTTGACCGCGAGGACTGGCGCACCTTCCGCGCCGATCGCATCACGCCGCGCATCCCGACCGGACCGCGCTTCGTTCCACGCGATGTGCCCACGGGGCGGGTGGAGGACTTCGTTTCCGCGCGCTTTCGCGGCGCCACCCGGGGCACGGCATGGCCGTGTCAGGGTTCGGTGATTCTTGCCCTGCCCGCGCGTGACGTTCTGGCCTTCGCCGGTGACGGCGCGGTCGAGGACCTCGGGCCGAATCGGTGTCGTCTCGATGCCGGGTCGTGGTCGTGGGTGGCGCTGGCGGCCTCGATCGGGCGGTTCGACGCCGAGATAGAGGTGCTGGGGCCGCCGGAGCTCGCCGACGCGTTCCGGGTGCTCGCCGGTCGGTATGCGGCAGCGGCCGGACCTCAGCGCGGTTGATTA
>Ga0247737_1000392_pt1 | contig 17348 bp, 19 predicted proteins | sample UWRJL028104C2_FD_180937 | JGI IMG/M metagenome (GOLD analysis project Ga0247737, IMG submission 180937) | Plant litter microbial communities from Arlington Agricultural Research Station in Wisconsin, United States - UWRJ-L028-104C-2 | ecosystem: Environmental > Terrestrial > Plant litter >...
CTCCACGCTGTCGAAGCTGGAGAACGGCAAGATGGCGATGACGTACGACAAGCTCGTGCGCCTCGCCCAGGGCCTGGGCATCGACATGGGCAGCCTTGTCGCCGGCACCGCGCCGACCGCCCAGCCGCCCGCCGCATTGGGCCGCCGCAGCGTGCAGCGCGCCGGAAAACTACCGGGCGCCAGCTCCGAGCGCCACACCCATCACTATCCCGCGGCGGACCTGCTGGGGAAGATGATGGTGCCGATCATCATCGAGGTGAAGGCGCGCAGCATCGACGAGCTGGGCGGGCTGGTCCGCCATTCGGGCGAGGAATATCTCTATATATTGCAAGGCGCGATGGAGTTGCATTCCGATCTCTACGCGCCCTTGCTGCTCAACCAGGGCGATTCGGTCTATTTCGATTCGGGCATGGCGCATGGCTATGCGCTGGTCGGGGAGGAGCCGTGCCGCGTGCTGGCGGTCTGCGCCGGCCCGGGCATGCAACGCGTGGTACAATCGGCCGGCAAAAGCTGGAATCTGGTTTCGTCCGACGAATCCGGTTCGGTTTTCGGGAACGATGTTTCTCATATTGAAACGTAGACACATTCATGTGATGTAATGGGGCATGGAGACCCCGACCGCGACGACGCGCATCCGCCCGCTCACGCTCACCCATCGCCGCGACGCGATGCTGATGCGCGAGCCGTTCCGCATCTCCGGCTATCTGTTCGAATCGATGCCGGCGGTAATCGCCACGCTGTCCGATGGGGTTCATGCCGGCCGAGGCGAAGCGGCCGGGGTCTATTATCTCGACGACGATCCTGCCCATATGGAAAGCGAGATCGAGCGGTGCCGCGACGCGATCGAGGCCGGCATCGACCGCCAGGGCCTGCGCGATCTGCTGCCCCCCGGCGGCGCGCGCAACGCACTCGACTGCGCCTTGTGGGAACTCGAATCGCTCGGCGCGGGCGTGCCGGTCTGGCAACTCGCCGGCGTCGGCCCGCCCCGGCCGCTCGTTACGACCTTCACCCTCCCCGCAGACGACCCCGCCGAGATCCTCAAGCGGCTCGCCGGCTTGCCGGTCGCGCACGCGATCAAGCTCAAGCTGGACGGCGATCTCGCCGCCGATACCGAACGAGTCCGCGTGGTGCGCCAGGCGCGCCCGCAGGTCTGGCTGGGGGTCGATGCCAACCAGGGCTACGGCGGCGAGGATCTGGACGGGCTGGTCGCGATGCTGGTCGACAACAAGGTCGCGCTGCTCGAACAGCCGGTCCGCCGCGGCGCCGAGGCGCTGCTCGACGGCTGGCATTCGCCCATCCCGGTCGCGGCCGACGAAAGCGTGCTGGACCTGGCCGAGATCGACGCGCATCGCGACCGCTTCCAGGTGATCAACATCAAGCTCGACAAATGCGGCGGCCTGACCGAGGCGCTGATGATGGCCGATCATGCCCGGCGACTGGGGCTTAAGGTGATGGTCGGCAACATGGCCGGCGCGACGCTGTCCACCGCGCCAGCCTTCGTGCTCGCGCAACTGTGCGACGTGGTCGATCTCGACGGCCCCTGGTTCCTCGCCGACGATCCCCTTGCCCCGAGCCTTTACAGGGATGGCGAGGTGATGGTCCCGGCGGGCCTATGGGGCGCCGCCTGAGCCAAGCTCGGCGTTCAGGCCGGAAGGGCCAGGGCGACGGCCGTGCCGGCAAGGCGGGCAGTGGCAAGGAGCTGGTCCAGGCCATGCCCGTTCCTGGCCTTGGCCGAGAGGCCGGACATCGTGGTGCTGACGAAATTCATCAGACGCTCGGCCTCTTCCGGGTAGCGGGCAGCAATATAGCGCTGGATGGCGTCCTCCGCGGCGAGGTTGAACGCGCGGGCCGCCTCGCGCGCCTCCCGATCGTTGCAGCGAGTGCCCTCCAGCACCAGGCAGCCGCCGGCCGCGGGATCGGCGGCGTAGCGGCGGGCCGCCTCTTCCAGCAAGGCCGCAAGGGCTTCGGCGACGGGGCGGTCGGGGCGCAGGATCTCGTCGAGGGGAATCGCCCGAGTGCCCGCCCAGTGATCCAGAACGCGTGTGTAGAGGCCGGCCTTGTTGCCAAAGGCAGCGTAGAAACTCGGCGGGTTGATGCCCAGCGCCTCAGTGACGTCCGCGACGCTGACGGCGTCATACCCGCGAGCGTGAAAGAGATGCTGAGCGGTGGCGACAGCCTCGTCGGGATCGAAGCGCCGGGGGCGTCCGCGCGGCCGCGATATATTTGTAGTCACGATTACATAATCCCTTGACTCGACCCTTCGGAGTTTTATGTAGCGCATCCTACATTAAACCTCAAGGAGGGCCCGATGGCCGCGTTTCAAGGAAAGTCAGTTCTGGTGCTCGGCGGCAGCCGAGGGATTGGAGCCGCGATCGTGCGGCGCTTCGCAACCGAGGGCGCGGCGGTGACCTTCACCTATGCGGGGTCGCGCGATGCGGCCGAGCAACTGGCGGCGGAGACCGGCAGCACGGCCGTCCTGACCGACAGCGCCGACCGCGACGCAGTGATAGCGCGTGTGCGCGACACCGGGCCGCTCGACATACTGGTCGTCAATTCCGGGTTTGCCATTTTCGGCGATGCGCTGGAACAGGACCCGGACGCCGTCGACCGGCTATTTCGGGTCAACGTCCATGCGCCCTATCACGCCTCGGTCGAGGCGGCTCGGCAGATGCCGGAAGGTGGACGGATCATCGTGATCGGTTCCGTCAACGGGGATCGGATGCCCGTCGCGGGCATGGCATCCTATGCGCTGAGCAAGTCCGCCCTGCAGGGCATGGCACGCGGGCTTGCGCGGGATTTCGGGCCACGCGGCATCACGATCAACGTCGTGCAGCCCGGGCCGATCGACACGGATGCGAACCCGGAGGACGGGCCGATGAAGGACCTGATGCACAGCTTCATGGCGATCAAGCGCCACGGACGGCCTGAAGAGGTCGCGGGAATGGTGGCATGGCTTGCCGGGTCCGAGGCGGGTTTCGTGACAGGCGCGATGCACACGATCGACGGCGCGTTCGGCGCCTAGCCGGCCCGCGCGCCGTTCGCGGCAACCCATAACGACTGAGCCAGGAAAGGGCCTGCCCGGAGGGCAGGCCCTTCGAAGCGATCTCGCGCCCAGGACCATCGACCGGGTCGTCCGGCAATTTGCGACCGTGACGGTCGACGGCTAGGATGGGCGACAGCGCGCGACGTCGGGCAGCATTTATGAAACGCCCGGCGCGGCCCCCGGCGACGTCCGAGACGAACGGTCTACGCGTTCGGCGCGAGCAACGACGGATGGAGATGCCGGATGGGCGACCTGACTATCACCACGTTCGACTGGGTTCCCGAGGCGCCGCGCGGCTATGTTCGCGACCTGCGGGTGCGGTGGGCGCTGGAAGAGGCAGGCTTGCCCTATCGTGTCGAGAGCGTGCCGTTCGGCGACCGCACGGCCGAGCATTTCGCGCACCAGCCCTTCGGCCAGGCGCCATGGCTGACCGATGGCGACATCTCGATCTTCGAGAGCGGCGCGATCCTGCTTCACCTGGGCGAGAGGAGCGAGGCGCTTCTGCCGGCTGACCCGCAGGCACGCAGCGACGCCAAGCAATGGCTGTTCGCGGCGCTCAACTCCGTCGAGATGGCGAGCCTGCCCTGGTCGCTATTGGTGTTCACGGGCGAGGACCGCGAATCACCGGCGTGGAAGCTGTTCAGCGGGTTCCTCGACCAGCACAGGCTCAAGCACCTCGAGCCAGTGCTGGCCGGACGCGAATGGCTGGCCGGGAGCTTCTCCATCGCCGACATCATGATGTCGGACGTGTTGCGTCTGGTCGACCGGTTCGACGGGCTGGCGGCATTCCCCGCCGTCCGCGCCTATGTCGCCCGCGCCACGGCACGGCCCGCCTTCGCCAAGGCCCATGCCGACCAGATGGCGCACTTCGCCGCGGCGGATTGAGCGGCCGCCCCGTCAGGAGCCCTGCTCAAGGCGATAGGCAACCGTGTAGAGGTCCATGCCCTTCGCGCCGGGCCGCCTAGCGGAGAAGGCAAGGCTGGCGGGTCGGGACCAGTCCAGCATCGCGCCGTAACTGCCCCCCTTCCCTTCGGCGCCGCTGTTGACGCTTCCGGGCAGCGGGGTGCCCGCGTCGTACCGCCCTCCTCGCGCCGAGGCGTGGAACAGGTCGACCCGATCAGTGCGGAAATCGCCTGCCCGGGCGAAGACGATCGTGGTGCCATCGGACAGGAAGGTCGCATCGAACTCGTCGCCGGCGGTGTTGATCGCGCCCGCGAGCGGCGTGGCCGGCGCGAAGCCGGCGCCCGTCCGGGCCGCGACATAGAGGTCGTGACGGCCGGCCCCGCCGGGCCGGTCGCTCGAAAAAAGCAGGGTCTTGCCATCCGGCGACAGCATCGGGGCGAACTCATTGCCCGCGCTGTTCGGGGCGCCGAGCGAGTCGACCGCGCCGAAGCCGACGGCGGTGACGGCCACGCGGTAGAGATCGTCACCGCCCATTCCGCCGGGGCGGTCCGAGCAGAAATAGACGACTCGTCCATCGGCGGAGAAGGCCGGATCGAAATCCCGGCCGGGGGTGTTGAACGGCACCGGCTCGGCCGTGCCCCAGCCGGTCATCGTGCGCCGCGACATCCAGATGTCATAGCCGCCGGCGCCGCCGGGCCGGTCGCGGCTGAACCACAGAGCCGTCCGCCCATCGGGACTGATCGTGAGCCGGACCTCCGCATAGTCGGTCGAGGCGATGCCCGGCGCGAACAGGGTCGCCTCGCCGACGATCTCGAACGGCGCGGCGGCACCGAGCAAAAGGGGCAGCGCGCACGCCAGCAGGACGATGGCCCTCATACACGCCTCGTGAAGTCGCTGACCCAATTGGTCTCCCAACTCTTCCCGTCATCGACCGAGAGCGCCTGTTCCCAGCGCGCCGATTTGGTCGTGATCCGCGACCACAGCACGCGCGCCTTGACCGGGCGACCGTCCTGCACGTCGTCGCCGACGAAGGTGCCGACGCCATCTGCGAAGCTGCCGCGCACCGGCGGCGCGATCGCGCCCGGATTGCGCCCGTCGAGCCACCAGCTCGACCAGAGCCGCGTCGCCGGATCGAACGCGCGGATGCCGACGCCGAGATACGGACCGGCGGGGAAGTCCATCCGGTTGTCGCCGACATTGCCCTGCCCGCCGAGCACCGGCCAGTTGACCAGGCTGCCTCCGAATATGTCCCAGTCATCGCTGCCGACCAGCCGGCGCTTCAGCTTGCGGTGCCGTACGTCCCAGCTTCCGACCAGGAAATCCCAGTCGTGCGGCGCCACGCCGGAAGGCGGCAGCAGTGTCGGCGTCGCGGCGGTGCGGGTGAAATAATTGACCCAGTTGACCTCCCAGCTCTTGCCGCCGTCGGTCGATAGCGCCTGTTCCCAATGCGGACGGCGGCCATGCGTTTCGAACCAGCGGAAGCGCGCGGTGACCGGGCGCCCCTTATACTGGTCCTGGCCGATAAAGGTCCCGCTATCGCCGACAAAGCCGCCGCGTACCGGCGCGTCGATCATATTGGGATAGCGCGAATCCAGCCACCAGATCGACCATGTCCCCGCCGCCGGATCGAAGGCCCGGACGGTAAGCCCGCGATAGGTGCCGCCGGGCAGATCGAGGCTGTTGTCGTCGACCGTGCCGAGCCCGGCCAGGGTCAGCCACAGCGCGCTCTTGCCCGGAAATTCGTCCCACTGGGTGCTGCCGGCGAGCCGATCGCGCAGGCGGCAGTGCCACACGTCCCAGGTGCCGACCAGCCAGTCCCAGTCATGCGCGCGTACGGCAAGATCGCCCTGCGCCATGGCAAGGCCGGGCAAGCCGCATGCCGCAATACCGCCCGTTGCCGCCAGGGCCGCGACGATCTCGCGCCGCGACGGCCGGCTCGATTCCCTCTCCATCACTCACTCCCGCCTCATGGCCATGCGGGGCAGGATGGCAGCGGCGGCGCAATTGACTAGGCGAAGATAGCGGCAAGAGGCTAAGTCAGCCTTATGGTCGATCGCCGCTTTCCGTCGCTTTCATCGATCCGTGCGTTCGAGGCGGCGGCGCGCCTGGGAAGCTTTACGAAAGCGGGGCAGGAGCTCGGCACGTCGGCCGCGTCCGTCAGCTACCATGTGCGCCAGCTCGAGGCGCAGATCGGTGTCGCGCTGTTCCGCCGCCATCCGCACCGTGTCGACCTGACCGAGCCCGGCGCCGTGGTGGCGCGCGAGGCGATCGATGCGTTCGCGGGCCTGCGCGCCAGCTTCGTGCGCGCGGCGGACATGGACGAGGCGCGGCTGTCGCTAACCGCTTTGCCCACCTTCGGCACGAGCTGGCTGACGCCGCGCCTCGGCCGCTTTCGCGCGCGCCACGCCGAGATATCGCTGGATCTCGACCTGTCGGCGGTCGCCGAGGATCTCGGCGCGGGCCGGTTCGACGCGGCGATCCGCAACGGCCATGGCCGCTGGACCGGACTCCGATCGACATGGTTGATGCCGAGCCTGTTCATGCCGCTCTGCGTGCCCGCCCTGAAGGAAGCGGCAGCCGGGCTCGGCGATCCGCGCCGCCCGATCGAGGTGCCGCTGCTCGGCCGGCCCGACTGGTGGAGTTTGTGGTACCGCGCGCTTGGTTTCGCGGAGGGGCCGCCACCCGCCAGCTTCGGCACCAGCCTGGCAAACGAGCATATGGACGTGGCGGCCGCGCTGGCCGGGCACGGCATCGCCATCGCTTCGCCGATCCTGTTCCGCGGCGAGATCGATGCCGGACGCCTGGTGCCCGCGCACGACATGGTCGCAAGCGATGGCCGCGCTTTCTGGCTGGCCTATCCGGTGGCGCGGCAGCGCAGCCGCAAGATCGCCAGCTTCCGCGACTGGCTGAGCGACGAGGCAGCGGAGGCTTGCGCGGCGGGGGCTGACTTCATCCGCCGCGCCGTCGCCCCTCAGGCAGCGTAAAGCTCCGCCACCCGGTCGATCTGCCGGCGCTGGTTTGCCTCGATCTCGCGCATAAGCCGGGCAAGCCGGCCGATTTCCTCGGGATCGGCTTGCGACGCGGCCTCGATCAATGCCCAGGCCAGTTCGAGCACATGTTTCGAGGCGTCACGCCCATGCACGGCGATGATATGGGCGGCACAATCCCCGCCCGCGATCTTGCTTGCCACTCCGCGACCCTATTTTGGTTTTGGACGCAAAGACTTGGTGCTGCCGGAAGTTCCGCTGGAAAAGGGTGAAGACGGTATTCAGGATTCGGGCAGCGACTGATTCAAGCCGAGCCGCAATCATGCTTGAATCGGTGGGAATCCCTCAAAGTCGCATCCGGACCTTCATTATGCCAAGTATCGTTTTCATGCCCGCAGTAACGTCGATTGAAAATCTGATACCCCTCGCGAAATTCGGTAAGACGATCGTCAATATATCCAAAATTACCCAGCTGCCCTCAGGCTCCTCTCGTCAAGTCGCTGCACGCGCCGTGCTTTCGTTTTTCAATAAAAGGCGCACAGCGCCCAAGAACCATCCGATTTTGCCCTACAGGCGGGTGGGTCGCATAAATCGGCGACTACTGACACGGAATCGCCGAAGCGCCGCAGGTTCCAGCTGGAGTTCTTGTCCTTTACTGTCGGGCGTCTCTGGCTGTGCGCCATCGAAAATATCGCCACGGCCCAGCCCGACGGCACAAAATTACGCCCGGTCTGGACGGCGCTGCGAACGCCACGGAATTACCCTCAAACGCCGGTTCCCGACGCTGGACTCGGGCTGCCTCGCCCCATTAAGCCACTGCATCTCCTCTCTTGCCGAAAGGCCCCCCTTGATGATCCGTAGCGTCCTGTCCGTGTCCCTGCTCGCGTCCGCCGCGCCCCTCCTTATCGGTACCGCGCTCGCCGAGAATTCGAAGCCGCAGCCGGTGCCGTTCGTGAATACGATCCCCGACGCGCGCGACATTCCCTATCCCGGCACGATCACGCTCGACATCGATGCGACCGATATCAAGCGCGGAATCTTCACGACCAAGGAAACCATCCCGGTCGCCAAATCCGGCCCGATGGTTCTGCTCTTCCCGAAATGGCTGCCCGGCGCGCATTCGCCGCGCGGCGAGCTCGACAAGGTGGTGAACCTGCACATCCGCGCGAACGGCAAGGAGATCCATTGGACGCGCGATCCGGTCGACGTGTTCGCTTATCATATCGATGTGCCGTCGGGCGTGAAGACGCTCGATATCGGGCTGCAATTCGCCTCCGCCACCGCGAGCGACCAGGGATCGATCGTCGTCTCGCCCGAGATGCTGCGCCTGCAGTTCAACTCCATGAGCCTCTATCCCGCCGGCTATTTCACCCGGCAAATTCCGGTCAAGGCGACGGTGAAATACCCCGAGGGCTGGCACGCTTCGTCGGGCCTTCCCTCAAAGGCAGTGGGATCGACCTACACCTATGAGCCGACCAATTACGAAGTGCTGGTCGACTCACCCGTGCTGGCCGGGCGATATTACAAGCAATGGGCGCTTAGCCCGCGGGTGAACCTCAACGTCTATGCCGACAATGCGGAGGAACTGGCCGCAACCCCCGAGCAGATCGATGCGCACAAGCGCCTGGTCGACCAGGCCGTGAAGCTGTTCGGTACGCAGCATTACGACAAGTATGAATTCCTGGTGTCGCTGTCGGACCAGATGGGCGGCATCGGGCTCGAGCATCATCGCAGCTCCGAGGACGGGGTGAAACTCGGCTATTTCCTGAAATGGAAGGACGGCCCCGGATCGCGCAACCTGCTGCCACACGAATATACCCATAGCTGGGACGGCAAATACCGCCGCGGCGCCGATTTGTGGACGCCCGATTACCGCACGCCGATGCGCGGCTCGCTGCTGTGGGTCTATGAGGGGCAGACGCAGTTCTGGGGCTATGTGCTTCAGGCGCGATCCGGCCTGGTGTCGAAGCAGGATACGCTCGACCAGTACGCCGCGATCATGGCGGTCCTCGACAACCGCCCGGCGCGCAACTGGCGCAATATGGTCGACACCACCAATGATCCGGTCATCTCGCAGCGCCGGCCCAAGGGCTGGCTGAGCAACCAGCGCTCCGAGGATTATTACAACGAGGGCCTGCTGGTCTGGATGGAAGTCGATTCGATCCTGCGCAAGCTGTCCGGCGGCACCAAGTCGATCGACGATTTCGCCGGCACCTTCTTCCGCGGCAAGGACGGCGATTATGGCCAGGTCACCTATAATTTCGACGATGTCGTCGCCACGCTGAACGCCATCCAGCCTTATGACTGGGCGGGCTTCCTCAGGAAGCGCATCACCGAAACGGGCGAGCCCGCCCCGCTGCAGGGCTTTATCAACAACGGCTACAAGCTGATCTACACCGATGAGCCGACGCCGTCGTTCAAGCATGCCGAGACCGTCGCGAAGCGCACCGACCTCAGCTATTCGATCGGCCTTGCGCTCAACAACGAAGGCGCGGTGACGGGCGTGATCTGGGACGGTCCGGCGTTCAAGGCGGGCTTGACGGTCAGCGACACGATCGTCGCGATCAACGGCCAGACCTGGTCGCCACAGGCGATCAAGGATGCCGTCACCGCCGCCAAGGCGGGCAAGGAGCCGATCGTGCTGCTGGTCAAGGCGAATGACCGGATCACGCCGGTGAGCATCGACTATCATGGCGGGCTGCGCTATCCGCGCCTCGAGAAGATCGGCAGCGGCGAGGGTGGCCTCGATACGCTGCTGACGGCAAAATAGGAGGGGGGCACCCCAACACCGCCCGATTCGGGCTGGCCGGGGCTTTCGCGCCCCGACCGGCCCGGCCGGACGTCCACGAAAGCCCAGGACAGACATGAATATCGACTTGATCTCGATTGGCGACGATCCGCCCAACAGCCTCAACGTCATCATCGAGGTGCCGGTTGGTGGCGAGCCGGTGAAGTACGAGTTCGACAAGAAGTCGGGCGCGCTGTTCGTCGACCGCATCCTTCACACGCCGATGCGGTATCCGGCCAATTACGGCTTCGTGCCGCATACCCTGTCGCCCGATGGCGATCCGCTCGACGCGCTGGTCATCGCGCGCTCACCCTTCGTGCCGGGTTGCGTCGTGCGCGCCCGCCCGATCGCGGTGCTGAAGCTGGAAGACGAAGCCGGCGGCGACGAGAAACTGGTCTGCGTGCCGGTCGACACGACTTTCCCTTATTATGCCGATGTGGGCGAACGCAGCGACCTGCCCTCCATCGTGCTCGCGCAGATCGAGCATTTCTTCAAGCATTACAAGGACCTGGAGTCCGAGAAATGGGTGCGCATCGGCCAGTGGGGCGATGCAGAGGAAGCCAAGCGCATCGTGATCGAAGCGATCGCCGCAGCCAAGGCCGCCAAGAAGGACAAGAAAGCCAAGAAGGGATGATCCGCGGGTGACGCCCCGGACGGCCTGGAGGGGATGTGCCGCGGCGGGAATCGTCGCCTTCATCTGCTCCGCGTCGTTCGGGCGTATCCCCGGCATGGTTTCGTGCGGGCCGGATGGCGGGCTCGGGCCGATCATCGCTTTCGAGTTTGCGCGCACGCCGGCAGACGTCGCGGCGCTGTTCGGCAGCGAGCCCTGTACCGCGACGCTGGTCGCAGCGCAGAAGACCGGGCTGCTGCTCGACGCCCTGGGCTTCATTCCCTTCTACACCGCGTTCCTGATCTTCGCGGCGATCGCCGCCGGCGCGCAGGGACCGGTCAGGCGTGTGGCGATCGCCATCTTCCTGCTTGCCGCGGCCAGTGACGAAATTGAGGGCGCGCTGCTCCACGCCATTCTGCGCGACCTGCCCGGAACGACCCTGCTGCTGCAGGTCCTGTGGTGGCCGGTGCATGTGAAATTCGCGCTGCTCGGCCTGGGCACGGTCCAGATCGGGTCGCTGATCGGGTTGAAATGGGCAAGGCCCTGGCCGCGGGAGATCGCCGGCAGCTTGATCTTCATGGGCGGATTCTTTGCCCTGCTCTGCCTGTTCCTGATCAACCAATGGGCGATGATCGGTTTCACGGTCGCCTGGGTCACCCTGCTGATCGTGGCGCTTATTGCTTCTTTTTGGCCTTCGCTTTTCGCGGCGCGCGCTGCCCCGCCGCCAGACCCAGCGACGCCCAGCGCCTGAGTTCGTCGGCGTCGTCGTACACCTCGTCGGGTGCGCGCCGGTAGTTCATCGATTCAACCCGGCCCTCGCTCATCTCATAAGAGAAGCGATCGCAGCCGGCCGCGTCCCATTCGGCGTCGCTAACCGAATCGGATTTGAACCACGCCCCTTCATCGGAGACGATCGCGAAGATAGTACCGTCGCAATACAAGGTCGCGCCGCCCATCATCTTGCGCATGGTGACGGTGCCGACCGGCTCCATCGCCTCGGCGATCCAGTCCACCAGCCCCTGGTCGAACGCCATCAGCCTAGCTCCTCCCTCAGCGAGCCCTCAAAGTTACAATCAAATCTCTCCGAGTGTGAAATCGGGACTAACCCTGTGCCGTCAGCTTGAGCCCCGCGATGCACGCCACCACCCCAAGCATCAGCAGCAACCGCACCAGCCCGGCGGATTCGCCATACCAGGCAATGCCAACGATCACCGTGCCCAAGGCGCCGATGCCGCCCCAGATGATATAGGCCGTGCCCATCGGAATCGAGCGCGCCGCCACCTCCAGCAGCCCCATCGACAGCGCGACCGAGGCGAGGAAACCGAGCGTCCAGGGCAGGTTCCGGAAACCCTCGACATGGCGCAGGCAGGTGGTGAAACCGATCTCGAACATCCCGCCGATGACCAGCAGCACCCACGCCATCAGCCGCGCCCCGCGAGCTTCGCCAGTGCGTCGCCGGACACGCGGTTTACCGTCCAATCGTCCATCGGCACAGCGCCCATCGCCTTGTAGAATTCGATCGCCTTCTCGTTCCAGTCGAGCACCGCCCATTCGAAACGGGTGCAGCCGCGATCGACCGCGATCGCCGCGAGATGCCGCAGCAGGGCAGCGCCGACGCCCTGGCCGCGCGCGTCGGGCGTCACGTACAGATCCTCGAGATACAGGCCACGCCAGCCCGTCCAGGTCGAGAAATTGTGGAAGAACAGCGCCATGCCAAGCGGCACCCCGTCTCGCTCCGCGATTACGGCTTCGACCGCCGGGCGTTCGCCGAACATCGCCTCGTGCAGCAGTTCCTCGGTCGCGACGACCTTGTCGGCCTCGCGCTCGAATTCGGCCAGCTCGCGCACGAAACGCATGATGGTGGCGACATCGTCGGGAGTGGCGAAACGAAGGTCGGTCATGCGGCAGCCTCAGTCTGTGGAGCGGGAGCGGCGGTGCCGCGGATGGCGGCAAGGCAGCCGGCGATGATCAGCCCGGCACCCACCACGGTATAGCGCGAGACATGCTCGCCGAACACCAGCCAGCCGAGCATCGCGGCCCAAAGGAACGCGGTATATTCGACCGGCGCGAGAATCTGCGCCTCGGCCTTGCCATAGGCCCATGCAAGCGCCGCCGCCGAGAAGGTGCCGAGCAGGGTCGCCGCCCCGATCGCAGGCAATTGCGCGACCGTCGGCATCATCGCGAACCAGGGCGCGCCGATCAGCATCAGCACGCCGATGACCCCGCCGGTGAACAGTGTCACCTCCACCGGATCGGCAAGCTGCGCCTGCTTGCGCAGCAGGACCAGGCTATAGCCATAAAGGAAGGAGGCGAGGATGATCGCGCCCGAGCCCATCAATGTATCGGTGCTGGCACCCGCTTTGGCCTGCCCCCAGGCAATGACGAACACACCGATGCTGGCGATCGCCGACCCCAGGATCGCCGCGCGTCGGATCCGTTCACCGAGCATCGCCGCCGCGAGGTACAGAGCGATCAGCGGCGCGAGGAAGGTCAGCGCAACGCCCTGTGCCATCGGCACGCGGACCAATCCCCAGAAGAACAGCAACACGGATGCGCCCGCCGCAAGCCCGCGCATGGCATGCAGCTTCAGCGCTTCATGCTCCGGCCAGGCATTGCCACGGACGAGAAAGATCGTGCCGGTCAGCGCGGCCCCGGCAAGCGACCGCCACAGCACGGCGCTGTAGGCGCCGCTGGTGATGCTCAGACCCTTCATGAACGCGTCCATCACCGCATAGGTGGCGATGCCGAGGGTCGCGACGGCGAAGGCGATGGAGGATTGGCTGCGCAACATCGCGACCGCATAGCCGCCATCAGCCATGCCGTCACCCGGCCGTGCGCCTCAACGCTGGCATCTTATCGCCCGTTGCCCTTTAAGCCGCCAGTCAGCGTATCAAACGAACATCGACACCCAGATCCAGCCGGATCCAGGCGCGATCGGCGGTGAGAACGGGACAATCCAGGTCGAGCGCCAGCGCGAGACATGCCCGATCGCCGAGCGACCGGCCCATCGCGCGTGTCGCGGGCCGCAACGCGGCGGCCAGTTCCGCCTGTCTCCGGTCGAATACCGACACCGTCAACCTGAACCGGTCGACGAGCGAAAGCACATCGGATGCGGGGAAACCACGGTCGATCGCACGGGAAACAGACTCCGACGGATTGACCGCGGACATCATCGCTTCTTGCAAAACGGGAAGAACCTGATCGCTACCCGGTTCGTCGAGTAGCACGGCCAGCAGCGCGGACGCGTCGAGGACCAGCCTCACTCCTCGCCCCAGTCGGCCCTGCGCTCGGCAAGGAACTGATCGACGCTATAGTCTTGCCGACCATGCTCCGGAATTCCCTCTGCACCTCGCGGACGACCTGGGCATAGCTTTTGATGACGATCGAATCGACTTCGCGCTCCAGCACGAGCGAGTCGCCAGTCTGAAAACCCAATGCCTTTCGCAATTCGGCGGGGATGACGATCTTGCCGCCGGCGATCAGCTTGGCTTGATAGGTCGTGATATGAACTCCAGGTCCTGCAGGAGAATATCAGACCTGTCACCAGCTCGCTACCCGAGCAACGAGTTCAGGCGGCGGCGCGTGCCTCATCGGCGGCTTCGATCTCCGCAGCCTTGGCCTCAACCAGCTTGACGATGTGCTCGATCATGTTCTCGCTCTGCACGGTGTGATCGGTGACACCCGACAGATAAACCATGTGCTTGCCATTGCCGCCGCCGGTCAGGCCGATATCGGTCTCGCGCGCTTCGCCCGGGCCGTTAACGACGCAGCCGAGCACGGAGAGCGACATCGGCGTACGGATATGCTGGAGCCGTTCCTCGAGCGCCTGCACGGTGCGGATCACGTCGAAGCCCTGGCGCGCGCAGCTCGGGCAGGAGACCACACGCACGCCGCGATTGCGGATGCCGAGGCTTTTCAGGATCTCGAAGCCGACGCGCACCTCCTCCTCGGGCTCGGCCGAGAGCGACACGCGGATCGTGTCGCCGATGCCGTACCAGAGCAACGAACCGATCCCGATCGCCGACTTGACGGTGCCGCCGACAAAGCCGCCAGCCTCGGTAATGCCGAGATGCAGCGGACAATCGACCACTTCGGCGAGTTGCTGATAGGCGGCGACCGCAAGGAACAGGTCGGACGCCTTCACCGCGACCTTATATTCGTGGAAGTCGTGGTCCTGCAGGATCCTGATGTGATCGAGCGCGCTTTCGACCAGCGCCTCGGGACAGGGCTCGCCATATTTTTCGAGCAGGTCCTTTTCGAGGGAGCCGGCGTTGACGCCGATGCGGATCGCGCAGCCATTGGCCTTGGCCGCGTTGACCACTTCCCTCACGCGCTCGGCCGAGCCGATATTGCCGGGGTTAATGCGCAGGCAGGCGGCACCGGCGTCGGCAGCCTCGAGCGCGCGCTTATAGTGGAAATGAATGTCGGCGACGATCGGCACGCGGCTGGCGCGGACGATCTGCTTCAGCGCGGCGGTGCTCTCCACATCGGGGCAGGACACGCGGATGATGTCGACCCCGGCATCCTCGCAGCGGCGGATCTGGTCGATCGTCGCCTTGGCGTCGGAGGTCAGCGTGTTGGTCATCGTCTGCACCGTTACCGGCGCATCGCCCCCGACGGGGACGTTGCCGACCATGATCTGGCGGCTCTGACGGCGCGTGATGTCGCGCCAAGGACGAATGGACATGAAGTTACCTCGTTTTCACCGAGCCATATAGCGTCGCCTTCGCCCCTGCGAAAGCGCGAGCCTCAACCCTGCACCGAATCCCGATAACGCCGGCTGCCGCGCAGGCTCGTACCGTCGGCGAGCGTCACGATGAAGTCGCCGCTGCGGTCGGTCTCGACCCGGCGCACGGCGGCGCTGCGGACCAGGCGGCTGCGGTGAATCTGGACAAAGGCCGGCCCGAGCTCGCCCGCCACCGACGCAAGGGTCGCGCGGTGCAGCAGGGTACGCCCAGCCCAGGCCAGTTCGACATAATTGCCCGCCGCATTGACGTGATCGATCTCGTCGACCGGCACCTGATGCGTCACGGCGCCGTCGGCGACTTTCAGGATGCGCGGCGGCTCCGCCGCCTGCGGGGGCGTACAGGCGCGAATCACCAGCCATCGGCTGACCGCGGCAAATCCGACGAACTGGAGATAGGAGGCAAGGTCCTTGCGATATTCGTACAGCAGGCGATCCGAGACCTTGCTGAAGAACCGATATTCGCTGCCCTCCGCCGAGTAATAGAGCTTCCTGAGCTCGACCATCAGGCCGATATGCCAGAGCGACAACGGCACGCTGGCGAGCAGGATCAACGCGACCGCGACCGGCCAGGAAAAACGCGGCGGGCCGAGGCGGCTGACGAGCCACCAGATAACCGGTGCCGTCGTCAGCCAGGCGAGGATGCTGGTCATTTCCCAGAGCCAGACATGAGTTCGGGTCTCGTGCACGCCGGCCAGGGCGAAGTCGCTCAACGTCGATTCGACATGGGCGACCATGACCGCGGCCAGGGTCAACACGAAGCCGGCGACCAGGATGAGCGCGACCCGGCGCTGCGCACCGTTCATCCCACCTCCGCCGCCGCTCGTCCCCATCACTATCGCCATCGTCCCCGTGATACCGCCTTCCGCCCCTTCCCGATACCGGGCCGGACGAGTGCTCGCTAGCCGTTGCCGATCGATTGGGAGCGCGGGTGGAGACGGACGCGATGGAACGACATTACGGCATGGACTGGCTGCGGATCGGGGCGTTTGGCCTGCTGATCTTCTATCATATCGGCATGGTCTTCGTGACCTGGGGCTTCCATGTGAAGACCGCTGACCCGGCCGACTGGGTCGCCGTGCCGATGCTGCTGACCAATGCCTGGCGGCTCACCCTGCTCTTTGTCGTTTCGGGCTTTGCCAGCCGCGCGTTCTTCGCCAAGTCGGGCGGTATTCGCGGATTCCTGCGCAACCGCAATGAGCGACTGCTGCTGCCCCTCGCCTTTGGCATCGCCGTGATCGTGCCGCCGCAAAGCTGGGTCGAGCTGGTCACGCAGCATGGCTATACGCATGGCTATCCGTGGTTCCTGACGCGCGACTATTTCCGTTTCGGCACGCTCGACGGCGTCATCCTGCCGACCTGGAACCATCTGTGGTTCGTCGTCTATCTCTGGGCCTATACGCTCGGCCTCGCGCTGCTGCTGAGCCCGAAGCTCCCCGGCGCGCAGGCGCTGTTCGACCGGGTGTTCGGCGGGATCGGGGTGCTGTGGGTGCCGGTCGCCTGGCTGCTCGTGCTGCGCGTGGCGCTGTTCCCCGGGGTCGAGGAAACGCATGACCTGGTCACTGACGGGGTGACGCACCTGCAATATTTCCCGGCCTTTTTGTTCGGGTTCGGCCTGGCCGGGTCGCAGCCGGCGCGCGCCGCGCTGGCCCGTTTCTGGATGCCGGCGGCGGTGCTGGCGGTGGCGGCCTATGCCGTCGTCGCCTCGGTGGAGATCGCCTATCCCGGCTTCGCGATACCGACCCGGCCGATCGCCCACGCCTTTCATATCGCGCGCGAGGTGCAATGCTGGGCGAGCATCGCCGCGCTGATCGGCATGGCCGAGCGATTCTGGAACCGCGACAGCAGCTGGCGGCCGATGCTGACCGAGGCGGTCTTCCCCTTCTACCTCATCCACCAGACGGTGATCATCCTGGTGGAATATTGGCTGAAGCCGCTCGCCATCGGCTCCGTCGCCGAGTTCGCGATCCTGGCGCCGGCGACGGTCGCCGGATGCTGGGCCTTTTACCTGATCGGGCGGAAGATCGGCTGGCTGCGCCCGCTGATCGGGCTGCGACGGAACGTCCGCGCGGACGCTCAGCCGGTCGCGGCCGGGCTTCAGGCGGTTTAGCGGCGGAAAACCCCGGGCGAGGCGGCCGCCCCGCCCGGGCCACGATCCGCCGTTCCGGACAACCCCTTGACTGGTCATTGGCTCAGGAAACGCTACATGCGCGCGCATGGAACGGCATTACGGCCTGGACTGGCTCCGCATCGGCGCTTTCGGGCTACTCATC
>Ga0247737_1000393_pt1 | contig 17323 bp, 15 predicted proteins | sample UWRJL028104C2_FD_180937 | JGI IMG/M metagenome (GOLD analysis project Ga0247737, IMG submission 180937) | Plant litter microbial communities from Arlington Agricultural Research Station in Wisconsin, United States - UWRJ-L028-104C-2 | ecosystem: Environmental > Terrestrial > Plant litter >...
CCGAGGACCTGGCCATCGTCGGCTTCGACGACATCGAGTTCGCCGCCGCGGCCGCGGTGCCGCTTACCTCGGTGCGCCAGCCACGCCAGGAACTCGGCCGCGCCGCCGCCACCCTGGTCCTCGACGAGGCCACCAACCCCGAGCACCAGCACCAGCAGCTCTTGTTCACCCCCGAGTTGGTGGCCCGCGCCTCCACCGTCAACCGAGCCAAGTCCTTCTGATCCGGTCACTGCACGACAAGATCAAATCCTGCGGCGAGCCGGTGGCGTCAGTGGTAAATCCAAGCGCGCCACCCGGTCCCGGCCGTTGGGGGCCGGCAGCGATACCGCCCGGAATGACCTGCGGATCAGGCTGGGCTCCCCCGGACTCCTAGCCGACCCACCCGCCCGGGGGTCGGCACGAGACTGTGCCGTCGGGCCTGGGTGCGGTGAGTTATCCACCGGCGACGAGGGTCAGCCGAAGTAGCCGGAGTCCACGGTGTGGATGTTGAGCAGGTCGGCCAGGTGGGCGGTGACCGGGCGGGCCTCCAGATGCAGGCGGGCGATGTTCAGGCCGCTGTCGCCGATCACCGCGAGCAGGGCCAGTTCACCGATCGCATAGACCGCGAGGTAGCCGCCGTGGTTGCGGATCGTGACCTCCTGGAACGTGCCTTGCTGCAGCGCCGCCCCGCAGGTTCGGCTGATGCCGTGGGCGCCGGCGGCGAGCGCGGCGATGTCATGCGGCTCGGGGCCGGACACCGTGTCGTGCAGGATCAGGAGGCCGTCGACACCGGCGATGACGCAGCCGCGTACCCCGGTGACCTGATGGCGCAGCGCGGCCAGTTCGGCTCGGACAGCCTGGTAGGGATCGGAGGGTTGCACGTCGTTCTCCAGGGGTGGGGGAGCCGGATGTCAGAGGTGGCGGAGGACCACCAGTACGCGGTCCAGGATGGTGTCGTCGGTCGCGTACGGGCGGCCCAGCAGGCTGAGCAGGTCTGAACTCTCGTCGGTCTCGGGCGGGTCCCGCCGGTGCCGCCGAGGCAGGCCGGCGACCGCTGGGTCGACAACCGCCGGGTCAACGACGGGTGGGCGGGATGGATCGGAGCGGGCCGTCAGCGCGCCGCCGAGGTCGAAGGTGCTGAGGGTCGGTGGGTGCCCGGGCGAACCGGGAACAACTTGCCCGGCGGACGCCCGGACCAGCGCCCCGAACTCGCGCCGAGCCATTGCCAGGTTGGCGCCGGCCCGGCGCAGCGTCAGGTGGGCGACGAGGGGCGCCTCGTCGTCGACCAGGCGTACCACGTGGAACGCGTCCGCGCTGGTGAGCAGGATGTCGCCGAGTTCGTCGGCGCCGTCGCCGCCCAGCAGCACCAGGCCGGCCGCCGCCGCGGCGAGGGTGACGGCGGCCGCGGCCTCCTGCTCGCTCGGCGCGGTCTCACCCGCCCACCACAGCACGCGCGGGCCGTCCGGGTCGAGCAGGGACACCGCGTGGGCGCCGGGAATGCCCAGCGCCGCCGTCAGCGGTGGCACGGACATCAGCTGAGGCCGGCGTCCAGCTGCTTCATGACGAGGCGGGACTGGGTCAGGATCATGCCCGCGTTCGCGGACTTGCGGGCGATCACGACCGCGGCGATGTCCTGGCTCGTGCTGCGCATGAAGACGTGCACGTACGAGTCGCTCTGGGCCAGAAACTCCTGGAAGTAGTGCCGATCCTCGAGTACCCCGTGCCGCGCCTTGAAGATGTCCTCGATCATCGTCACGTTGCGGCCTTGGAACAGGTCGAACGTGGCCGCGGCGATCAGGTCGAGCACCTCGTTGGGGTGGTCGTCGAGGGTGTCCGCAGCGAGCAGCATGCCGGTGGACATATCGACCAGGCCGGCGCCGACGCAGCCGGGCACCTGGGCGCGGAACTGGTGGACCGCCTCGGTGATCAGCTGCGAGGTGCTCCGGACGGTCTCGTCGACGGCCGTCATACGTCGAGCTCCGCCTCGATCTTGCGGAGCTGATGGCGGGCGAGGCCGAGGTTGGCGCGGTTCTTGTTCAGCGCCAGGTAGAGGAAGAACGCCTCGTTGCCGCGGCTCTGGAGCAGCCGGATCAGGTGGTACTGCGAGTCGAGGGTGATCAGCATGTCCTCGATGGTGTCGGCCAGGCCGAGCATCTCGAGGGTGCGCACCTTGGCGCGGATCACGTCGGTGTTGCCGGCCGCGGCGATGTTCATGTCCAGGTTCACGCCGCCACCGAGGACTCCCAGCGTCAAACCGCTGGTGTAGTCCACGAGGGCCACGCCGATGGCGCCCTCGATGGTCATGGCTTCCTTCAGTGAAGTTTCGATGTTCGCCACTTGCTCCTCCTTCTCGCGCGTCCGGACAGGTGTCGACGCCGTCGCGGACAGGCACGAGGAACGTTCACGTTCCTCAAATTGTCGCGCAACAGTGGCATGCGCCGGATTAGTTGAACACTGAAGAACGGGCGAATCGCCCCAGCTCAGGCCGAAGATCGTCAGGTCCTAACTGTTGACACGAGCAGGGTCGGCCGAACGGTAAAAAATGTGCCGATTCGTCTGATGGACAAGTGGTCCGGGCCGAACCGTGAACCGATGCGGGCGCAACGTTTCAGTGGTAGCGGGTTCTTGACCGGCGCCGCTACAGGGCCGTAATGTGTCGGCAACGTCTGAAACGTTTCATGCCCTCCCCCCACGGTGAAGGACACCATGACGAACCCCGCAGTGCGTGAGCTCCTGGAGCGCAGCAACAGGCTCGGCGCCGACGCGCGCAACACTAACTACGCCGGGGGCAACACCTCGGCCAAGGGCACCGGGACCGACCCGGTCACCGGCGAGCCGACCGACCTGGTGTGGGTCAAGGGCTCCGGTGGCGACCTCGGCACCCTGACCGACAAAGGCCTGGCCGTGCTCCGCCTCGACCGCCTGCGCGCCCTGACCGGCACCTACCCGGGCGTCGACCGCGAGGACGAGATGGTCGCCGCGTTCGACTACTGCCTGCACGGCCGGGGCGGGGCGGCGCCGTCGATCGACACCGCAATGCACGGACTGGTCGAGGTCGCGCACGTCGACCACCTGCACCCCGACTCCGGCATCGCGATCGCCACCGCAGCCGACGGGCCGGCGCTGACCAAGGAGATCTTCGGCGACCGGGTGCTGTGGGTGCCGTGGCGCCGTCCGGGCTTCCAGCTCGGTCTCGACATCGCCGCCGTGCAGCAGGCCAACCCGCAGGCGATCGGCGTGATCCTCGGCGGGCACGGCATCACCGCGTGGGGGGCGACCAGCGCGGAGTGCGAGCGCAACTCGCTCGAGATCATCAAGCTCGCGGCCGACTACCTCGCCGCGCACGGCCGTCCCGATCCCTTCGGCCGGGCAAAGCACACCTCGCTCGACGACAGCGACCGCAAAGCACGAGCCGCCGCCCTGTTCCCCGTTCTGCGCGGCCTGGCCTCCACCGACCGTACGCAGGTCGGGCACTTCACCGACAGCGACGTCGTGCTCGACTTCGTGAACAGTGCGCGCCTCGACGAGCTGGCCGCGAAGGGCACGAGCTGCCCCGACCACTTCCTGCGCACCAAGGTCAAGCCGATGGTGCTCGACACCGCGCCGGACGCCCCGCTCGACGAGGTCGTGGCCCGGGCCAAGGAGCTGCACGAGGCCTACCGCGCGGACTACCGCGGCTACTACGACCGGCACGCCACCGCCGACAGCCCGGCGATCCGCGGCGCCGACCCGGCCATCGTGCTGGTGCCCGGCGTCGGCATGTTCTCGTTCGGCGCGAACAAGCAGACCGCCCGCGTGGCCGGCGAGTTCTACGTCAACGCCATCAACGTGATGCGCGGCGCCGAGTCGGTGTCGAGCTACGCCCCGATCGACGAGGCCGAGAAGTTCCGCATCGAGTACTGGGCGCTCGAAGAGGCCAAGCTCCAGCGTCTGCCGAAGCCGAAGCCCTTGGCCACCCGCATCGCGTACGTGACCGGTGGCGGTTCGGGCATCGGCCGGGCCATCGCGCTGCGGCTCGCCGCCGAGGGTGCCTGCGTGATCGTCGCCGACCGCGACGTCGAGGCGGCCCGGGCGGTGGCCGCCGAGATCGGCGGGACGGACGCGGCGATCGCCGTGGCCGCCGACGTGACCAGCGCCGACGCCATCATCGCGGCACTGCGGGAATCGGTGCTGGCCTTCGGCGGGGTCGACCTGGTCGTCAACAACGCCGGTCTGTCCATCTCGAAGCCGCTGCTCGAGACCACCGAGCAGGACTGGGATCTGCAGCACGACGTGATGGCCAAGGGCTCGTTCCTGGTGTCGCGCGAGACCGCCCGCGTCCTCGTCGCGCAGGGCCTGGGCGGCGACATCATCTACATCTCCAGCAAGAACTCGATCTTCGCGGGCCCCAACAACGTCGCGTACGGCGCCACCAAGGCCGACCAGGCTCACCAGGTGCGTCTGCTCGCCGCCGAGCTGGGCGCCCATGGCGTGCGGGTCAACGGCATCAACCCCGACGGCGTCGTCCGGGGCTCCGGCATCTTCGCCGCTGGCTGGGGCGCCCAGCGGGCCGCCGTCTACGGCGTGCCGGAGGAGAAGCTGGGCGAGTACTACGCGCAGCGCACCCTGCTCAAGCGCGAGGTGCTGCCCGAGCACGTGGCCAACGCGGTCTTCGCGCTGACCGGCGGCGACCTCACCCACACGACCGGCCTGCACATTCCGGTGGACGCCGGGGTGGCCGCGGCCTTCCTGAGGTGAGGAGCTTCGCCGCCGTCGACCTCGGCGCGTCCAGCGGGCGCGTCATCGTCGGCCGCCTCGACCAGGACCGCGTACAGATCGAGGAAACTCACCGGTTCGCCAACGAGCCGGTGCGCGCCGGCGGCACCCTGCACTGGGACATCCTCGGCCTCTACCGCGGCGTGCTCGAAGGGCTGAACAAGGCCGGACCGGTCGAGAGCATCGGCATCGACTCGTGGGCGGTCGACTACGGCCTGCTCGACGTGTCGGGGGCGCTGCTCGGCAACCCCGTGCACTACCGCGACAGCCGCACGGACAACGTCCGGCTGACGATCGCCGACGAGAAGCTGTACGAGATCACCGGGCTTCAGCGGCTGCCGTTCAACACGATCTACCAGCTGGCGGCCGCCCAGGGCACGCCGCAGTTCGAGGTGGCGCAGCAGATGCTGCTCATCCCCGACCTGCTGGCGTACTGGCTGACCGGGGAGATCGGCGCGGAGTACACGAACGCGTCGACGACCGGGCTGCTCGACGTGCACACCCGGGACTGGTCGGCGCCGCTGATCGCGGAGCTCGGACTACGGCCGTCGCTGCTGCCGCCGATCCGGCCGCCGGGCTCGGTGATCGGCGACTTCCGGGGTACCCGGGTGGTGGCCGTCGGGTCGCACGACACGGCCTCCGCCGTGGTGGGCGTGCCGGCCGAGGGCGACCACTTCGCGTACATCTCCTGTGGCACCTGGTCGTTGGTCGGTCTCGAACTGCCCGCGCCGGTGCTCGGGGCGCAGTCGCGGGCGGCCAACTTCACCAACGAGGGCGGGGTCGACGGCACGATCCGTTACCTGCGCAACGTGATGGGGCTCTGGCCGCTGCAGGAGTGCATGCGCGAGTGGGGTGCGCCCGACATCGCCGAACTGCTGCGCCGGGCCGCGGGGGAGAAGCCGTTCGCCGCCGTGGTCGACCTCGACGATCCGCTCTTCCTGCCGCCGGGTGACATGGCCCAGCGGGTGGCCAAGGCGGCGGGGCTGCCGGCCGACGCGAGCCCGGCCAAGCTGACCAGGTGCATCGTGGACAGCCTGGCGCTGGCGCACCGCACGGCGATCGAGCAGGCGCAGGAGCTTTCCGGCCGGCACGTCGACGCGGTGCACATCGTGGGCGGGGGCGCGCGCAACGAGTTGCTCTGCCAGCTCACCGCGGACGCCTGTGGGCTGCCGGTGCTGGCCGGTCCGGTCGAGGCGACCGCGCTCGGCAATCTGCTGGTGCAGGCCCGGGCGGCTGGGGTGATCAGGGGAGACCTCGCGGCGCTGCGTACCGTTCTGCGGGACACTCGGCGGGTGGTGCGGTACGCCCCCACATCTCCGTCCGACCGCCCCGCCCACCCCTAACCAGACTGAAGTCTGAGTCCTTGGAGGCACAGTGCGCATAGCGTTGTTTGCCACCTGCCTGGCCGACACGATGTTTCCCGCCGTGGCCAAGGCGACCGTACAGTTGCTCGAACGGCTCGGCCACGAGGTCGTCTTCCCCGAGGCGCAGACCTGTTGCGGCCAGATGCACGTCAACACGGGCTATCAGAAAGAGGCCCTCCCCCTCGTACGTCGATACGTGCGCACCTTCGAGTCGTGCGACATCGTGGTCGCGCCGTCGGGAAGCTGCGTCGGCTCGATCCGGCACCAGCACGCGATGGTCGCGCGCCAGGCGGGCGCGGAGGGCTTGGCCGCCCGCGCTGAGGCGGTCGCCGGACGCACCTACGAACTTTCCGAACTGCTCATCGACGTACTCAAGATCGAGGACGTGGGTGCGTACTACCCGCACCGGGTCACCTACCACCCGACCTGCCACTCGCTGCGGATCCTGCGGGTCGGGGACCGGCCGCTGCGGCTGCTGCGTCAGGTGCGCGGCCTCGATCTGGTCGAGCTGCCCGCAGCCGAGCAGTGCTGCGGGTTCGGCGGCACGTTCGCGGTGAAGAACGCGGACACGTCGACCGCGATGCTGGCCGACAAGATGCGGCACGTGCTCGACACCGGCGCCGACGTCTGCACGGCCGGTGACGTGTCCTGCCTGATGCACATCGGCGGCGGCCTGTCCCGCCTGCGGACCGGCGTGCGGACCGTGCACCTGGCCGAGATCTTGGCGTCGACGGAGAACGGAGGCCCAGCGTGACCACCTTCCTTGGGATGCCGGCTTACGCGCCCCGCGGCGTGGGGCATCTGCGCGGGGACGAACCGTTCCCGCAGGCGGCGCGCACGGCGCTGGCGAACCCGCAGTTGCGGCGCAACCTGCAGCACGCCACGACGACGATCCGCGGCAAATCCGGGCGGGTCATCGCCGAACTGCCCGACTGGGAGGAGCTCCGGTCGGCCGGGTCCGCGCTGAAGGCATACACGATGGCGAACCTGCCCCGGCTCCTCGAACAGCTGGAGGAGAAGGTCACGGCGGCCGGCGGGGTGGTGCACTGGGCGGCCGACGCCGACGAGGCCAACCACATCGTCACCGACCTGGTGCGGGCGACCGGCGAGAAGCGGGTCATCAAGGTCAAGTCGATGGCGACGCAGGAGATCGGGCTCAACGAGGCACTGGAGGCGGCCGGGATCACCCCGGTCGAGACCGACCTGGCCGAGCTCATCGTGCAGCTCGGCAACGACAAGCCGTCGCACATCCTGGTCCCGGCCATCCACCGCAACCGCTCGGAGATCCGCGAGATCTTCCTCGAGGCGATGCCCGGCGTCGACCCGGAGCTGACCGACGAACCGACGGTGCTGGCCGGCGCGGCACGCCGCTACCTGCGCGAGACGTTCCTGAACACCAGCGTGGCCGTCTCGGGGGCGAACTTCGGCATCGCCGAGACCGGCACGCTGACGGTGGTCGAGTCCGAGGGCAACGGCCGGATGTGCCTGACCCTGCCGGACACGCTGATCACGGTCATGGGGATCGAGAAGGTTGTGCCCACGTGGCAGGACCTGGAGGTCTTCCTGCAGTTGCTGCCACGCGCGTCGACCGGTGAGCGGATGAACCCGTACACGTCGATGTGGACCGGGGTGACTCCCGGCGACGGGCCGCAGAACTTCCACCTGGTGCTGCTCGACAACGGGCGCACAGCCGTGCTCTCCGACGAGATCGGGCGGCAGGCGCTGCACTGCATCCGCTGCTCGGCCTGCCTCAACGTGTGCCCGGTCTATGAGCGTACGGGCGGGCACGCGTACGGCTCGGTCTATCCCGGCCCGATCGGTGCGGTGCTCTCGCCGCAGCTCACCGGGGTCGAGGACAACGCGTCCCTGCCGTACGCCTCGTCGCTCTGCGGCGCCTGCTTCGACGCCTGCCCCGTGAAGATCGACATCCCGGCGATCCTGGTGCACCTGCGTAACCAGGTCTCGCATCCGCGCGCCGAGCGGGCGGCGATGGCGGCGGCGGCGTACACGATGGACCGTCCCAAGCTCTATGCGCGCGCGCAGCGGGCAGCCAAGCTGTCGAAGCTTCTCGGCAAGCGTGGGCGCGGGTTGCCTCCACCGCTGAACGCCTGGTCGGCGAGTCGTGACCTGCCGGCACCGCCGGAGGAGACCTTCAGGGATTGGTGGCGGGGACGATGAGCAGCAAAAACCTGATCCTGGACCGGATCCGGCAGGCTCTCCGGGACTCTCCGACGGTCGAGGAGGTGCCGCGCGACTACCGGACCGGTGCGGCGCCGGTCGACCTGGACCTGCTCGTCGAGCGCCTGGTCGACTACCAGGCCGTGGTGCACCGGACGTCCGACATTCCCGGCGCCATCGCGGAGATCATCGGGTCGGGGACGCTCGTCGTACCCCCCGGTCTGGCCTCCGACTGGCTGCCGCCGGACGTCCCGGCCCGCCGGGACGACGGTCTGTCAGCGGCCGAGATCGCCGCCGCCGACGGCGTCGTCACCGCTGTCGCCGTCGCCGTCGTGGAGACCGGCACGATCGTGCTGGACGCCGCCGACGATCAGGGCCGGCGGGTCCTCTCGCTCCTGCCCGACCTGCACATCTGCGTGCTGCGTGCGGAGCAGGTGGTGGCCTCGGTCCCCGAGGCCGTGGCCCGGCTCGACCCGACCCGCGCGCTCACCTGGATCAGCGGTCCCTCCGCGACCAGCGACATCGAGCTGAACCGGGTCGAAGGGGTGCACGGCCCCCGCAATCTGCACGTGATCCTGGTGGATTGAGTCTTTGGGAGACAACATGATTCTCACCCCGAAAGCACGCCGGAAGGCCCGGATCGGGCTCGTCGCCGGCGGCCTCGGTACGTACTGGCCGCAGTTCCCCGACCTGCTGCCGCAGCTGCAAGAGTCGGCCCGCTACGTCTCCGAGCGGTTCCAGGAGATGGATGCCGAGGTCACCGACGTCGGTTTCATCTCGGACGCCCAGGAGGGGGTGGCCGCCGCCGAAAAGCTGCGGCAGGCCGACTGCGACCTGATCGTGCTGTTCCTGACGACCTACCTGACCTCGTCGATGGTGCTGCCGATCGCGCAGCGGTCGAACACGCCGATCCTCGTGATCGACCTGCAGCCGACCGAGAAGATGGATCACGCGGCCTTCGACACCGGGGCGTGGCTGGCGTATTGCGGGCAGTGCCCGGTGCCCGAGGTGGGCAACCTGTTCCGGCGGGCCGGCATCCCGTTCCGGTCGGTCACCGGCTGGTTGCGGCAGGAGTCGGCCTGGGCGCGCATCTCGCAGTGGATCACCGCCGCGCGAGTCCGGGCCGCCCTCCGCACGGCTCGCCACGGCCTGATGGGTCACCTTTACCCCGGCATGCTCGACGTCTCGACCGACCTCACCCTGCTGCCCACCACGTTCGGGTCGCACGTCGAGGTGCTCGAGTTCGACGACCTGCGCGAACGCACCCTCGCGGCCACCGACGACGAGGTGGCCGAGCGGATGGACCTGGCCCGCAAGATCTTCGTACTGGACGACTCGGTCAAGGAGGAGGACTTCGCCTGGGGCGCCCGCGTCTCGGTCGGCCTCGACCGGCTCGCCGCGGACTTCGACCTGGACAGCCTCGCCTACTACCACCGGGGACTGAATGGTGAGCAGCACGAACGGCTGGGTGCCGGCATGATCCTGGGCGCGTCGCTGCTGACCGCGCGCGGCATCCCGGCTACCGGCGAGTACGAACTGCGCACGACGGTCGCCCAACTCGCCACCCAGGTCGCCGGGGCGGGCGGATCGTTCTGCGAGATCCAGGCGCTCAACTTCGAGGACAACGTCGTCGAGATGGGGCACGACGGGCCGGCCCACCTCGCGGTCAGCTCGCGCCAGCCGCTGCTGCGCGGACTCGGCGTCTATCACGGCAAGCGTGGCTGGGGCGTCTCGGTCGAGTTCGACGTACGCCCGGGTCCGGTCACCCTGCTCGGGCTGGGCCAGGACCGGGACGGCTCGCTGTCGTTCATCGCCGGCCAGGGCACCGTGGTCGAGGGGCCGCTGCTGGCGATCGGCAACACGACGAGCCGGGTCGACTTCGGCCGTGATCCGGGCGAGTGGGTCGACGACTGGAGCGCCTCGGGGGTCGGCCACCACTGGTCGCTCTCGCTCGGGCATCGCGCGGCCGACTACAAGGCGGCGGCGAGTCTCCTGGGAATCGAGTTCCGGCAGGTCTGACCGGGCCCAGGGGCCACATCACCAGGAATACGCGCGAAGGCCCGGTTCGGCAGGCCCTAGGATCGCTCCGTGACCACACCGATGCGGGTTCCGCCTTCCGAGCCCGAGCGCGAACAAGCCGCCGAAATGCTGCAGCGGGCCTGCGGTGACGGCCGTCTGACGCTTGAGCAGTTCAGCGTGCGCGTCGGCGCGGTCTGGGCTGCCGAGACCGCCGACGACCTGGCCCGCACCACCGCCGACCTGGGCCAGGCGCCGGTCGTCGGCTCCGCCCGGACGGTCGACAAGGTCGTCACCGTCTTCAGCGAGAACAAGCGTCGTGGCCGCTGGCGGTTGCGGTCACCCCGGCTGACGCTGCGCACGGTCTTCGGCTCGACCGAGATCGACCTGCGCGAGGTGCTGACCGACCAGGACGTCATCGAGATCGCCGGGAGCTGCACCTTCGGCGAGCTGAAGATCATCGTGCCGGAGGGCGTCGAGGTCGACCTGACCGGCGCGGTCGTGTTCTCGTCCCGCAACATGCACCTGGCCGCGGTCCCGCGGGTGGCCGGCACCCCCGAGGTGCGCGTCCACCTCACGACGTGGTTCAGCAACGTCGAGGTCGTCTCCCGCCCCTACGCGTTGCCGCCGGCCTAGACTTTTATACGCCGTATTAACGCCGCGGCTTGGCCGTCGCCGGGTGCGCGATGGAACGATTTCGCGGTGACCACAACCGGCCTCCGGGACTGGATGCTTTCCGGGCTCAACGACTCCGCACAGCATCACGACGGGCCCCACGCCGAGCCGGCCGAGAAACCGCACTCGTGGTGGAAAGTGATGTGCCTGACCGGCGTGGACTACTTCTCCACGCTGGGCTACCAGCCGGGCATCGCGGCGCTCGCGGCCGGCGTGCTGTCGCCGATCGCGACCCTCGTCCTGGTGCTGGTGACGCTGCTCGGGGCGCTGCCCGTCTACCGCCGTGTGGCCTCGGACAGCCCGAACGGCGAGGGCTCGATCGCGATGCTGGTCAAGCTGCTCTCGTTCTGGAAGGGCAAGCTCTTCGTCCTGGTTCTGTTGGGTTTCGCCGCGACCGACTTCATCATCACGATCACCCTGTCGGCGGCCGACGCGACCGCGCACGTCGACGAGAACCCGTTCTGGCCCGACTCGCTGCACGGGCATCCGGTGATCGTGACCCTGGTCCTGATCGCGCTGCTCGGCGCGGTCTTCCTCAAGGGCTTCACCGAGGCGATCGGGATCGCGGTCGGTCTGGTCGGCATCTACCTGGTGCTGAACGTGGTCGTGATCGGCGACGGGCTGTGGCAGGTGCTCACCCACCCGCACGCGGTCATCTCCTGGACCGACGCGCTGACCACCTCGCACGGCAGCCCGCTGGCGATGGTCGGCGTCGCGCTGCTGGTCTTCCCCAAACTGGCCCTCGGACTCTCCGGCTTCGAGACCGGGGTGGCGGTGATGCCGTCCATCAAGGGCGACCGGGCCGGACGCATCCGCGGGGCGAAGAAGCTGCTCACCACGGCTGCGGTGATCATGAGCGTGTTCCTGATGACGAGCAGTGTCGTCACCACCGTGCTCATCCCGCAGGCCGAGTTCGAGCCGGGCGGCCAGGCGAATGGGCGTGCGCTGGCCTTCCTGGCGCACGAGAGCCTGGGCAACGTCTTCGGGACCGTGTACGACCTGTCGACCATCGCCATCCTCTGGTTCGCCGGGGCGTCGGCGATGGCCGGGCTGCTCAACCTCGTACCGCGCTATCTGCCCAAGTTCGGGATGGCGCCCGCCTGGGCCCGCGCCGTACGTCCGCTGGTCCTGGTCTTCACCGGCACGGCGTTCTTGATCACCTGGATCTTCGACGCCGACGTCGACGCGCAGGGCGGCGCCTACGCCACCGGCGTCCTGGTGCTGATCACCTCGGCGGCGGTCGCCGTGACGCTCTCGGCCCACCGGCGCGGGCAACGCAAACGGACGTACGCCTTCGGGGTCACCGCGGTGCTCTTCGCCTACACCACCGTCGCCAACGTCGTGGAACGGCCGGACGGCGTGAAGATCGCGGCTTGCTTCATCGCCGCGATCCTGGTGGTCTCGCTGCTGTCCCGGCTCTTCCGCGCCTTCGACCTGCGGGTCACGAACATCGAGGCGGACGAGGTCGCGCGCGGCTTCCTGAACGAATGCCGGCGTCGCCAGATCCGGCTGGTCGCCAACGAGCCCGACGGCCGCGACACCCGCGAGTACAGCGACAAGATCGCCCAGATCCTCGCCGACAACGACATGGCCGACGACCGTGACGTCATCTTCGTCGAGGTCACCGTGGCCGACGCCTCCGACTTCGAGACCGAGCTGCGGGTACGCGGCGAGGTGCTGCACCACCGCTACCGGGTGCTGCGGGTGGAGAGCTCGTCGGTGCCGAGCGCGCTCGCGGCCCTGCTGCTCTGGATCCGCGACACCACCGGGCGGCGGCCGCACATCTACTTCGAGTGGACCGAGGGCAACCCGGTCGCCAACTTCGCCCGCTACCTCATCTTTGGACAGGGCGAGGTCGCCCCGGTCACCCGGGAGATGCTGCGCCAGGCCGAGCCCGAACGCAACCGGCGCCCGCACGTCCACGTCGGTTGATGGTCCCACTGCTGCTGCTCGCAGGCCTTCCTCGGAGCCGAAGTGGTGGCGCAGGAGGCCTGAGGAGACGCCGGCCTCCTGCGCGACTGCGAGATGTCGTCCGGGGTGCGGACGCCTCAGCGCAAGGACTTCAGCGTGGTGCGGGCCTGCTTGGCGGCGGCACGGATCGGCTCCAACGAGGAGCGGATCGCCTTGGCGTCCGGGCCGGGCCGGAGCGCGAGCAGGGTGTCCACCTGGCCGGTCAGGGACTTCTCGACCTCGTCCAGCGTGGCCTGGTCGATGTTCTTGCGGTCGCGCAGCTTGGCTACGGCGGCCAGTTCCGTGTCGATGGCCACCGACAGGCGCACCTTGGGGCCGGTCAGCACGAAGACTCGGTAGTCGACCACCACACTGCGGGCCGCGTCCTTGCCGGTCTGGTCGCGCAGCGCGGTGAGGCCCTTGGTCTGGTCGGCGATCAGCTTCGTCAGGGTCTCGTGATGGGCCGGTTGGAGGTGTTTGGCCTTGTCGAGGGTGGCGTCGAAGCGCTTCAGGGCGGCGAGCCGGCGGTCCACCCGCTCCGCGACGGACTTCGCCGGGGCGTTCCTGCCGGCCGCGTTCTTGCCCACCGCGTTCATGCCGGCCGCGTCGTCCGCTGCCGGGTCGGCGTGCAGGTCGTCGACGAGGTCCGCCGGATCGGTGACCTCGCCGATCTGCTCGTCGGCCGAGACCAGCAGGTCGTCGACGGCGGCGAGTGACGAGGCCGGCTGAGCGGCGGCGCACGCCCCACCGGCGAGCAGGAACCCGGCGAGCGTAAGGGAAGCAAGGATTCGTCTCATGCCGCTGAGAGTTCCGGCCGCCGGTCAGGGGAGTGCGAGCCGAATGTAAGGGTTTCGTCAGGACTGGCGTGCCATCCGCTCAGGAACGGTCCGGGAGGAGCCGTTCCTCGTGGTCCAGCTCGCGTTCGAGAATGCGCAGGCCCTCGTCGTTGAGGTTGCCCGCGTCGCGCCAGCGCAGCAGTTCCTCACGCTGTGCCTCGATCACCTGGCGCCGCACCATCAGCGCCGCCTCGTACTGCGGGGAGGTCGGCACTTCGTCCGAGTCGGCCTTCTCGAGCAGGTCGAGCCGGCGACGGTAGCGTTCGAGACGGACGTCCAGCTGTTTGCGCATGTGCGCGATGGCCTGGTCCTCGACGTGGTCGTGTTTCTCGGCCTGGATGTCGTCGAGCCGGTCGAGCGCCGCCTGCACCGAAGCCGACCGGGCCTCGTTGCGTTCGCGCGCCTCGTCGGTCTTGTTGGCGCGCAGGCCCAGCCAGTGCACCAGCGGAGCGAACGTCAAACCCTGGCCCAGCAGGGTCACCAGCACCACCACGAAGGCGCAGAAATGCAGCAGGTCGCGGTGCGGAACCGACTCAGGCAGCGTGAAGATCGCCGCGAGGCTGATCACGCCGCGAGTGCCGGCCCAGCTCAGGGCGGTCACCTCGCGTCCGGTGAGGGCCTTCTCCGGATCCTTCCCGCGGCCCGGAGCGCTCGTCGCGTCGCCCTCGATCTCGGCCTCGCCACCGAGGCGCAGATGCAGCGAGCGCGGCAGCAACTGGGTGAGGACCAGCCAGAGCGGGCGCAGGATCAGCGTCACGCCGACCGTCACCGACACCGCGATGACGATGGTCGACGTCTTGTAGTTGCTGAGCTCGTCGACCACGGTCGGCAACTGCTGACCGATCAGCAGGAAGACCAGGCCCTCCAGCAGGAAGTCGACCAGCCGCCACACCGCGCCGGTCTGCAGCCGGCTCGCCGCGACGCTGTGCCGGGACGAGTCGTGACCGATGATCAGGCCGGCGACCACGACGGCGAGCACGCCCGAGACATGCACCGACTCGGCGAACACATACGCCGCCAGCGGCGTGGCCAGCGAGATCGCGTTCGCGGTCAGCGGGTCCTTGCGCAGCGGCCGCAGGTAGCGCACCACGAGGGCCACCACGACGCCGCAGAGCACGCCACCGATCGCGGCGATGAAGAATTGCAAGGTCGCGGAGGGGACGGAGAATCCGCCGCCGTCGGCCGCCGCGACCGCGACGGTGAGGATGGTCAGCGCCGTCGCGTCGTTGAGCAGCCCCTCACCCTGGATCAGGGTGATCAGTTTGCCGGGCAGCCCGGCCCGGCGGCCGACGGCGAGCGCGGCGACCGGGTCGGGAGGCGCCACGGCCGCACCCAGCGCCACACCGGCCGCGAGAGTCGCGCCGCCCACCCACAGGTCGATGCCGACTCCGATGAGCAGCGCGGTGGCCAGCACCAGCAGCACCGACAGGCTGATCACGGTGCGTGCGTGCCGCCGGATGTCGAGCAGTGACGAATCCAGCGCCGCGCTGTAGAGCAGCGGCGGGATCACGTACGTCATGACCAGCTCTGGTTCGAGCTCGAGGTTCGGGCCGGGCAGAAGCGCGTACGTGATACCCGCGATGGTGAGCAGCGCGGCTGCCGGCAGCCCCGTCTTCTCGGCGATCCAGCGCATGGCCACGATGATCGCGACCGCGCCCAGGACGAACAGCAGTGTTTGCTCGACGTGCACGTGACCATCTTTCCCCGCCCGCCCCGCCGATGCGGCCGGGCGGGGAGAGCGATTGTCAGTAGCGGTAGTGCTCGGGCTTGTACGGGCCCTCGATGTCGACGCCGAGGTATTCCGCCTGCTTCTTGGTGAGTGTGGTCAGGCGGACACCCAGCGCGTCGAGGTGCAGCCGGGCCACCTTCTCATCCAAGTGTTTCGGGAGGACGAATACCTGCTTCTCGTACTCGCCGGGCTTGGTCCAGAGCTCGATCTGGGCCATCACCTGGTTGGTGAAGGAGTTCGACATGACGAAGCTGGGGTGGCCGGTGGCGTTGCCCAGGTTCATCAGGCGTCCCTCGGAGAGCACGATCACGGAGTGCCCGTCCGGGAACCGCCACTCGTGCACCTGCGGCTTGATCTCGACCTTCTCGATGCCGGGCACCTTGCCGAGGCCGGCCATGTCGATCTCGTCGTCGAAGTGACCGACGTTGCCGACGATCGCGTTGTGCTTCATCGCCGCCAGGTCGTTGACCGTGATGATGTCGGTGCCGCCGGTGGTGGTGATGAAGATGTCCGCCTCGCCGACGACGTCCTCGAGACGAGCGACCTGCATGCCGTCCATCGCCGCCTGCAGCGCGCAGATCGGGTCGACCTCGGTGACCACGACACGGGCGCCCTGGCCGCGCAGCGTCTCGGCCGCGCCCTTGCCGACGTCGCCGTAACCGCAGACCAGAGCCAGTTTGCCGCCGAGCATCACGTCGGTCGCCCGGTTCAGCCCGTCGACCAGCGAGTGGCGGATGCCGTACTTGTTGTCGAACTTGCTCTTGGTGACCGCGTCGTTGACGTTGATCGCCGGGAAGAGCAGCATGCCCTCCTTGGCCAGCTTGTAGAGCCGGGCCACCCCGGTGGTCGTCTCCTCGGTGACGCCACGGATCTCCGCCGCGATGCGGGTGAACCGCTGCGGGTCGGAGGCCAGGCTGGCGCGCAGGGTCTCGAGGATAATCGTGTATTCGTGGTTGTCGTCCTCGGCGGCCTGCGGAACCGCACCGGCCGCCTCGAACTCGACACCCTTGTGCACGAGCAGGGTGGCGTCACCACCGTCGTCGAGGATCATGTTGGGGCCGAGGCCGTCGCCGAAGTCGAAGAGCCGCATGGTCGCCCACCAGTACTCCTCGAGCGTCTCGCCCTTCCAGGCGAAGACCGGGACGCCGGCGGGCTGGTCGACGGTCCCGTTCGGGCCGACGACGGTCGCCGCGGCGGCCTCGTCCTGCGTCGAGAAGATGTTGCAGGACACCCAGCGCACCTGCGCGCCGAGCGCGATCAGCGTCTCGATCAGGACGGCGGTCTGCACGGTCATGTGCAGCGAGCCGACGATGCGGGCGCCCCGCAGCGGCTTGCTCTCGCCGAACTCCTTGCGCAGGGACATCAGACCGGGCATCTCGTGCTCGGCGAGCCGCAGCTGGTGCCGGCCGGCCTCGGCCAGCGAGATGTCGGCAATCGCGAACTCGACCCCGTTGGCGGTGGTCAGGCGGCCTTTGGCAAGATCGGTACTCAAAGCGAGGGCTCCTCCCTCTCAGGAGGCGCCCTTGAAGTCAGTGACCCGGGCCGAGCGTGGCGGAGACCGGCAGAACCGGTTCCGTCGCAGCGCCTCTCGATGCGGGCAGGAAATATCTTAACCCGAGCCAGGATCTCCTGGTTCCGTTGTGTGATTCGACTGGCATGGTGGGTGCGTGCCAGAAGCCGCCTCCACCCCCATCGTGAGGATCATGCCCCCGCCATGAGGCTCCGCACTCAGCTCACCCTCGTCGTCACCGCGCTCGTCGCCCTGGTGGTCGCCCTCGCCGGCCTGGTCCTCGTGGTGCGCATCGACCACCGCGACCGCGACGAACTCGACCGTGTCCTCG
>Ga0247737_1000394_pt1 | contig 17319 bp, 11 predicted proteins | sample UWRJL028104C2_FD_180937 | JGI IMG/M metagenome (GOLD analysis project Ga0247737, IMG submission 180937) | Plant litter microbial communities from Arlington Agricultural Research Station in Wisconsin, United States - UWRJ-L028-104C-2 | ecosystem: Environmental > Terrestrial > Plant litter >...
CGCAAGTCCACCCGCCCGGCCGCCCGTGCCCGTTCGGCTGCTCGTGCCCGGCCCAGCATGGGCGCCACGATCGCCACCGGTGTCGGCCGCGGCCTGAGTGCTCTGTGGATGGGCCTCGCGCACAGCGTCGGCTGGGCCGCCCGCGGAGTCGGCCGCCAGGCCGCCACCGCCAAGGAGATCGATCCCGAGCACCGCCGCGACGGCGGCGGCCTGCTACTGCTCGGCCTGGCCATGCTGGTCGGGGTCGCGGTCTGGGCGGGTGGCGCCGGCCCGGTCGGCAAGTGGCTGGCCGACTCGACACACCTGTTCCTCGGCGGCCTCGCCGTGCTGCTCCCGCTGCTGCTGCTTTACGGCGCGGTGCGGCTCATGCGCAAGCCGGCCGACCCGGAGCACCGCGGCCGCACGCTGGTCGGCTGGACGGCGTTGGTCATCGCGACCGCCGCGCTGCTGCACATCTCCCAGCACCCGAGCGACGACGTGGGGATGACCAGGGCGGGCGGCCTGCTCGGGTACGCCTTCGGCGCGCTGCTGGAACGTGCGGTGACCGCCTGGGTCGCCGTTCCGCTGCTGGTACTGCTCTTCGTCTTCGGCCTGCTGGTGATCACCGCCACTCCGATCAACAAGATCCCCGAGCGGGTGCTGCTCCTGGTCGACGTGCTCCTGGGCCGTTCGACCGACCGCGCGCCGTTGCCCACGCCCGAACTGCCCGAGGACGACGAGGACGAGGTCCCGGTCAAGCCGCGCCGCTCGACCCGGCGCCGCCACGGTGCGCTGGCCGACATCGGCCTCGCCCCCGAGGAGCCGGCCGCCGACGAGGACGACTTCGTGCTGCACGACACGGTCGTCGTGCCGAAGGTGCCGGCCAGCCGCAAGAAGCCCCCGCCCGAGCCGCCCGACCATTCGCCGCTGCCCACCCGGGCCGAGCAGCTCGAGATCAGCTCAGTGCCGGGCGACTACCGCCTGCCGCCCCCGTCGCTGCTCGGCCAGGGCACGCCGCCGAAGTCCCGCAGCCGCGCCAACGACGAGATCATGGCCGCGCTGACCGGGGTGTTCGACCAGTTCAACGTCGACGCGGTGGTCACCGGCTTCACCCGCGGACCGACGGTCACGCGTTACGAGGTCGAGGTCGGCTCGGGCGTCAAGGTCGAGCGGATCACCCAGCTCTCGCGCAACATCGCGTACGCGGTGAAGTCGGCCGACGTACGCATCCTGAGCCCCATCCCCGGCAAGAGCGCGGTCGGTGTCGAGATCCCCAACACCGACCCGGAAAACGTCGCGCTCGGCGACGTGCTGCGCTCGCGGGCGGCCACCGCCGACCACCACCCGATGCTGGTCGCGTTGGGCAAGGACATCGAGGGCGGCTTCGTCGTGGCCAACCTGGCCAAGATGCCGCACATCCTGATCGCGGGCGCGACCGGCGCAGGCAAGAGTTCCTGCCTGAACTCGCTGCTCGTGTCGCTGCTGACCCGCGCGACGCCGGACGAGGTGCGGCTGCTGCTGGTCGACCCGAAGCGGGTGGAGATGACGGCGTACGAGGGCATTCCGCACCTCGTCACGCCGATCATCACCAACCCGAAGAAGGCCGCCGAGGCGCTCGAGTGGGTCGTCCGCGAGATGGACATGCGCTACGACGACCTCGCGGCCAACGGCGTACGCCATCTGGACGACTTCAACCGCAAGGTGCGCAGCGGCGAGATCACCGCGCCGCCCGGCAGCGAGCGCGTCATGAAGCCGTACCCCTATCTGCTGGTCATCATCGACGAGCTGGCCGACCTGATGATGGTCGCGCCGCGCGACGTCGAGGACTCGGTCGTGCGTATCACCCAGCTCGCCCGGGCCGCCGGTATCCACCTGGTGCTCGCCACCCAGCGCCCGTCGGTCGACGTGGTGACCGGCCTGATCAAGGCGAACGTCCCGTCCCGACTGGCCTTCGCGACGTCCTCGCTGGCCGACAGCCGGGTCATCCTCGACCAGCCCGGCGCCGAGAAACTGCTCGGCCGCGGCGACGGCCTCTTCCTGCCGATGGGCGCCTCGAAGCCGGTGCGCATCCAGGGTGCCTGGGTCGACGAGAATGAGATCGCCGAGGTCGTCAAGTTCTGCAAGGACCAGCGCGAGCCAGAGTTCCGCGCGGACGTCATCGAGGCGCCGGCGAGCAAGAAGAAGCAGGTCGACGAGGAGATCGGCGACGACCTCGACCTGCTGCTCCAGGCGATCGAGCTCGTCGTCACCAGCCAGTTCGGCTCGACCTCGATGCTGCAGCGCAAGCTGCGCGTGGGCTTCGCCAAGGCCGGCCGCCTGATGGACCTGATGGAGACCCGCGGCATCGTCGGCCCGTCCGAGGGCAGCAAGGCCAGAGAAGTCCTGATCAAGCCGGACGAACTCGAAGAGAGTCTGGCCGCGCTGAAGCTCGACTGAAAACTGAAGATCAAGACCCGCACCCCGGAAGTACGCGCGCTCGGCCGGCCCGGTGGTCACCCAGGCGCCCGCACCACGGTCGTCCCGCCTGCTCGGTCGAGCATCGCCGTGATCTCCTTCTCCAGGGCTTCGTCGGGGGTTGTCGCCGGCTCCCCGCGGAACGCCTCGCTGAGCAGCCGATATCCCACGATGATCAGCGCCGCCAGCATGAGCAGTGCCGCGATCGACATGAGCGGCGTCGACGTGCGGCGCTCGAAGAGATAGGGCTGATAGGCGATCAGCGACGACGCCTGCACCAGTAGCGGGACATACCAGAGCCGTGGCACGAAGACCGCCAGCACGACCGTCAGCACGTCGGCCAGGAAGAAGTAGCGCTCGTGCATGCCGGGCAGCAGGAACGGCACCATGATCGAGAAGAGCGCGGCCGCCATGACGATCCGTTCCGCCGTCAGCTCGACCTTCCGGGCGATCAACACATAGCTCACCCCGAGGACCGCCGCGGCGGTGAACAGGTATCCCAGCGCGCGCAGAGTATCGTCGCGCGGGCTCCCCGTGATCAGGGCGAACACGTTCGGCGCCCGCAAACTCAGCACCGGTACGTTCCGGGCCTGCCGGTCCATGCTGTAAACGGTCAGCAGCTCGATCGGATCGCGCCCGAACAGCATCGCCGGAACGTCGAGCAGTAGGAAGACCACGGGCGCGGCCAGCAACGTACGCCAGGGAACTTTTCCGGCCACAGCCAGCAGCAGCAAGAGCGGAAAGATGAAGAGCCCCTGCGGTTTGATCGCGAGCGCCACCCCGCAGAGCGCCACCCCCCACCAGGGTTTGCCACGCAGCAGGTAATAGACGCCGCCCAGGGCCGGCGCCGCCCACATCGCGTCGATCTGCCCCCAGAACGAGGCGTTCAGCACCACTGTCGGCAGGAGCACCACGACCAGCGCCGCCGCCATCGGGACCCGGCTGCCCGGCCACCGCAGCGCGACGATGCGATAGCTGAAGAAGGCGAGCACGACGTCGAAGAGGACCCACATCGCCTTGATCTTGAGGATGAGCGGCCCGGGCAGATAGATCGTGAAGGCCAGCAGGTAGAGGAAGGGCGCGTTGTAGTTGCCGACCTCGGCGCCGATCCCGCGCCACCCGCCCGCGTGCCGGAGCTGGTGATACCACTGGAAGAAGATGTTCATGTCGTTCGTCTTCTCCCGCCACCCGGCCCAGCGGACCAGGATCGCGAGCACGACGAGAGCGGCGATGAGCAGGGCTTCGGCGTGCGGCGTGGGCTTGCGGGAAGTCTGCATGGCGCCCAGGAATACGGCCGGCGCCCCCGATCGGATCAGTGCGCCAGCGAGTAAGGGGTGCAACCCCGCTAACCTTGTCAGGTGTCAGTAACTCCTTCCTCCCGCCGTGTCGCCCTGCTCACCCTCGGATGTGCCCGTAACGAGGTCGACTCGGAAGAGCTGGCCGCCCGCCTCGACGCGGGCGGATGGGAGGTGAGCACCGACGCCTCCGGTGCCGACGTGGTGCTGGTCAACACGTGCGGCTTCGTCGAGAAGGCCAAGCAGGACTCGATCGAGACGCTGCTCGCCGCGGCCGACACCGGCGCCAAGGTGGTCGCCGCCGGCTGCATGGCCGAGCGCTACGGCCGTGAGCTGGCCGAGAGCCTGCCCGAGGCGCAGGCGGTCCTCGGCTTCGACGACTACGCCGACATCGCGGCCCGGCTCGACGGGGTGCTGGCCGGCGAGCGTTTCGACGCCCACACCCCACGCGACCGGCGCGAGCTGCTGCCGATCACGCCGGTCGAGCGCCAGTCGGCCAAGGTCGTCATCCCCGGCCACGCCACCGTCGACGAGCACACCCCGGCCCACCTGCGCAAGGTGCTGCGTCGCCGGCTCGACAACGGCCCGGTCGCGAGCCTCAAGCTGGCCAGCGGCTGCGACCGCAAGTGCGCGTTCTGTGCCATCCCCGCCTTCCGGGGCGCCTTCGTCTCGCGCGATCCCCAGGAACTGCTGGCCGAGGCCGAGTGGCTGGCCAAGTCGGGCGTCCGCGAGCTCGTGCTGGTAAGTGAGAACAGCACGTCGTACGGGAAGGATCTCGGCGACCCCCGCCTGCTGGAGAAGCTGTTGCCGCAGCTCGCCGCGGTCGACGGTATCGTCCGGGTGCGGGCCAGTTACCTGCAGCCCGCCGAGACCCGGCCCGGCCTGGTCGAGGCGATCGCCACCACCCCCGGCGTCGCGCCCTACTTCGACCTCTCGTTCCAGCACTCCAGCGAGCCGGTGCTGCGCCGCATGCGGCGTTTCGGCTCGACCGAGCGGTTCCTCGAGCTGCTCGCCTCAGCCCGCCAGCTCGCCCCCGCGGCCGGGGCCCGCAGCAACTTCATCGTCGGCTTCCCCGGCGAGACCCGGCACGACGTCGACGAGTTGGTGCGCTTCCTCTCCGCGGCCCGGCTCGACGCGATCGGCGTCTTCGACTACAGCGACGAGGATGGCACCGAGGCCGCCGGTCTCGACAAAAAGGTCAAGGAAGACACGATCAAGCGGCGGTACGACCGGATCGTCACGCTCGCCGACGAGCTCTGCACCCAGCGGGCCGAGGAGCGGCTCGGCTCGATCGTCGAGGTGCTGGTCGACACGGTCGACGGCGACGAGATCGAGGGCCGCGCCGAGCACCAGGCGCCCGAGGTCGACGGCTCGACCACGCTGGTCTCCGACGATTCCAAGATCGATCTGGCCGCGCTGCGCCCGGGTGACTTCGTGCGGGCCCGGGTCACCGCGACCGAGGGCGTCGACCTGGTGGCCGTGCCGGTCGACATGATCTCAGCGGCGCCGGTGTCCCCGCGGTGACCGACGAGCCGGTCCCGGTGGCCGCGCCACGAAGGGTCTCGCCCTACAACATGGCGAACGTCCTGACTGTGGTGCGGATCGTGCTGGTGCCGGTCTTCCTGGGTCTGGTCGTCTCGTCGGGCCTGGTCGGCACCAGCTCCCGGATAGCCGCTTGCCTGGTGTTCTGCGTCGCCTCGGCGACCGACTTCGTGGACGGCTGGATCGCCCGGCGCTGGTCGCTGGTCACCTCGTTCGGCAAGGTCGCCGATCCGATCGCCGACAAGGCCCTGACCGGCACGGCGTTGGTGCTGCTCTCGGTCTACGACCGGCTGCCGTGGTGGGTGACCGGGCTCATCCTGTTCCGCGAGTGGGGCATCACGGCGCTGCGGTTCTGGGTGATCCGTTACGGCATCATCCCGGCCAGCCGCGGCGGCAAGCTCAAGACCGTACTGCAGATCGTCGCCATCGCCTGGTACCTGTGGCCCGTCCCCGAGCCGTTCGACGTGGTCGGCCCGTGGCTGATGGGCGCGGCCACTGTGGTGACTGTGGTGACCGGTGTGGACTATGTGATCGAGGCCCTGAAGCTACGCCGGGACGCGCGGGCGAGCGGGGCTTAGACTCGGCCGGTGGGACCTGATCTTGCCGCTGCCGCAGCCGTGCACCAGCTGGTCGTCCGGCGCGAGACGCTCGCCACCGCCGAGTCGCTGACCGGCGGTCTGGTCGCCGCTATCGTGGTCGAGATCCCCGGCGTGAGCTCGGTCTACCGGGGTGGCCTGGTGGCGTACGCCACGGAGTTGAAGCACGACCTGGCGTACGTGCCGGCGGAGTTGCTCGCCGAACGGGGTCCGGTCGATCCCGACGTCGCCTCAGCGCTGGCCGAGGGTGCCCGCCGCCGGTGCGGTGCCGACTGGGGTGTGGCGACGACCGGCGTGGCCGGCCCCGATCCGCAGGACGGCAAGCCGGTGGGCCTGGTCTACGTGGCCGTGGCCGGGCCGTTCGGCGTCGAGGTGCGCGAGATGCGCCTCGAGGGAAACCGGAAGGCCATCCGTACCGAAACTGTGACGCGAGCGCTACTTCTGCTAAATGACTGTCTAACGGATGCCCCCACCCCGGTCTGAGCAGGGAATGTCTCAGCGGTCCCAGAAGTTACACTGATGCCCCGCTGTTGAGGCCCCGCCGGATTTCGGCGGGGCGGTATGTCGGCCTGGCCGGCAGCGGGTACGGTTGCGGGAAGCCTCCGGCGTGTGCCGGCGGCCCCGCCGCAGGAGGAGGTGCCATGGTCCTGCTACGCCGGGTTATCGGCGACGCACTGAGGGCGCGCAGGCAGGGGCAGCACCGCACGCTGCGCGAGGTGTCCACCGCCGCGAATGTCAGCCTGGGTTACCTGTCCGAGATCGAACGCGGTCAGAAGGAAGCTTCCAGCGAGTTGCTCGCCGCCATCTGTGACGCGCTCGGCGCGCGACTCTCCGAGCTGCTCGGCGAAGTCAGCAGCACGCTGTCGCTCGCCGAGGGCATGGAAGGCGTGCTGGTGCCGGTCGACGCCGGGTCCGTCAAGTCGCAGTCGGCCAAGCCGGTTTCGCCCAAGTCGGATGTCGCCGTCGCGGTCCGCCGCGAGTCGCCGCTCAAGGCGACCCTGCACGCGGCACGAAAGCCACAGCGCGACGTCGTCTACGCCGCCTGAGAGATAGCCGCCTGAGAGATATGTGTTGTCCAGGCCGGGTCCGCTCCACGGAGCGAGCCCGGCCTGATCTGTTGGCGGGGTCCGTCGCCGGGGTCTGTGGGGTTCCTGTGACTGACTCCGGGAGGGTCCCTCGGGATCGACCCCGAGCAGCAATTGCGCGTAGCCTCGGAGCATGGGGGAGACCCTGAGATCCCCCGGAGGTCACGTGACGTCGGTGGCGTCGAGCTGACACGATGGCATGACCACACCAGGTGACACGCCATCACGACAGCTCCTCGATCTGCGTCGGTGGCGGACTGACTGAGCGACATTTTGAGGGGATACCGCGAGATGGCGAACCCGTTCGTCAAGAGCTGGCGCTACTTTATGGCGCTCTTCGGCGCGAAGCTCGATGAGTACGCCGACCCGAAGGTCCAGATCCAGCAGGCCATCGAGGACGCACAGCGACAGCATCAGGCCCTCGTGCAGCAGGCCGCGGCCGTTATCGGCAACCAGCGGCAGCTCGAGATGAAGCTGTCGCGCCAGATGGGCGAGGTCGAGAAGCTGCAGGGCATGGCGCGGCAGGCTCTGGTCCTGGCCGACCGTGCCCGCGCCGGCGGCGACGAGTCCGAGGCCCAGAAATACGAGTCCACCGCGCAGACGCTCGCCACCCAGCTGGTCTCGGGCGAGCAGTCGATGGAAGACCTGAAGACGTTGCACGATCAGGCGCTCTCCGCCGCGGGCCAGGCTCGCAAAGCGGTCGAGAACAACGCGATGGTCCTGCAGCAGCGCATCGGCGAGCGGTCGCGCCTGCTGAGCCAGCTCGAGCAGGCCAAGATGCAGGAGACCGTGGCGAAATCGCTCGAGTCGATGTCGTCGCTGGCCGCGCCCGGCAACACGCCCTCGCTCGACGAGGTGCGTGACAAGATCGAGCGGCGTTACGCCGACGCGATGGGCCGCGCCGAGCTCGCCTCCAACTCGGTCGAGGGCCGCATGCTCGAGGTGCAGAAGTCCAGCCTCGACATGGCCGGCAACTCCCGGCTCGAGCAGATCCGCGCCAGCATGGCCGGCGACAAGCTCGGTGCCGCGCCCACGCAACCCGCGGTCGAGCAGGCCTCCGCTCCAGCGTCCGACCCGGCCAGCGTCGCCCGGCTCGACGAGATCCGGGCCACGATGAACCAGAAGCGCGGCGACACGAGCGCCGCCGGCTGACACGGAGCACTCAGGGGAGGACGACGGTGGACGAGCGGACCAGGTATTTCCGGCGGCTCAAGCGCCTGCGTGGTTCGGCACGGCGGTGGAGCGTGCTGGGAGGTGGGCTGACCGCCGCTACCGCCGTCCTCACTCCCTACGCGGGCATCGGCTGGGCCGACGCGATCTGGGCCGGCTCGGCCGGCGCCTCCGTCGCACTGGCCTGGTGGCGTTTCAGCGACCACCGCGAACTGGCCGCCACACCGGCCCCGCCCCCGCCCGACCCGACGCTCGCCGCCGGCAAGCTCGCCGCCGCGATCGAGCGCTTCCCGGCCGGCCGCACAGTGCTGCACGAGGTGCGCCGGCAGAAGAACAGATACGCCCTGCGCGGCTCGGAAATCACCCGTGCGTGGGACAGGCTCGACCTAGCCTCGTCCACTTTGTCCGGCCTGTCCGGTCGGCTCACCGGGCACGGCGAGGCCGCCCTGCTCGAAGCCGCGGTCGCCGAGACGTGGCTGCGCGACCTGGGCCAGCGGGTAGCCAGCGTCGAGCGGGCACTGCCGATGAGCCCATCTGAGCAGCGAACCGTGCTGGCCGAGTCACATGCGTCCCTGGCCGCCCAGTTCAACGAGGGCGTCGACGCCTACGAACGCCTGGTCGCGGCCGCCGCCAGCTACGTCGCCGAGGACGGTCACCCGGTCACCCGGGGTGCCCACCCCGCTTTCGCCGGCCTGGTCGACGCCACCGACCGCCTGCGCGGCATGGCCGAGGGCATGTCCGAACTCAAACGCCCCCCAGCCACCAGCGTCTAGGCCCTTCGGTGCTAGGTCCTTCGGTGCTGGCGCGCGGGCGTCTGCGCACTGCTGGACGGCTTGGGGCTGGGATTCACCTGGGGATTTCTGGTGGGGCGGGCTGGCAGCGAGGGCACCAATAGGTGATGCGCTCGCCCTGGTCGGCTTTTCGGATGGCGGTGCCGCAGCGGCGGCAGGGTTGGGCGCGGCGGCCATAGACGTAGCTTGTCTCGCCGCGCCGCAGGGAGCCGGTCGTGGTCTGGGTCCAGCGGCCGCGGTTCGACGCCACCAGCTTCTGCGCCATCTTAACCGTGCCGGATAGGTCGGTGACCTGCGACACCGGCGTCCAGGGCCACAGGCCGCGCAGAAAGAGCGTTTCGGCCTGGTAAAGGTTCCCGACGCCGGCGAGGTTGCGCTGGTCGAGCAGGGCGTCGGCGATGCTGGTCCCGGGGTGTTCGGCGATCCGGCGCACCGCCTCGTCAACGTCCCAGTCGGCGCCGAGCAGGTCGGGGCCCAGATGGCCCAGGTGCTTCTCCTCCTCGGCCGTGGGGTAGAGCGCCACTTCGTGCAGGTGATAGCCGACCGCGACCGAGCGCGCGCTGTGCAGCACGACCCGGATCAGATGGGCCGGGCGGGACGTCCAGCGTTCCTTCGGCGCGTAGGCCCGCCAGGCGCCCTCCATGCGCAGGTGCGAGTGCAGGGTGAGCGGCTCGTGGCCGTCGCGGGTCAGCCGCAGCAGCAGGTGTTTGCCGCGGCTGGCCGATTCGGTGACCGTCCAGCCGCCGAGGTCAGTGGTGGCGAGCTGGGGCACGCGGAAGTCCGACGCGGTCAGCGCGTCGCCGGTGAGCGCGCGTTCGAGCACGCGCGCGGTGTTCCAGACGGTGTCACCCTCGGGCATGCCGCAATCCTGCCCGGGTGGACCGCCCAGCAATCCGGCCAGGTCGGATTCGTCCGAGTCCGCCGTCGTCGTGCCGTCGACTCCGGCCGGCGCCTTATCCGACTCGGCTGAGCCTTCAGCGCACCGCCACTCGCACCATGTCGCCCGGGGTGACCGAGAGGACCACGACGGCCCGGCCGTTGTTGACCGCGATCGCGACGTGCCCGGCCGAGTCCTCGAAGACCAGCAGATTGCCCTGGGCGACGTCGGCGAAGGTGGCGCCCCGCCGCGCACTGACCGCCCCGTTGATGACCAGTTCGGAGCCGAGCCCGAGCAGCGTGTCCCCGTTCGCGGCCAACTGCACGTTGCCGAACCGGTCGACGGTCAGCACCTCGGCCTCCAGCCAGCCGTCGCCGACCGTGACGACCGGGTCGGGCAGCCGTACCAGAGAGTCCTTGTCGATCGCCGGTCCCGCGTCGGCCAGCGCGGCGCCGGCGGCCAGGTGAGCGGCGGCCGGGGCGAAGACGTCACGCCCGTGGAAGGTGCTGGAGACGTCGCCCTGGAACCAGTCTTTGTTGGTCAGCTCGTACGCAGACGCGATGCCCCCGAGCGCCTCGGCGGCCCAGATCAGAAGCCCGTTGTCGGGCCCGACCAGCACACCGTTCGGAGTGCCGAGGGCGACGCCGCGCCGGGCGGTGCCCACCCCGGGGTCGACGACGGCGACGTGCACACTGGGCGGCAGGTGGGGGGCGGTCTGCGCCAGCACGGCGGCGCCGCGCGCGACGTCGGCCGGCGGCACGTGGTGGGTGACGTCGATGACCCGCAACCGCGGGGCGATGCGCGCGATCGACCCGTGGCACGCGGCGACGAAGCCATCGAACGTTCCGTAGTCGGTGGTGAGACTGATCCATTCATACCCGGCCATGCTGAGAAACGTTACTGCCTTGCTACACCTCGTGTGTGACAGGTGCCACGGGGCACGTCGACCAAGATCTGGCAGTGTTGAGGCATGCGTCTCGTGATTTTCACCGAGCCCCAGCAGGGGGCAAGCCACGATGACCTGCGCAAGCTCGCGCAGGCCGCCGAGGCGAGCGGCTACGACGGCTTCTTCCGCTCCGACCACTTCCTGACGATGGGCGGCGACGGCCTGCCCGGCCCGAGTGACGCGTGGCTGACGATGGCGGCGCTGGCCGTGCAGACATCCCGCATCCGGCTCGGCACGCTGGTCACGTCGGCCACGTTCCGGCTGCCCGGTCCACTGGCGATCGCAGTGGCCCAGGCCGACCAGATCAGCGGCGGGCGCATCGAGCTCGGTCTCGGCGGCGGCTGGTTCGAGGCGGAGCACAGGGCCTACGGCATCCCGTTCCCGCCGCTCGGCGAGCGCTTCGACCGGCTCGCGGAACAGCTCGAGATCATCACCGGTCTGTGGGCGACGCCCGTCGGGCAGACGTACGACTTCCAGGGCAAGCACTACCAGCTGAACGACTCGCCGGCGCTGCCCAAGCCGGCCCAGTCGCCGCGCCCGCCGGTCATCGTGGGCGGCCACGGCAAGAAGCGGACCCCCGCGCTGGCGGCCCGCTTCGCCGACGAGTTCAACGTCCCGTTCGCGAAGCTCGCGGACGTGGCGCCGACGTTCGAGCGGGTGCGCGCGGCGAGCGCGGCCATCGGCCGGACGAAACTCCCCACCTTCTCGGCGGCGGCAGTGCTCTGCGTCGGCCGCGACGACGCCGAGGTGCGCCAACGGGCGGAGGCCATCGGCCGGGACGTCGACGAGATCCGCGAGAACGGCGGCATCGTCGGCACCCCCGCCGAGGCGGTCGAAACCATCAAGCGGTACGCCGAGGCCGGCGCGACGCGCATGTTCCTCCAGGTCCTTGACCTGAGCGATCTCGCGCACGTCGAGCTGGTGGCCGCGGAGGTCGCTCCGCAGGCTCTAGACCTCTCGCCGTCCGGGTCAGAGCGCAGCCACCGGGTAGCCGCCGAGACCAGCCCGTTCGGCGGCCACCGCACAGCTTCCCGGATCCGGGCCCTCGACCCGCCGGCCGGATCAACATCAACGTAAACGGGAGGGTAGCCGCCCCGTAGCCCTGCGGTCCCGTAGTCCCGCGGTCCCGCGGTCCCGCGGTCAGCCGCGCAGGCGCAACCCCCTCGGTGTCGCCCGAAATCCCGCCTGGGTCAACGCATCGCGCAGCGGCGACGCGTGGACCGACTCCCCGTCGGCCCGCTCGACCGACATCGGACCCAGCGCCCCTGAACGCACCGAGGCCGCCAGCGCCTGCCCCGCCGCGATCAGTGCCTCGGGATCGTCCACGAAGGACAGCAGCGTGCGGCCACCGCGCTCCACATAGAGGATCAGGTCACCGGAGACGACGATGACCAGCGCGCCCGCCTTGCGTCCCGCCCGGTGGCCGGCTTTGGCGACCGGCTCCCCGTCGCCACTGTCGATGATGCGCTCGGGCCACGGCAGGGCGGCTCCGTAAGGGTTCGCCGGGTCGGTGGCGGCCAGCACCACCGCGGTCGCACCTGTGCGCCTGGCCAGCTCGGCCGGCTCCGCCAGGGCCCGCAATCGGTCGACCGCCCCGGGCACGGCGAACTGCGCCGCCCCCAGCCCTTCGACGAAGTAGCCCCGCCGGGCCGCGCCACGCTCCTCCAGGGCGCCGAGCACCGGATAGACGCCCGCGAACCCGCCGACCGGGCCCTCGGCCATGACCGCGCCCCGGGTCACCACGCCGTGGCGTTCCAGCAACACGTCGGCCAGGGCTGCGGCCCGGCGGGTCGGGTCGAGGTCGCGATCGGGCAGGCGAGACCAGCGACCGGCCATGCTGGGCGGTCCGCCGCGGGCCGGCATGGCCGGTCGGCCGGGACGGCGATAGCGGGTGCGGGCCGGGGCCGACTTGGCCTTGTGGGCGCCGCTGCCGCCGAGCAACGCCCGCACCGGCGCCAGCGTGTCGTTGGTCAGATGACCGGACCAGACCAGGTCCCACACGACGGCCGCCAGCGCGGTGTCGTCGGTCGCACCGACCCGGTCGGAGAGCGAGCGGAAGAAGAGCGCCTGCCCGGCGCCCAGCGCGTCGAGCACCGCCTGGTGCAGCGGCGTCGCGGCGAACTCGTCGTCGGCCGGCGGGAGCAGCAGGGGAGCGCTGTCGGCATAGGCCAGGGTCACCCACCCGTCGTTGTTGCCGATCGACCCCGAGCCGGCCCAGAGCACGTCGCCGCCGCCGCTGAGCTCGTCGAGCATCGGCGCGGCATAGTCGTTCACCCGGGCCGGCAGCACCAGCCGCTCCCAGGCCGAGGCGGGCACCGCGATGCCCTGCAGTTGCTCGATCGAGGCAGCCAGCGCGTCGATCCCGCGCGCGTTGCCGCCGATCTGGTGCCAACGCGGCAGGAACGCGGCCAGCACCCGGGGCGGGACCGGCTCGATCTCGCGGCGCAGCGCGGCCAGCGAGCGCCGGCGCAGCATGCGCAGCACCTCGGCGTCGCACCACTCGTTGCCCGCGCCGCCGGGGGTGAACTCGCCCGAGGCGACCCGGCCGGTCGAGGAGAGCCGCTTGAGTGCCTGCTCGACCACGAAGACGCCGAGGCCGAACCGGGCCGCGCAGGTCGCCGCCGCGAACGGGCCGTGGGTGCGGGCGTAGCGGGCCACCAGATCACCCAGCGGGTCGGCCACCGGCTCCAGAAAGGCCTCGGGCAGCCCGACCGGCAGCGCCACCCCGAGCGCGTCCCGGTAGCGGCCAGCGTCGTCGATGCCGATCCAACGTTCCTCGCCGGCCACTCGGATGCGGATCGCCCGGCGGGCGGACTCCAACGTGGACATCCACTCCGCTCCGCTGCCACGCGCGGCCAGCTCGAGCGGGGCGAGGTCGCCGAGCAGGCGGAGCAATTCGGCGGTGTCCTCGGCATCGCGAGGCCGGCGCTGCGGGGAGAGCCACTGGAGTTGGATCTCGGTCTCGGCGACGACCGTCGGGTCGAGCAGCTCGCGCAGGTCGACCCGGCCCAGCAGCTCGCCGAGGAGCGTCGCGTCGAGCGCCAGGGCGGCGGCCCGCCGCTCGGCCAGGGGCGCGTCGCCCTCGTAGAGGAAGGCCCCCACGTAGCCGAAGAGCAGGGACCGGGCGAACGGCGAGGGCCGCGGCGTCTCGACCTCGACCAGGCGCACCTTGCGGCCGGCGATCTCGCGCATCAGACCGGTGAGACCAGGCAGGTCGAAGACGTCCTGCAGGCACTCGCGGGCCGCCTCGAGCGTGACCGGGAAGTCGGCGTACTCGCGGGCGACGTCGAGCAGTTGGGCCGAGCGCTGCCGCTGCTGCCAGAGCGGCTGGCGGCGGCGCGGATCCCGGCGGGGCAGCAGCAGCGACCGGGCCGCGCACTCGCGAAAACGGGACGCGAACAGCGCCGACGTGCCGACCGACTCCTCGACGAGCTGGGCGATCTCTTCCGGGTCGAACGCGACGAGGTCGGCCCCGGGCGGTTCCTCGGCGGTGTCGGGCAGGCGCACCACGATGCCGTCGTCGGAGGGCATGACCTGACCGTCCACCCCATAGCGTTCGGCGAGCCGCCGCGCGATGGCCAGCGCCCACGGCGCGTTGACCCGGGCGCCGAGCACGCAGTGCACGGTCATCCGCCAGTCGCCCAGCTCGTCGCGGAAACGCTCGACCAGCACCGTCCGGTCGTCGGGGAGGTTGCGGGTCGCCTCGCGCTGCTCGCGCAGGTAGGCCATCAGGTTGCCGGCGGCCCACTCGTCGAGGCCCGACTCACGCAGCGTCGCGGTGGCCTTCTCGTCGTCGGCCCGGGTCAGCGCACGCAGCCGGGCCCCGATCGCCCGGCCCAGCTCGATCGGCCGGCCGGGGGAATCGCCCTTCCAGAACGGCATCCGCGCCGGAGCGCCCGGGGCGGGGGAGACCAGCACCCGGTCGGGAGTGATGTCCTCGATGCGCCACGACGTCGAGCCCAGCAGGAACACGTCGCCGACCCGGGACTCGTAGACCATCTCCTCGTCGAGCTCGCCGACCCGCGACGCGCGCTCCGAACCGGCCAGGAAGACGCCGAACATGCCCCGGTCGGGGATTGTGCCGCCGCTGGTGACGGCGAGCCGCTGGGCGCCGGGACGGCCGGTCAGCTCGTCGGTGCCGCGGTCCCACACCAGGCGCGGACGCAGTTCGGCGAAGGCGGTCGACGGGTAGCGGCCGGACAGCATGTCGAGCACCGCGCGTAGCGCCGACTCGGGCAGCTCGGCGAAGGGCGCGGCCCGGCGCACCAGGGCGGCCAGCTCGTCGACCGGCCAGGTGTCGAGCGCCACCATCGCGACGATCTGCTGAGCCAACACGTCGAGCGGGTTGCGTGGATAGCGCAGTTCCTCGATCGCGCCGGCACTCATCCGCTCGGCGACCACGGCACACGAGACCAGGTCGCCCCGGTGCTTGGGGAAGACCACGCCACGCGAGACCGCGCCCACCTGGTGACCGGCCCGGCCGACGCGCTGCAGCCCGGCCGCGACCGACGGTGGCGCCTCGATCTGCACTACCAGGTCGACCGCGCCCATGTCGATGCCGAGTTCCAGGCTCGAGGTGGCGACCACTGCGGGCAGGACGCCGGATTTCAGCGCTTCCTCGATCTGCTTGCGTTCCTCGCGCGAGACGCTGCCGTGGTGCGCCCGCGCGACCACCGGCGGCGCCCCACCGGACTGCCCGGCCTGAGCCATCACCTGGGCCGGCGGTTGTTTCGCCTCGACCAGTTCGACCCCGGCGCGCTCGGCGGCGAGCTCGTTGATGCGCGCGCAGAGCCGCTCGGCCCCGCGCCGCGAGTTGGTGAAGACGATCGTCGACCGGTGGGCCTCGATCAGGTCGAGCACCCGCTCCTCGACCGCGGGCCAGATGGACGGGGTGTTGCGCCCGGTCCCCGGGTTGTCGGGGTCGACGTCGGGGAGCTCGTCGAGCCTGGTCATGTCTTCGACCGGCACCTCGACGGTGACCTCGATGGTCTTGGCGGTCGGCGGCTGGACGATCTCGACGTCGTGCGCGCCGCCGAGGATGCGGGCGGTCTCGTCGATCGGGCGGACGGTGGCGGAGAGGCCGATGCGCTGGGCCGGCCGCCCGATCATCGCGTCGAGCCGCTCGAGCGAGAGCGCCAGGTGAGCGCCGCGCTTGGTCCCGGCGACCGCGTGCACCTCGTCGATGATCACCGTCTCGACGCCGCGCAGCGAGTCGCGCGCGGCCGACGTCAGCAGCAGGAACAGCGACTCAGGGGTGGTGATCAGGATGTCGGGCGGGGTGCGGCCGAACAGGCGCCGCTCGTCGGCCGGGGTGTCACCCGTTCGCATGGAGACGGTGATATCGGGCGGCGGCAGCTGCAGCCGGCCGGCCGCCTGGCGGATGCCGGTGAGCGGGGCTCGCAGGTTGCGCTCGACGTCGACCGCGAGCGCCTTGAGCGGGCTCACGTAGAGCACGCGGCAACGCCGTTTCGGATCCTCCGGCACGGGCTCGCGGGCCAGCCGGTCGAGCGACCAGAGGAACGCGGCCAGCGTCTTGCCCGAGCCGGTCGGCGCGACGACGAGCGCGTTGCGCCCGGCGCCGACCGCCCGCCAGGCGCCGGCCTGCGCGGCGGTGGGCGCGGCGAACGCCGCGTTGAACCACTCGCGCGTGGCCGGCCCGAACTGCTCCAAGACTTCTCGCACCGCACCATGCTCCCTCGCGGGTACGACAAAAACGGAACGCGGAGTATTGGTCATCCGGACACGGGCCGGACGCTCGGGAGGCGGAACGACTTGACGTCCTGGACGATGGTGCGAGCAAATGACATGCGGATATACCTGGGCACAACTCCAAGAGCATGAACTTCATCGATGAAGGAGGCTCCGTGTCCCTCCCCCTGCGAGCATTGCGGCGCCTCGCGGCCGGTGCGGCCGCGCTGACGATCGCCGTCCTCGGCGCGACTCCCGCCCAAGCCGCGGCGGGCGCCGCCGCGGCGGGCAACGGCTACGTACGCCTGGCCCACCTCTCACCCGACACCCCCGCGGTCGACGTCTATCTGAAGTCGGATTCCGGTGCGGTCGAGCCGCAGACCTTCCGGGCGGTCGCCTATGGCGACATGTCCCGCTATCTGCGTCTGCCGGTGGGCAGTTACCAGGTCGCGATGCGCAAGGCCGGGGCCCCGGCGAGCGATCGGCCGGTGATCACCACCGAGATGGGCGTCGAGAACGACGGCGCCTACACGGTCGCCGGCGTGGGCCGCTTCGCCGACCTGGGCCTGCGCGTCCTCAAGGACGACCTGCGCCTGCCCGACCCCGGCAAGTCGAAGGTCCGGATCATCCAGGCGTCGGTGAAGGCGCCCGTGCTCAACGTCGCCGGCAAGAACGGCACCCAGATAGCCGCCGGTGTCGAGTTCGCCACCACGACGGCTTACCGCGAGGTCCAGCCGGGCAAGTGGAGCGTCCGGGTCGAGCCGACCGGCGGTGGCCGCTCCAGCGAACTGCCCTGCACCCTGGGCGCGGGCAGCGTCTATTCGCTGGTGGTGCTCGACGACGAGGCGGGCGGTCTCAAGCCCGAACTGCACGTCGACGCCGAACGTCAGGGCACG
>Ga0247737_1000395_pt1 | contig 17301 bp, 17 predicted proteins | sample UWRJL028104C2_FD_180937 | JGI IMG/M metagenome (GOLD analysis project Ga0247737, IMG submission 180937) | Plant litter microbial communities from Arlington Agricultural Research Station in Wisconsin, United States - UWRJ-L028-104C-2 | ecosystem: Environmental > Terrestrial > Plant litter >...
GCCATGGACCAGGCGTTTCGGCTGGGACGGGCGCGAACCGATCCCGGCCGAGGAACGACACCTGCTGCACGCGATGGTCCGGGCCGCGCACGACGACGGGCGTACGGTGCGCATCTCGGGTCTGACCTTCGGGTCTCGCCGAGCACGCGCCGCGATCTGGACCGAGCTGGGTTCGGCCGGGGTCGACGTCATCAGCGACCACGACCTGCGCGGTCTCGCCCGGCACCTGCGGCGGCACCCGGTGACCCGCTGGGTGGCACGCGAACCACTGCCGACCAGGGCCGTCCGGCGCCCCTCGCCGCGGCCCACCGCGTCGCGCCCGGATCGACCCCGAGAACCCGTTTAGCAGCCGACCGAGAGGTGAACCAGGGGAAGCCGTAGCATTCCCGGAGATCAGCACACGCCGTCGATCGAGGTTCACCCCGTGAAGTTCTCTTTCCGGCCCGTCGAGGGCGCCTTCTACGACCTGTTCACGCAGGCCGCGAATAACCTCGTCAAGGGCACCGAGTTGCTCAACGAGCTGGCGCTGCCCGGCGTGGACGTGCAGTCGGTGAGCGACCGGTTGACCGACGTCGAGCACGACAGCGACTCGATCACGCACGACCTCTACAAGAAGATCAACTCGACCTTCATCACGCCCTTCGACCGCGAGGACATCTATTCGCTGGGCTCGCAGCTCGACGACGTGATGGACCACCTCGAGGCGGTCGGCAACCTCCTCTACCTGTACGGGCTGACCGAACTGCCGTCGCTGCCGCGCGAGATGCACGAGCTCGTCGACGTGCTCGACCAGCAGGCGAAGATCACCGCCGAGGCGATGCCGAAGCTACGCACGATGAAGGATCTCGAGGAGTACTGGATCGAGATCAACCGGCTCGAGAACGAGGGCGACCGGGCGTACCGGATGCTGCTGGTCCGGCTCTTCTCCGGCGAGTACGACGCACTCACCGTGCTCAAGATGAAGGAGGTGGCCGACGAGTTGGAGGCCGCCTGTGACGCCTTCGAGCACGTGGCCAACACCGTCGAGACCATCGCGGTCAAGGAGTCCTAGGCCTTGTCGCCCGAGTTCTTCGCGGTCCTCGCGGTCATCATCGCCGCGATGGCCTTCGATTTCACGAACGGTTTTCACGACGCCGCGAACGCGATCGCCACCAGCATCAGCACCCGGGCGCTCACCCCCCGGGTGGCGCTGGCGATGGCCGCCGTCGGCAACTTCGTGGGCGCGCACCTGGGCGCCGACGTCGCCAAGACTGTCGGTGACGGCCTGGTCAAGCTCCAGCTGGGCATCCCGAGCCTGGGCATCGTCTTCGCCGGCGTGGTCGGTGCGGTCGTCTGGAACCTGATCACCTGGTGGTTCGGGCTCCCGTCGAGCTCGTCGCACGCCCTCTTCGGCGGCCTGGTCGGCGCGACCCTGGTGGCCGGGCCGGAGCTGGGCCAGGCCCAGTGGGGCACGATCATCGACAAGGTCCTGATCCCGATGGTCGCCTCACCGATCGTCGGCCTGCTGCTCGGCTTCGCCGTGATGGTCGCGATCATGTGGATCTTCCGCCGCGACAATCCGGCCAAGCTCAACCGCGGGTTCCGCACCGCGCAGACAGTGTCCGCCGCCGCAATGTCGATCGGCCACGGCATCCAGGACGCGGCGAAGACGATGGGCATCGTGGTGCTGGCGCTCTACACCGGCGGCTTCCAGGACAGCCCCGACCACATCCCGTGGTGGGTCTACATCACGACGGCCACGATGCTGGCCGCGGGCACCTACTCCGGCGGCTGGCGGATCATCCGCACCCTGGGCCGCAAGATCATCGACCTGGGCCCCGCCGAGGGCTTCGCGGCCGAGGCGGTGGCCAGCTCGGTCCTCTTCTTCACCGCGTACGTCCTGTACGCCCCCATCTCAACCACCCACACGATCACCTCAGCGATCATGGGGGTGGGCGCGACGAAGCGCCTGAACGCGGTCCGCTGGAACGTCGCCGGCAACATCCTGATCGCCTGGGTGACCACCTTCCCGGCGGCCGGGCTGATCGCTTGCGGCCTCTATTTCCTGTTCCGCCCCTTCTTCAGCTGACCCCGGAGCTGACCCCGGAGCTGACCCCGGACGGGTCACCGCGCGGGGGACGCGTAACCGACGCCGATCTCTTCGCGGATCGTGTCGAGGAGGGCCATGATCTCGAGGGTGGTGGCGTGCGGGATGAGGGGACTTTCGAGTTCGCCCGCCCGCAGGCAGCGCTGCACCTCGGCCGCCTCGAACTGGTAGCCGCTGCCGGGGAAGTCGAAGTCGAAGGTCTCGGGGGCGCGGTCGGGGCGGTGGAGCACGAACGAGCGCGGGACGAAGAAGCCCGCGGGGAGTTCGATCCGGCCGTCGGTGCCGGTGATCGTCGCGTTGTTGCGGCTCTCGCCGTTGATGCTGCAGGTCAGCGCGCCCACCGCGCCGGGCTCCCAGCCGAACAGCATGCCGGTGGTCTCGTCGACCCGCTCGGGGGTGAGGTGGGCCCAGGCCTGCACCGAGACCGGCGCCCCCATGATCAGGTGGGCGAAGTTGATCGGGTAGACGCCCAGGTCGAGCAGGGCGCCGCCGCCCAGTTTCGGGTTTCGCAGGCGGTGCTCGGCATCGAACGGGCCCTGCACTCCGAAGTCGGCGTGGATCGCGCTGACCCAGCCGATCGCGCCCCCCTCGACCAGCTCGGCGATCTTGCGGATGGCCGGGTTGAGGCGCATCCACATCGCCTCCATGAGGAAGACGCCCTTGTCGCGGGCGGCGGCCACGAGCTGCGCGGCGGACGGCAGGTCGAGCGTGATCGGCTTCTCGACCAGCACGGACTTGCCGGCCTCGATGCAGAGCAGCGCCGCCTCGGCGTGGAAGGCGTGCGGCGTGGCGATGTAGACGACGTCGATGTCGGGGTCGGCGGCCAGGTCGGCATACGAACCGTGGGCGCGGGCGAAGCCGAACCGCTCGGCGAACGCGACGGCGGTCTCCTGGTTGCGGGAGCCGACGGCGGCGAGCTCGGCGCCGGGCACGAGCGGTAGGTCGGCGGCGAACTTGGCGGCAATTCCGCCGAGGCCGAGGATTCCCCAGCGAACCTTCTGTTCGGTCATGATCGCTACGGTATCGCCCCGACGCGGGAGCGGCGGCGCGCTGCCGGGGGTAGGCCCAGGTGGGACGATCGTGAAGTGACGGATTCGACTCCCCTGCAACTTCCACCGGCGCTGGTCAAGCGGGCCCGCGAGTTCGACGGCATTCCGGCCCCGGTGCGTGACGCGGCCACCGTCGTGCTTCTGCGCCCCTCGGCCGAGACCTTCGAGCTGTACGTGTTGAAGCGCGCGACCACGATGGCCTTCGGCGGGCTGTACGCGTTCCCGGGCGGCGGCGTCGACCCGGACGACCGCCCCGAGACGATCCGCCAGGACTGGCCGGAACGCCTGGGCGTGCCCGAAGAACGCGCCCACGCGGTCGTTGGCGCGGCCGTGCGGGAACTGTTCGAGGAGACCGGCGTGCTGCTCGCCGGCCGGATCACGGAACCTGACCGTACGGTCTGTGCCGGCGAGAGAAGCGGCGTGATCAGCGACCTCGGTTCGGCTTCGTGGGAATCCGACCGCACCGCGGTGGCCGCCCGTGAGTTGACCTTGAGCGAACTGCTCCACAAACGCGGCCTGTGCCTGCGCGACGATCTGCTTTTCCCGTGGGCTCGGTGGATCACCCCGGAGTTCGAGCCCAAGCGTTACGACACGTGGTTCTTCGTCTCTCTCCTGCCGCTGGGGCAGACGGCCCGCGACGTTTCCGGGGAGAGTGAGGGCACCACCTGGACCGGCCCGGCAGCCGCGTACGACCTCGCCATGCTCCCACCGACGCGCAAGACCGTGGACTCATTACTGGCGTACCAAAAAATAGAGCAAGTCGTCGGGGCCTCGAGCCGCCGGAACGCCGCCACCCCGGTCATGCCTCGCGTCGAACTGACCGACGATGGCGGCGCCCTGCTTCACCTCGAGTGAGGAGCAGGACGCCGCGGGAAAGCACCGAATACTGAGCAGATCAGCCGAACCGTCCGGTGATGTAGTCCTCGGTCTTCTTCTCGGTCGGATTGCTGAAGATCTTCTGCGTGTCGTCGTACTCGATCAGGCGGCCGGGGTCGCCCGTCTTGTCGATCGAGAAGAAGCCGGTCTTGTCGCTGACCCGGGCGGCCTGCTGCATGTTGTGCGTGACGATGATGATCGTGAAGCGGTCCTTCAGCTTGAACATCAGGTCCTCGATCGCCAGCGTCGAGATCGGGTCGAGCGCCGAGCAGGGCTCGTCCATGAGCACGACCTGCGGCTCGACCGCGATGGTACGGGCGATGCAGAGACGCTGCTGCTGGCCGCCGGAGAGGCCCGCGCCGGGACGGCCGAGGCGATCCTTGACCTCGTTCCACAGGTTGGCGGCCTTGAGTGACTGCTCCGCGGCGTCGTCGAGGACCGACTTCTTCTTGACGCCGTTGAGCTTGAGGCCGGCGACCGCGTTCTCGTAGATCGACATGGTCGGGAACGGGTTGGGCCGCTGGAAGACCATGCCGATCAGGCGACGGACCGCGGTGACGTCCACGTCCGGGTCGTAGATGTTCTGATCGTCGATGGTGAGCGAGCCCTCGATGCGGGCATTCGGCAGCACCTCGTGCATGCGGTTGATCGACCGCAGGAAGGTGGACTTGCCGCAACCCGACGGCCCGATGAGGGCGGTGATCGTCTTCGGCTCGACGGTCATCGAGACGCTGTCGATCGCCTTGAACGAGCCGTAGTAGGAGGAGACGTTGCTCGCCTCGATGCGCTTGGCCATGATTACCTCTTACTTGGACAGACTGGTGCGGCGGGCGAGCAACTTTGCGGCGATCGTCAGGACCAGCACGATCGCGACCAGGGTGAGCGCGGCCGTCCAGGCGCGCGCCGGTGCGTAGCGGGAGGCGTCGCCGGCCTGCTGGTACACGAAGAGCGACAGCGACTGCTGACCCCCGGCGAACGGGTCGAAGTTGATCGACGCGGCGCCGCCCGCGACCAGCAGCACCGGAGCCGTCTCGCCGGCCGCGCGGGCGACGGCGAGCATGACACCGGTGACGATGCCGGGCAGGGCGGTGGGGAGGACGACCTTGAGGATCGTCTTCCACTGCGGGACGCCGAGGGCGTAGGCACCCTCGCGCAGCGGCCCGGGCACCAGGCGCAGCATCTCCTCGGTGGAGCGGACGATCGTCGGCAGCATCAGCACGGTCAGCGCCAGCGAGGCGGCGAAGCCGGAGAACCGCGGCGTCCCGTTGTTGAACCACGGGCTGACGATCAGCACCCAGAAGGAGAGGATGAAGAGGCCGGCCACGATCGACGGGATGCCGGTCATGACGTCGACGAAGAAGCGCACGGTTGTGGCGAACTTGCCGCGGCCGTACTCGACCAGGTAGATCGCGCCGAGCACGCCGAGCGGCACGGCGATCAGGGTGGCGATGCCGACCTGCTCCAGGGTGCCGATGATCGCGTGGTAGGCGCCACCGTCCGGGTCCCGGGCGCCGATGTTGTTCATCGACGAGCCGAAGAAGTCGCCGTCCAGGCGGGACGCGCCCTTGGAGACCAGGGTCCACACCACCGAGGCGAGCGGCAGGATCGCCAGCACGCAGGCGGCGTAGATCAGCGTCTTCCACATGCGGTCGCGGGCGGCCCGCCGGCCCTCGATGCGGCCCGCGACGATCTGCAGACCGACCAGGTAGAACACGACGCCCAGGGCCACCACGAGCACCCAGTTGCCGATGCTCGCGCCGAACACGACCGCGGCCGCGACGGCCAGCGCGGCCAGCGCGATGCCGAGGTTGACCAGCAGCGGCATGTGCTTGGTACGAATGTTGTCCGGCGTCATCACGACACCGGCGGACTCACGTTCCAGAAGGCTCATGCCGCACTGTCCCTGAACTCGCGCCGACGATAGATGATCGCTCTGGCCGCCATGTTGACCACGAGGGTGATCGCGAAGAGGACGAGACCCGAGGCGATCAGAGCGCCGCGGCCGGTCGCGTTCGCCTCGCCGAAGGAGTTGGCGATGTTGGCGGCGATCGAGTTGCCGCCGTTCTCGATGATGTTGAACGAGATGGTGAAGACGACGCCGAGGGTCAGTGCCAGCGCGATCGTCTCACCGAGAGCGCGGCCGAGGCCGAGCATCACCGCGGCGACCACCCCCGGCTTGCCGTAAGGCAGAACCGCGGTGCGGATCATCTCCCACTTGGTGGCGCCGAGAGCGAGAGCGGCTTCCTCGTTCATGCCCGGGGTCTGCTGGAACACCTCACGGGAGAGCGAGGTGACGATCGGCAGCACCATGATCGCGAGGACCAGGCTGCCGAGCAGGATCGAGCGGCCGAACGGGCCGTCGCCGCCGAAGAGCGGGATCCAGTTGAAGTATTCGTTGAGCCACGCGGAGAAGTTGCGGACCGGCTCCATCAGGACGTCCCGGCCCCAGAGGCCGAAGACGACGCTGGGCACGGCGGCCAGCAGGTCGATGATGAACCCGAGCGGCGTGGCCAGCCGCTTGGGCGCGTAGTGCGAGAGGAACAGCGCGATGCCGAGAGCGATCGGCACGGCCACGATCAAGGCGATGACCGAGGTCAGTACGGTGCCGAAGGCCAGCGCCGCGATGCCGAACTTCGGCGAGGTCTCGTTCGGGAACCACTGCTTGAAGGTCAGGAAGTTCTCGGTGTCGGCATTGATCGCCGGCAGCGCCTTGGAGATCAGGAAGACCGCGATGGCGACGATGATGACCAGCACCATCGCACCGGCCGCCACGGACAGGCCACGGAACCCGCTCTCCATCGAGAAGCGAGCCTTCTTGGGCAGGGCGCCCCCACCACCGAAGGGGGGCTCGTCGTAGCTGCCCGGGGATACGCCGGTGCCGGCGGCCGGGGAGTGACGTCTTGTCACTCCCCGGCCGCCGGCGCTGGCGTTCTCCGAGCGGGAGGGGTGTTCACCCATCTGCTCGCTCGCTGTCGTCTCGGAGGGATCTGTCTTCAGGTCAGGAGATCGAGGCGACCGCGGTCTCGACCTTGCCGCGGATGGTCTCCGGCAGCGGGGCGTAGCCCAGGTCGTTCAGCGCGGACTGGCCGCCGGTGCTGGCGGTGTAGGTGAAGAAGGCCTTGAGCGAGGCGGCCTTCGCGCTGCCCTTGCTGCAGACGATCTCGTACGTGGTCAGGACGATCGGGTACGCACCCGGGGTCTTGGCGTTGTAGTCGATGCTGAGCTTCAGGTCGTTTCCGGTGCCCTCGATCTTGGCGCCCTCGATGCCCTTGCCGGCGCTCGCGCCGGTCAGCTCGGTGTACTCGCCGGCACCATTCTTGATCTTGGCCATCTGCAGGTCGTTGTTCTCGGCGAACGAGAGCTCGACGTAGGAGATGGCGCCCTTGGTGCTCTTGACCGCGGTGGCGACACCGTCGGACTTGGCCGCACCCGTGCCACCCTTGGCCTTCCACGCCTTGGCGTGGTCGTAGGTCCAGTCACCCTCGGCGGCCTTGCTCAGGTACTTGGTGAAGTTGTCGGTGGTGCCCGACTCGTCGGAGCGGTGCACGGCCGTGATGGCCTCGTCCGGGAGCTTGGCGCCGGCGTTCTGCGCGGCGATCGCCGGGTCGTTCCACTTGGTGATCTTGCTGTCGAAGATCTTCGCGAGGGTCGGCGCGTCGAGCTGCAGCCCGTCGACACCCTCGACGTTGTAGGCGACCGCGATCGGGCCGACGACCATCGGGAGGTTGAGCGCGGCGCCACCGGGGCACTTGGCGTCGGCCTGGGGCTGCTCCTCCTCCTTGAGGGCGGAGTCGGAACCGGCGAAGTCGGCGGTGCCCGCGATGAAGGCCTGAATACCGGCGCCCGAGGCGGTGCCCTGGTAGTCGATCTTCGCGTCCTTGCACTGCTCCTGGTACGTCTTGATCCACTCGTCCATGGCGTTCTTCTGCGCCGACGAACCCTGGGCAGTCAGGCTGCCGGCAACACAGTTGCCGGCAGCGGCGGAAGCGTCGCTTCCACCCTTCGGCGATTCGTTGTCCGAGCCGCACGCGGAGAGCGCGAGCGCCGCAGTCAAGGCAATGCCGGCTGCCAGGTAACCGGACCGCTGGAGCTTCACAATTTTCCCTTCGGAGGTGTGCATGCCGGTGTCGCACCGGCACATCGCCGGCGTCGCACCGGCACTACCGAAGCTAAAAGCGCGAGGTAGCCGGTTAGTCGGGCCCACATGAACGCACGGTGAACACGTTTACGCCCCTAGTTAGCCTTCTCCTGAGGGCGAGTTGTCCGTTGCGTGAACCGCGAGACTAGAGACCGACATATCGTATATAGGGGGGTGGTGTTTACCGCCTCGAGATGTCGCCTTGTCCTAGTCGTGACCAGCGAAGCTCGGCCCGGGGACTCACGGTGTGGCGATCGACACCCTCGGCGATTCAGGGCCGAAAGTAGCTGATGTCCGTCTTGTAGATCTCGAACCCGAGGCGGCGGTAGAGCGCGACGGCGGCAGTGTTCGACGCGTCGACGTAAAGGTTCGCGACGGTCAGTCCCTGCCCGGCCAGATGGCGCAGACCGGCCACGCTCAGCGCGGCGCCCAGACCGCGCCGGTGACCGGTCGGGTCGACGCCGAGCACGTAGATCTCGCCGATCGCCGGGTCGGCGCCGGCGGGCGGGTGCACCTTGGTCCAGTGGAAACCGAGCAGCGTGTCGGCCACGTCGACGGCGAGCAGGAAGCCGGCCGGGTCGAACCACGGCTCGGCCTCGCGGGCCAGTAGGTCGCCGCGGGTCCAGCGGCCCTGCTCAGGGTGGTGCGCGAAGGCTCGCGAGTTGACGCCCAGCCAGGCGTCCTCGTCGGAACCGGGGCGGAAGCCGCGCAAGGTCAGACCGGCCGGAAGCGGGATGTCGGGCAGCGGCTCGGTCAGCGAGCGGCGCATCTGCCACAGAACGCGCATCCGCTCGAAACCGTTCTTTTCGGCGAAGGCTCGCGCGCCGGGCTCGTCGCCGTGCGCCCAGAAGCGGAGTTGCCCGGCGCCCGCGGCGGTCAGCAGGGCCGTGCCGTGGCCGTGCCGGCGGTAGGCCGGGTGCACGAAGAGCTCGCCGGAACCGTCGCGCTCGAGGAACGCGTAACCGGCCAGATGGTCGTCGGCGGCGTAAGCCAGAAGATGCGTGTGCGCGGCGGAGTCGTTGCCTCCGCCGCGCACGCGCAGCACTACGTCTTCGGAGAGCGGGTAGACGCCGTCCGCCAGTTCGGTGGCGGCGGCCAACGCGAGAACGTCGGCCGCCTCGACGGAACTCAACCGGTCAACCGGCCGGACAGACGTCATGCCATCTCAGACCGGCAGGGAGACCGGCTCGTTGTCGGGCAGCTGGCGGCCCGACGGCGGAACCACGAACTTGTAACCCACCTGACGCACCGTGCCGATCATCGACTCGTACTCGGAGCCGAGCTTGGCGCGCAGGCGCCGCACGTGCACGTCGACCGTGCGGGTGCCGCCGAAGTAGTCGTAACCCCAGACCTCGCGCAACAGCTGGTCGCGGGTGAAGACCCGGCCCGGGTGCTGGGCGAGGAACTTCAGCAGCTCGAACTCCTTGTAGGTGAGGTCGAGCGGGCGGCCCTTGAGCTTCGCCGCGTAGGTGTCGGGGTCGATGTTGAGCTCACCGGCGCGAACCGAGCCACCGGCGCCGGCGGTGGCGTTGCTCAGGCGGCCGGAACTGAGGCGAAGACGGGCCTCGACCTCGGCCGGACCGGCGCTGGCCAGGATGACGTCGTCGACACCCCAGTCGGCGTTGAGCGCGATCAGGCCGGCCTCGGTCACGACGGCCATCAGGGGCACCCCGAGGCCGGTCGCGTGCAGCATGCGGCACGTGGCGCGGGCCTCGGACAACTCGGAGCGGGCGTCCACCAGGACGGCGTCAGGGCTGGGCCCGGACACCAAGGTGCGGACGTCGCGGGGGGCGGTGCGTACGGAGTGGGGAAGCAGATCCAGCGCGGGCAGCACGGCGGAAGGCTCACCGGCACGCGCCGTCACCAACAGAAGGATTTCCACACTCACCTCCGTCCTTGCGGCTCGGGGGCCGCTCGGGTGACTCGATGGGGTCACACTTGGGTCCGCCAAGGCGGACAATTCCCGGCGTCACCGACGGGTGGGCTGGGCTCACCCTAACCGATGCATCGCCGCGAGCGCCTCGATCGTTTGACTGAGTGATGTAGTGAACGCCCTCCCGGCGTACGAATGGCGTTTTCGTAACAAGCCTTTAACCAAGCCGGGGGAATTGGGCGTCGGCGCGGGTTACTGGCACCATCTGAGGCGTGTTCCCCACCCTGCCGCAGGACGAATCTTGGGACGCCGACACCTCGCGAGAGATCGCGAGGTCCGGCCGGACGAAGGCGTCCGCCGGCTTCGGGGACGACCCCGAGGAGCCGGACGAGGAGGAGTTCGAGGAGATCGAGGTCGTCCCGGTCCGCCGCCAGCTCTCCCTGGCGATCGCCGGGTTCGCCGGACTCCTGGCGGTCGGCCTCGTGCTGGGCGCGGTGACCTCGGTCCCCGACTCGCGCCTGCCCTTCGCGATCGTGCTCTTCGGCGTGCAGCTGCTCGCCCTGCTCGCCTGGGTGATGGCGCTCGGCCCGCCCGCGCCGCTCACCACGGCCGGCGTCTGCGCGGTGGTCGCGCTGGTCGCCGACTACGTCGCGGTCACCAGCACCACGGCCGGGCTGTCCCCGCTGCTCTGGCTGACGCTGGGCGGCTTCGTGGCGGCGGTGATCGGCCAGCTCGTCCGGGCCGGGGACCGAGCGCGGATCACCGACTCGTGGCGAACGACGCTGGTGATCGTGGGCGGCGTGGTGGCCTACGCGATCCCGATCGTCCTCACCCGCCAGGAGGTCGGCACCCAGTCGCTGATCGTCTGCGCCGCCGCCGCCGGCGTGGCGCTGGTCGTCGCCCGGACCACCGACGCGATCTTCGCCAAACCCCGCCTCGCCGCCCAGGTGCCGCGCGGCGCCACCGGCATCGTGCTCGGCGCGATGCTCGGCACCCTGGCCGCGGCCGCGCTGGGCAGCGTGCTGGTGCTGCCGTTCACCCCGGCCAAGGGCGCGATCATCGGGCTGATCGCAGTCGTGGTCGCACACCTGGTCGACCTGGCGGCCAACTTCGGGCAGGCCGACCGGCAGCTTGCCGGCGAGGCGCCGACGTTCTGGGTGGCCCGGCACATGCAGGGACCGTTGGGCGCCTTCGCTCTGCTGGCCCCGACGGCGTACGCGCTGAACCACTGGTTCTTGACCTAGGTCGGACTGGCCAGCCGTTTCGCGAGGGCCTCGAATCGGGCATGTACTGTTCTCGACAGTTGCACACTTGATGGGGAGAACCGGATCAGCGGCGAGGTCTACGGCACGGAACGCCCGCGGAAGAAGCGGCGCGGACGACGGCTGCTCATCACCCTGATCATCCTTCTGATCATCGTCGCCGGCCTGCTGGTCGTACTCGACCGGTTCGCCGCGGGATACGCCGAGCGCACGATCGGCGACCGGGTCGCCCAGCAGATCGCCGACCAGAACGCGACGAGCGAGAAGCCGGACGTCAAGGTCGAAGGCATCCCGTTCCTGACCCAGGTACTCGACGGCCGCTATCAGGAGATCCGCATCCAGCTCAAGGATCTCTCCGGCCCGGCCGGCAACAACCGGACCGTCCGGGTGACCGGCCTGGACGTGCGCGCCCAGGACGTCACCGCGCCGCTCGACACGATCCGCAGCGGCACCGGTGACATCGTCGCGCGGACCGTCACCGGCACCGGCACGATCGACTACGCCCAGCTCGCCGAGCTGATCGGCCAGCCCGGTCTCCAGCTGGCCGAGAAGGACGGCAAGCTCGTCGGCAGCGCCCCCGTGCAGGCCCTGGGCCAGACCTTCGACGTCTCGGGCACGGCCACCGTCGCCGTGCGACAGGGCGTCGTGCAAGTGCGCTTCTCCGACGTGACCGCCGCCGGTCTGCCGAACGTGCCGCTGATCCGCACGCTGATCAACTCGTACGTCCAGAAGCTCTCGGTCGATCTTCGGGTTCCCGAACTGCCGCTCAAGCTGGCCGTGCAGAAGGTCGAGCCGACCCCGGGCGGGCTCCGGTTCACCGCCGGGGCCGACAACGTGTCACTGAACGCGGGCGGACTGTGACCCCGGCCATGTCCCGGATCGTGGTCGGACCTGTTACCCGTGGGTGAACCGCTGGTAGGGTCCGTCCCATGAGCCCGTTGCTCACCAAAAGGCGTGCGGTCGACCTGTGCCGCATGGCCGCCTGCCTGTGTCGCCCTGTCCACTGACGGGGCCACCAGTGCTGAGCACGTTCTAGCTCTCCCCGCCGGCAACGCTGCCGGTTCGTGGTGCCCGTCGCACGACAGCTCGAGATCCTTCGCCATCTCCACTGGGTCCCGCGCGCGGTGCGACATCGCGAATCCCGTGCGCTGACTCACCCCCATCTCTCACAGGGAGTGAACCGATGAGTCGCGACACCGCGCTCGTCTCGGCCGACTGGGCCGAGCAGAACCTCGACACCCCGGGCGTCGTCTTCGTCGAGGTCGACGAGGACACCACCGCCTACGACGGCGGCCATCTCCCCGGCGCCATCAAGCTGGACTGGAAGAAGGACCTCCAGGACCCGGTCCGGCGTGACTTCGTCAACCAGGAGCAGTTCTCGGCGCTTCTCTCCGAGCGCGGGATCAGCAACGACGACGTCGTGGTGCTCTATGGCGGCAACAACAACTGGTTCGCGGCGTACGCGTACTGGTACTTCAAGCTCTACGGCCACGATCAGGTCAAGCTGATCGACGGTGGCCGCAAGAAGTGGGAGCTCGACGCCCGCCAGTACACGAAGGACGTTCCGGTCCGCGAGAAGACCAGCTACCAGGCCTCCGCGCCCGACCTGTCGATCCGCGCCTTCCGCGACGAGGTCGTCGCCGCCATCGGCGTGCAAAACCTGGTCGACGTGCGCAGCCCCGACGAGTTCGCCGGTCGCCTGCTCGCTCCGGCGCACCTGCCGCAGGAGCAGTCGCAGCGTGCCGGCCACATCCCGACCGCGATCAGCGTGCCGTGGAGCAAGGCGGCCAACGAGGACGGCACCTTCAAGTCCGACGAGGAGCTCACCAAGATCTACGGTGAGGCCGGCCTGGACGGCAGCAAGGACACCATCGCCTACTGCCGCATCGGCGAGCGCTCCTCGCACACCTGGTTCGTCCTGAGCGAACTCCTGGGCCAGGAGAACGTGAAGAACTACGACGGCTCGTGGACCGAGTACGGCTCGCTCATCGGCGTACCGATCGCGCTCGGCGACGAGCCCGGGAAGGCGTGATCCCATGACCTCACCGTCCAATATCGCCGCTGGTTGCGCGGCCCCGGACCAGTCGGCACCCCTCCCCGCCGGCGTGGACCTGCACCGCGAGACCGTCCTCACCGGGATCGTGTGCGACGCCGAGGGTGCGCCGGTCGGCGGCGCCTACGTGCGGCTGCTCGACTCGTCCGGCGAGTTCACCGCCGAAGTGGTCTCCTCGCCCGAGGGCGTGTTCCGCTTCTTCGCCGCGCCCGGTTCGTGGACGCTGCGCGCTCTGAGCCGCAGCGGCAACGGCGAGGCTGTCGTCGACGCCACGGTCGGCCTCAACGAGGTCGGGCTGAGCGTCAACCCGGCCTGACCGGCCACGCTCTGCCAACCGGCCTGACCGGCCACGCTCTGCCAACGGGCGGGTTCCCCGCGGGGAGCCCGCCCAGGCCGACCGGGCCGTGCCGCCGACCGAGTTAGCCGCCGCCGGTGACGACCACGGCGTTCGCGGGAACCTCCGGGCGGCGCCGGGTGAGACGGCGGATGCCGGTGTTGAGAACGGCGATTAGCGGTACGGCGATCAGCGCCCCGACGATGCCGGCCAGCACAACACCCGACGCGATGCCGATGATCACGGCGAGCGGGTGGATGGCGACCGCCCGGCCCATGATCAGTGGCTGCAGGATGTGCCCCTCGATCTGCTGCACCAAGATCACCGCGCCCAGCACGATCAGCGCGATCACCCAGCCCTTGTCGACCAGCGCGACCAGCACGGCGACCGCGCCCGACACGCCGGCACCGACGATCGGGATGAACGCGCCCAGGAAGACCAGCGCGGCCAGCGGGAACGGAAACGGGATCTTGAGAACCACCAGGGCGATGCCGATGCCGAGCGCGTCGATGAACGCGACCACGACGGTGGCCCGCACGTAGGCGCCGAGCGTGGCCCAGGAGGCATCCCCGGCGTCGGCCAGCGACCAGCGGGCGTTCACCGGAAAGAGCCGCACGATGAAGCGCCAGATCTTGCGGCCGTCGCGCAGGAAGAAGAAGGTCGAGAAGAGCACCAGAAGCGCACCGGTGAGCAGCTCGAAGACGGTCGCCGCGGTGGAGATGCCGGTCGAGGTGAGCGACGCGGTGTTCGAGTTGATCCAGCTCTGCACGTTGTCGATCGCTTGATTGACCTGATCGTCGGAGAGGTGCAGCGGCCCGGTCTTGGCCCACTCCTGGATCGTCCGGATACCTTGGGTCGCCCCCTCGGTGAGCTGAGGCAACCCGTTCAGGAACTGGTTGATCACCAACGTCAGGGTGCCGGCCACCGCGGCCAGGCCGCAGATGAGCACCAGGAACGTGGCCAGCGAGGCCGGCAGCCGCAGCCGGCGCAGCCAGCCGACCGCGGGGGCGAGCAGCGCCGAAAGCAGCAGGGCGATCGCGAGCGGGATGACGACGACGCTGATCACGCCGATGAAGCGCAGCAGGGCCCAGGCGACCACGCCGACCACGATCAGGCGCCAGGCCCACGCGGCGGCGATCCGCAACGAGTGCGGCACCTCGGCGTCGTCCTGGCTGGACGTCGAGTGGTGGCCGTCGTCGGATTCGGGCAGCGGCGGGACGAACTCGACCTCGGTCTCCTGTTCCGGCCGCGAGTCGTCGCGCGCCAGGCGCACGGACTCCCGGCCCGAGTCATACGCGCGGCGCAGGTTCTGCCGGACTCGCTGCAAGCGGCTCAACCGCCCACCCCCTCACCGTCGCGGAACGCCGATAACAACCTAGTAGTCGGACCGTCCCGCATCGTGATCGCCACGGCGGGACCTAGCGAAGGGATCCACGCGCACGGGCGTACCGTCTCCAGGCGTGAGCTCCGACGCCCGAACCGAGAGCGGATTGCCGATCCGCATGCTGCATGACCGAGTCCTCGTCCAGCAGGACGGCAGTGAGGGCGAGCGCCGTTCCAGCGCGGGCATCGTGATCCCGGCGACCGCGGCGATGGGCCGCCGACTGTCGTGGGCCACCGCGGTCGGGGTGGGACCGAACGTGCGGTCGATCGTCGTCGGTGACCGGGTGCTCTTCGACCCCGACGACCGTTCCGAGGTCGAGCTGCACGGCCGAGGATACGTGCTGCTCCGCGAGCGTGACGTGCACGCCGTGGCGGCCCGGCGGGTCGAACCGGACGGCACCGGCCTCTACCTCTGACCTCGTCGTGATCGTCGGGGATCGTCCTCGGGGCGGCCGCGCATCGAACGGGTGACTACGCTGGCGGCATGGCCGACGTTTCGCCGGGCGGAACGCCCGACCAGGCTGCCCCTGAGTCCCCCGCACCCGCCGCCGCACCCGCCGCCTCATCCGTGCTGCTGGACGAGGCGGCCCCTGGCGGGCTCGACCCGTACGCCGAGAAGGTCTTGCCCGTCGCGGCCGGCCGCCGCACCGGTTGGCGCCGGTGGCTGCCGATCGCGGGCGTCGTCTCCTTCCTGCTCGCCGGCGCCATCGGCATGCTGCTCTACCTCGGCGTCAACATTGGCGGCACTGCCCTCGCCATCGGCCTGACCGCTGCCGTACTGCCGGTTCCGTTGCTGGTCGCGGCCTTCCTGTGGCTCGACCGCTACGAGCCCGAGCCGGTCCGCTACCTGGCGTTCTGTTTCGCCTGGGGCGCGGCGATCGCCACTGCGGTGGCGCTGGCCGTCAACACCGGCGCGGCGGCGCTGTTCGAGCGGATCGGCCTGCCCGACGCGCTGGTGGCGGTGCTGGTGGCGCCCTTCATCGAGGAACTGATGAAGGCGGCCGGCCCGCTGCTGCTCTTCTGGCGGCGGCGTGGCGAGTGGTCGGGCATCACCGACGGCATCGTGTACTGCGGCCTGTCGGCACTCGGCTTCGCGATGGTCGAAAACGTGCTCTACCTCGGCGAACACGGCTACGCGGCGGGCGTCGAGCAATACGGTCCGGCCACCGGCCTGCAGAACCTCTTCGCAATCTTCATCGTGCGAATCCTGTTCACCGGCTTCGCCCACCCGCTCTTCACCTCGATGACCGGCATCGGGCTGGGCATCGCGGCCCGCTCCAGCGACCGCAAGGTGCGCTGGCTGGCGCCGATCGCCGGCCTGCTGCTGGCGATGATCCTGCACGGCACGTTCAACCTGCTGCCGACGCTCTCGGTCAGCCTGGGCCAACCCCTGATCATGCTGTACGGCTATCTGGGGTTCATGGTCCCATTCTTCTTCCTGGTCGTCGGCTTCGCGATCGCGCTGCGCAGCTGGGAGGGCCGGCTCACCGAGCGGATCCTGCCGTTCTATGTGCACACCGGCTGGTTCTCCCCGCCCGAGGTGGCGGCGCTGGGCAGTCTGGGCCGGCGTTACTCGGCCCGGCAGTGGGCCAAGCGGGTGGCGGGCGAGACGGGGCAGAAGGCGATGCGGAGCTTCCAGTTCGCGTCCACCCAGCTGGCTCAGCTGCGCGACGGGATGAACCGGGGGCTCGACCGCAAGCCGCAGGACGTCGATCGGGCGGCGGCCGAGGAACGGCGACTGCTGGACGAGATCGTCGCATATCGTGCGGTCTTCACGGCCAAGGATCCCCAGGCGCCGCAGGCCTTCTGGGACGGGCGCAACTATCACATCATCTTCCCGGACGGGGTGACGCGAACCGTTCCGCCGCCGGCCGAGCCGGTGGTGCCGCTGCCGATCCGAGTACCCCAACCCGCGTACGGCTACGGTGGGCCGCCTCCGGGGTACGGCTACGGTGGGCCGCCTCCTCCGGGGTACGGGTACGGCGGTCCGCCGTACGGCGCTGCTCCGGGTTACGGCGGTCCCGCTTGGGGCTACGGAGGTCAGCCTTACCACGGTGCACCTGCTTATCCTTGGTCGCCTTACGGCCCGCCGGGTTATGCCGAGCACCCCCATCCCGGTTACCGCTACCCGCCGAACTATGGCTACCCGCCGGCACCGGGCTATCCCACGCCACCGCCGTTCGCGTCCACGCCCGCCGAACCCGCGTCCACCGAGAACGAGAACCCGCCGCCGCCCCGGCAGTAAGA
>Ga0247737_1000396_pt1 | contig 17291 bp, 20 predicted proteins | sample UWRJL028104C2_FD_180937 | JGI IMG/M metagenome (GOLD analysis project Ga0247737, IMG submission 180937) | Plant litter microbial communities from Arlington Agricultural Research Station in Wisconsin, United States - UWRJ-L028-104C-2 | ecosystem: Environmental > Terrestrial > Plant litter >...
TAAGTTACTTAGCGCTACTTATGCACCCAACCTTGCACTTAATTCCCCTTCAGACGTGGTTTTCTGTAAGAAACACTATGTGAAACAGAGCAACCACTTGTATTAGCCATAAGTAATGTATAGACCGATAAAATCCATTATATTATTCACTAATATGTTTAAAAAAGTTTCTAAGTGTCTACCGAAGCACCAGAGGGGAGGGGCACCCAAGGGACATGAAATGACAGGCGCCGCAGGCTTATGCGCACAGGGTTTCAGCACCAGCAGAGCCCAGGTGCGCCTTCCCGAACAGGCAGTTTGTCCATATCGGGGACCAATCATGAGGATTGATGGGATCAGCTTGAGCAAGCCTCGGCAGCTCGGCACCACCCAGCTCCTGTAAATCATCCCACATAAGTGACAATTATCTAAGGATGAGGTACAACATTATGACGACTTTGACTTCTGATAAGCAACAAAATATAATGCTAATACGATGAATATTGATTAAAGGGAGGGAGGGTTGGGTAAAATAACGAACGTGGATGCGAGAAGTGCGTAAACGCAACTTCGAGCCGTAGAATGTGGTAGAAGGAAGAAAGATGTGTCGTGAGAAACTGATCGTGTTTCTGCTTTACCGCTCGGCTGGACGCTGGTGCCAACTCGCCGGCACCTGGCTAAGGGAAGAGTATGGTGCGTTGGCATGGATACATTCGTAATCCAGGGCAACTTGCCACTTCAATTCTTCTTTCATTTCAACAATGTCTTTGTCCGCGGTTGGAAAGAGGAAATTGGCCGGCCAAGGTGAAACCCCTGTAATCGTGCTGAAATAGCTGCACTGACGAACGTACTGGCCCTTCAGTTGTGTTTCTCTTGTTCGATATTGTCGTGCTCGTACTCTCTGCGCGGGTCAACCAATTTCAGGATTTCTTCTGTGCGTTGAATTTACAGCAACTGGAATTTCTACTGACCGCAAGTTCTCCTTAGATGTTGCTGATATGTTTCCTCTTGCCATGTCCATCATTTCACTGGTTGTAGTCATCCTCCTGTTCGTGCCCTCCTCTTGCTCACTTCCCACATGCTGGCTGACGAGCTGTAATCAGAATTGGGCTGGACTTCGCGCTTGAGGACCCTCTCACAAGTCGTGCACAGAGTGAAATCGGTGTTTTCGGGGTGCTCAGCATCTTCTGGCTTGGTGAATGATCTTGTACTATTCTTCGTCGAGGCACATCTAATGGCACTCGCTTCTCATGCTAGCCTTCAATGCATTCTCAACGTCTCGCTGGCGCCACATCCCTGTCCAGTGTAATTCTATCCCCACAGGTGACCATCTAGCCCAAGGTCTAACATGTACCGCTTGCTTATCCCTTCCGACTGTTCTTAGAGTTCATGGATGAAAGATTATGGTGCAAAGATCTTCAGGCGCTTAAGTCCTTCGTCTGGATAGCCTTCCTTATTTGTATGTTTCTCCTGATTCTGACATTCCCTCATCCTTCTTACCTTCTCAATGATAGGTCTTGCGATCACTCTCTTGACACTTCGATACGCAGTCTCTCAATATAATCGCGGCAACAAACATGTGCTCGAGATACCACTCTCTCGGTATAGGCCTGAATGGAGACCGAATGAGGGAGTCTTCGTTAGCAGGGGGAGCGAGTTCTTGCAATTCGAAAAGATGATATGACTGGCCATCTACCAAATTATATCGAATCCTCGATGTCAGCCCAGGTCTATGGCGTTAATCATTGACATTTTCAGTGTAACCCTTATTGCCTCCCATTATCTATGTCTTCTGGCCACTGCTGGTGCAGGTGACCTATCCATTCTTTAAGAGATATCTGCGGATTGAACTCTATTTCTTTGGATCCTTTTTCTATACCCACTTGTACTTCAAATGCAGGAACATTCTGTACAAAAACCGGCATGAAAGGGACTGCGAACAGGTATATTGAAGTACTCCCGAAGCATCGTTCGCCTGATTGATAAATACAAAAATCCGTGCATCGGGGTGTCCATCCATCACATCACAGTTGGATAATTTACGCTTTCGCTCAGATGCTCGTTCGCAGGGTTATAAGTGAAACCTCGGAACTGATCCTGAACAGTTTCAGATAAGGCCGAGTCGGTCACAACAGAATCTTGTGCCTCCTCATTTGTGAAGTCGGGATCGAAATTTGCGACGTCGAGCACCGATTCCTTCGGATCAACATGTTAAGAGACTCCCCACAGGAGAAGGAGAATACAACGTACAACGCTAGGTTTGAAGGGAGGCTGAATCTTCTTGGCAAGAAGGCTTGTTCGAAGTTTTTTTCTCCGTAAGTGTTAGAAAGGACGCGAGGAAGGGAAACATACCGATTCCAGTCTATATACTTCGCAAAGAATGGATGCCGCTTGATCTCCTCCCCACCGTTTGCGCCCAGGCGTTTTGAGGGATCGCGTTGCAGCAAACCAGTCATAACACTCCTAGCCTCAGATGGCATATCGGGTGGGAAATTGAGGGGATCAGAAAGGATACGTTGATACATCGTGTTGACATTTTCGTCGTAGAATGGAGGAAGTCCAGTCTGTTGTCGTCCATGAGCCTCCTCAGCTATGTTTACTAGCGAAACTTACCATCATCTCGTAGAGCAGAACGCCCAATGTCCACCAGTCCACCGTTTTAGTGTAGCCTTGACTTTCCAGTAACTCAGGTGCGATATATTCTGGAGTTCCACAGAAGGCTTGAAAAAGAGTCAGGCAGGGTTGCAGTGGACTTCGCAGGAGTTACTTACTGTTGGTCTTCTCTGTCTCAGACATATTCAACTTGCAGAGACCTATGAGGGCGTGAGTCAGAAGGACGACTCGAATCATAAGATGGCGCACCGAAATCACACAACGCAATATGCCCGGTGTAATCCAACAAGATGTTTTCTGGTTTAAGGTCACTGATCAAGCAAGAAAAAGTCAGGCTAAGTAGAATGAGAGAGTAAAATACACACCGGTAGACGACATTAAACCCATGGAGGTGCTCTAATGCACAAAGAAGTTCAGCAGCGTAGAATCGACTCCGGTCCTGATCAAATTTCCCTTCGCGTTGTAAGTGATAGAATAGTTCTCCTCCATTGACTTTCATAGAATTTAGAATTGTGTTCATTGTGAGTGATAATACACCCACCAAAAGACATCCCCAGATAGAGTTTATCTGGGGTTTGGAAAGAGAATTTCAGTGGTACGATGAAAGGATTGTTCACCAGGGCAAGGACAGTTCGCTCCGCCAAGATGTGGGTAATTTCTCCAGGGCGTTGGGCGATATGTGCTTTACGGATCGTTTTCAAAGCATATATCCGCTGGGTATCCTTCTTTCGCACTTGCATGACTTTCCCAAAGCTGCCCTTCCCAATCACCTTAAGCAAATCAAATGCCTCGATCGTCAGTGGCTCGCCCCGAACGGGTCGGAAGTCAACCTTCAAGTGGAAGGATCCAGAGCCAGCCGATGCGCTATACCATTGGTCAGAGGCATGCTGTGTTCGATGTTATAATCATTCATGGCAGCAACAGAGACGTAGACGTACATGTCCGTCAAGTATTGGTGTGAGGTCTACACGCCCCATAAGAAGATCATTGCCCATATCGTCCTGGCCCTGTACAGGAGCTGCAGTGCGCAGATAAGATGAGACGGAGATATTGGATGTACGCGAGACATCGCTGGGTGAGAGGACAGAGGGTCAGGATGTGAACAATCACTGCTGCTAAGCCAAGGGAACGTACAAATCAGCCCTATAGTTCCACACCGGGTTGGAAAGGTCCCCGCCCATGGCGTCGATGAGAATTTCGTTCTTGTCGAACTCCAAAACGACGTATGGAAGCCACCAATATCGCTTGCGCTGCATGCTCTCTCGATTACTCGTAGACCTCCTGCCATTAGCAGCGGGTGTTGTCTCCAGCGCTCTCTGGATAACTTCGGGAATTTGCACACCTGGGGCAAGTGCTAGCCCTCGCCCTCGAAGGAGATGAGTACGATGTTAACAACATGAGATAAGCACCGACCAGAGAAGATTCGAATGGTGAGCATCCCCGAGCGAAACTGGTCAGATCCATGAGGAGGCTTGGGTGTCGTAGGTCGAGAGGGAATTGGTGTTACTGATCGCGATATCACGCCGTTTTCCCTAGCGTCCTTGGGTTCTGATATGTGTATGTCAGGGAGTGGGCGCCAGCGTTGATTGATGGTCACGACACATACTCTTAGCACTGAGTTTCCAAGACATAGTAATTGAGGGTGGTAGTATAGTATGAGAGATGGTGGATATGGGCCGCCAGCGACTATACGTTGTTGTGTGGGTGTATTGTTTGCGGTCAAGGGCAAAGGTAGCCTTTGTGAGCGTGAATCCAAAAGTAGAACATTTCCGATCCATCCTCGGCCATCCTTTGTTCGCGGGACGTGGTGGATCAGAGTATTGAGACAACCATCACAGAAAGGTCTCTTGTCGCAATAAACTCTAAGTTACAGGCTGTACAAGTGATACTATGAACAATGCAGATAATACAGATGACCTTGATATATAGTCCATGCTCGAGAAAGTGAAGTGGAAGTGTCGTATTGTACAGAAAATAATCTCATTTACGTGGGAGCCCAGCTGTCCGTTCAAGAGATGCAGGCCGCTCGAAACGGCTCTGCAAGGTCTCAAGCTCTCTCTCTAGTCTGAACAACTATCAGCCCGGATACCAGCACAACAAATAGACTTACTTACCGCAAGACTCGCTGCTTGTAATCAAGCGCTTCACGTTCTGCCCTTCGCTTGGCTGCCTGGAGTTTGTTTTCCTCCGTTTGCTGTTCCCGGACCCTTGAATAAGTTGGGTTAAAAGTATAGTCATAGTGTTACTGACATACCATCACATCCATGGTCTGTCGCATGCCATTAATCTGAGCTTCGTAAGACTCTATCTTCGTCCGATGTCGGTCGTCCTCGGTTGGATGCCCAGATTTCAAGCTTTCCCTTCTGTCCTTGCTGGATTGTTGAAGCTGGTTCGTCAACTCCTCAATGCGGCTGTCGGCACGACGAGCGCTTTGCGTTCCACGAGGTGAATTAACATAAGATTTGGTTTCCAGGTCGACAATGCGAACGTTCAGTTCCTTGAGTTGCTTCTCAAGAGTGGCCTACATGCATAGGATGGCGTCAGCATAGGAAACCCGGGGCTGAGGACTTAATACCTACATTTAGCTTGTCCAACTCGGAGTTCTCCACTCGAACCTTTCCGAGCTCAATTTGGCAATCATTGGCGAACGCTTCAGCCTTCTTAACCCGCTCATTAGCGTGTGCCACCCGATCCTCTTGCTCGTCAAGAGAACGTTCCAAGTCTTGCTTCCTCAGCTGTAGCCTTTGATACTCTCGATCTGAGGATAGCTTGTTCGTGTCGATGTTATCGATCTTGATTGTCTCCAGCTCCGCTTGCAGCGCACGACGAGCTTTCTGAAGGAGCGCCCGGTCTGCTTCAGCGTCATCCAAAACCCCACGAAGTTCCCGGACTTGAGAGTGCAACGCAATTATCTGGGACTGCTGCTCAGCTTGAGCACCACTTGAAGCTTCATAAGCGCGTTCCAGGTCGCCAATCTTCGTCTCCATGCGTTCCTTTTCTTTGCGCCATCCTCCACTATTGTAGACTTCGTCGTCGTATGTCACCTGCAGAGCATTATAATCTGATCGGAGCTTGCGATTCTCTTCTCGGACGCGGCTAAGGGCATCTCGTTGTGCTCGAAGATCTAATAGTTATGTAGATCTAAGCACTGGAACGAGATTAATGATAGATGCGCAACATACCTTCACTTAGTTGGGCCAATTCCGCTGTTTTTGCATACATCAGAATCTGACATCCTATTAAGAAAATCGCGCACCTTGATATTTGTTCCTTGTTTGATCGATTGTGTAGTCACGTTCAGCCAGGTCTCTTTGATGCTGTTCCCTCTCATCCTCTAAATCTTGTGCGAGACGCTGGGTCAGGAGACCAGTTTCTGATGACTCACGCCCTTCCTTGTGAAGCTTTGCCTCGAGGTCTTTGACGCGACGCTCTGCGGATTTGAGGGACTTCTTATAGTCCTCCTTGGCTTTCGTCAAAGAGGTTTCCAGTTCGCCCATTTGGCGAAGAGCTATAAAGATGACAGTTAGACACGATGAATTCAAGGGGAATGTGAACTACCTTGGTGTTCGGCACCCACAGCCTTTACCCTCTCCATCTCCGCTGTTTCATAACGCTTCTGCAAAATTTGCTCATTTGCTTGAAGTGCCTCTACAACGGTGCGCAGTTCTGGATAGAGAGCAGTTAATATAGAAGACTCATATTTGGGCTACATGTCATACCGGATTGCGCGGCAGACGACGATGACATATTGACTTGGTCGTCCTGAATACGCTTTTGTAATTGACGCTTTGCATCTAGGGGCAACGTTGAGGGAGGCGCCAAGGGGTAGAAAGTGTATACATACTCGTCGCTTCTGTCTTAAGAATCTCTTGTTGTTCTTTCAGCTTGTTCACCTCTTGCTGGAGCTGCTTCTTTGAGTGCGTCAAGTCCCGTAGCTGAGCGCGCTGGGTGTCAAGTTCACTCTGAGCAGTGCGCTGTTGTACCAGCTACCGTGCCTTGCGTCAGCGAATGAAGTTTTACAATAAGTGAACCTACCAGAGCTTTCCGGGATTCCTCCAAGCGACCATAGTTTTCGTGTTCCTCGTGAATGGCCTTCTGAAATTTGGTCCACATGGCTTGGACACCATCGACCTGAGAGGCTTCGGCAGTTCGGCGGGCTTCAGTTTCTTCTTGAAGTAACTGAGCGAGCCGGTCGTTTTCCTTGACTAGGCGAGCCTTGTACTTCTCCAAGAATTGTTTTGAGCCGTCACTATTATTGAGTTCAACGGTCAATTCTCGCACCGAGGCCTCTAAGTGCATTCTAACGCGTGTAGAGGCGACCATCTGGACCTCTAAAAGTTGGACCTGTTGTTTGAGTGCTGTGACTTGTTTGTCGGAGCTGCGAGACGGGTCAGAGTGGCCAAGAACGCCGGTGCTTCGCGAGGGGGCCAACGATTTCCGGGGAGAAGAGTGTGTGGAATTAGGCCGGAGCTCGTTTGCGCCGCTGAGGCGAGGGTGCTTTGGCCTTACTGATAGCTCCTTTTTGAGGGAATCTTCGGCACGTTGAAATTCACGCATGAGCTTTGAGTGGAAATCTGTGTCTGCAGGGCTGCTCGCCATGACCAACTTGCGAATTTCTGCATGTTGCCGCTCGATTTGATCTCGTATCCTCGCTGACGTAGCCTTCGCCATCTCGGATTCGTCAAGCTGTGTCTCGAGCTGTTCTATCCGGCTTTCGTACTGTCGTTGCATCTTGGCCAGAGAGTCATCAGCATCAGTTTCTTCCACCAATCTGTCGAGTTCATTTTCGAGGGCGGTTTTCGAGCGCTGAGCGGCGACCAGTTGCTCGGCAAGCTCTTCTGCTTGCTGTTTTGCTTGCTGAAGTTCAGTTCGAACACGATGGATATGCAACTCGGCTTCGTCTTTGGCTTGTCGTTCCTTCTCCAGATTGGCCTGAACTTCTACAGTCCGTTTCTCCTGAGTTTTGATTTCCTGCTCTTTCGCTCTGAGTTCTCGGCCGTACTTCAAAACGAGGTCTTCTGCCTCTCCAGACATCTTGGACTTGGCTACTTGAAGAGATTGGATAAATTTCTGATTCTTCTGTAGCTCGATTTGTGCCTCAGCCAACTGTCGATCCGTAACGCGTTTTGCCTCCTCTAGAACGTGGACATGTTCAACGATGGTCTTGTCTTGTTTGGATAGTAACTGCTTGACGTCCCACTCCCTGTCTTTGAGATCCTTCAATGCCTTATTCAACTCCTTGTCCTGTTTGACATTTCGGTCTTTGAGCTTGGCGATTTCCGCTTTCTGGCTCGATGCGGTTTTTTCCAATTGGGTACGTTTGGCAATCTCGGTTTCCAGCTGCTTCCGAATGGCCTCCAAGTCGCGCGTCCGGCTCTCCTTCTCGTTCTGGAAATCGAGTACGACATCCTCGAAATTGCGGTATTTGTCTTGAGCAGCAGTTAGCTGCCGTTCTAGGCTCTAATGGACACAGTTGCCGGACTGAATAAGGATACAAAAGCCAGCAGCAAAGAGCTCACCTCTTTAGCGCGTAATGCATCAGCGAGCTGTGCCTCAGTTTCATGATGGCGAGATCTGGAAGACAAAAGTTCCGATTCGAGAGTTCGCTTCGCCTTCTCGAGTTCCGAAAATTGGGTTTGCAGTTTCGAGAGCTGAGACTGAGCGGCTCGTTCACGATCCAACAACGAGTTGTGACTGTGCTGGAGAGAGGTATGATCCCTAGTGACATGGTCCAGTTCCAGCTTAGCCCTGTTCTGATTCTCCAGTGATGACTGCTTGAGCTCAGTGAGTTCTTGATGAAGATGGCCAGTCCTGCTACGAAGGTCCGCCAGTTCCAGCTCCTTGCTCTTCTCCACCTCTGACCTACGTGTCTCCTCGGAAGCTTTGGTCGCCAAAAGTCCTCGAAGTTCGTCTCTTTCCTCGCTCAATTTGTTCAATGCTGCGATGTCAACAGAGTGGTCCTCTTTCTCAACCGAAAGCTGCGCGTCCAAGTTATCGATATCAGCCCGGAGTTCCATGATCTCCACTGAGGCTTTCTCATGCTCCGACTTGAGTACATCGAGTTGCTTGTTTAAAGCAGCAATTTGTTCTTCCTTGCGCTGGATCATCTTTGAGTAGTCCGCCGCAGTTCTGGTGAGCTCCGATAGCTGTTCTTTGTTGTGTCGAGCTTCGTTTTCCAAATGATCAGTCCTCTCCTTGAGCAAATTCCTAAGTAACCTGGTTAGTCATATTTGCGGTCGAAGAACGAGATTACGTACTTGTTGTCCGTCTCAACCTTGATTTTGCCTCTCAGCTCCACAATTGACGCTTCCTCCCTCTCCTTCGCCCTCGCCAAGGACTCTTCACGCTGCAAGACCAAACTCTCCAGGTCCTCTGAGGCTTTGCGCATCTGGTTGAGGTCAGAAAGGAGAGCTTCTGCCTCTTCCTGGGTCTTCTTCAGTTGTTCAGTAAGTTCGAGCTCCTTAGCATCCCAAAGTTGTTCCTCCTTTTCCAACCGGATAAGGTGCTCAGCTGCTTCGTCGAACGCTTCACGTAAGGTCTCGTACTTCTCCTCGCTTTCCTTCTGAAGACGCATTGCCCGACTGAGTTGGGAGTCGAGTGTGTTGATGTCTGATTGTAGGGCAGTAATTTCATCCTCCAAATCAGCCTCTCTTTGCTTCGTTCTTTCGAGTAGGGCTTCCTTGTCGACAGCAAGTGCGCGTTCCGCCTCTAGATCGTCTTCCACCTTCCGCTTCTCTGCCTCCAAAGACATCTTGAGTTTCTCAAGTGCTTCTCGTTCCTGCTTATCTCTCTCGGCCCTCTCCTTCACCAGAGTAAGTTCCATCTCCTTCTTGCGCAGCTCTTCGTCATTCCGCGTGGCGGCTAGTAGTGGTCGAACCTTCGTGTACAGTTGCCACCAAGGCCACTCTCTTAATTCTCCATAGACCCTTGCATTCCGTTGAATAGTCCTTACAGCGACAGCGCGATTGAGGATCTTCTTCATCTGCCTCCTGGCCGTCCACATCCTTGCAACAGCCTGAAGCCGGGAAAAGACATCGAAGAGAAGAGCATCCCTACGCTCTTCGAGCTCTGCAAGAACGCCCGCTTTGAAGAATATCTTGGATGTACCCAACTTGAATATTGTGTCGTCGAGCTCAAGAGCGGTGACCATGCGTCGGCAGGCCTCACGACCGTCCATGTATCCACGGGGTAGAATGCCTGGTGTAAGAATTTCGTAGCGTTGCCGGAACTCGACGAAGGGTAATCTGTTTGGATAGCCGAGTCGAGCAATACGTATGCCTTCCAATACGCCATTACAACGGAGTTGGTCGAGAACTAGGGGTACATCCATTCGACCAGGTTTCTTGAGAGTGTTGGGCACAATACACCGCACAAAGTGAGGTTGCGTGGACTTGAGTTGCATCATCAAACTCGATAACTGTTCCTTGTGCCTCTGTGCGACAGTACGGAATGCGCCCTTCTTCATCGTGCGTTTCTTTCCAACAGTGAAAGCGTTGTGAGCAGCATTGGGTCCTGATGGTAGCTCGGCGTAATCCGAAAAAAGACTTGCAACGTAGTGTTCAGTAGATGCTGCCAATACTCGTGTAAGATTATCGTTGAGGGGGTCCTTATTCTTCTCCAACCATCCTTCAGTTCGGTATTCGACCTTCGCTGCATAATGGTGGATAACAAAACCCTGTTCAAATCTTGAGGGCTCGTATTTGGTTTTACCCGGGTGGACATCGTCATCGTCCTGGGGTTGCAGAACCCACATAGCATTGAGCTTATTGGTGAAAGTCCTGTCGTCGGCTTTGGGCATGATACACTCTTCGTCTAGGCAGCTGAGGATACCAATGACATTCCCGCTAGATTCAATCAAGTCTATAGTCGGCTGTAAATCCAATCCAAAGTTGACGTAGTCCCAGTGGATATTCTCGCGGGCGTATTCTTCCTGCTCGAGGACAAACATATGGTGGTTGAAAAACTGCTGCAGCTTCTCGTTGGTATAGTTGATCAACAGTTGCTCGTAGCCGTTAACTTCGAATATTTCGAAGCCAGCGATATCGAGGACACCAATGAAAGTCGACTTGGAAGAGGGCCTGTCGAGGGCGCGGTTAATCCTCTCTACAAGGGAGCCAAAAGACTTCTCATAAAGTGTTTTACACAACGCAGAGAGCTCGTCTAAGGCTTGTTGCCGGGTACGAGCTTGTGTAACCCATTCGCGGCCAGCGAGTGCACGAGGTCGAAGAACGGCACGAGTGAATTCGGCAATTGGGAGGCCCAAGAGGTGACAAACGCGCTCTGCTTGAGAGGTGTCAGGCATGGAGGCATCGTCCGATCTCGATGCGGTGACAATGATGTTTCCAATATGGAGGATGGCAGCTACAATGCGGAAGAGGTCGAATTGTTCTGAGGGGTCGAAGCCAACTGTATCAAGAGCAGCCTGACGTGAAATGTCAATCGAAGAGCATTATACAAGGCGGCGTGAATCACTTTGAGAATATTCCATTCCTCCTTGTCATCCACGCCATCAACCTCCCGCCTACTCTTGTTGAGATACTCGTAGTCTTCCACTTGACCGTCTAAAAGTAGCTCATCTAGAGACCATAAGTATGACCAGGAAAAAGTCTAGGAGTTACTGCTCACGTTTGAGCTCCCTTCCGCAGGCCATTAGCTGATAGAAAACATGAAAACTGCGTTCAGCCTCGTTCCGATAAACAACTCTGCTCTTCTCCAACAAATACCAATCGATGTTCGCTCCTGCGATACTGCCATCCGGTGAAAACATGATTCGAACAAACTTGCCGAAGCGGCTCGAGTTGTTATTGCGTTGTGTTTGAGCATTTCCGAAAGCCTCCAGAATCGGGTTGGCTTGAAGAATTTGGCGTTCCAGTAAACCAAGCCGACCTTTGGCAGTGAGATGAGACCCGCCCCCTGACGTGCTCTGAGAAAGTCCCCTCCGGATGGATGCTCTTCTTGGGAGACCTGATGCAGGCATGGCAGTGGGGAAAACATTGGAAGATAGTGTGTTCGTTCGAGAATGTCCAGGGGTTGTAGGTGGGTGAACGTCTGTTGCGATAGCTGCAAGGTACTGAATGACCTTCTTAGTGCTTTCAGTCTTGCCTGCTCCGGATTCTCCCCTACGAAGTGTGTGAGTACCAAAACTAAACGGATAGATGAAGGTGCTGCATACGTGATGAGAATACTCTGGTTTTCTCGTTCATCGCCCATGTTCACCCATGCACGTTCGGCGACAGCAAAAATATGAGGAGGATTCTCGTCGCGCCTCTTGCCTCGATATTGTTGAATAATCGAGTCTGAATAGAGTGGTAGACTTTGGTAAGGATTAATGGCGACCAGGAAAAGACCAGAGTATGTCTAGGTAAGGGGCATCAGTCAGATACTCCTGGTATACTTCAAGGACCTACATATATCGCACCCGAGCCGTACCGCAGCCTTAGGTTGTGAACAACGCTAGCTTCGTTAAGAAAGGTAAGGTCTGCAATATCTTCAACTCGATCAAACTTGGGAGGGTTCATTTTAAACAACTCTTCGTAACGGACCCTCCGAACCTGGTTTGAAATGAGTAGAACTTAACGACGAGGAATTCTGGGGTTTTACCTGTCTTCCAGAGTCCATGATGACCTCTGCTGAATCCTCATCTTCGCTGTTCACATAACCTGCAAGATACCCTTCCTTGATGTCCGGAACCCATACCCACTTCTTTGCATTCCACTCGGCTTGTTCAGCTGCCGATCTAGCCGCCTCAGCACTCTGTGATGTTCGAGGACCGGACATTGACTGCTTGCTGCGAATTATGATTGAAATAGCATACAACGACTATTGGTTGCCACTGTTTCTCCAAGGTTATTTGGGAAACAGAAACTGGAGACAAAAGGCGTAAAGATGATGAGCGAGAGCTATGGTTTGCAGCTTGCTGGGGGTCGGTGAAGCCGATGTTTGTGGAAGGACAACGGAAGGTGAAATGACAGTTGGACAGAGGACCCCTTACAGTTTGGACGCGACGCGCGTGACGCTCTCTAACAACCAACGACGACAAATCGGGTAAACACAAGATTAGATAAGATGGAAATGAAAATGCTCTTGAATTAAAATTACGATTATTTTCAAGTACAGGAAGAATACAGTCTACTGAGGTGAAATTATAATATGCTCGAAAGACTCATGCAAATTTACAATAGATGAGAAAAAACCATAGAATCAGAGTGTCACGCCCCATCCAATACAAATCAATCACTTCGCGTACTGAACGATGAGCGAGTCAGCCCAAGGGGTCACGAAACCTTGCAAATCGATGTAACGAGTTACATTCGTTTCATGGAACTTCTCCACAAACCTGAAGGCAGATATGAGCTATGAATCCAACTGGGCCACGTAATCAGCCTACCGAATGAACTGTCCGGACTTGCCAGGACCTCGGACCAGTCCTTTCAAACCGAGGATGGTACCAAGCGCAGGAGGTAAGGTAGTTTGAAGAAAATCGGGGGTTAAGAGTCTACGGAAAGGGGAATAAGTATCTTGAAGGCTCTGCAAGAAGTACCAACTTACCCATTTGCCCCAAATGCAGTAATGCCGGGCTTGCGAGCAGTATGGCCATAATCGGCAATGGACGGATCGGGACCAAAGGCGTTAGCGGAGGCCTACAATACTATCAGCCAAAAGCAGTTGGTGAAGCAGAAAAAAACAAACATCTTGGTTGGCATTCACGATGCTTGCAAAAACATTGTCACCAGCCTTGATCTCTACTGATCCAAGTACATCATCTTTCGCAGCTGTCCTGTACACTCCTGGGATCTATAAAGCAGTCGGTAGTAAGTCACCTCTATCCAGCCTACATCACAAACAATGAGTCTTACTGCTGGGTCCAATCCTTGAGGTGCGTGTCAGTGTCAACCCTAATATTATAATCAACGGCCACTTACTCAAAGCTTCGGACACGTATTTCATGATCTCTGCAGATGCATTCTCGTCTTCAGACTTTGCCAGTTCCACGATCTTATCACGAGCCGCTTTCTTGTCTTCGTCGAGATAGAAGTTGACGATATGGGCAAGTGACAGCGAGTACAGAGCCGAGGTTGGTATAACAGCAGCAAACACCTGCGCGGCAAATTGGGCGGGGGAACACTCCTTGCCTGCCGCCTGCCATAAATTTCTCAGGAATCCATGCGAGTAGTTATCGGGCAATCCAAGGTGGTTAATGTGGTCGCTGGCAGAAAGCTGCGCATATTCGAGTGGGTCAACAGGACAGCATGGACTTAAAGGAAATACGAACAATTGAATGAATACCATCAATATGGTCTTCCACTATATCGATTATCTTTTTCGCATTCGCTTGTGTGGCTTCGCGCAGCTTCCAGTCATCGACGGGTTCAAAGTTCAGATATACATAACTGACATTCTTCATAAGTGATCGAGTGTGTGAAATAGAAAGTAACGCATACCGTGAGATGTCAGCGAACTGGTCATACAGTAATTTTTCGCGCCAGGCTCCGTTGTTGCTGCCCGCCGCCTTCAATGGTAGACCAAGCTGTGCAAAATGTGAGATATCCCTCCATGCTGATGGCACAAACAGAGACGTACAACGTGCGATATCCAGTGAACTGGGAGAAAGTTGATGACGTCCTTGACGATATCCACGCATTTCTGGTCTGAACCAACCTTTGTGAATGAGTGGAGTTCGATGAGGGACTTCGTTTTCTGCGCGAAGTAAGCAGCAGTCCCCTTCTCTGGTTTCGTGAATATCAAGTCGTTGAGGGCCGCGACACCTGACATCAATTTCTTCTTTGACGCCTCCAAACCAGAGACTTGGTATTCCTCTTCTCTGATTCGACTTTCCTCGTCTTTGGTCACATCGTCTACTCTGAGTTTAGCAGCCTTCTTTCCATTGGTGCTCCAAAACAACGAGCTTCGTCTCTTCTTCTTTTCGTCGCGTTTGGAAGTCGAGCTCTTGAGGGAATCCTGCAAATCTGAGATGAGCACGCGTCATTGGCGCGTTTCGTGAAGACATACCGTAGAAGACCCTAGCTTTTGCTCGACCGCAGTGAGAAGGCGGTTGTCGTAAGCCGATATGTAAGAGGAAGGGCTGTCCAAAATCTTCTTCACGCCTGCAAAGTCATCGACAGACACGGTAGCGGTTAAGGGCTTGGGTCTGGTGAACGTATACTTCGAAACTACGTTCGGGTCATCCCTCGTCATCTTTTCTTCCATGTATTTGGGTTCAAGGAAAGGGAAATGAGCGTAAGCCGAGCCCTTGGGGTAGAAATCAGGTAGGGTCCTGAAGAGTAGCTTCGTTAGCAATCCTCCGTATGAACCATCCTTGTCATCGTATTGGCAATCTTGATAACCCCAAGCGGTTAGGTTATATGCTGAAGGGAGACGAGTCAATGATGTCGTGCAACCGAAATTTGAAAAAGCGGCATACGGGTGAAGTCGGTGGTCATGAATCTATCACCTCTTGTGAGGCACACTGCATCTGCCAAGATGGCTCTGGAGATTGTATATCCCGGGCACAATCCTGCTCCAGGACCAGGTTTCTTTGTTTCTTCAGCCTGCAAACCGACCTGTGAACATGATTAGGTGCTATTTATGAAGGTAAAAGGGAAGCCTGTACATGGAGCTCAAGATTGTCAATGTCCCTATAGAGCGCCTCAGCTGCAGTCTTTGGAGGCAATGAGTATGAATGCCCGTATACGAAAACTGATCACACGCACATGTATCTCCGACTTGGGATTCCATTCTTTGAAGTTCTTGTATGCTGTCATGATTATATTTTAGTCACATGGTTTTTTTTTTTAGCAGACATTACTCACGCTTAAGACCCAAAAATTTTCGGAACTCGTTCAGCTTGATAAATATCTTTAGTACGACTATTCCTGCCTTTCGAAAATGAGATCTTACCGAGCAGGTCCCCCAGCTCCTGGATTGCTCAATACCCATCATCTCGATGACACGCAAGCACTCTGGTATGCCGCGCGCCCCGAACGCTCCAGCACGGGCTTCAGTGGCATCGTGTAGAACCTTCGCAAGATCTTCGTCTTTGAAGCGGCCGTTTTCGCGCTTGAGACTAACAAAGATATGAGATTCTGGACAATAGAGGTAAGTTATTTCACCTACGACCCAAACGTCCACTCCTCGGGTCCTCCCTTGTCCTTCTTGTCTTTCTTCATTTGATCAGCCGCTTGCTTGAAGTCGTGGATCGAGATCTAAGGTGTGTAAGCTCACGGCTCCAACATAGAGCAAAGAATAAGATACGTACATCTTCCGCCTTTTTGCCGCGAAACTGTGGCACTCCCTTGAAGAACCCTTCGATCCATGTAGTATCTTTTTGTGACAGCGTTGCATGCCATCGATACATTAGGTTGAATTCTATAGATACCACATTTCCTTCACCCACGGGCACGAACTCGTGTCCTACTTCCCTGATGTTCTGAAACAAAGCAAACTCAAAATGCGGCGTGTTCAGAATTTGAAAGAATAATACCATCAATGGGTCCAAGCGCCAGCTACTCTCATCCCTAACTAGCCCAAGGATTGCCCCGACGTAATCTAGCAGTAGAGTGAGTCTCTGTACTTAAAAGCTGATGGCAGAGAGACTCACCACCCAAGATAATTTTCATGAAGTAGCCGCAATTGACCAGCCGAGCTCGATGGAAAATTTCATCATCCTGGCGGTTCTTCTGCGTATCAGACGGATTGGTAACAAAGTTTCCGTTCTCATTGATGGCCAATAGTCGTTGGGCAACAAACTATGACAACGGTCAATGTTTTGAGGAGAGGCGGCGGCAGATTGATCACTTACATTGTGATTCCGGTTAAGAAGGATGAGGAGAGCACAAGCAGCAGGTGGCATCATGAGAAGTCTAGCATCCGCAAAAGTATCTGGCTTTAGCATTCCTGTTCCATCATGCTTCCTAATCGACTTGACTTGATCTTCATTGCTGCCATAGAGGACGCTCAGATCAAGGTAGCTGCTCGCGTCATTGATGGTCGGGTCGTCGTGATTTGTGTTGAAAATACTGTGGATGACCAAGTCCGCAAAGGCGAAGAATAACGACGAGATTCCCCCTGGATGCTCCATAAATTTCTCCCGTTTGAGCAGAGTGTCAAACACGAGGCCAGCGTCAGGCAAAGCCGACCTTGGGGAGATATTCGATGACGGAACAGAACGGGCATATGGTGAACCAGCTTTCCCGAGGGAAGGAATGAGGGGATTATTGTAGGAACCATCTGCCGATCTGAAGGCATACTTGATACGATCCGCCTCGCCAAACTTGATACGGTCTGTCTCGTCAAACTTGATTTCAGGGCGATTGACTGTGAGGGGAACGATGTCCAGGTACCCGCTTGGTGGATGCGGAAGATCTTTGTAGACTGTAAGAGAAACATTTAGTTTCTATCAAGGATCATAGGGCTGGGCTTACGAATACCGATGACGAACTTCTGGATCTTGAGAGATACGTCAGGGAACTGGGGTTGGAGCCTCGACATGAGGACGATAAGGTTTTCCAGCTATATAAAGAGTTTAGAGCCATTGTCTTGTAGAGAGTTTATAAACCGGTCCATACCAGAAGTTCTCTGTCGTCGATGCCCACCCCGTTCATATTCTTCACAGCATCGAATACGGCCCGCTAGTATGAAAGGTAAGTAAGCGTTGAAGGCTCCTCTAACCTATTGAGGACGACATACCATGTCCGTGAGCT
>Ga0247737_1000397_pt1 | contig 17268 bp, 13 predicted proteins | sample UWRJL028104C2_FD_180937 | JGI IMG/M metagenome (GOLD analysis project Ga0247737, IMG submission 180937) | Plant litter microbial communities from Arlington Agricultural Research Station in Wisconsin, United States - UWRJ-L028-104C-2 | ecosystem: Environmental > Terrestrial > Plant litter >...
GGTGGGGGTGGGGGGTGCCCATGGTGCGATTGGTGTTGGGTTGAGGATCCCATCGAGCTATACGGAGGCGGGGGCTGTGGGGTCGGTGTCGTCGACGATTGATTCTGGTAGTGCGGCGGCGCAGCAGACGGAGGTTGCGGCGTAGGTGCTGGTTGGTAGTGCTGTTGACCTTGATTGCCATGCGTTTGACTAGTTGTAGGAGTTTGGCTTTGATTTTGATATCGATTTGAGCCATAAGACGAATACTGAGGTGCTTGCGGATGATGCTGCAGTTGCATCGGGGCTGCGGTTGTCGGAGGAGGCGCAGGAGGAGGCGCAGGAGTCATGTGTTGGCTTTGGCTCTGACTTTGATGCTGATGCTGTTGAGACCTGTGCCTATCGTCCAGAGGAGACACAGAAGAGCTTAGAGAAACGGGTGGCATCATTCTACGAGAGCTAGGGGCTGAAGAGGGTAGACCATAGCTTCCTGAGGCTGACGACGACGAGAGCCTATGAGGCTGAGAGTGATGGCCCGAGACACCTGGACCGACGCTCGAGTTAGAACTTGGAGGGGGGGCCGAGTCCATCATCCTGGCTAGGGAGCTGGAGGACGGAGCTGGAGGGCGTTCATGTGCAGATAATGAGGAGGAGGAAGAAGACGGAGGGGGCGGCCCGTATGAAGACGAAGCAGGATGGTGTTGGGTTTGCATGTTGCTGCTGCTCGATGCATGCGTAGAATGATGCCCTTGCGAAGTGTAGTGACCCCAGTTGCTATTAGTCTCGGATGTAGAAGATGCAGGCGCACTGTGCTGAGGAGGTGGCGGAGGCGACCATTGTTGCTGTGGGTGATGTGACGAATGCATAGCGTAACTGGACGATGAGGTAGACGAGGGCGGAGGAGGGGGAGCAGGGTTGACATAATTCGAAGATGGGTGTCCATAACCCCCAGAAGAAGATGAAGATGAGGGTGGTGGAGGATAATGCGGGGAGTGTGATTGTGATTGTGAATGTGAAGAGGAAGTCGACGACCGTGCGTGTCGGAGTGACGGTGCATGCATCATATGTTGAGGTTGATGGTCGTACGAAGAAGAAGAGAGAGGTGGCGGTGGCAGTGGGTGCGAGTGCGGCGAGTGGGAGGGGGGCGGTAGGTGCGACGAATGTCCATGACTAGTGGTCGATGAGGGAGGAGCGTACGAGCCATATGTATCATAAGCCGACGAGCCATGATACATGGGGTATCTGCCGTCTGAAGACATGCCGACCTAACTAGGCAGCTTTTTTTGAACGTCTCGATGGTGGAAAGAAGGAATCAGTAACGGGACCGCTGGCGTGAGTTGGTGCAGTCCTGATAAGGCGCGGTCTGGTAAGCCTAAATGGCGGGGAAAAGACGTGTGAGCGAGGTTAATCTTAAAAAAGTCATGACAGGCGCAAAAAAAGCTTTGCGAGGGAAAGACAATTGAAAAAATAAGCCAGAAAGCCAACCAGATTTGAATGAACGCGGCGAACGTCAAGGTAGCGGCGCATGGTCATTTTTCAACATGAGGGAAGGGCTGGAAATAGAATCAATAAATAGGGACCTGGCGACGACGGCAGACAGTCAGACAAGCTGTCTCGCCTGTATAGCCTGCAGAACTGGAGCGTAACAACCCAACCTGCAGGGCCGCCAAACCGCCAAAGATGAACGGTGGGTCATGCATCCCTGCTGCAGGGATCAGGAAGACCCCATTCACAGAATACGACCAACCCTCTTTCTTCTCCTGCTCACATCTGCTCCTCACTGTGCCTATCGTCGCGGGATCACAACAAAGCCGAGCAAAGGGTGCATTGAATGACGATGCAGTGTACACTGCCTGTTCAACGTCATCAAACTTGCCAGGTGTCGGCGGCTAACACCAACAAGAAAGCAGCGGACATGCAAGCACAACGTCGAGGGTACTCACTTGTAGAGGAAGCCACGAGCGTGTTCAAAGACCAGCCACACGTCTTAAGATAGATCCACAGCGCTTGGGCTAAGACCCGGCGGAAATGGCAGATGGATGTCCTCTGGAAGTGACAATAGCCCACGCGGGGCTACAAGTCAGCGTGGCGCTTTACACACTTGATAAGCGTCAAGTGAATGAATGTCAAGACTGACCGCAGACCGGCGGGATTCCTAAACTCTCCCTTCCCTTTGTCCGACAAATGTAGTGCCAGAGCTTCAAGGCTTCGAAACTGAACTGTCCTTCGCCAGTATGATATATGGTTGTGGTATGTTTTCTCGCGAATCTCTGATGATGTTTTGGTTGGGCTCGACTCGAGGAAGTCAGGGCAAGAACACTGCTTCGCCTGACGCTTGCTCAATGAGATTAAGTAGTCGACGTTGAGGATGAGGAGAAAGGACGGAAATTGTGACGGCTATTGACAAGACTCATGAGGTTCCTATCGGGCCGCCCACGGCCGAACAACAGTCTTTTAAACTTAGAAGTCCCGCCCTGGAGCGCTAATCGCAATCTAAAATCTCGAAGAAACACATGCTTGATTGGGGAATTATGAATATACATAGCTTGAAGGACTGATGCTGGTGTATGCGTGCGATGAGAGTGGACTAGCAAAGTGAACGAAAACAAAACGAGTGGGTTAGATGGAGAGAAAGCTGGACTGCCAGTGATAGCTCGGATGTCCGCGTCGGACTATTCAAAATGATTGTGGGATGGAGTAATGTATGAGAGTGGAAAAAGGAGAAAAAGGGACAGAACAGAGGAACAGAACATGATGAATGAGCGAATTATAGGACATCGATGTGAAAAAAGAATGGGAAGCTTTGGGAAAGAAGAAAGAGGGTTCGAGTGGGAAACACGAAGTCATGCCGTCAGACAGTGTCCACAGATCGGCGGTCTGAAAAATACGAGGCCAGTTGACAGTGTCAAACCACGAATGTCAAATTGACGACATTTGCGGCTGACATAGACTAACCAACGGCATCTTCTCGGATTATTACCCAACAGCAGCCGTTTGGTCCTTGTCTGGGCCACCCCTGATTTTCGTGCCTCTCTGTGGTGGCGCACTGCCATATTCATCCACCCCGCTCGCCGAAGTTCCATCGTACCCGTCGTAATCCTCCTCAGGTGGAGGCGGGGGGATCTTCGTCGTACTCGTCCCACTAGCAGCAGCAGCAGCTCTCTCTCTCGCCCTCCTTCGTCTCTTCAGGATCTTCTTTCTGCTCCTCACTGCTCGACGGTATGATGCATCGTCGCCATAGAAGAGATCATACTCGCAGAACGCGCATATCCACTCGTCAGCGGGGTTGGTTGACTGTACGAGCGGGGGAGCCTTGGCAGACCCAGACTTTTTGCTCTTGCGACGAGGTGGAATTTGGGCACTGAGGAAGCGGACTGGGGGCGGCCAGATATTGTTGTTGGTATTTGCTTGGCCTTGAGCGTTCGGGCCACTGTCTCCAGGTCCAGAGTGTGGCAATCGAGAAGGGACATAGTTCTTGAGGTGATGTGGGTTCGAAGCGTTTGCCAATGCAGAGCGTTTCTTCTTCTTCCCGTTCTTCACTTTGCCTCCTGCCATGCCTAGCACACTTCCTAAGCTCAAGCCACCGATCGAGCCAACCCCAGATTCCACCGACTCTGGCGTCTGATCGCCTCCGCTGTTGGTTCCGTTACCTGCGGTGATGGCCTTCGCCATTAGCTGCCTCTCGGTCCTCGCAGCTCGTTCCCGGTCCCTTTCTTGCCTTTCCCGCTTTCCTCGCCCACCGGTGGCCTTGACAAGCGTTTTGCTGCTTCCAGTAGCAGCTGCTGAAGCCATCTTTGCCGCTTTTGCCGCTTGTCGTTCCAATTCACCTTCGAACCGCTTTCGTAACGTGGCTACTTCATCCTTCGTAGAGATAAGACGGTCGGCGGCTGATCAAAGGTCAATGCAGAGAGGTTACCAGTGCGTTGAAGGACGGGCCAAGTGAGAAGGTCGGGTTGGGAAACAACAGGTGAACAGGTACATGTGAGGGAAATACAAGCACGATTAATAACGCACTTAAGCAAAGGGAAGAGAATAGGGCATCGATCTCAACACAGATGAGGAAAGAGAAAGGAGAAGAATGTAATCAGAGAGACACTTACTAGCGCTGGGACAGCAAAATAAGAACCCCCCTGTTGGAAATGGCACTGCGTCTGGATGTCGATACCTCCGCTCTGGAGTCTCCAATACGAGCTTCATCGCACGCGCCAGGCGAACTGTCTTCCTCTTCGATTTGTGTATCTTCAGGTTCTCCCCTATTGACCCTCCGCCAGCTGACGCAGAGCCGATACCACCCACAAAAGGGTAGTTGGCAGATAATGCTTGATCGAGGGCCAAAGTATCACCATGTGACAGAGCACCCATCACAGCAGCAAGCTGCCGTTTCCGTGTTTTCAGTACCTCTTTATGTTGTAGCCCAGCCAGCGTGGCTGCTGTTAGTTTGCCTTTCTTCTGCACCAACATCGACAATTGACCAGGAAAGGGAGGGGGCGGATATGCAGGAGAGCCAGGAATCGTCTCGTAGTCACGGTCTCTATCACGGCCTCCATCCCGATGTGGCTCAGTATCAGCTCCTGTGCCAACCAAAGAGCCATCGCCGCCCTCTTCGTCCAGATAACCAGAAGGACTTCCAACTCGCCCAGTATCACCTCCATCACCACCTCGTGGCGAGCTACCAGCATTGGCAGGTACCTTCCGCTTCTTGGTATTTCCGGGTTGGCGAATGTGGTCGACATAGTCACCATCCCCGCGGCCTCCATCCTCTTCCCGCCCTCGCGATTCCCTCTCTCCGACTCTTTCCTGACCACTGCCAAGAACAGCCGTCGGGCTATTAGTACCAGCGACACCCATTCCCATTCCCATACCCGCACCCATACCCATGGTCATCCCATTCATACCCGGCAACCCCAGACCAAGACTCCCTAAGCCTCCCATCGCCACTCCTGCGGCTGCAGCTGCAGCCGCAGCCGCAGCAAAGTGTACCCCAAATTCAATAGAGTCCAACTCTGACAAAGGAGGTAGTTGCCCGTTCCTTCCCGCTCCGGCGACAGCAGCGAGTGCAGCCGCCGCTGCCGCTGCCGCATTGGTAGCATTACTGGCGTCATTACCAGCTCCGTGGCCCGAGGCAGAACCTGCTAGAAAGTTTTGGACGCCCCCAAGAATAGGCATGTAGTAGTTCTGCAGGGCCATCCTAGCGGTGAGAGAATCGGCGTGTGCGAGGAGCTCCTCCGCTGTGGCATTTGGTCCGAGGGTGTCCAAGGATGGCGGTAATTGCTGGTGGTGTTGTTGCAAAATAGCGGCGGCGGCACTTTGGTGCAGCAATGCAGTTGCACCCTGTGCTGCGAGAGCGGATGCAGTCGCAGGTGAGAGAGACAATGGGTTGGACCTCTCGCTGATTGGCGCCGACGTTCGTCGTCGCTTTGGTAAAGGCTTGACTCGGCGAAGAGTCGGGAACTCTGGGACGTCAAAGATAGGCGATGGCGTCCCTCTATACATGGTGTCTGCTTTTATTGACGATCTGAAGTCGATCGTCCTTGTATAGGCACTCCTTCGACCAGGGTGTCTAAGGAGCACACTTCAATGGTGAATCCCTGCCGCAGCGAAAGATGAGGGTGCTTTGCGGGGAGGTGAAGTGAGGATGATTGAATCTCGAAGAGTGATCTCCAGTCGTCTGGTGATGGGTGTCTGAAAACAAGACCACAAGACGTCTCAGCATCAGCGCCAACCAAGAACAGTCACAGAACAAAGGAGTGTTAGAATTGAAAGCGGTGACACTCGATGGAAACCGAGGAGAACGAATGAGGTAAAGAGACACAAGACCAAATGGTAATTGACAAGTTCCAAAATAAGAGAACGCCTTCCAGAGGACCAAACTGGTACCACTCCCATAAGAATGCGGGACAGAGTAACTCGCAGGGGGATACTGCGTCGAGATACACCGGGATAGGTATATCCGACCCATATCATGGTACTTCTTCGGACGCAGCGCGGTGACAGATGAGCAAATGAAAAAGGCACCTTCGGAAACCAAAACACACGGAATAGAGATCATGGAAAGACGAGGAACACAGTATTCCGTTAGGTGACGAGGAACCTGTCATTAACACGCAACGTCTGCGTGCTATGCCTCTAGCAAAACCGCTGAGGATCATCGTCGATGGTCCAATGATCTGTCCACAAATCGAGACTAATCTTCTATCGATCCTTCTCGGAACGTATAGAGCATAAGTTCAAATCCGAGCAACACCCCGATGAGCACTGAGAAAGGCGGTATCCACATCGTCCAACCCATGGTTTCAAAGAAAGAAGGATTGGACTACACACCTAATGCCACTAAACTTCAAACAGTCTCTCCAAAAACTCGAACAGTCCCGACGAGAGCGACCGAATGGGGAGAAAGCCAAAGTCCAAGCGGCTTGAAGATCTCGTTCGAAATATATACGACGCTTCGAACCTCGTGAGCGGGTCGTCCTCGAACCTGGAGGTCGACAATTTGAAATGTAGAGGTCAGTCTCTGTGGTAGACTCCGACAACCGCGACCAACGTCAACGAAATGTAGCACAATTCTCCAAACGAGATCCTTCAGACGAGATAATTTCAAGAAAAATATCAAGAAAGGGCGTACAAGATGATGAAAGAGTAAGGCAAGTGCTAAAGGTCGCCACATGCACTGCTGGCCGTCTTGAGGGCTATTCCCGAGCCTGTGACGAGATTAGTGCAACTGAAAGGGGGGAAAATTAGTAATTTCAGTTCCCCAAAATGCTAACTGGCAGCGGAGATCGCCGAGCAACGGAAAACCCAGAGTCCCCGTTGAACCTGAGGGTGGTGAAAATTCTTTGAGTCTGACGAGAGCGCATATTGAGAGGGACACAGAAACAGAACATAGATTGAAACAGAACGTAAACTAAGCTAACTAATCTGAAAATGACGATGGATAAACAGAACAACCCAACGAAGAGCCGAACTGAATGAATTGTTCAAGAAGCTGGACGAAAGGAAGGAAAGGAGAAATAAAGTGTCTCCATCGAGTCTCGAATGTGTGCATGGGAAGACCTAGAATCATACAAAATCATTGCGCTGCATTACCATAACATACCGTATCATAACGTACGTCGAAGAGGGGAAGAAAGTTGGAAGGGCAGTAATATACGAACAGACAGGGTGGGGGATAATGTAAACAGTCTAGTGGTGAGGACAGAAGGATGTGGCAGCATTGAGGAATCACCGTATCACCCGTGGTAGTGCGGAGTTCATGTGTAGGATGCGAATACGCAGGTGAGGGTATCAAGCGAAAGAGAGGGTGTCGCAGCGAACGCCAGATGGAGGAAAGCTATGATACACAAAATGGTGATGCTGATGGTGATACACAATGCCGATGGAGAGAAGGAAAATAAACACGAGACTGTTCGATGCCGCCCGAGAGAAAAGTCAGAAAATTGCGATGATGATGATGAATCGATGTGATATGCGTGAGGAATTGTGATGCCCGTTATTGCTCGTCCATGCGGTTGACGATTGCTATATGTGAATATAGAGGGTATAGGCCGGGAAGACGATTATAGAGTTGAGTCGAAGTCTACGTTGGGTCCGCCCGCGTCTAGGATAATAGCTGTATGATCTATCGTCCAATATTGAGATGTATGTTGGAAGTCATGGATGTATGATGTGGTTGATGTTAGAAAGTGGTGCAGTCCAGAAGATTACAAGAATTGTGCAATAGAATTATGTTGGCGCACAAGTGGGATTAGGCTCGTCGTCGAAGTCGGCGGAAAGCATGTACATCATACATTCTAGAACCATACAGAGCGTCTTCGGTCCCTCTAGCGGATGGGCCGGGTTGCATGGATGGATGGAGCAATAAAAAGCGTCGGTCGGTATGTCGTCATGATAGAGTTGCAGCACAATAGCCATAGTCATGGACAAGTGCAATCGCAATGAAACGATCACAGATATCGAAGTTCGTAAGATGCAGGATTTAGGCCAGATGGAAGTCCAGGGGAAAGTCGAGAGGTCGAGGTAGGAAGACTAGAAGGGAAGAGGGTCCATTTTTGAGAAGGTTTTAGGAGGGTTTCTGTTTCTGTGTATGAGGCGCAACTTGTAACGGAAAGGTAGCAGGAAAGGAAGAGAGGCGGAGGCGTGGAATTGATTTACCACCATCCTTGGGCACCTCCACCGCCGTAACCTCCGCCACCGCCATATGCTCCACCTCCACTACCATAAGAAGGACCCCCATAGGAAACCGACCTCGGGGTACCGCCGTAGCCAGCTCCACCAGCACTGCCGCCTCCTGTTCTATAGTCGCGACCACCAGCGCCTCCACGGCCTCCACCGCGTCCTCGTCCCCCACGTCCACGGAATCCCCCCCCACTGCCGAACGAAGCTTCGTGTGCAACAGTCTCCAACCATCCTGGAATGTCCTGGTTTGCCTCCCTTAACAGCTCCACAAGTTCGCGCACAATATTCTTGTTTCCGCGGTTGAAGAAAGCAGTGCTGACACCAGTGTTACCAGCACGTCCAGTACGGCCAATGCGATGAACATAATCATCGATATCGGAAGGCAGGTCGTAGTTGACGACGTGGGTGACGTTGGGGATATCGAGACCTCGAGCAGCGACAGCAGTTGCAACCATGATGGGAGTGCGGCCTGTGCGGAAAGTTTGCAGAGCCATTTCACGCTCCCGCTGCGTACGATCTCCGTGAATAGAGGTGGCAGGCAGGTTGTTGCCCATCAAGAAGTCACTGAGCATATCGGCCATACGCTTGGTCTCGACGAAAACGAGGGTGAGCCCCAGATCTTCTTTGGATTGCGAGGCAAGGATGTCAAGGAGCACACTACGTTTGTCGTTGTCCTCGACATACTCTATCTTTTGGGTGATGTTCTCGGACGTGGATCCAACACGGCCAACGCTGAGGAAAATGTAGTCCTTGAGGAAGTCCTTTGCAAGCATCTGGATGTCTCGTGGGAAAGTAGCACTGAACATGAGGGTTTGGCGTTCAGAGGTGCCCGGCATGTCCTCGCCTTGAACGATACGACGAATCTGGGGTTCGAAACCCATGTCAAGCATGCGATCGGCCTCATCGAGAACAAGGTATTTAATGTTGGCGAGGCTGATGCGACCACGCTCGATGAGGTCAACGAGGCGACCAGGGGTCGCACTGAGTAAATCACAGCCACGCTCAATTAAGCGGAGTTGCTGGTTAATGTCGGCGCCACCGTAAACAACTGCTGGCCGGACCCATGATCGATAAGCGAATTTACGAGCTTCATCGTGTATTTGAGACACGAGTTCGCGGGTAGGCGCAAGGATCAAGGCAGTGGGGTACGCCTTGCGGGAGCGCCCATAACCTTGAGGCTGGTCGGGTGGAGAACGGGGTCCTTGGGAGAAAGAGGCAGAAAGTATAGGGAAGAGGAAACCTCCTGTCTTGCCGGAACCGGTCTATTCAGGGAATGTTAGTTCGTGTGTCAGATGGCATGGCAATGCAGAAATAGCTGTACCTGAGCGCAAGCCATCAAGTCTCTTCCACCAGCGACGATGGGAATAGAGTACTTTTGGACAGGGGTAGGAGTTGTGTACATGGCATAGCCGATGTTTTCCAAAAGAACTGCATCCAAAGGAGGGCTCGTGAAGGCAAGAACTGGGTCAGGAACTCCAGCGCCAGTTGCCTCGACCGGAATGTCGTCGTACTTTTCGAAGTTGATACCGGTGTGCTGCTTGGAAGGATCATTGGCGTCGCCAAAGAGCTCCTTCTCCATGCGCATATTACGACCACCGACGATGTGCTTCCCGTCTTTCCAAACTCCGTAGCCAAAGGTATCGCGCGCAGCTGGAGAATCTGTACGTGAAGTTGGGGCGGACCAGTTCGCAGTCTGCTGAGGCCCAGCCCAGCCATTGGTGGCTCCTCCTCCACGGGGAGGGCCTGCATAACCGCCTCTGGAGCCTCGGTCAGAGATTCCACCCCTGCTTTCAAAGCCGCCTCGGGCGGCTGGAGGGGGCGGAGTGTGTGTACGAGCGGCAGCCCAGCTGTTGCTGATGAGTCACGATATGTAAGCGAATAGCGCGATGACGAGGGGATGGAAACGAACTTACTCATTTGAAAATGAGGGATTGGAAGCAGCCCGCTGCACATTCCTGAGATGAGGAGGAACATAGGCGGATTTAGTCAAAGAAAGAGCATCTGAGGACGCAAAAAAAAATGACATGAGTTTGCTTCAAGGCAGGAGGAGAGGGGGGTTAAACACACCGAATTGGCTTTCAATGCCCGAGTTGCCATTTACAAGACCATTTGTCATATTAGTTCAAGCAGGTATAGGCGTTTTTCGTGATTTTGCTGGTGGTTCTTTCGTTAAAAAAAGAAAGAAAGAAAAGGTGTTCTAAGATGATGAGGGGACTGATCAAAAGAGCGGTTGCCTTGCCCTCAGAAAAATTCGAACTCATGTAAGCAGTTATTTCCCAGGGTCATGTGGTGGCGGCTGTGTCAACTACTGAATGTTGTCCAGGACGTGGCAGATAACCGCCAGCACTTCTTGACCATGTCCCACTCACACACTCATGCACCTGGCGAGGAGCATTCTCATTCACATGGACCCGAAACTCCTCAGACCCCTCACTCTCCGGGGATGCCAATACCAGACGCAGCTCTGCAGGCCCTAATCGAGCAGGACTTCATCCCAAGTCCGTTAACTCTTTCACCAGATACGACAATCGCCCTCTGTTCAGAGCACAAACTCGAAAAATGTGACGAATGCAACCTGGACTTTGTGAACACGAACCGTCTTTCACGGTTGCTCGTCGCAAACCCCAATCTGCTCTGCCCACCGCCTAGCAATGTGATCTCTCAAAAGCTATCTCAAATGGTTACGTCCACAAAAGATGAGGGCAACGTATGTGTTTCACTTGTTGTACCAGGCGCAAGATCTCATTCCACATATAGGCACTCTTCAAAGCAGGCCAACCCTTACAAGCCATTGCTCGATACAGTGCAGCCGCCTCAATGGCAGTCCAAAGACCCCCTTGGGAGGCCAATCAATTTATGCGTGAAGAGCTTTCTACCGTCATCTCAAATCGTTCGGCGGCCTACTTTGATTTGCGCGACTACGTTTCCGCTCTCGCAGACGCAGAGACAGTTATTGCAATTCGACGCAACTGGAGTAAAGGCCACTTTCGCAAGGCTAAGGCCCTGCTGGGCCTCAACCGCTTCCGCGAGGCAGCTGATGCCGTTCGTCTAGGACTGGACTTTGATCCCAGCAGCAATGTATGATTCTTGCAACATATCTGCAGTGCGAATGCTAACCTTAGGTACTTGCAGGAACTCCTTAATTTCTTGTCCGATATTGAGTCAGTTGAAAAGAAACTGGAAGAGAAACGAATCGAAGGTAGACAACCACCGGCCGTATCTGCAGCTGCATGAACACTGGACGTACTGTAATTGCCCGTGGAGGGTGCATCTCTCTTCATCAACAGACTTATATTTATATTCCTTCTATTACATGCTTGTATCTCATATTCTTCACGAAAGTTGGGAATGGCATACCACGAAACAGTTGTATCGACTTATCCTCGTCGGAACCCAAGTAAGATGTTCGAAGACTCCTATCTATCATCTATTAGCAACCATAAAAACTAGACTATGAAACCCATACAAATACAATTTAGATATTTCCAACGTACAAGTAGACTAGAGATTCTGCTCCAACGAAAGAAAGAATGCAAATACCAACTAACGGTTACCGCTGCCCAGCTGGTCCCTTCTTCGCAATAACACCTTTCCCCGCACCAGGTTTGCCTTTCGCCGCAGCGTGAGCAGCCATCTGCAGCTGCATGTGCAAATGCTGACCTGCTTGCGCCTGAGCGTGCTGAGCAGCTTGAGCTTGCGCAGCGACCGCCTGTTGTTGTTGCTGCATCTGCTGCATCTGCATCTGACCGTGACTTTGAGCCTGGGCCTGCGCTTGGGCCTGTTGCTGCTGAACCTGTGCCTGGTGCGCTCTCATGAGCATCATTGCCTGCACCTGTGCCATATGTTGTTGCTGTTGCTGGCCAGAGACTTGAGCCTGACCGCCTTGAACCGCTACTTGGCCCCCGCCTTGGGCCTGAGCCTGCAACTGCTGTTGTTGCATAAGCCTTTGGACCGCTAAAAACTGGATTTGTTGCGGTGTAATTTGTTGGCCGGTTTGCTGAGCCTGCTGGACGATCTGTTGGGTGATGAGTTGCAGCTGGTGCTGTTGCGCAGTTGGTATCTGGCTTTGTCCTGTGGCGGCGCCAGTATGTTGCTGTTGCTGCTGCTGGCCTTGAACGCGCCATAGTGGGTGGTAACCGCCACCAACGGCATACATCTGGGCGTATGCGGCCATTTGTTGCTGTTGTTGTTGAGTCGTGATCTGTGTCTGTTGCTGGACGGGTGTCTGCTGAACCTGCGTTTGTGCCTGCGCATGCGGTTGACCTTGGGCCAGCTGGGCTTGACCTTGTGCTGGTGATACCTGTGGAAGCTGTTGAGATTGGGCTTGCGGGGTCTGATGTTTCTGGGCCTGAGCAACTGCCTGAGCCTGAGCCTGCATTTGAGCGTGCTGTTGCTGCTGCATAGGTGTCGGTCTCCGCATAGGCGGCTTGCCGTCTGATCCCAGTGCCATACCAGGAGTCATAGGCCGACCTCCTGCTCCTATCCCTGGAGAGGCATGAGCCATCGTCGGTGTTGCATTCACCGTGACTCCCCCTGGATTTGCAACACCATTCACACCACCCTGCGCCTGCGCCATCTGAGTGTTCCCGTGTATCACGGGCCGAAGCTGATGGGGATTGTATGAAAGCATTCTCTGAGGCATCGTGCCAGGAACCTGCGATTGCTGCTGACCAACACCGACCCCCAACGCCCCATTCTGCTGAATCGGAATCGGAGCCTTGGCGGGCATAGGAGAAGCCCTCGCAGCAGCAACACTCTGATGATTTACGATGGGGCTGCTTCGCGCGGGAGATGGCGTACCTGCCTGCTGAAGGGCCTGAGCTTGCGTTCTTGGACTTTGCTGCACCTGAACTTGCGGCGTTGCCCTGCCCCCATTCGCGGCGGCAGCGGCAGCCTTCTGCTGTGCAACTCGTGCGTAAAGAGCATGCTGCTGTTGGGCCTGTGCGATCTGTTGAGGAGTAGCGTTTGGTGGGAGGCTGTAAGGTAGTGGCTGTTGCCCCGTTTGCTGAATAGATTTCTGATTCGACCGTATACCAGGAGGTGGTGGTTGGAGGAACTGTTGATTATGTTGATTGGGAATCGCAGCTTGGAAGCCGGAGGTAGCACCTCCGAACTGCTGTTGGGGAGTGGCATTCGCATGTGTTGGAGTAGCAGAAGTGGCCTGGGCGGGTGGTTTAGGCGACTGGGTAAAGCGCTGTTGTTGGGCTTGAAATTGCGCAGCGTTGAGTTGCTGCTGCGGCTGCTGAGGCGATGATTGGGAAATTTGGGGAACCGAATTTTGTACTTGAGGGTGCTGAGGTTGTGAGGGCGGGCGGGGCAGTTGTGATTGAGCGGGCTGTGGAGGGGATGATTGCTGCTGCTGCATTTGGTAATGTTGCATATATTGTTGCTGTTGCAGTTGTTGTGCAGGCGTCGGTGCCCTGTTGCTATTGGCGGCATCCTTCGCTGCTTGAACGTTGGCGTACACTTGGGCTTGCATATTTGAAGTTGGCGCAGACGCCATCATAGGATTTTGGTTGACAAACTGATGCGTAGGCTGAGGTGGTACGGGAGTGTGAGAGCCGTTGGGGCGAAACGCGACGTTAAACGCCTGTGGTGTTTCAATCTTCTTCGTCTTCCCACTGCTAGTATCTGATGGCGAAGGGGCAACAGGAGTGGGTGTGGACGGTACTGGAGTAGGTTGTGATTGTGGTGGCTGAGGTTGCGAGTTCGCAGCCATATATTGATTGCCTGGCTGCGCTGATTGAGATGACACCTTGGCAGAATCGGTCTTTTGTCGACTGGCATGAATGGCGTCGAGAAGACGATAGCTGTAAGTTAAGATTATTAAATATTGTTCTCCAAGTAGATATGAGTAAGTCATACGTTGGAGCATGCGACCTATTCTCCCTCGGTGCCATGAAACCGAGCAAACGTTCTTTCTTCGCCTTCTCGGGGCCATCTTCTTCTGGCTCAAGGGCAGACGCCTTGCGCTTCAGTGAAAGTGGCATGCTTGGCGTAGAGACCCTTAAAACGTGGTTTACTATGCGGGTTAGATGGGGATCTGGATCTAGGCATAGAGGCTGGGAAGTTGCAAGCTAAGAGAAAGGATAAGCACTACATCGTGAAGGGGCAAAAGATGTATGCACCAGAAGCTTGGCCTCAACCTCTAGGGCATCCATGTCTGTCCATTTCCCCCCATGACGTTGATTCAATGAACAAACGTCGGCCCACAGAGTTTCAGGATTAGGGTGAAGGATAACACGCGTCTTCTCTGGGTTCTTGGGCGCAGGCTCTTTACTCTTCTGCGGCCGGTAATCCAGCAACTCAACCACCATACAACCTACAGTGAAATATAGTATGTCAGCAGCAGCTATTAAACAATATATTCCTCTCACCATCATAGAAAGGTACTCGCGCAGACTCAAACAGTTCAAGAAAATCCACAGGAATCCGGTGTGCGCGTATGTCATCGAGCAGTGACTTTCTTATATGTGAGCTTGTTGTACTACCCATAGCCGATATGGAATACATACCGCGATTTGGTTATGGTAAAGGAACTTGGACCCGTTGTTCAGGACCCAATACTCGGGATGTAGATGCACCGTAAACGACGGCGGCGATGACTCTGTTTTCTCTAGAAGTTGTTCCACGTATCGTGTCCTGTTATACCCTGCCATATTCATCCACTCCCTGCGCGCCAGGGCAACGTTAAGAGGAGGACTCCGAGTTGAGATTCGGCAACTTGGTGGCACAAGACAATGAGTTGCGTGTTATGTAATCCACTAGGATAGACGCGCGAGTAGCACATCACGTGCGTCAATTTATCTGACATGGACGCCCAGCTTCGAGAGGCAAGTACGCCAGCGATTCCTGGTAATTCGAAGGCTCAATGGCTCTTGGCACAGATTATACCGTTTTTAAGAGATAGAAATGCACAAGTACGACAGCTTGCGCTCGAAAATCTACTGCCTCAAACTGTGAAAGGGGCCCCGCATCGAAGTATATTTTTTTCAGATCTTCAATCGGGGGGATTACAGAAACCGAAGGAGAACGATATCATTCGAGACCTGAAAATCCTATGTAGGGATCAAATAGTGCGCATATACCCCTCAAACAGGTACTCTCCTCTTATCAGATTCACAGAGCGTATCCCATGACGCCTTCCGTGCGTTAGTGAATCTCTCAGATTCTCCCTTAATGATCGCACCTCTCTCGGAACCCTCGTTTCTGAGCTATATCGCCTCTTATATCATTGTAGGCCGTCGCAATTTGCTTCGCATAATCTTATTAATGAAAATATTTTCAAGAATCCGGCCTCCATTCTGGCGGAACTCGCATCGATGCTCCTTTCCAACCTAACGGCGTCGTCTCCAGCCTGTTCTGTGCTCCTCTCACTGAAGATCTCTGTGATTCCTGACTCCCGGCTATCCAATTCATTCTATCCAGTGGAATCAAGATGTGGATCATGTCCAGCCCCCGTTCCATATCCCTCAGCGGAGCCGATTGAGATGGCCGCTTTACCTCTCCTCATTGACGCCTTCGTAGATGGCGCACAGATGGCGGAAGACCTATCGAAGCGGACTAGAAAGGCGGAACTCCATTTTTTAGCAAGTGTTTTTGCCAACATGACTGTCGTAAGCATTTAGACATTTCCCCAATACGGTTCCAAATTGAAATAATTGGTAGTCACCCATTGGGCGGAATTATTTTCTCTCCCCACAACCCGTCAATATTTTGACACCCGAGTCGCTTGAATACCCCTTAGCAAAACTGGCCGTTTTTACCGAACACAGTAGCACCATTCGGAGAGGAGGTGTAGCATCTGCAATCAAGCAAGCAATTTATACCCATGAAAAATGCTTACCGCATCTGACAAGTTCTTAGAAATTGTGCCTTCCATGCTGCTGGACATAAGGCGATCCTCAATCCGGTATCTTGCGCAACCTCCGTTCCTCCGTCAACTATATTAGCTCCCGGGATCGATGCTTTGCCTTATCTTCTCCTCCCTTTAGCCGGACCCGAAGAATACGACCTGGATGTAATTATCCTCCTTATTTCTCTCTAGCTGGCCTTTGACTTAAGCGTTGAACTAGGATCAAGAGAAGCTTCTCGAAACCCTTCAATTCCTCCCTCCAACTAAAAAGCGCGAAACTGATGCAGCTATCCGCTTTATACACGTCGAAACCCTTCTTCTCCTATGCCACACTCGCTGGGGTCGTGACTATCAACGCCAGCATGGCGTATACGAAATCATCCGGGTTGCGCATGAGAATGAGAGTGTTGATAAGGTAACTTCTCTCGAAACTATCAAAGGCCCACCCCTATTATCGTATTTCCTAGATTTCAGAGCACATCGAACGTCTCGTTCAACTTCTTCATGGTGATGAATCGTCGAAACCGATCCCAGAAGATGATGATGCAGAGATTAAAACGGCACCACAAATTTTGATGGGTACGGAACAGGAACAAACCGCAAATCAAACTGAGTCTGACGACGAGGACATGACAATCGAGGAGGTGTAGTCGCGCGCTCTTATAATTAGCATTAAATGAAAAATCAAATAAATGGGTCTCTGATGATCGTTTCACTCCAAGAATACGGAGCGATGAGCCACTCGTCGTTCCACGCGACTGAAAAATGGACGTGCATGCAACAAGATATAAATTAAGCTTCAAACCATTTACTGCCTAGCCCATCAAAATACTGCAATTCTTCCTCTGTCATGCGATACATCCAATGATGACGGATTGCAGGCGCAGTTTTATGGCGTTCGGTTGAACGCGGGATCACCTTGACCTCCAGGCCAGCCATGTCACTTGGTAAACTTTGTCTGCACGAGGCCGTCGGAACATATATATGTATTCCGCGAGGCCAGGATTGAGATCCAGAGACTGGAGCGATGTGCCAATTTCTCGCGACGACGAGCTGCTTCAGGGCTGCCAAAGTACTGTGATCTCCGATGTACGAATCAATTTTGTTTACACCGAACTCGAGGGATAAAAGTCGTAAGTTTGGGAGACATGGATTTGACTCTGTCCCTGCGAAAAAGTGGCACGCGTTACTTTGATCACGTCTGGAGATCCCTCGTTGGACATAGCTCGGGGGTAAGAGAAAAGGAAAGATGATGCTGAAAGGCG
>Ga0247737_1000398_pt1 | contig 17229 bp, 14 predicted proteins | sample UWRJL028104C2_FD_180937 | JGI IMG/M metagenome (GOLD analysis project Ga0247737, IMG submission 180937) | Plant litter microbial communities from Arlington Agricultural Research Station in Wisconsin, United States - UWRJ-L028-104C-2 | ecosystem: Environmental > Terrestrial > Plant litter >...
GCTGGGCGGAGCCGGTCCACGATCGGACGGTTCTCGGTGTACGAAACATGTAAATCGCTGACCGCGAGCAGAGAGCCGACCATATTGATCACATTAGCTGTTCCTCGCCGGTCGTGCGCGTTGTTCCCCACGCTCCGACCCGGCCCATCGAGCCGACCAATCCGTTACGTGCGGCGCTTTCACAAACTCGGTGATCGATAGGTTCCCGTCAGTCATTTCTCGTAGCCGGCCCACTCGGGGTGCCCCGAAGATTCCGGACAGGGGACCGCTGTGCTCGTCGTAGACCGGGGACACGACCATCGACACGTTCTTGATGCGCGGGGGATGTCGTCCCCGGTTTGTTTCAGGCCGCGGCGTCACCGGCTGCCCCGCGGGAGCAGACGGAACTTGGACAGTCGCGTCGCATCCGCCGTTGATGGCTTGGTCGGACAGCACGACGGCCCTCCTCGTGGGAAGGGCCGCATCGTGTGCTCGGCCGGGCCCCGGGTCATCGCCACACGGACCCGGACGGCTTCCTGTTCAGAGTGGTGCCCAACACGGTGAGCGGTTCGGATCAGGCTGCCCGGCGTGGCTCGTCGGCATCGTTGCTGTGCGACGCCCAACCCCGCGGGCGCTGGTGGGGTGGCGATTCTTGCGTGCGGCGGTCCTCACGGTGGTGATTCGCACCGGCGGTGGATCGATCGTCGTTCTCCAACCAGGACATCAGCGCAGCCGTGGGCCCGTCCCCGAGGGGAACGATGACCGGGATGACACCGTCGTTGAGCAGTTCGTCGACGAAGGTCCGCTCGACCGGCGGCCACTCATCGGCGACGAGCACGGCAACCAGCCGGCGTGGCGCCAATGCCCGACGCAAGACCGCGAATCGGCCGCCGACCGTCAAATGGTGCGCGCTGATCAACACGAGTTCGTGAAGCGCCGCCGCTTCGCTCAATAGTGCGAGACGGGTCCCGGGATGGAACATTTCCGCCTGGAGGTGCACGATTTTCGGCATCGCCGTTGACTCCCGGAAGGTGCACACCGTGGTGGTGGCGCCACGTCGGGGCATGATGCCGGCGCAACGACGGCTGAAAAGGCAGAGAAGCTGTCAACCGACTATCACCATATCGGGTTCCTCGCTGGCGGGTGGTCACCCGAGCGGGTGACCACCCAGCGCGCGGCCCGAGCCATCATCGACAGCACCGAATGGGAGCAAGGGGTGGTCCGGCGACCCCGTTCGGCGCTGAGGTAAGGCTGGAGACACGACCAATCCGTATTGCATCCTTAGCGAGGCTCGTCTGGTATAGCCTGATTCTCGAGAGTCGCGTCGGCGCGTCACCGGCGCCGTCAGCGGTCGATGCGCGCAACCCGCATCACCCCTGCAGCGCGCGGCTGGGCAGTGACAGCTACGCCCTGTCGCTGACAACGCCCCAGCGCGGAGTTGCGTCCCTGGGTGTCGCCGGGCATGTGGGTCGTCGCTGATCCCGTACTCGGGCAAGGAAATCGCGCACCGCATTGTCGTCACGTATCGGAGAACTCGACCATGAACCGCGCAGTCCAGGACCTGGCCGCTGAGGCACTGTTCGTCTCCGACATCCAGCCGTCGGAACGCCCCACCCGTCACGCCATCACGCAGACGATCACCGCCATGCTGCTGTGTTACGGCAATGACGGCTGCGCCGCCGAGTTCGCCGCGCAGTTCGGCGATCACCCGGACACCGCGGCCCGACGGATGTCCTGGGCCCGTGGCGAACTCAACCGGCGCCACCCCCGCCGTCACTCGGGGCCGTGACCACCTCGCGTCAGCTCTACCTGTCCGAGCTGCGTGAACGCCGGGTAGTCCCCTGCGGGTGACGGTGCGCGCGTGGTCCAGGCAGGTCCGCCGAGCAACTTGAAGCAGTGCGGGGGTCTTCCCGGGCCAAACGTCGAGGCGGCAAATCGTTAGGTTCGCGGGGAACGTGCCGATAGTCCACACGGTGGGCAATTTGTTCCGCGTGATGACGGGGCGTCGGTTGAGATGACGCTACGCATGGGTGAAGACCCGCGGCCGGTCAATCGGGGACTGCTGTGGTGTCTGCCATATCTGGCCCTTCTCCTGCCGCTGCTCTGGTCGGTGGTCGACGCTACTCAGCGTAGCCAGAGCGGTGCCGCGGCCAACGTGTCGTTCGCGGTCAGTCAGATCTGCGGGCTGATCTTCTGCATTCGTGCGGCGCGGGACAAATCGATCGCCCGGCGGTCGCGGCGGCCCTGGACCATCCTCTCGGCATTCCTGGGGATCTCCATCGTCGACGGCGTCCTTTTCGGCGCCGTCGTCGCACACCGCCAGGTAGACGTGCAGACCGGTTTCCAGCTGGGTTACCGCCTGATCAGTGCACCGGTGTTGCTGCTGGCATTGTTGTCGTTCGCGCGCAAGCCGATGACTCGAACCCAGCGCATGCGGCTGGGGTTCGATGCCGTGGTCGTCGCCGGCGGTGGCTTCATGGTCATTTGGTACGTGTACATCAGTCCCACCCTGGCCTACGGAATGCAGAGCACCGTGATCCGCGTGACCAACGTGACGTTCCCGCTGACGGATCTGGTGCTGATCCTGGGGGTGTGCGTGGTCCTGGCCCGCGGCGTCATAGCCGAGTCGAGGCGCCCGTTGTCGTTCTTGTTGCTGGGCACCACGGCCTATCTCGCGTCGGACCTGTACATCGTTTACGGGACCTCGCACGATACGAACTGGAAGCCCGTCAGCTGGGTCTCCGTCGCCGCGGCTACCCCGTTCATCCTTATCGCGGCCGCCGCGATCGAGCACCGTCGCGCCGCCGGCCAGCCGGGCGCCCAGAACCAGATGCGGCCGAGTCGGCAGATCAAGTGGCTGCCCACGCCGCGCTGGTCGGTGGCTTCGGGTTGCTCCTGTTCGCCTCGATCCAGAATGCATCGCCTACTCTCACGGGGCTCGTGATCGGAGCTGTGGCCACCGTTGTCGGAGTGGTCGCTCGGCAGCTGTTCGCGTTGCGGGAGAACGAGATCTTGTTGTCCACCGACAGCATGACCGGCCTGGCGAACCGGGTTGAGATGGGCAAGGCCCTGCGCCAGGCGCTCGCCCGTGCGAGCCGTGACCGGCTACGAGTAGCCGTCCTTTTGATCGACCTCAACGGCTTCAAGGAGGTCAACGACACCTACGGACACGACGCCGGTGACCGGGTCCTCGTCGCCTTCGGCCGAGTCCTGAGGGAGAGCGTCCGGGTCATGTGCATCCCGGCCAGGCTCGGCGGAGACGAATTCGCCGTCGTGGTCGACCAGCTGGACAGCGCGGCGGGCGCCGTTGCCGTAGCCGAACGGATCCTCGCCAAGGCCGCGTTGGAGCGGCCCCTGACGGGAATCCCGATCGGCATCCGGGCGAGCATCGGCATCGCCCTGTCCACGCCTGGGCAGGAGAAGGACTTCGACACGGCCGCCGAGGATCTGTTACGCCGTTCGGACGCGATGATGTACCGCGCCAAGCAGACCGGTGGCGACAGCTGGTGCGTCGAAGAGGGCGAGGAGGTCGCACCACCACGCGCCTCGCCGGTTCGCCCCTGAGGCCGGTGGGCGCCCAGGCGTACATCGGCCAGATCGTCCCGGTCCCACCGCCCCCGACGACCTCACCCAGGAGTCCGCTCATTCGTGAACGCGTCCTCAATCAGGTCCATGTTGACGGTGTTTCCGCCTCCCGCGGGCGTGACCGCGAAGTGCGGCGCGTGCACGTCGTCCCACCACCCGGGGTTCCCGCCCGCCCACCACGCGAACCCGATGCAGGTAGCGGCGTTCTCGGTCAGGTAGGCCAGGAAGTCGGCCCAGGCCGCCGGAGCACCCGGTTCGCCGGCGTAGAGCCCGATCTCGCCGACGAACACCTGGTAGCCCCGGGCGGACGCCTCGTTCACGGCGATCGAGAGACGGTCCCGCGCGGCGGTCGGGCCGGCAAGCGCGTCCGATTCGCCGCTCGCCTCCTCGTCCAGATACAGGTGCACCTCGGCGACGCACTTACCGAGGGGATCGAACAGGGGTGCGCCCTCGCCATTAGCGTTCAGCCAGCCGTACGCGTTCGATCGCGCCGGGATCGCGGTGTCGTACCAGTCGTCCGTCCACGAGCCGGCACCGGTCCAGCCGTTGCCCGGGATGTGGATCGCCGAGGTGGCGCCGGCCGCCCGGATGGCATCGACACACTTCTGGGCGGTCTCCCACCACACCATTGTGGACATCGAGTTGGGCTCGTTCGCCAGTCCGTACTCCACCAGGGTCTGATCCTTGAAGATGGCCGCCAGCTTGCCCCACAGGTCGGCGAACGCGTAGATGTCCAGCCCGCCCGGGCCGACCGGCGTGCCACGCCACATCGCGCCGCCCACGCCGTTCTTCGAGTTGGCCTGCCACGGCTCGATGATCACCGCCATGCCGAGGCTGGTGGCGTGGTCGACGACCCGTTTGTAGTGGCCGAAGTAGGTCACGTACCGGGCACCCGCCGCCGGAACCGGACCCCACAGTTCGGATTGCACGCACTCCCAGGAGAAGGGTAACCGCAGGACGCCGGCGTTTTTCGACCGGTAGAAGTCGATGAGTGATTCCGGGAAGACCGGATAGTCAGTGTCGGCGCGCGGTCCCAGAGTCCGCGCCCACTGTCCGGGTTCGGCGGGCACGACCTCCACGTCGACCTCGACGCCGTAGCCGCCTTCCATCCCGGCGAGATTGAGTCCCCGCACCGCACACCCCCATCGTGGTCGAGCCGTCGGCAGAAGCTATCAGCGAAAGGGCTCCCACCTGCCCAACGAGTCGAACCCGGCGGCGGCGTTCACTGGTTCGGACGACAGCGCCCGGCACAAAGTGGAGTCGACACCACCGGCCTGACCGGTCTCGAGGGCAGATGCTCGACGTCCCCCTCGATCGGCTGGCGAGCAATATCCAGCACGTCGGCAACACTTCGGCGGCCTCGGTGCCGATGCCGAAACACCATGAGTTGACCGGCTGCTCGCACCACCCGAGCGATGTGAAGGACTGCGCATCGCGGACCGCATGGTCAGCGAAGGCGCGGAGAGAGTCTTTCGTTCAGGGCACCGCGCCCGGCGGCCACGTCGTGCCGGGGGAGCAGACAACCCCCTTCCTCAAGGTCCCACCGGGGCATCTGGCCGGGTTGCGCGAGATCTTCGACGGCTCGGCGTGGCGGCGTACCTATAGTCTGACGACTGTCGATTGTCTTTCCTGGACTGTGGGGGACGGATGTGGGATGCGCTGGTCGCTGCCATCGTGACAGCGGTGATGACACGGGCCGGCGATGACATCGGGAAAGCCGCGCAGTCGACGTGGACCATGATGTTCGGCAAGCTCCAGGGTCGGCTCGGGTCGAGGGCGGCGTTGATCGACGCGGGCGATCGGGATGCGCTCGAACAGGCTCTGCGGGAGGTCCTGGATGAGGATCCGGAGTTCGCCGCCCGGATGCAGGCGCTGTTGCAGCAGGAGCAGATGCAGATCGAGGCGGCGCCGCCGGTCGAGTTGACGGTCCCCAGCCCGGCGCTGCCCGTGCGCTCGGCCGTCCGGTTGCTCCCGGCGGGACCGGCCGACTTCGTGAACCAGGCCGGCCCGCTGGCGATGCTCGACGAGATCCGTGGTGACGGTGCGGCCGGAGCAACACCGGTCGTGGTCATCCGCGGCGCACCGGGTTCCGGCAAGACGGCGCTCGCCCTTCGTTGGGGCCACAAACGGCAGGACTGGTTCAGCGGCGGCCAGTTGTACGCAGACGTCCGCGAGTTGCCGGCCCCAACTCTTGGCGGGCCCGAGTCCTCCGACACCATCGTCACAGCATTCCTGCTGGCCTTGGGAATCCCGAGTGGTCTTCTGCCGGACACAGCCGCGGGCCGGCTGTCGCTGTACCGGACGATCACCGCCGAGCAGCCCGTTCTCGTCCTGCTCCGGGGCGCCGCCCTGCCCGCGCAGATCAGCCCGCTGATCCCCACCGCGCCCGGCAGCGTGATGCTGGTGAGCACACAACACGATGTAAGGGGACTGGCGATGGACGGCGCCCACTTCATCGATATCGAGCCGCTCGACGACGAGGCCTCCCGCGAGCTACTCGCGGCAGTCTGCGGCAGGGACCGGATCGGCGCCGATCCAGCCGGGACCGCACGCCTGATCGACCTGTGCGGGCACCTGCCACTCGCGCTGCGTGTCGTCGGCGGCCGGCTACGGCTGGACACCACCCTGACCGTCACCGAACTTGCCGAGGAACTGGCCTCCGAGCCCTACCTGCTCGACGCCCTGGCGCTTCCCGGCGACGACAGCAACGCCGTCGAGCCACTGTTCAACAACATCTACCGGCACCTCTCCGAGGACGGTCAACTGCTCTACCGCGACCTCGGCGCCGCACCGGTGGCGGAGATCTCCGACGCGCTGCTGGAACGCATCGGCTGGTCCGACCGCGGGGGCCGCCGGGCCGCGGTCGAGCAGTTGCTGGGGCTGAAGCTGCTGGAGCGCGTCAGCCGTGACCGCTACACCCTGCATCCACTCATCCGGGCGCACGGGGCCCGGCTCGCCGAGGAGACCGGGCAGGTCAGGGCCGAGCGGGTCGTCTCCGGCACCCTCGAATACTTCTGCGAGTACGCCGAGTCGGCCGACCGGGCAATCATGGGAGAGCGTCGCCGGTTGATCGGCGGCCCGGTGCGGCCGGACGACCCGTTCACCGGCCCGAACCAACGGGCCAGGGCATTGCAGGCGTTGGAAAGCAGACGGGAGGATCTGCTCCGGGTAGCCCGCGTCGGGCTGGCGCTCGGGGCCGACGAGCAGGTCGTCCGTCTCGCCACGGCCGCCCAGGCGCTGTACTTCAACCATCCGCACCTCGCCGACTGGGTCGCCATGTCCGACCTGGCGATCACCGCGGCACGGCGGCTCGGACGGCACGACATCGAGATTCAGATCCACTGCACACTCGCCGGAGCTCACGCCGGGAGCGGCGATCTGGATCGGGCCCGCGCCGAGGTCCAGACGGCGTTCGGGCTGTTGCCGGCCGCGAACGACCGCAAGCTCGCCGGAACGGTGTGGGAGTTCAACGCCCGCATCCTCGACCAGGTGGCGCGTGTCGCGCCGGAGGCGGAGCAGGCCGCCGCACGGGCGGCGGCGGAGGCAGCCTTCGTTACGACGATCGACACCTTTCTCGCTGTGGGACTGGATCGTGGGGTCGCGCTCGGCCGCCTCTACTATGGGATCTTCCTCGACGCGACCGGCCGGGCCGACGATGCGCTGAATCAGCTCGAACAGGCCCGTGACGGGCTGAACGCGGTGGGCGACGATCGAAACGCGACCCGTGCCGACGCGGCCATCGGCGCGGTACACCTGCGGCTCGGTCACTTCCGCCGGGGGTACGACGAACTCGCCGCCTCCGCCGCCTACTTCGCGGTAGCCGAGCTGTGGCGTTACGAGCTGGACGTACGAGAGAGTCTGATCCTCGCCGCGGCCGCGCTCGGCGACCAGGCCGCAGTAACTGAGCACACCGAACGGGCGGCAGAGATTCGCCGCTTCTCACAGCCTCGGCAGTAGTCGCACCTTCACCCGGGCTTCGCCGCGTGCGGTCCGCACCTGCCACTCGCCGTCGGTGAGGCGCTGGTTGCGGGCCAAGGCGTAGAGGCAGGCGGCGAGTGCGGCGACGTCGAGGTCGCCAGACTCGGTTTTGACTCTGACTTGGCGGCCGTCGCGGAGCGTGGCGACGCATCCGTCTGCTGTGCTCGCGCAGGCCACGGCGCTTCCGGGAAACTGCCGCAGAGTGGTCAGCGCCCATTGCCATGCCTCGGCCGGGATGGTGGCTGTGGCGCGGCTCAGAACCTCGGCGCTCTGCAGCATCCGCAGGTCCCATTCGTCGTCGCCGGCGGAAAGGTGACCGGTCCAGCCGTCCGCCGGCTTGGCCACATGGCCGCGGACCGCCGCAGGAAATCGGGACACCTCGACCGTCCGCCCGTCCCGAACCCGGGTGAGCATCACAAAAGAACACACCCCGACCCTTTCCGGTACCGGTGGCGCCCACGCGACGAGCGGAGTGGGCTCGCTGGGTTCCGGCAGACCGAGTACCTCGTACAGAAGCTCGCGAAGAGGGCGCGCCGCCGGCGGGCCGGCGAAGGTGGCGTCCACCGCTTCGGCATACAGGCCGGGAACGTACCCCGAAATGGTGTCGGCGACTTGCTCAGCGAGTGGCCGCCGAACGTCCAACCGGCGGGCCGAGCGACTCAGCGTCGTCATCGGCGTGCCGGGCACCACCTCGTCGGCCAGTGGCGCCAGCAGCAGCGGAACACCGGTGCCGGCAGCGAGAAGACTCATCGACGAGTGATCTCCGACGACGCAGTCCGCGGCTGCGAGCATCGCTTGCCAGCCCTCTTCCGGCGGTACTATGAGTAAGCCGGCGTCCCGGGCGGCCGCCAGCCACAGGCGCAGCTGGAGTCCGCCGTGGCCGGACGTGACATTGGGGTGAAGAACGGTAGCGACCCGGTAGGCATCGGCGTCGAGTCCGGCCAGCAAACGCGCCGGCAGGTCCGGCCAGCGCCCGATCAGAGACTGCTGTCCCCAGGTCGAGCTCACCACAACCAACTGGCGGTCATCGATGCCCAGCGCCGCCTGATAGCGGTGCCGGAGAAGGCGGCTGGCCCTCATTCGCTCGAGCATGGGGTCCACGATGAGTACGGTGTTGTCCGCCGCCTCTGGTTCCACCCGGGCCAGCTGGGCTGTCTGCTGTGGATGCGTCACCGCGATCAGCACACGCCGCCCGCGCAGGTCAGCCGCACGAACCGTGCCCGACAGGCGGCGGCCGCCACCTCGCGAGTTCGGAAGATCCTTGTGAAAGCCCACGCCGTGCTGCAACACCAGGATCGGGGCGTCGATCGCCTGGAGCTCCGTGTTCTCACTCGCGGTCAGCACGGCGTCAAACCGGAGCTCCGGTAGCTGACTCCACGGGACCACCCGGGCTCCGGCACGCCGTAACATCGCGGATACTCCGTCGCTGAACGGCGAGGTGTCGTTGAAGCTGAACACCACCTGCACCCGCGGATCGTCACGGAGCAGCTGGACCGCGTCGAGAACCCGCCCGGTCGAAGTGACCGTCCGCGCGACAGCAAGCAGGGTCCGCTCCGCGGAAACCGTCACCCATCGGTCCGCGCCCATACCAACCGGGACAAAAAGGCTCCCGGCTCCCGGCTCCCGGCTCCCGGCTCCCGGCTCCCGGCTCCCGGCTCCCGGCTCCCGGCTCCCGCGCTCAACGAGCCGTCGGGGTCGAGAGCTGCGGGGTTGGCCGGGTGTTGTCCGTCACCGTCATCGCCGAGCTGGAGCACGGGAAGAAGTTAATCGACAGCCGTTCGCCAGCGTCGATGGGGTTGCGTCATCAATATAGCGGTCACGGGGCAACCGGGTAGAACGTCATGAGATGGTGTCCGGAACGTCCGTTCCGGAACGTCCGTTCCGGACGCGGATCGGGGCAGGCGTTCGGAGGGGCTCGACCGTCAGCTCGAAACCCGCAGGTGTCCACCCAGGTCGACGCGCTTCCGTCGGCGGACTCCTCGTGCGGTGACACGCCTTTCCGTTCGATCAGTCCTCCGTGCAGGATTGCATACGGTATCCAGATGGCAGTATGGTGGATTCCGAGCCGATCGGTGTCGATGGGAGGCGGGATCGTCGTGGTCAGTCCTGGCACTTCGGTAACGGATCGGGTACGTGCGCTGGTCGCGGCGCATCGCGGCGATCGCGGTGCGCTCATGCCGATCCTGCATCGCATTCAGGCCGAGTTCGGCTTCGTCGACTCCGACGTTGTGCCGTTGCTGGCGGCCGAGCTGAACATCTCCCGGGCTGACGTGCACGGTGTGGTCACCTTCTACTCCGACTTCCGGTCCGAGGCTGCCGGCGAGACCGTGCTGAAACTCTGCCGGGCCGAGGCATGCCAGTCGGTCGGCGCGGAACGGTTGGTCGCGCACGCCGAACAGGTCCTGGGAATCAAGGTCGGTCAGACCACGCCGGACGGTTCGGTGACGTTGGAGCAGGTGTTCTGCCTTGGCAACTGTGCCCTTGGCCCGACCGGTCAGCTCAACGAAAGGGTGCGGGGACGGCTCACCCCGGCCCGGCTGGACGCCCTTCTCGCAGAAAGGCTGAGCCGGTGACGACGGTCTACGTACCCCGCGATTCGGCCGCTTTGTCTCTCGGAGCCGACGAGGTCGCCGCCAAGCTGAAAGAGGCGGCGGCGTCGATCGACCGGCCGATCCGGGTCGTCCGGAACGGTTCGCACGGCATGCTCTGGCTGGAACCACTGGTGGAGGTGGTCACTGAACGCGGACGGGTCGGGTACGGTCCGGTCGAGCCGGAGGCGGTCGGTGACCTCGTCGCGGCCGGCTTGCTCGACGGCGCCGACCACGAGCTGTGCCAGGGTGTGGTGGCGGAGCTGCCGTGGCTGCGGAACCAGACCCGGCTCTGTTTCGCCCGGGTCGGGGTGACCGATCCGCTTTCGCCCGAGGACTACGTTACGCACGGCGGGCTGACCGGGTTGCGCCGTGCGCTGGCGATGCCCGTGGCGGACGTGATCGCCGCGGTCACCGATTCGGGACTGCGGGGTCGCGGCGGCGCGGGCTTCCCGGCCGGGATCAAGTGGAAGACCGTCGCCGACACCCCCGGCGAGCTGAAGTTCGTCTGCTGCAACGCCGACGAGGGCGACAGCGGGACGTTCGCGGATCGGATGTTGATGGAGGGCGACCCGTTCACCCTCATCGAGGGGATGACGATCGCCGCGTACGCGGTCGGCGCGACCGAGGGCTACGTCTACGTCCGCTCGGAGTATCCGGACGCGGTGCGCACCGTGCGCGACGCCGTTGCCGTGGCCCGCGAGCAGGGCTGGCTGGGCGAGGACATCCTCGGCTCCGGATCGCGGTTCGACCTGTTCGTCCGGGTCGGCGCGGGCGCGTACATCTGTGGCGAGGAAACCGCGATGCTGGAGAGCCTGGAGGGCAAGCGCGGCATGGTCCGCGCGAAGCCCCCCATCCCGGCGCTCACGGGGCTGTTCGGTCGGCCGACCGTGGTGAACAACGTGTTGACGCTGGCCTCGGTTCCGGCGATCCTCGCCGGCGGCGCGGCGGCGTACCAGGCGCTGGGCGTCGACAGGTCCCGCGGCACCCAGGTCTTCCAGCTGGCCGGCAACGTCGCCCGCGGCGGGATCTTCGAGACCGCGTTCGGCATGACACTGCACGAGCTCATCCACACCTACGGCGGCGGCACGCGTACCGGCCGTCCGGTACGCGCGGTGCAGGTCGGCGGCCCGCTCGGGGCGTACCTGCCGGCGACCGACCTGGACCTGCCGATGGAGTACGAGGCGTTCGCCGCCGCCGGCGCGATGTTGGGACATGGTGGCGTCGTGGTCTTCGACGACACCGTGGACATGGCATCGATGGCGAGATTCGCGATGGAGTTCTGCGCCGAGGAGTCCTGCGGCAAGTGCACGCCCTGCCGGGTCGGCGCGGTGCGGGGCGTGGAAGTGATCGACAAGATCCGCGCAGGGCAGGACCCGGACGGGAACCTCGCGCTACTGGGTGATCTCTGCGAACTGATGACCGAGGGTTCGTTGTGCGCCATGGGCGGCCTGACGCCGATGCCCGTACGCAGTGCCCTGCTGCACTTTGCCGACGACTTCAGCCCTAATGGAGGAGGCCACTCATGAGCCTGCTGAAGGAACCCGACCTCGGCACCCCGGCCAAGCCCGGGCCGGCGACGGTGTCGCTCGAGGTGGACGGCCTGCCGGTGACCGTGCCCGAAGGCACCTCGGTGATGCGGGCGGCCGCGCTGAGCGGGATCGACGTCCCGAAGCTCTGCGCCACCGACAGCCTGGAGGCGTTCGGCTCGTGCCGGCTGTGTCTCGTGGAGATCGACGGCCGGCGGGGCACCCCGGCCTCCTGCACCACGCCGGTTGCCGAGGGTATGCGGGTGAGCACCCAGACGCCGAAGCTGGAGAAGCTCCGGCAGGGCGTGATGGAGCTGTACATCTCCGACCACCCGCTGGACTGCCTCACGTGTTCCGCCAACGGCGACTGCGAGTTGCAGGACATGTCCGGCGCGGTCGGTCTGCGGCAGGTCCGCTACGGCTACGACGGCGCCAACCATCTCGACGAGAAGACCGACTCCAGCAATCCGTACTTCGACTTCGACGCCTCCAAATGCATCTCCTGCTCCCGGTGTGTGCGGGCCTGTGGTGAGGTGCAGGGGACGTTCGCGCTGACCATCGAGGGGCGCGGCTTCGGCTCGAAGGTCTCGGCCGGTGGCACCGACTTCATGAGTTCGGAGTGCGTCTCCTGCGGCGCCTGTGTGCAGGCCTGTCCGACGGCGACGTTGCAGGAGAAGTCGGTGATCCAGCTCGGGACGCCGAGCCGGAGCGTGATCACCACCTGCGCGTACTGCGGGGTCGGCTGCTCGTTCAAGGCCGAGCTGCGCGGGGCCGAGCTGGTGCGGATGGTGCCCTACAAGGACGGTGGCGCCAACGAGGGACACTCCTGCGTCAAGGGCCGGTTCGCCTTCGGTTATGCCACCCACCCGGAGCGGGTGCTCACGCCGATGGTCCGCGAGACGATCACCGACGAGTGGCAGCCGGTCGACTGGGACACCGCCATCCTGTTCACGGCGGCCAGGCTGCGCGACATCCAGTCCCGACACGGCGTCGGGGCGATCGGCGGCATCACCTCCTCACGCACCACCAACGAGGAGGTCTACGTGGTGCAGAAAATGATCCGGGCCGCGTTCGGCAACAACAACGTGGACACCTGCGCCCGGGTCTGCCACTCGCCGACCGGGTACGGCCTGAAGCAGACCTTCGGCACCTCGGCCGGCACCCAGGACTTCCGGTCGGTCGCCCGGTCCGACGTCATCATGGTGATCGGCGCGAATCCGACCGACGGGCACCCGGTGTTCGCGTCCCGGATGAAGCGCCGGCTCCGTGCGGGCGCCAAGTTGATCGTGATCGACCCGCGCCGGATCGATCTGGTCCGGTCGCCGCACATCGAGGCGCAGCATCACCTCCAGCTCGCGCCCGGCACCAACGTGGCGGTCGTGAACGCGATGGCGCACGTCGTGCTGACCGAAGGGCTGGTGGACCGGACATTCGTCGACCAGCGCTGCGAGGACTTCGACGACTGGGCCGAATTCATCGCCAGGCCGGAGAACAGCCCGGAGGCGGTCGAGGAGTTCACCGGGGTGCCGGCCGAGGAGGTCCGGCAGGCGGCGCGGCTTTTTGCCACGGGCGGCAACGGAGCGATCTACTACGGTCTCGGCGTCACCGAGCACAGCCAGGGCTCGACCATGGTGATGGGCATGGCGAACCTGGCGATGGCGACCGGCAACATCGGCCGCGACGGCGTCGGGGTCAACCCGCTGCGCGGGCAGAACAACGTGCAGGGCTCCTGCGACATGGGTTCGTTCCCGCACGAGCTGCCGGGCTACCGGCACGTCTCCGACGACGTCGTACGCGGGGTGTTCGAGAACATGTGGGGGAGCACCCTGCAGGCCGAGCCCGGCCTGCGGATCCCGAACATGTTCGACGCCGCCGTCGAGGGCAGCTTCCGGGCGCTCTACGTGCAGGGCGAGGACATCGCGCAGTCCGACCCGAACATCAAGCACGTGCACGCCGCACTGACGGCGCTCGAGCTGGTCGTCGTGCAGGACCTGTTCCTCAACGAGACGGCCAAGTTCGCGCACGTGTTCCTGCCCGGCACCTCCTTCCTGGAGAAGGACGGTACGTTCACCAACGCCGAGCGCCGGATCAACCGGGTCCGCCCGGTGATGGCGCCGAAGACCGGCAAGCACGAGTGGCAGATCGTCGCGGAGATCGCTCAGGCGATGGGTTACCCGATGCGGTACGACGACCCGAGCGAGATCATGGACGAGATCGCCGCGCTCACGCCGACGTTCTCCGGGGTCTCCTTCGCCAAGCTCGACAAGCTGGGCAGCGTGCAGTGGCCGTGCAACGAGAACGCTCCCGAGGGCACACCGATCATGCACATGGACGGCTTCGTCCGAGGTAAGGGCCGGTTCGTGCCGACCCCGTTCGTGCCGACGAAGGAGCGCAGCACCCGGAAGTACCCGCTGATCCTGACCACCGGCCGGATCCTCAGCCAGTACAACGTCGGGGCGCAGACCCGGCGGACCGCGAACGTGGCCTGGCACCCGGAGGACGTACTCGAGATCCATCCGCACGACGCGGAGGTCCGGGGCATCAACGACGGTGACGAGGTCGTCCTGACCAGCCGCGTCGGCGCCACCTCGCTGCGCGCGGTTCTCGCCGACCGGATGCCCGTCGGCGTGGTCTACACCACCTTCCACCATCCGGTGACCGGTGCGAACGTCGTCACCACGGAGAACTCCGACTGGGCGACCAACTGCCCGGAGTACAAGGTGACCGCGGTCCAGGTCGGTCTCAAGAGCGCGCCGAGGCCGGTCGAGACGGGCTCCGGCGAGACGTTGCGGCCGGCGATGGTGGACTGAGTGATGTCCCCACCGGTCCGGATGATCAACGACATCGCCGCCCAGTTCCAGCACCAGGCGCCGGCCACGGCGGCGGCGGCCATCGCGGAGCACGTTCGGGCGTTCTGGGATCCGCGGATGCGCGCCGAGCTGATGCGGCGGGTCGAGTCCGAGCCGCAGCTGCTGGACCCGCTCGCCCTGGCCGCCGCCCGGTTACTGAGGGCCTGAGCCGGTACGTGACCGCACGCCGCCGCCCGAGAATGGATTGGAGGGCCCGTGCCCGCACATCACCTCCGTTTCGCCGTGAACTGCTCGATCCTCTTCACCGAGCTGCCCCTGTTGGAGCGGCCGGCGGCGGCGAAGGCGGCCGGATTCGACGCGGTCGAATTCTGGTGGCCGTTCGCCGCGGCGGTGCCGAAGGTGTCCGAGTTGACGGCATTCATCGCCGCCATCCGCGATGCCGGCGTCTACCTGGCCGGCCTCAACTTCTTCGCCGGAGACATGGCCGGCGGCGACCGGGGGGTGGTGTCCTGGCCGGCCCGCTCCGCCGAGTTCCGGGACAACGTCGACGTGGTCGCGGAGATCGCCGCCGCCACCGGATGCCGGTCCTTCAACGCTCTGTACGGCAACCGGATCGCCTACCTCGACCGGGGCGTGCAGGAGGAGACGGCGGTGGCGAACCTGACCTTCGCGGCGACGGCTATGGCCCGGATCGGCGGCACGGTGCTGGTCGAGGCGGTGAGCGGGCCACACCCGTATCCGTTGCGCACCGCGGCCGACGTCGTCTCGGTGCTGGACCGGGTGCAGAGCGAGCGTGCGGTGCGGAACCTGGCGTTCCTCGCCGACCTTTATCACCTGACCGTGAACGGCGACGACGTGGCCAAGGTCCTCGCGGAGCACGCCGAGCGGATCGGGCACGTGCAGATCGCCGACGTCCCGGGCCGGCACGAGCCGGGCACCGGCGACATGGCTCTCGACGGCCACCTGAGCCAGCTCGAACAGGCCGGTTACCAAGGCTGGGTCGGCCTGGAATACGTCCCGAGCGGGACGAGCGGGCTGAGCTTCGAGTGGCTGCCCCGCGACCGCCGCGCCGCCTCGCCTGAGCCCGATCCGACCCGCGAAGGGATCCTCTGACATGACAACCGTCGGTTTCATCGGTCTCGGCATCATGGGCGGCCCGATGGCCGTCAACCTGGCCAAGGCCGGATTCGACGTCATCGGCTACGACGTCACCCCGGCCCGCAACGATCTCCTGGTCCAGGCCGGTGGCCAGGCCGCCGCCGACATCGCGGAGGTGGTGCAGAAGGCGGACATCGTCGTCACGATGGTTCGCGACTCGGCGGACGTCGAGACGGTCGCCCTCGGCGAGCAAGGCATTCTGGCCAACGCCCGACCGGGTCAGCTCTACATCGACATGAGCAGCATCTCGCCCATGACCGCCCGCGACGTCGCCGAGGCGGCCGGCCCTCTCGGCGTACGGGTGCTCGACGCCCCGGTCAGCGGGGGCGAGGCCGGCGCGATCGAGGGCAGTCTGTCCATCATGGTCGGTGGTCGCGTCGAGGACTTCGAGGCGGCGCGGCCGGTTCTGGAGGTGGTCGGCGCGACCGTGGTCCACGTCGGTCCGCACGGCGCCGGCCAGACGGTGAAGGCGGCCAACCAGCTCATCGTGGCCGGCACCATCGAGCTTGTCGCCGAGGCGATCGTCTTCCTCGAGGCCTATCGCGTGGACACCGAGGCGGCCGTCCGGGTGCTGGCCGGTGGCCTGGCCGGCAACCGGATCCTGGACCGCAAGGCGGCCGGGATGCTGGCCCGGCGCTTCGAGCCCGGCTTCCGGATCGATCTGCACCACAAGGACATGGGCATCGTCACCTCGGCGGCCAGGGAGGCCGGCGTGGTCATCCCGCTGGGGTCGGCGGTCGCGCAACTGATCGCCGCGCTGAAGGCGCAGGGCGACGGCGGCCTCGACCACAGCGCACTACTGAAGCTGGTCGAACAGCTTTCCGGCCGGCCCTCGGCCTGACCCGTCGGCTGTGCTAGGGCGACATCGGCACCCCGAAGACCCGGTCGGGCCGGCGGTCCGTCTCGGTCACCGGAGCGGCCGGCGGGCCGGCGGGTAGCGGAAGCAGTTCGATCTCGCCGCCGGTCCAGCCCGGCGGCACGACAGCGAGCGCGTCCGCCCCGGCGGCGCCCCAGAGCGAACCGGGGCGGTCGTGCCCCACGGGCATGGCCAGTGACCCGAGCCGGGTCACCGGCACCAGCCGGGTGTCCCGAAAGTGTGGCGTCACCGGCCCGGCGAGAGTGGCGGTCGACACCTGCGGTTCGGCTCGGCCGGCCAGCCGGCCGAGCAGCGGGGACAGCAAGGTCAGCGCGGCGACCAGCGCCGCGTACGGGTTCCCGGGCAGGCCGACGACGAACCGGCCGTCCGGCAGCACCGCGAAGAGCTGCGGATGACCGGGCCGGCACGCGACGCCCCGGACCGGAACTCGCGCGGCCAGCGTGTCGAGAGCGCCGGGCAGATGGTCGGCGGCACCGGCCGACGTGGCCCCGCAGACCACCACCACCTCGGCGTCCGGGCGCAGCAACGCGTCGACCAGCGCGGCGGGTCGGTCGGTGACCCGGGACTCCCAGACCGGTTCGGCGCCGGCCGCCCGGATCAGGCCGGGCAGCATCGGCCCGATGGCGTCGCGGACCTGTCCCGCCGCCGGGATCCCGATCCGGCGCAGTTCGGCCCCGGTGATCACCATCCCGACCCGGGGACGGCGGTGCACGGTCAGCGTGTCG
>Ga0247737_1000400_pt1 | contig 17183 bp, 11 predicted proteins | sample UWRJL028104C2_FD_180937 | JGI IMG/M metagenome (GOLD analysis project Ga0247737, IMG submission 180937) | Plant litter microbial communities from Arlington Agricultural Research Station in Wisconsin, United States - UWRJ-L028-104C-2 | ecosystem: Environmental > Terrestrial > Plant litter >...
CATCTGCGCCACGATAAAATCGACCTGAACCACCCCTTGAACCATAAAAATAAAGTAGATTAGGTAGTTTGTAGGGCAGCCTGAGCCCATGGAGTTCTGGAGGTTAAATATATGCATGACACGTACGTCCGTAACAAAAGAAGGAGGTGAGGAGTAAAGAAAAACCCTGATATTTCAACACTACTTACCCTTAAAAACCGAATTTCTTACTCATACTTGTGAGAAGTACTTTATACCATTTAAGCCATGGAGAGACTCATGACATGGTACATTCCCCAATATACTCCACTCAAAGTATTAATTTCCCAAGTCAAATGCTCGATCCAGCCAGGGAAGTCGGTCGTAAGAAACTGAGTGCTAGTAGCTTTTACGCCGTCAGCGCTTGCTTTGCGTTCGTCTGTCAGTTTGCATTGATCGATTTCACCGAGATCAACACGACATCCCAAGGAGAGGGCTTATTAATTACAAGAAGTACTAGCAATTTACCACAATGCCAAATTCGAAAGCTAACGACTTCGGAGATCGTTGCAGGTGAGCGCAAGCGGTATATGTGGGATGCATTCCAGTGAACTGTCGAGAAACACAAAAACTTGATCAAGTTGTGTACCATTGATCCCCCCCACGAGGGTAGGTACTACTACGATACAGACTAGTTTTTAGGCTAAGTAGTAGTACAGAGCTTCCGAATAGATGAGGAAGTAGCTGAATATAGGTGGTTTGGACAGAAAGAAGAGTTTGTTGGAATAACTCCAGGTTTTAAGGCGTACAAGTGTCCTAATTGTAACAGCCAGAAACCCCAAGCACTCGTCAAATATGGTAATCAATTTCCCCACCGATGGCAGCGGAAGTGGGGCACTTTTCTCCCCTAATAGCCCATAAATACATCAACGGAGAGTCAGCAACGCAAGGAAGTGGGTAATGCTAAATGTGAATATGGGGATGGAAGGCGAGAATACAAGTTATGTACTAGTAATTAATACCAAGTAGCCTGATGAGATATAGTGAAAGTATGGCCTATAAGTATGGTACCAGTGGAGTATTGGTTATTATGAACTTAAAGCCTAGGACTGCCTACTACTAAATTTATCCCTTCGTACTTATAGATCTGGTTCAATCCGAGGCCACTGTTGCCGAATTTCGTTTGAACCCCGGAATAAGTACTACTAATACTATTACTATAAGGTATTGTTGTATAAGTACTTAAATTACAGATCATAGTGATATCTAGTGAGCTGAGGTTCTGCAATAATTATAGTAGTAAATACTAAAGTATATGCTGTAGTTAGCATTGATCCACGTGATCTATGCTGAAGTTAGTGTTTATCCACGTGATCTATAAGATCTAGGTGGATCGCCTGACTAACGAAGGTCAAGGGACTACTTGGCACTCTCTACTGAAGCATGTATATAAGGAGAGACTTCTCCCTACTTAGATCAGTAGTCAATATAATCATACTGAACCAGTAATTCTAGCAGTATAGAGCGTCCTGTCCAATAATAGAATAATAGTAATTACTACATTAGTAGCCAGTCTTTTATATGGTTGTAGCAGACATAAAAGTTTTAAATATGTGCCATTATGAATAAATACTTTAATATTCAACTGTTAGTGCTCTCTAAACATAACCGTGACGTGTATTACTAGTACTAGAATGCTAGTAGTGCTGCTTAGAAGCGGCAATAATAGATGAACTAGTACTAAGTATGTAAACAGTAACAACAACTTGAACTCTAAGTTGGTACTTAGTACTTATACTTTTATTAAAGCATTTGATTAGACACAAACATTCTAATCAAATGTCTTGAATCTTAAAAAGCTAACATTACTGCTACCAGATAGTTAAATGTTACGATACTAAGTAGTAAGTAATACTAGTAGTAATTATTAGTATTCGAGATAATCATTAGATATTACGTTAACACCGATTCAGTAATTAACACAGCATAGAGCTCTAATTTGAAATACTAATAGCGTAGAATCGATGACAAGATCTTATTAGGACTGTCTAAACGCTGTCTTGGACCTAGCTAGTATTGGCTTGCTGGTTTAGTGTTGTTGTGGAGTTTTAAGTAGTATTAATTTTAACATTACTAACTTTGGTATTAAGATTCTGTGACACAAGTTAAAATAGTAATTCAAGTTTAATTAAGGTCAAGGTGCGTACTGTGTAGCATGTCTTTTAGTCATTTGGTTAGACAATAGTACAGTATTATAGCAGTTTAAATGCCATGTGATAATGAATAAGTAGTACTTACTTGGTAAAAGTATGATCTTAAGATGAAGTCGTATCATCAATAGGTACGACTTGAAAACAAGGTTTTAGAATGTGCTATACTTAATCAGTAAGATAAACTCCTTTATCTACCAACTTCAGATTTGCCTTGTGATTGGAAAGTAAGACTCGACTGAATTTAGAAATGAATCCAAATAAGTAGTACCGTAAGATACATATAGTAAAGTTGTAACTACTACTTAGTAGGTGAGAGCTAGTAATACAAAGTTACTACTCACTTAAGTGGTATCTGTTGAAGTTACAATATAAATAGTATAAAGAAGGGCGGTTCACTACTGTAAAGTAATAAAGTGAAAATTAAAGTATTTATATTATGGAGAAAGTGAGTTGTCTCTATTCAACTTAGAAAATAGCTCCTTATAATTAAATAAGTCTAAGCAATACTTAGCTAAAAATCCGAATTAGTGTCTAGACTCGGCTCTTTAATACTTAAATCAGCTAAATCTACTTACTTAGTCAACGATTAAATTAGGATTTCAAACTGGCTGATTCGAGATGAGATTAAATAATAGTACTATTGATATAATTGCGAACGAGGTCTAATGATATTAAGCTGATTTCAAGATCAATTCAATGTAAACCATGGTTTCGAGAAAACTAGAGCTAAAATATAACAATTACGTAATTTGGCTCTTAATACTTTGATATGCATAACTAAAATTGACTACATGATCACAGGTTAAAGTGTTTCATATCTTAGCGAGCTTAGTGAAACCTGATAATAAAGTACTCTAAAAATCTGTCCTAAAAATTGGAAGCTACTGTGAAGTGAAATATTTGCTAAGTACTTAATATACTATCAGTACCGAGTATTAGTAGACTAGTATAACTAATCAAAGCCTTTAATTTTGTTTTTTTCTCTTTACATGGTACATCTAGCCCAAGTCAAATTGCCAACTGCAGTTGGCCGACGGTCTGCCTCTCGCAATAAGGTATGGAACGGCTCTAAATTAAGTAATTAGGAACCCGAGTCAACTCATGTTGGTTTTACAAGCCTACTACTAGCTAGTACTTAGCGTTAAAGAGGGATTTCTCTCTCCTTAGATCTGGATCGGTTTAATCATTAGTACTAAGAAGTAGTAATAGTACCTTATACTAGGTACTTACCCAACCAGTAATCCTAGAATTAAAGAGTAATCGGTGGTGTTGTAAATCACTTAGGATGTTGTATCCGCCTTGGTCAGGTTGCAGTCACGTGTCAGGCGATGAATAAAGTATACTAACAGCAAGCAGTTCTGGAGTTACCATGTTTTGTGCTGAAAAAGATAAAGCACTTTTTTCTTTGCCACCTTATTTGGTCACGGGAGACACTATGTAACATAATACTATACACAACTTAGCGAGTAGCTTGTCAAATTTCACCACTTCAACCCCATGAGCCAAGCATCTGTTCTGGACTGTCCAATTTGATAATTATATCTGGCAAATAAGGGGCCGGGCTTTGTGCTGCCACATACTTAATGTCCATCGAGCGGACAAAACTAGTACTAGTACTAATATACCTTTCCAGATTGAAGCTCAGGATCTTGACGCCTTCCGCTGCGCAAAAAGAACAACCTAATGCTACTCAACTATAGTACTTATTGACCTTGGTTTCTTCTTCTCTTCCTGGTAAATATAACCATAGTATGCAACAAGGCTACCCGCGCCCTGGAAAGCAACTGCAAGCAAGAGTTACTTAGTGACGAGAGTAGAGAGAACAAAAAGCCAAATCTACCCTCGTCGCCGTCTGCTTAAGAAGTGTTGCTTATACTAAGCCATCAAAAAGAGCCGCCCCGAGGCCGTCTCAATAAAGTAATTACTTTATCCTACTGATCCAAGCCGAGTTGGCAATCCCCCCAGCAGGTCTAATAGCACCCTCAGATAATAGAGCATTGCCGACTGGGCTGAACCCTTCCAAACTTGAGAGTATGCTATGAGCGTACTTACTTAGTACTTATACTGTATTTAGCCAATGGCTCTTTTGCCACTGAAGGATACGCTGGTGAGCTGCATTTCTTTGAATACTTTATTGGACTCAAAACAAATTGTCGACTGTTATATTATTTCGAGCAGGATAAATTAACATTAGGTCTACTATAATTCCACTCACCGGGTGTAGGTCTTCCATAATGTTTTAGAGGGAAATTGTGGTAGTAGAAACAGACGTCATTAACCCTAGTACTGTTGGCTTAATAGAGGAATATTAAAGTTGGGAGGATGCTCAGCTCTAATAGCTTGGGCTGACATGCGTAAATACCGTGCAAAGGTATTACCTGGCCGGGAAGACTTTGTCGGAACGAAAGAGAGCTTGTTCGTGTCCTTGTCATTGAAGACTTAATATAGTACTAGTATGATACATACTTATCCAGATCGTACCAATCTCATGCCAATTGTATGGCTTCGGCAGAGGATGCTAGTAACATTCATTATGATCGTTCAATGGAGTAGTATATTAAAAAGCAAGTACTTCATACTTGCAAATAAGACACAAAATGTTCGCTATCGTCAAATATTGCTAACCCCGTGAGTTTGGTACCTTGACATTGAGTTGACTTCTTGATAGATACCTATCGATCCTTACATCAATTCGTAACTGAATAGTTTATATGAAGGAAGACGTGAATTTTCCATAATTCACCCTCAAAGCTTATGGAAAGTAAATGATCGATTTCCGACTTGACACGTAGCCGTTGCCTGGTAATATTATTACATAGTATACATATAAATGAGTACCATTCAGCAGTAGCTTCGTCAAATCTGTTTATTTGGCGCCACGACATTGCTTGTTGTACTTGCTAGGGGAAGATCCATCATAACGCTCCGTAGTTTCACCACCTGCTCCTCGCCGCTAGGACTGCCAAACACCACCACTTCATTTATCAACTTATTGTCAGGCACAGCATCTAGTCCGCTTAATAGTCTTCTCATGTAGCTGACAATGTACGCTAGCGCTTTGAGATCGACGCCCTCGCTCGCCTTGAAGACGTTCCTCCAAACAGCAGATGCAAGAACCGCATCACCTTTCGCTATTCCCTCATCGTAAGCTGCGAGCAAACCCCTCCACTGTATAAACATGTCTTTGAGATATTTGTTCCTTGTGCTGCGTGCATGCATATTGTGATATACCGCCATCCGATTCTCTGCGTCATAAAAAAAATGATCTAAAAGGTGTTGTTGCCACAAAGTAGCTTCCGCTGCAGAAAACTTGCGATATCTGGCAAATAAGACATACATATGTAGCATGGTGACTTGAGACCAAGTGCTGAAAGTTGGGCTTAGTCCTGATTCTGCACCGAGTGTTAGTGAAGTTACAAAGCCGCAAACGAATACCTTACCAGTATGCCACCATCCTCCTCCAATTCCCAAATCTTCTCCGTCTTCTGTCTTTAGTACTTCAGCTTCTTCTTCCTCGACCTTTGCCATTGTGTAATCTGCCTGTACTGCACATTCTTTGTACAAGAGCTCAGTCATGCCATACGCATTGTAGGTTCCGATTGGGCCTCCCTTGATCTTCTCGAGATCTCCAGGAAGCCACCTAGAGGGTGCCTTGTAGCTACCCTCTGCACGCTCGGGCGTCACCGGAGGAATTGCACTTTCTCGCCTGTAGCGCGTGGTTGTGAAAGCTCTGGTTGAACGAAGTGAAGCTGTCTTGCATGCCTTCAATATGTTAGCAGGACTAAGATGGTGAGAATAGCCTGCGGCATACCTTAGGACTAGACAAGGTTTGTCGCTGTAGCGTGCGCAAACATGAAATACATGCTTTCTGTGACATTGTGAATACAATTCGTCTTAATAGTGAATTAGTCGCTCAATATATATTCGATCTCTGACCTGTGTTCAGCGAAGTCACGATAAAATGTGCAGGGGATCAATGACGCCGGGATTGTATTATGTAATCATATCCACTCAGCTTGTACTCCAATCGGGCTTCTTGTCTAATCACTTATTAAATCAGCTTTTTCTTTGAAGACCATGAGCCAACAGAGTGATAGAGCATTGTACTTGATTTCTATCTTACACAGTTATCCATACCATGTGGTAAGATATATCTACACCAGGAAATCATATTAAAAGAAATTTCCCTTCCACTAATTTGATGGACTGCCTGGTCAGATTAGCAAGTTACAGACTGCTTACTTCCAGTATCAATCCTTGTTCCATCTGTTCACTTTAAGTTCCTAACCCATTTGCAGCCAATCACCAAATCTTTCATCGCCCTATTCTCTGATATACTCGATTAGTTTCGTGGCCCACACGTAGACCTCTGTAAGCGAAGACTCCTGCGTAATCTCCATACGATATTGGCTGACCATTTTGTAATTCTTGATTTTAATTAAGAATAGTCATGTTTGCCCAGCAATCTAAATAGATAGAAGTATTAGGTTAGATAGTAGAACCTTTGCTTTGACAGTCAGATGGTCAATCAGCCCACGTAACCTACATATGCCCCATGAGCAAGACACAACCATACTTATCTAAGCATATGCCATCAATTCAAAGAGAGGTAGGGTTAATACATATTTTCATCGATCTTGCAATCGCGGTCGAGCTTGGCGGCCAACATCATGACTTTTTGTATCGATTCGGCCGAAAATTCACATGCGAGTAGCCTTCACCTCTATTTCCTAGTATTTTGTACCAGTACCTGCCTAGGTGGACGAGCCAGTCCATGGATAGATGAATGTTACGGTTCCACGATGCCACAACGGTAATAAATGATAGAAGTTCAGGAATTTCTGCAAAGTATGATAAATATAATCTCATTCTGGACTGTGTGTTGTTCCATCAGCAAAAGGTTAAAGTAGTCAAGGAGCGTAAAAGTTTTTGTATTCCCTTGAATCTGAGGCGATGCGATGCGATGCGAAGTAGTGTTTTGGTAGTGATATTTGCCTGTAGTCGGGCCTTGTTCCCATTGGGGCTGATGTACTTCATCTGCCTCACCCAGCTGCCTCAACCAAATTGTCACTACTAAATGTATGTTAATACAGGATTTGACATGCTAATTCTCATATTTTATGGTTTATGCGATCAGTTATTAACCCATCAATAAGAAAGCTTCGACATTAGAAGATCGCAATGGAAGAAACACCTCTGGTACGGTATAGACAGCTTCAGTATTGATCTCATTTTTAATGACTTCCAACAGTTGACATAGTTAGAGCATATTTCGGTATGCTCGACTCCTAACATTTATTTATCCATAAACATAGTTTTGGCCCTAATGATGGCTGATATGTATTGCGGTCTTCTTTATATCTGGAATTCACCTGGTCCGAGCATATTTTCACTTTGCATGACTACTTCACTGCACTTGGTTTATTAATAATAAGGTTCTTTTGAATTCTCACTCAACTTCGGTAATTTCCCTCTCCTGAATTATCCTGGTTGCTATGTGATTTTAGCCTAGGAAATTGTTGCAACTCCTATACACGTAGGGAATTGAGATGTGCAATGGGAGGTTTTTGTTATTTGATTTTTGAAAATTTAGACTAAACTTGCAAGAATTAGTGCCGGATAAAACATAGTTTATGGTTGAATGAGGTCAGGTGTCTCCTGAATGTTTCCAGTCTATATCAACCGCGGTGCAATGAAGCCTAACAACTTCAATACTTTGCAAAGACAAGGGAGGCATTGGTGCCGCCGAATCCAAAGCTGTTAGATATCGCGACATCTACTTTTTTCTGTTGTGATACCAGAGGTACATAGTTGCATGTGAAGCTCTTATTTTGCTTAATGAGGTTCAACGTAGGAGGAACAACATTCTACTCGAAGGTCAGTATTCCCGAGTCATTGCGATATGTTTGTATGCTCACATCTCTTATCGAGAGGATCGAAAAGATAGCCTCGATAGCCCCTGCGGCACCCAAAAGATGGCCAGTGGCACCCTTCGTACTACTAACAGTTATCTGGCTACTAGCATCATAACCATCCCCACCAAGCATTAAAGCAGTAATGGCAGCATTCTCAGCAGCATCTCCAAGTTGCGTGCTTGTAGCATGGGCATTTATATAATCAACTTGCTTCGGACGAAGCCCTGCATTTTTCAAAGCTCTTTTCATAGCTAGTAAGGCGCCGTAACCATCCTCTCTAGGTGCAGTTATATGATGTGCATCTCCACTACAGCCATAACCTCGAATCTCAGCATAGATATCAGCACCACGCGACTTAGCGTGTTCCAGCTCTTCGAGTACAAGAACACCTGCACCCTCGGCTATTACAAACCCACCTCTATCCTGGTCGAATGGTCGTGAGGAAGAGGATGGATCATTATTGTAGCCAGTAACCAACGAACGGGATCTGGAGAATCCAGCAAGAGCAAGTGGGTGAATGCAAGATTCAGATCCCCCAGCTACCATGACATCTGCATCACCAAATGCAATGAAGCGAGAAGCGTCCCCAATCGCGTGTGCTCCAGTTGTACAAGCTGTAGTTACGGCATGATTAGGTCCTTGCAACCCATATTTCATTGAGATGTGACCCGCGCCGAGATTTATCAAGAGCTGCGGGACAAATAGAGGTGAGACTTTTTTGTATCCCTAAAATGAAGCTAAGTAACGCATACAGGTCTAGCCATGGACTAATTTATAGGACTTACGGAATTGTTGAATGATAAGCTGGTATTGTATAGCTCTTCAAGATTTCCAATCCCACTGCCTAGACAAACACCGGTCATTTCCTTCGCCTCCTGTGTCTGTGGTCGCCAGCCTGCATCTTTTAATGCCATCTCGGTGGCAGCAATGGAGTATTGAGCAAACTTCGCCATTCGACGTTCATCGCCGCGAACAAGCCAATCTGATGCATGCCATCCTCCATTCTCCTTTCCGCCGCTTGGCACAACACCAGCAACAGTACTTGGAAGATCCTCCCAATGCTGTGCTGGTTCTTGGTTGGCAACACTAACAATACCGCATTCGCTGGCAAGGAGTCTGTTCCAGATGCTTCGGACGCCTACGCCGAGGGGGGTGATGGCTCCCAGACCGGTCACTACCACACGGCGAATTGGCATTGAGATTGGGTTTGCTGGATATGTTTGTCCATGACAGAAACTTGATTATTTTGCGAAGGAGAGAGTGGAAGAAAGAATAAATCGAACTTATTGAGGATTTGACCACGCAACCCTGATGCAGCATGGGTATTTCCAAGTCGGGTTTAGCGCAGCCTTGTTGATTCTATTTTGATTGTTTGATTCCGTACGTTACACACTAACGACGTGATCTTTATTAAGTCCTTCTATCGATACGCTGTTGTGCTGACATACGGGTGAGATTTGTACACAACCCGATCTTAGAGAATCGAATCGTGAGATGTCTGGAATCATTAGCTGACCTCGATCCTTACGAGGGACAAATAGCCCCATACCCTTTCTGTGCGCGTGGATGGAATGGAACCATAGATAAATGATGTTAGCATAGCAGTTCAGCTGCTTATGTAGGAAGTAACGAGAGATGAGCATTTTCCTGCTATACAGATGTGGGCTTCTGTGACCATCTCTTTTTGAACTAGTAAGATAAAAGGCCATGGGAACTAGATAACGCCCAAAAGAGAAGTTTGTGGTTGTTTGGCTATTCATTTATTGTAGCATTACTTTTGGGAGATTACAATGTTCCCTATGTAAATTAGAGAACCGGACTAGGTGGACTTACTCAATTCTTACTTAGTCTATGATGGATGGATGGATGACAAGGTAATATGTTGACAAAACAAAAAGTGAGAGTATACATTATGTTATAGTGCGGAAACATTCAAATAGATACACATGCTATAACTTAATGTGTTTGTTATCGAGCAGTCCGCTAATAGATATCAAGAACTGTGTTTGATTTCAATGGATGACCTCAGGCAGAAAGTTGAGATAAGGATGCTTTTGGGTGGAAAAAATGCCTCAACTTCGTAACTTCTCTACTCTAGTAACCAAAAATTATAGATCTTGCAATAAAAAAATGTCGATCTAGCCACACTGAGGATCGAACTCAGAACCATCTCGGAGAAAATTCAGCAATTGTGAACGAGATATCATAACCATTAGACCATGTGGCTGGTTTGTTACTGTTTAGCAAGTGGGGTTTAAGCAGAATTATTATATATGCGGGGCATAATTATGGTTAAAACCATCGCTCATCCATTACAGTATCTGTCAATTTGGCCAGGATTGTCTTCCAAATTTAAAGTCCAATTGAAGAAACCAGCAATAAACAAACCCTATTGAACTTTGATACCTAAGTAAACATTCTGAGCTTGGGTAATATATATATGCCTCAAATGTGGTTGTGATGAAGTAAAGGAACATGCTAGTGCCAAGCATTGTTAGGAGGGCAACTTACTTCTGGTATTAGCTGTTTCAGTCAGGAGCTCACTCACCACCAACAAACAAGATCGACATAATTGATATCCGCCAGCTCACGACGCTCATATACCTTACAAAATCAACTTTTTCCTTTCTGAAGGCCTTTTCGAGAGTCGTTCTTCTCTTCACCAAACAGTGGATTCAGTATGGCAGGTCGATTCGTGCGCTCATCGAAGTACCGTAAGCCAGCCTTGTCAAATATAGGCAGATAGGAAGCTAAAGCTGACCATGAACTAGGACACGTTTTTGGCAAGTCTACAAGAAAGGAATCGTGCTACGACAATTTGCATATTAGTCGCAATGCTTGGGATACAAACTTGGTTAAGGTGCGATGTTAGGGGGAATTGGCTGGGCGCATTGAGCTGATCTATCATTTAGGCCAATCCCGAGTATCTTGCTGTGAATTGGGAGGCTAGCGGTGGAGGTGCTTTTGCTGTCATTCCTGTTAATGAGAAAGGTCGGCTGCCCGAGCAAATTCCTTTATTCAGGGGCCATACTGGGCCTGTGCTTGATACAGATTGGTAAGTATTAAGCAGGACCTCGCAGGAAGCATCATGCTGAGTATCAGGCAGGAATCCATTCAACGATCGAATAATTGCTTCTGGATCTGATGATGGAAAGGTGTTCATCTGGCAGGTTCCGCAAGGCTTTACTCTGTATAGCGACGCCGAGGAACCCACAGATGTTGCGCCAGTCAGCAAACTGATAGGTCATTCACGGTAAAGTCTCTATTTCTATGCTGGTAGACGGCATCTAACGATATCAGGAAAGTGGGACAAGTTCTCTTCAACCCAGCCGCCGAGAATATACTTGCCTCCGCATCCGGTGACTACACAATCAAGCTCTGGGATATTGGTACTGGAAAGTCAAACCTGACCTTGAAGCATGGGGATATTGTGCAAAGCCTGTCGTGGAATGCAAATGGAACTCTTCTTGCCACTACATCTCGAGATAAGAAATTGCGCGTATGGGATGTCCGCCAGGAGCGTGCTGCCCATGAGGTACCTGGCCATAGTGGAGCAAAGAATAGCAGAGTAGTTTGGATGGGCGAGCATGACCGTCTTGCCACGACAGGATTCTCTAAGATGAGCGATCGGCAACTTGCATTATGGGATGTTGGTAACCCATCCGAACCTATCGGTGGTTTCACGGTCCTGGACTCAATTTCAGGCGTTTGCATGCCATTTTGGGGTATGCCGTTCGAATTTCCAGCTTCAAGTGTTTTGCTGACCTTAAGTAGATGATGGGACACAATGTTTGTACCTTGCAGGAAAAGGGTAAGCTGTATCGTCTCTGTTTTGGATAGAATAGTTTGCTAATCATGTAGTGATGGAAACATCCGCTACTTTGAGTATGAGAATGATAAGTTCGAGTTTTTATCGGAATATAAATCCGGTGATCCGCAACGAGGTCTTGCATTTGTCCCAAGACGTGGTATAAATGTGAGTAGATTGTATAGCTGGATCGATTCATACTGATTCACGCAGGTCCATGAGAACGAGGTTATGAGAGCGTATAAAACTGTTAATGATAGCTATATCGAACCCGTCTCGTTCACTGTACCTAGGCGAGCTGAAGTCTTCCAATCGGATATCTATCCACCAGCTACCGGAACCAAACCCGCGGTAACTGCTGCCGAATGGCTATCTGGCAAGGACGGTATACCTTCCAAAATTGATCTCGAAAGCATCTACGAAGGTAATGCCCCGGTTGAGGTAGCTTCGGACTACAAGCCATCAGCGCCAGCACCCACACCAACCAAGGCTCCTTCACCTATGAAAAAGGAGAACGAGCCAACACTAGTTCAACGAGCACCACCTCCAACCATGTCTGAGCAGAAAGGCTCCATCGCAGCCATGGCAAGCAAATTTCAAGACGATGAAGAAGGTAATTCTGACGATGACGCCTCTTCATTTGAAGAAATTGCGAAGCCAATTCAGCGTGCTGCCATTACAGCCGCGAAGACGGACGCAAAACCACTATCCCCTATCAAAACATCACCAGCTAAGGTATCGCCACCAAAACCTTCTCCGGGAAGTCAGCCAATCTCGACATCGAGACAAGCCGTTGCATCCCCAACAGTCGCTACAACTGTTTCTTCTCCTGGAAACGGGTCTGTTGAGAGTTCTCTGCAGCAGATAAAGAATCTGTTAGAAGCGCAGACAAAAACAATCACAGCACAGAGCGATAAGATTAGCAAACTAGCTCAGGAGGTTGACTTACTGAAGGCGAAAGTCGGTAGTGGATCAGAAGGGCAGAGCGAGCGGATTAGACAACTTGAGCTAGAGCTCGAGTCTGCTAGGTCGTAAAGTGTATCTTTGTTCCCATGTGATTATGGAGATACTTCAAACTGCCAAAATGGGTTAGCCAAATGATCATAACCTTGTGGATAATGTCAATGCTGTAGTATAGCCGCTAACCTTAAGAATTGGTTGAATGAAAGGTAACAACGATGATAATCTCAATTAGCAACTCTCTTGTGCTAAGGATACAATTCATCAACGGAGTGTTTCAATCGACCACATATGCATGTTTGATAATCAAACATGACTGCTATCTCTGTATTCTGTGTTTCGATAACGGATGACTGATAATGGTACATTACCAAATAAAGATTTTCGCAGCTCCTCTAATTCTTTGGCTGATTAAAATATTTTGGCTTGCTCATCATCTACCTTCTGAATAAACTAGTGTGGACAAAGTCTACGTGCCTAGCAGCTTTACTGCTAACAGATAAAGTCATCAGAGTAGAGACAATCCAGACCACACTTATCCCAGTCTGGCATCATTACGTGAAAGTTAGGTACTGCAACGGACCCTTAAAGGTACCTAAGGACACCAAACGTTGGCTAACGTGCGAAGATACGAAACATGATGCTCTTCATAGATTTGTTTGAAATGATGAGTTGTCCAGAAAGCTATATGGATACCGGATTGTTGAGTCAAATCCCTTCTCTTTTTAAAAGCCACTTTCGGAACAATAGGAGCAATAGGAACAATATGAAAATTTGAAGATCGGCTATTTACACGTACACATGCACTGTCCAAGATAAAACCTAATAGATAAGCCAATCGATAGTATTGAAGTTCCTATATATATGACCATTTGTGTTGTACTAGAAGTGCTTCGACATTGATTCGTCGAGACGAAGATTATGATATATTTTCGCTAAATTTAGCATAGGGCTTCCGACGTCGATCACGCTCAGCACCTGAACCAACCATGTTGAAACCGTAGTCCCCACTTCACGAGGTTTTATATCGTATTCCTGCGGTTTGGCCTTTTAGTTTTGCGACGAATGTAGGGTAGCTCAATGCTACTCTATATAATATGCATTGAGTCCTACCTTATTTAGGTCTAGATCAGGTGAGGCACAATTTTCCAAAGTGAACTGGGGAAAAGACCAACTTATGCACAAATAAACTTGATCAAGCTTTGAATTGTTCATTCCAGCCCTTTGTTCTTCTGCTTTGGCTTGTGCTCTGCTTCTGCTCCACATCCATTTCCACTTGTAAATATTTCTACTCTCTTTAATTATTTCCCATTTTGTTTTCTGCCGCTACAATTCTTCTTCTTATTCCTGCGGCATATGCTGTCGCGAAAGTTGATCACGGCCTTCTTGCAACGCGCGAATCCGAGTGCACTTCAACGCACGTTTTTCTAGCTAAGGGAAACAACGAGCCATACCCTGGTCGGCAGGGAAAGCTCGTGAATGCCATCTGCGCCGATCTCGAAAGCTGCGATTATGAAGATATTCAATTCGTCAATGAGCTGGCCACACCCTACTGTCAGTCCCTCGAAGAAGGTGCTGCAAATGGAAACGCGCAGATTACAGCATATAACAAGCGTTGCCCGGAATCAAATTTGGTCATTAGCGGGTACTCGCAGGGTGCACATATTGTCGGAGATATAATTGGTGGAGGTGGAGGCAACTTTTTTCAAAATTGTTTGCAGAAGACCAATGCAGGATTAGATCCAAAGGTTACTCCTGGAAATAAGAGTTTGAACCCTTCCAGCAAGATGAAGCATATCTGCTAACATAAGATATAGTCGTTGCCATCCTTACTTTCGGTGACACACGACACACAGCCTCCCAGCCATACAATATCGAGACAGGTGCCAACAGTCAAGGTCTCTTCCCACGTCCCGCGAATCAACTCGCAGGTCTGGCTGCCTTTGAATCGGTTTACCATGACTATTGTGTTATTACAGATCCTATATGTGCACTGGGTAAAGTTGGTGCTACGCACCTCAACTATTTCGATATTTTTTCCGAGGATGCTGCAACTTGGGTGGCATCTAAGGTCTCAGCATTACCAAAACCTTCTAGTGTACAAGAATCATCCAGCAGTTCAATTCGCTCAGAGGATCCATTAACGACGCAGAAAACCACTTCTATTCAAAGCAGTATGTCAGTAACGTCCACCGAATCTGATGCCTCGAAGCTCACAAGCTACCCGATCATCCCCTCAGCAACCTCGACAGAACCGATCACTGTTTCCAGTGCAATTGTCCCAACTTCAGTATTTACTGGTGTTCCCGCTGCTGCCTCAACTACAAAAGCAAATGATGGTGTTTCCAGGCCTACAGGCAGTGTTCTCGGGGTGATAGGTCTTGTCCGCACAATTTTTATGGTTCTGTTGTAGAGGCACTCTGCACCCACTCCCCACTGCCGTTCTTTTTTATGTTACCCTGAATAAGAAAGGTAATTGACCAAGTAGATAGACAAATAATAAGACATAGATAGAAAATTATATAAGTAATGGCAGCAACATTATAACTACGGGGTTTTCTCATGAGCACAACTAAAGTCGATATTAATGCGATGATTATAGTAAATGCCATGACCTTCCAAAACATTATGAGGTCGATATTCAGCATATAGCATAATTTGAGTCCACTCGGAGCCCATATCCTTCAGTAACAGTTTGGCTCCAACCTGTACTAACTAGCGTAGCTGCTAGTGTCCCAATGTCTACCCCTGTGTGACTTCCAGATTCTGGGAAAGAATAGAATGAGTATGTGATGAATTAGGTTCAACTTGAAGGTCCCTTTGAGCATATTAAACGATATATCATAGATATTTACTTAGATATATGGCGTTGTAGTCTAGTTCCCATCTAAAATCTCGCAACTTATGACACCATTGCTATGTACAGCCTAAACAAAAGCAAATACTTACAACCAGATGAGATTACAAAGTGCAATAACTGCCATCGCCAATAACACCGTATTTCCTGATCTCACGGTCCCTTTTGCTTGAACCCCAAGACTTTCACTTGGAGTCAGAACACTGGAAGTAATATCTGTTCTCCCTACGCCGACAATCCCATTCAGCAGGTCTCCCGTGGCAACACTGGGTCCTACATTCCAGAAGTCAACCAGTATGAAGGTTGGTTTCGTCCCCCACTCATTAGCGCAAGCCAGTCCATGGACTCCAGCAGCACCAAGCAGACTTGTCGATGCTGAATTTGTAGTTGTAATGTTAGGTTGATCTGGAACGTCAAAGAACGCTTGTTTTTGTGCTTTAAAATGGTTTAATAAGCCCATATACCCAGCGGAGACTGCATCAGCAGAAGTAGAGAGGGTCAAGGGCCGATCCAGCTCACAAGTAAAAGCAGTAAACTCTGTGACACCGAAAGCAGTTTCGAATACAAAATCGAATTCGGGCAGAAGATATGGAACGCTGGAGTCGTAGTCTATACTTGCTATGAATGTTACCAAGCGGGTATTGGCTGTGATTAGGGTTTGTAGGGTAGGCCAATTTGGGATCGGTCCAGTTGATGAGGCAGGTGTGTAGCCATAGCTTGAAATGCCAGACGAACTAAAATCATGTCCGAATGATGCAGCTGTCGCTCCGTCGGAGTTGACAATCAGGAGTGTCACAACCTCGCTCGGGTTGCTATCCATCCATAGCTTTACACTTCCCAGGAAACTCTCTAGTGTGCCACCGTCCAACAAACCACACGAAGAATGACAAAGTCTTATTGCACTACTCTCCACATGTGCCTGGACTTGCAGAACACGAATCCCCGCCGACAGAGCGAGCGTGGCATTGTAAAATTGATTTCCCGATACAGAAAAGCCTGTTGTAGGATCTCGTAGAGCAAATGAATCGTGAGCTCCAATATGCGTAATATTATTGTAATTTCGATTACATAGCTCTGGTGAGTTGTTGCAAGCTACTGCACCAGCGGTGCTTGCTAAATTTATTGATGATGTTACTTTCGTGGCAATTGTTGCTGTTGAGCTAAAAGCTTGTGGTACTGCTTGCGAGATACCTAATATGAGAAATGCCATCAAGGCAGAGTGGATAAAAGCTCTCATTGTTCTTAGAAATGTAAATCATTAAATGAATTCCATCAATGAGACCTGCTTGAACTGATGGGAAATTAAATCAACGTGCACTCACACGAAAACAGAGTAGGCGAAGTGCAGATATAGACTAAACGGAAATCAAAATAGAAGTGTTAAAGAAGCAAGATATAAAAATGAGGTGGACTTATTGCTATGCCCTCCCCGTGATGGAGTAGCTAAGACCAGATTTACTGCGCCTACCTCG
>Ga0247737_1000403_pt1 | contig 17127 bp, 16 predicted proteins | sample UWRJL028104C2_FD_180937 | JGI IMG/M metagenome (GOLD analysis project Ga0247737, IMG submission 180937) | Plant litter microbial communities from Arlington Agricultural Research Station in Wisconsin, United States - UWRJ-L028-104C-2 | ecosystem: Environmental > Terrestrial > Plant litter >...
CGACTGGAAGCGCAGCAGCGTTACGTCCGGCTGCCCGAGGCGGCACGCGACCGTCCGGAGCGGATGCTCGAGGAGCGGTTCGCCGAGCTGGCGGCCGAGGGCGCGATCCAGGCCCCGGATCCCGCCCTCGCGGCCCGGCACTTCACCGCCCTGACGATCAGCCTCGCGCTGGACGCGGTCAACGGCCGGTGGACCGGCGCCCCACCGCCGGAGCTCGGCGCGATCATCGCCGACGGGGTGAACGCGTTCCTGCGCGCCTACCGCTGATCGTCATCCGAACGCCGAGCGCGTGGCGGTGACCTCGAGGGCGTCGGAGATCGCGCTTCCATCCGCTTCGACGGCAGCGAGGAGGAAAACCACGGCGTAGTAAGCATTCTGGACCTCGACCAGTCGGGTGGCGACCGGTCTAGCTTCGCAGTGAGATGCTCCGCCAGCGCGCCAAGGAGAACGTCCCACTGCATGTCACCTATTGTGGGCGGCTCGCCCTGCAGCAGCTGAGCTTGCTTGTCGGCCGGCTCCCAGCGGTACTCCTCGAGGAACTCACGATCTCCTTGAGGCCGCCCCGCCTTTGGCTCACACGGTCGGGACCGTGCCGCCGTCGATGACGTACTCGGCACCCACGATGGCCGAGGCGCGGCCAGACACCAGGAACCCGACCAGGTCGGCGATCTCCTCGGGCTGGGCGAAGCGCCCCAGGGGAACCCCGCCGAGGGAGTCGTAGATCGTCTGCTTGGCGGCCTCGCGGGTGAGCCCGTTGCCCTCGGCGATCCGGTCCACGAACCGCTCGTAGGCCTCGGTCTCGATGCCGCCGGGGCTGATCGCATTGACCCGCACGCCGCGCGGTGCGAGCTCGTTGGCGAGGCCCTTGCTGTACGTGCGCAGCGCCGCCTTCGCCGCCGCGTACGCCAGCGACGCGTCGTACTGCGGTAGTTCCCGCTGGATCGAGGTGAAGTGCAGCACCACACCCGACCCGGCCCCGGCCATCGCCGGCAGGAGGGCCCGGTCGAGCCGCACCGCACCCAAGAAGTTCAGGTTCAGTTCGGTCAGCCACTGCTGTTCGGTGATGACCGCGAACCCACCGGACGGCGTCGAGGCGCCCCCGACGACGTGCACGAGGATGTCGAGCGCGCCGACGGACTCGGCGATGCGGTCCGCCACGAGCTGCGCACCCTCGACGGTCGACGTGTCCGCCTCGATGAACCGGTCGGGGCGGTCGTACCCGTCGGGCATCGTGCGGGCCGTGGTCCACACGTCGGCGCCCATCTCCCGCAGGCGGGTGACGACGGCCTTGCCCGAACCCTTCGACCCGCCCGTAACGAGCGCGTGGCGACCGTCGAGGCGGTCACGTTCCTTGCTGGACATTATTCCTCTTCTTCCTTCTGACAGTTCGGTGGTGTGCGGTCGGGCTCAGGCCTCGTGGTTGGCGATGACGAGCTCGGCCACGAGGTCACCGCGGAGGGTGAAGCGGTAGTCCAGGTCGGCGACGCCGCCGGGGAAGGTGCCCTCGAGGCGCAGGGTCACCACCCAGTGGTCGTCGTCGACGCGCCGGGCGCCGATCTGCTCGGTGGTGTACTCGAACTCGGCGCCGGCGTCGCGCACGAACGCGTGCACCTCATCGCGGCCCCGGAAGGTCTCGTTCTGGTCGACGACTACGACGTCCTCGACGAGGAACGACGAGGCCGTGCCGGCGTCGTGCACGGTGCTGGCCGCGAGGAAGTCGCGGACGGTGGTCGGGAGGATGTCGGAGCGAAGGTCGCTGTTTGTCATGTCGCCACCGTGCGGCCTCGCGGGGCCGGAGGGTCAAGTGTTGGACCCTCCCCCTGGGGGAGGGTCCAGACTGAGGGGGTGCTGACGATCGGGGAATTCTCGCGTTTGACCCACCTGAGCGTGCGGACCCTGCGCCGTTACCACGAGGGGGAGCTGCTCGAGCCGGCCGTCGTGGACGGGGCGACCGGCTACCGCTACTACTCCGTCGAGCAGATTCCGACCGCGCAGGTCATCAACCGGCTCCGCGAGCTCGACGTCCCCTTGAGCGACGTGCAGCGGATCCTGCGGACGCCGGACCCCCGCGTCCGGTCGACCCTGGTCGCGGGTCACCTGCGGCGCTTGGAGGCCGAGCTTTCTCGCACCCGGGCCGCGGTCACCTCGCTGCGCCGCCTCCTGCAGCCCGACCCCGCGCCGATCGAGGTCGAGCTTCGCGCCGAACCCGCCCGCGAGGTCGCGGCGGTTGAGGCCGTGATCGGCCACGCCGACGTCGAGGCGTGGTTCGCCGGCGCGATGGCCGAGCTGGAAGCGGCCGTGGGTGCGGGTATGACCGGACCGTCGGGGGGTAACTACGACAACTCCCTGTTCGAGGAGGGCCGCGGTCGGGTGCTGGTCTACCTGCCGACCTCCACCCCGCCGCGCACCGGACGGGTGCACGCCGTGACCCTGCCCGCCGCGGAACTGGCGGTGACCACCCATGTCGGCGAGCACGAGGGCGTGGACGTCACCTACGGCGAGCTCGGTGCGTGGGTCGTGGAGAATGCGATGTCGGTGGCTGGGCCCGTGCGGGAGGTTTACCGCGTGGGGCCCCGGGATGTAAGCGATCCGGCCGCCTGGCGCACGGAGATCGGGTGGCCGGTGTTCCGCGTGACATGACGACGTGCAGCCCGGCGCCCTCGTTATGGATGCTCTGGCGGCGAGGACAGGACCGGCAGGAAGCCTGCCGCCCGGTGGCCAAGTTTGCAGCGCCTCAGGGAATCGGATCCACGGCCGATCAGCCTAGAGCGCCGACTTGCGCTACCGCGCCGCCCGATACCAAGGGGATAACACAGTGAGCCTTCACGGCGGACCGATTCAGATCACGGTCGAGCGCAATGCGGTCGGGGGTTGGCTCACCGACCGTCCCGTTGCCGTAAAGATCTTCTCCGCGGTTCTCCTCGTCGCCCTGGTTGGTGTCGTCGTCGGGGTGCTCGGTATCACCCGGATGGCGAGTCTGGGTGACGGACTGCAGCAGATGAAGTCGCAAAACGTGGAGAGCATGGGCCACCTGGCGACGCTGCGTGGTGGAATGGCGAAGATGTTCCGCGGGATGGTGCAGTACGCCTCCGCCACCGTCACCCCAGCGGCCAAGGTGACCGCCGTCGAGGCGATCAAGGACGCCGACGCGGTGATCAACGGCGCATTAGCGGACTACAACGCGTCGGTCGGTGATTCGTCGGTGCGGCAGGCGCCGCTGAAGGAGTTCACCGATGGCTGGACGGCGTATCAGGCACTGCGCAACGTGTTGATTCTCAAGGAGGCCCCACCGTCGGGCTTCGTGGCGCCAACAGACACAAGAGCGGCCTATGGCAACGCCGCCAACGGAATGAACGGCGGCATCGACGCACTGCAGGCAGCCGAATCCAGCGAGGCGGACAAGGCTGCCCTCGCGGGTGCCGCGTCGTACCAGACCGCCCGATCAATGATGATTCTGTCGCTGGCGATCGGCTTGGGCCTCGGACTACTCATGGCCTTCCTCGTTGCTCGCGCCATCAGGCGGCAGGTCGCCTCGGTCGGCACGGCCCTGAACATGCTGGCCGACGGTGACCTTGCCAAGCCCGCCGAGGTGCAGGTCCGCGACGAGATCGGCGAAATGGCGTTAGCCGTCAACCGCGCCCGCACGGGCCTGGCCGACACGGTCCACGCCATCGTCGCGAACAGCCGGACCCTTGACCAGGGCAGCCAGCGACTCACAGGTGTCACCAGTCGGATCGCGGTCAGCGCCCGGGAGACCGCCGCCGAGGCTAACATGGTCGCCTCCGCCGCCGGAGAAGTCTCTGCCAACGTCTCCAACGTCGCCGCCGGCTCGGAACAGATGGGCGCGTCGATCCGCGAGATCAGCCAGAACGCCAACGACGCCGCCCAGGTTGCCGCCGAGGCGGTCAGCGTGGTGGCGGCCACCAACCAGACCGTCCAGAAACTCGGCGACTCCTCCGCGGAGATCGGCAACGTCGTCAAAGTCATCACGAGCATCGCCGAACAGACCAACCTGCTCGCCCTCAACGCCACCATCGAAGCCGCCCGCGCCGGCGACGCGGGTAAGGGCTTCGCCGTCGTCGCCAGCGAGGTCAAGGACCTCGCTCAGGAGACAGCCCGCGCCACCGGCGACATCTCCAAACGCGTCGAGGCCATCCAAGCCGACACCGCCAACGCCGTCGAGGCCATCGCACGGATCAACGACATCATCTCGCGGATCAACGACTACCAGCTCACCATCGCCAGCGCCGTCGAAGAACAGACCGCCACCACCAGCGAGATGAGCCGTAGCGTCAACGAGGCCGCCGGCGGCGTCGCCAACATCGCCACGAACGTCGCCAACGTGGCACGGTCCGCCCAGGCCACCAACGCCACCCTGGTGGAAGCCGACAGCACCGTCGCCGAACTCTCCGGACTCGCCAGCGAGCTACTGACAATCGTCAGCCGGTTCAATCTGCAGGCTGCCCCCGCAAATCATGGATAGCCCCCGCAAATCATGGATAGTGGCCTCCCGAGATCCCCAGACCGGTGTACGCGATCCGCGCCGGGCACGGATCACCCGCAAGACCCTGACCCGGCTGACTGCCACCGGCGAACCACCACACCGGACGAGCAGGCCACGACCAGAAACCCCGAATTGAACGTGAAATAGCCCTCAAACGAACTTATGATCCACTGAGCGCGCGTTCAGCCGAGCCGAACACGGGATAGACGCCGTGCACAAAGCACGTCGACCTTGTGACGACGTGGTCTGACCGTCGGCCGTCTCGGGCCTGCGGAACGTCAGCGGCTGCGGTTGCGGGGGTGGTTCCGGGCCACGCGTTCGTTGCCGTGCCGGTAGTTGCCGGTGAGCCGGGCCATCAGCTCCTGCGGATCCCCCTCCTCCACGTCGACGAGGAAACGGGCAGCGGCCGGCCCGCGCAGGACCCCGGCGGGCCGGCCATGATGCAGCAACTCGATGTCCCCGTTCTTACGGACCCGATACGCGAAACCCTCCGGTGCACCAGCCACCACTGCATGTTCGCCACAGTTCGCCTTCCGCGCGACCGATTTCCGCAGCGCCGGCGAACCAGGAACGCACCACGCCCACCGCCACGCGGCTGATCAATACCGCCACGCGGCTCACTCAGGTCGCCACGCGGCGGACTCATGGTGATTCACTGCCGACAGACGACTGGCCGCCCAGCCCTCAACGCGAGGTGGCGAAGCGCTTCACCGCGTCCTCCCAGCCGGGCAGGTCGGCGGGGGCGCGATCGGCCGGGCCCACATAGTCGGCCGAGGGGCGGATGATCTTCGCCAGGCGCTTCTGCTCGAGGATGTGTGCACTCCAGCCGGCCGTTCGTGCACAAGTGAACATCGCCGCGAGCAGCTCGACCGGGACCTCGGCGAAGTCCAGGACGATGGCGGCCCAGAACTCCACATTGGTCTCGAGCACCCGGTCCGGTTTGCGTTCGTGCAGTTCGGCCAGGGCCGCCCTCTCCAGCTCCAGCGCGACCTCGTAGCGGGGTGCCCCCAGTTCGCGGGCGGCCTCCCGCAGGATCCGGGCCCGCGGGTCCTCGGCGCGATACACCGCGTGCCCGAAGCCCATCAGGCGCTGCCCGCCGTCGAGCACCTTCTTCACGTACGCGCGTGCGTCTCCGCCTTTCTCCACAGCGGCGACCATGCCGAGGGCGCGAGCGGGTGCACCACCGTGCAGCGGTCCGGAGAGGGCGGCTGCGGCGGCGGAGAGGCACGCCCCGACGTCGGCGCCGGTGCTCGCCACTACCCGTGCCGTGAAAGTCGACGCGTTCATGCCGTGCTCGGCCGCGCAGACCCAGTAGCGGTCGATCGCGGCGACATGCCGCGGGTCCGGCTCACCACGCCACCGGATCAGGAACTGGGAGGTGACGTCCTGCCCCTCGGCGATCCGGCGCTCGGGTACGGGCGGCAGCTCGTCGCCCCGGGCCGACGCCGCGACCACGGCGAGCATCGCCGCGGACGCGGTCGCGACATCGTCCCGCGCCTGCGCGTCCGAGAGGTCGATCAACGGCCGCAACCCGAGAGCAGCCGCAGCCGCCTGCCCGTCAACGCGCGCGTCACCGGTCAACCCCGCGAGCCTCAGCGGCTCCGACATCCCCGGCAGCCGCGATGACCTCCGCCGCTCGGCAAGCCGCGCCGGAAGCAGCGGAGACTCGAACGAACCGTCCGCGAGCAGGCCCCACACGTCACCGAACGAGACGGTGCCGGCCAATGAGCGGATGTCGACGCCGCGGTAGCGGAGCGCCCCTCCGTCGCGGTCCGGCTCGGCGATCTCGGTGTCGAACGCGACGACACCGGCCAGTCCTGGATTCACAGTCATCATGTGCACAACCTGGTGCCGCATTCATGTTGACGTCAACATTGATCCAGTCAACATGAGAGGATGTCGACATGCCCGCCGAACCACCCCCCATGACCACACCCGAGGTCGCCGCCCTCCTCGGGGTCAAGCCCGCCACCGTCTACGCCTATGTGAGCCGCGGCCTGCTCGCCAGCCGCCGCAACGCCGACGGCAAGAACAGCCTGTTCGAGCGCCGCGAGGTCGACGCCTTCCTGGCCGCCCGCAGCCGCCCGGGCACCCCGGGCATCCGGACCGGCATCACGTTGATCAGCGATGGCGCGCTCCACTACCGCGGCCACGACGTCGTCCGACTGGCGAGCGTAGCCAGCTTCGAGGAGGTCGTCGCCCTACTGTGGACAGGCACCCGCGAATACGTCGCCTTGACCCCCGACGAGACCCTGCGCCGCCTGGCCGAGGCGGTGACCGCCCCACTGCCCCGAGCGGCCCGGCACACCGACCGCCTCCGGGTGATCGTCGCCGCGGCCGCCGCCGGCGACCCCCTGCGCTTCGACACTTCCCCCGCCGCCGTGGCCGCGACCGGCCGCGCCCTCCTCGGCACGATGGTCGCCGCGCTGCCCCTCACGGCCGGGCGGGACAGCGGCCCGCGGCTCGCGGAGGCGCTCTGGCCGCGCCTCACCGCCCGCGAGCCCGCCCCGAGGGACCAGAACCTGCTCGACGCCGCGCTCATCCTGCTGGCCGACCACGACATCGCCGCCTCCACGCTCGCCGCCCGGGTGGCCGCGTCGACCCGCGCCCACCCGTACGCCGTGGTCGGAGCCGGCCTCGCCGCCCTCGACGGACCATTGCACGGCGCGGCCAGCAGCCTCGCCCACGCGCTGCTCGCCGAGGCGATGAGCCGTCCCGACCCGGTCGGCACGGTCGCCGACCGGCTGCGCTCCGGCGAACCGGTGCCGGGCTTCGGCCACCGCCTCTACCCGGACGGCGACCCCCGCGCGACGGCACTGCTCGACATACTCGGCGACACCCGCGCCCGTGACGCCGCCGAACGCCTGGCCGACGTGCTGCGCACGCGTTCCGGCGTACTCCCGAATGTGGATCTGGCCCTGGCGGCGCTGACGCTGGAACACAAGATGCCCCCCGATGCCGGGGAGACGATCTTCGCAATCGCCCGGACGGCCGGGTGGCTCGCGCACGCGCTCGAGGAGTACGCGCAGCGGCCGTCGCGCTTCCGTCCCGCCGGCGAGTACGCGGGCCGCATGCCCGCCGGGGCGGAGAAGTCGGCCGGGTAAGGTCCCCGGCATGCCGACCGATGATCCGTTCAGCCTGTCCCTGCTCGAGGGGCTGCACTCCACGCCTGCCCGGCGCTACCTCGCGACCGAGCCCATCGCCGACGACATCGTCACGGCCATCCTCGACGCGGCCGTCCGCGGGCCGACCGGCGGCAACACCCAGCGCTGGGCCTGGGTCGTCGTGCTGGACCCGGCGACCAAACGGCAGATCGCCGAGTGGTACCGGGAAGGATGGGAGAAGACCTACGGTTCGCGGCGGGAGCAGATCCTCGGCGCCGACGACCCGCAGGGCCTGAGCGCGGCGAACTTCCGGGCCGCCGACCACCTCGCCAACCACCTCGAGGAGGCGCCCGTCTGGATCTTCCCGGTGCTGCTCGGGGCGGCGCGGTCGACCAGTCCACGGCTGGGCTCGTCGATCTACGGCGCCGTGCAGCAACTCCTGCTGGCCGCCCGCGCCTACGGTATCGGCTCGACGTTGACGACGCTTTACACCGGGCACGAGGACGACGTACGGGATCTGCTCGGTCTGCCCGACGACGCGCTGACGATGGCGCTGATCCCGCTGGGATATCCGGCGCGCGGGCGGTGGGCGCAGCCGAAGCGGCGGCCGCTCGACGAGGTGGTCTTCCAGGAGCGCTACGAGGAACGGGGGTGACGGCGCATGCCCGCGTACGTGAAAAGTCTGACTCTGGACTGCCAGGACGCGCTGGTGGTGGCCCGGTTCTGGGCGGACGCCCTCGGCGGTGAGCTGGACGGGGACGCGACTTCGGCCAAGGCGTACGTGGCGGCGCCCGGCTGGGGTGGGCCGAACCTGTGGTTCCAGCGCGTTCCCGAGCCGAAGCAGGGCAAGTTGCGCCTGCACTTCGACCTGCGGGCGCCCGGCGGGGACGTGGCGGCGGAGGTGGGACGGCTGACGGAGCTCGGCGCGACGTTCGCCTGGGCGGTCGACGGCCTGACCGTGCTGCGTGATCCCGAGGGGAACGAATTCTGCGTCGAGGAGTAGGTGCGTGCCGACTCGTAAAGTGCGGCGGGGGCTGACCGATATCGGGGTGTAGCGCACCACGAACCCCTGAGGAAGGACCCGCTCATGACCCAGCGGACTTTGCCGGTCCGCGAGGACCGGTGGCAGCCGGCCGACCGGATCTTCGACGGCGTGATCGCTCGCGCGGTCACCAACTCGGAGGACTCCGAGGCTCGTGACGGCACCGCCGAGATGATGGCCGGCGCGCTACTCCTGAGCGTCCTCTTCCTGGTGATCATGAAGGGTGCGGGGTCGGCCACGGCGGCGCTGGCGGTCTGCGGGCTGCTGGGCGGACTCGGCTTCCTCTACATGGTCAACAGCGCGAGACCTGCCCAGCGGGACCGCCGGCAGGCGTTGCAGGAGCTCGGTGGGCCCGGTGCGATGCCCGCCGGCTACCTGGTGCACGCGAAGGCGTGGGAGGCGGGCATGTCCGACTACGTCGCGGGCGTTCCCGAGTCGCAACTGCTCGCTGCCGCCGAACTGTGCGACATCTTCCCGGGTACGGTGAACGACCTACTCAGGTTCGTCGCTAACGTCGCGATCCACGTGCCGGCGGGTCGGCACACGAACGCCGGCGACGTGCGTCGGCGGGCCTACGAGCTGATACACGTCGGTAAGCCGATCGTCATCGACTACGCGAAGAGCGCGCCCAAGCTGCCTACTCCACCGCCCGAGAGCAAGTAGAGCCCGAGAGCAAGTAGAGCCCGAGAGCAAGTAGAGCCCGAGAGCAAGTAGAGCCCGAGAGTAGGTCGAGCAAGTGAGCGCGGAAGCGCCCCGAGCCGGTCGGCTCGGGGCGTCGGTAGTGCGGTCGATGGGACGCGGTGGCGCGATAGTCGCACGCCGGTGGCTGCGGGGACCGGGGTCACGCGGCCAGGGCTGCGTAGCGGCCGCCCACCCCGACCAGAACGTCGTGCGTTCCGGACTCGAGGATGCGGCCGTGGTCGACCACCGCGATCTGCTCGGCGGCGCGGACCGTCGACAGACGGTGGGCGATCGTCACCGTCGTGCGGCCCCGGGACAGCTCGTCGAACGCGTTCTGCACGGCCCATTCGGTCTCGTTGTCGAGCGCGCTCGTGGCCTCGTCCAGCACCAGGATGCGCGGGTCGCGCAGCAGCGTGCGGGCGATGGCGATCCGCTGCTTCTCGCCGCCGGAGAACCGGTGGCCCCGCGAGCCGACCATCGTGTCGTACCCGTCGGGCAGGCCGGCGATGACGTCGTGGATCTGCGCGGCCCGGGCCGCCGTCTCGATCTCGGCGTCGGTGGCGTCCGGCTTGGCGTTGCGCAGGTTCTCCCGGACTGACGTGTGCAGCAGGTAGGTCTCCTGGCTGACCACACCGACGATCGACGCCAACGCGTTGAGGGACATTGACCGCACGTCAACACCGTCAATAGTGATGCGTCCAGCCGTGGGGTCGTACAGACGAGAGATCAGCGCGGCGATAGTGCTCTTGCCGGAGCCGGTCTCGCCGACGAGGGCGAGCGACGAACCGGCGGGCACGTCCAGGCTCACCCCGACGACGGCGGCCGTCGGGCTTCCGTCGTACGTGAAGGTGACGTCCTCGAACCGCAGGTGGCCCCGCGGCGCCGGCATGGGTACCGGGTCGGCCGGCTCCTCGATCTCGACGGGCAGGTCAAGGTACTCGAAGATGCGCGCGAACAGGGCCAGCAAGCTCGTGACGGTGACTCCCACGTTGAGCAGTCCCAGCAGCGGACGGAACAGTCCGGCCTGCAGGGCGGTGAAGGCGACGAGTGTGCCGATACTCATCGTGCCCGAGGTGATCGGCAGGCCGGCCGCGAGGTAGATGATCGCCGGGATGGCGGCGAAGACGATGCTCATCGAGGCCATGCGCCAGCGCCCGGCCAGTTCGGACCGCAGTTCCAGGTCGATGAGCCGGGTCGACGAGTCGGTGAAGCGGTTCACTTGGTCGGGGCCGGTGCCCATCGTCTTGCTCAACTGCACACCACCGATGGAGAGGCCCTCCTCGATGATCACGTTGAGGTCGGCAAGCTCGCGCTGGCGCTGCGCGGTGATCGCGCGGCGCATGCTCGCGACCCGACGGGTCAGCCAGATCGAGGGCGGCAGCACGAGCAGCGACACGAGGGAGAGCTGCCAGGAGAGAGCGGCCATGGCCACTGCGGTGGCGACGACCGTGGTGAGGTTCGAGGCGATCGAGGTGGCGGTGGAAGTGACCACCGCTTCCATGCCGCCGATGTCGTTGGTGATGCGCGACTGCACCTCGCCGGTGCGGGTGCGGGTGAAGAACCCGATCGATTGCCGTTGGAGGTGCCGGAACACGTCGGTGCGCAGCCTGTGCATGACGCGCTGCCCGATGGTGGTGGAGATCCAGGTCTGCACGACCCCGAGCGCGGCGGTCACGGCGGCGACGCCGACCATGCCGATCACGAGCCAGAGGAGCAGCCGCAGGTCAGCGTGGGGAAGCGCGCTGTCGATGACCTCGCGGAGCAGGAACGGGCTGGCCATGCCGACGATCGACGAGGCCACGATGGTGAGGACCACGACGGCCAACGGGCGGCGGTGGTCGGTGAACAGGGAGCCGATGCGCCGCAGGGAAACGCTTTTCGCCTGCGCGATCTCGGCGGCGGTGAGCTTCTTCTTTCCGCGGGAGCGGCCTTCAGTGGGGCTTTCCAAGAGCGGACCTCGTTCCGTACGGCGTGGCCCGGCAGGACCACCGGCCCTGCTCGAGCACTGACTTTGCTGAGGTTACCTCAACATGAGGGAACAACAGAAGTCGCTGGTACGGTATTCCCGTGCACGACGTCGACGACGAGGGCCTGCTCGAAGCGTTCTTCGCGGTGTCCCGCCGGCTGCGGCACCGAACCCGCGAGGCTCTGGAGCCGTGGGAGCTCACCCCGTCGCTGGGGCGCGCGCTCAGCGTGCTGTCCCGAGAGGGAGAGATGCGGCCCGGCGCGCTGGCCGAACAACTGCGGATCGCGCCCCGATCCGCGACCGAGGTCGTGGACGACCTGCAGCGTCTGGGGCTCGCCGAACGCCACCCCGACCCGGCCGACCGCCGGGCGGTCCTGGTCACGCTGACCGACGAGGGCCTGCGGACCGGCCGCAACATCCACGCAGCTCGCCGGGAGGCGGGCAAGCGCTTCTTCGCCACCCTGTCCCCCGACGACCGCGACGAGCTGTCCCGCCTGCTGCGCCAACTCCGCGAAGACGCCGAGTAGGACGCCGACCGGCAGGCCACTCGTGCCGGTTCAGACGCGACACCAGGGCCTGACAGCCAGACCGGGCACGCCTGCTGGTGTCGGACACGGCGCCTGGCCTGGGCGGTCGGACAAACCGTGCGCGCCAGTGTTCACGTGCGGCGGCGGGTGTAAACCGTCAGACAGGTTGCTGAGGCGGTTGCACAGAAGACGGCGACCAGCAGGGGCATCGGCACGTCAACGTTGACGATGCGAATCAATACGGCAAGCACGATCAACCCAACCAGGCAGACGCCGAGGGCGACGCCCGCAAGGTGGGCCAGCGCGGAGTGGGCCAGCGCGGAGTGGGCCGGGTCGTCGCGGCGGGTCCCGCCGGCCGGGACGCGCAGGGACTCGGCGAACTCGTCGGCCACGCGGACCAGGGACTCGGCGTCGCTGATCTGCTCCTCGGCCGCGGTCAGCCGGCGGAGCTCGGACAACCCGCGCTCGTGGCCGGGCACCAGAAGCAGGGCGCGCGAGTATGCCTCGCGGGCGCTCATCGGGCGGCTCGCGGCGAAGAGCGCCATCCCGTACGCCACTTGCACGTCGGCGTCGTAGTGGGCGATCTCGGCGGCCGCGGCCAGCGATGATTCGGCCTCGGCGGTGCGGCCGGCGGCCAGCAGCGCCCGCCCGTGCCGCTCGGCCGGACGCGGGTTGCCCGGGTCCTCCGCGGCGGCGGCCGAGGCCGCGGTGATCGCCAGGTCGTGCCGGCCCAGGGCCGTGTAAGCGGCGCTGACCCAGTACAGCTCCTCTACGCCGCGCGGGTTGAGCGCGAGCGCGGTCCGGGACGCTTCGAGCGCCTCGGCGTGGCCGCCCAGCGCCATCCGGGCCCGGGCGAGCAGGAGCCAGGCCACGGCGTTGCCGGGCTCGGCGTCGACGACGGGCGCCAACAGGGTCGCGGCTTGGCCGGCCTGCCCACTGGCGAGCAGGTCGTCGGCACGGTCAAGAAGGGATTCGGTCTGCACGGTGAGGTGATCGGCGCCGACGAGCGCGGATCCCGGTGCCGGGCGGGTGCGTCTCGGTGGTGGAGAACCTGACGCAGGTCATTCGCCCCGTGCTGGTTCCCGCACTGGCCACGATGTGCGGGGACCGTTTCTGGTGGCCGGGACGCCCGGCCCCGCTCCCCGGCACGCGAACGCCGGAGCCGGCCGCGCGCTGATCAGCTGGACGAGGCCGGCGCGGGAGCCGGGGCGTTGAGCGGCACCCCGGCGAACGGGATCGCCGAGGTCGCCGACACGCCGGCCCCCGAGGGGTGCTGCCACACCCCGCGGCGGGCCAGTTCGGGCAACACACCCTCGCCGAACCAGTACGCCTCCTCGAGGTGCGGATAGCCGGAGAGGATGAACTCGTCGATCCCCAGCGCCGCGTACTCCTGGATCCGGTCGGCCACCTCCTGGTGGCTTCCGACCAGCGCCGTCCCCGCACCGCCGCGCACGAGGCCGACGCCCGCCCACAGGTTCGGCGAGACGACCAGGCCGTCGCGGCTACCGCCGTGCAGGTCGAGCATCCGCCGCTGCCCCTCCGACTCGCTGCGCCGCAGCCCGGCCTGCACAGCCGCGATGTCCGCCTCGCTCACTCCGCGCAGCAAACGTGCAGCCTCGGCCCACGCCTCGTCGGCCGTGTCACGCGCGATGACGTGCAGCCGGAGCCCGAACCGCAGGTCCGGCTTCAGCGACCGGATCCAGTCGAGCTTCCGGGCGACCTGCGCCGGTGGCTCCCCCCAGGTCAGGTAGACGTCGGCGTGGGCCGCGGCCACCGGGCCCGCGGCCTTCGACGAGCCGCCGAAGTAGACCGCCGGCACGGGATCCGGAAGCTTGGCCAAACGCGCGCCTTCGACCTGCACATGTGCACCGTCCAGGGTGACCGTCTCGCCCCGGAACAGCGCCCGCACGACCCCGAGGAATTCGCCCGTCCGCGCGTAGCGGGCGTCCTTGTCGAGGAAGTCACCGTATTGCCGCTGCTCGTGCGACTCCCCGCCGGTGACGACGTTGAGCAGCAGCCGCCCGCCGGAGAGCCGCTGGAACGTCGATGCCATCTGCGCGGCCAGGGTCGGCGAGAGGACACCCGGCCGGAACGCCACCAGGAACTTGAGCCGTTCGGTCACCTCGGTCAGCATCGCCGTGGTGATCCAGGCGTCCTCGCACCAGGCGCCGGTCGGGGTGAGCGCCCCGACGAAGCCGAGCTGTTCGGCGCTGCGGGCGATCTGGCCGAGGTATCCGATGGTCAGGGGGCGCACGCCGCCGGCCGCACCGACCGGCACGCCGTGGCCGCCACCCACGATGTCGCGGCTGTCGCCGTTGGTGGGCAGAAACCAGTGAAAGTCCATGCCCGCAGACTATCTACATCTCCTACCAATTGGGTAGGGTCAGAGACATGGATGAGGTTGCATACGACAAGCGGCGACTGCGCCAGTGGCTGGACGGCCGAGCGGGCGGATTCTCCCGCCGTGACCTGATGAGACTCACCGCGGCCGCCGGAGTGGCGGGCGCTCTGTTGGACGCCACCCCCGCCGCGGCCGACGCGGCCGCCGACGGCCCGATCGTCAAGCCGCTGCCGCCCGAGCTCCTCAAGGTGTTCGGCACCAACGCCGAGACGCGCTGGGCGGCGCTGGCCGACGTCGGCTACCACGTGCCGGTCGACCGCTTCTTCGTGCGCAACCACACCAGCACCCCGATCGTCGACGGCGCCGCCTGGCACCTCGAGGTCTTCGGCGCCGGCCTGCGCGGCGACCCGGCCACGTTCACGTTGCGGCAGCTCAAGAGCCTCCCATCGGTCACCCGCTCGGTCACCGTCGAGTGCGCCGGCAACGGCCGGAGCTACTTCACCTCACAACAGGGCCAAACCGTCTCCGGTACGGCGTGGGGCCTGGGCGCTGTCGGCGTGGCCCGCTGGCGAGGCGTACGCCTGTCGACCGTCCTGCGCCTGGCCGGCCTCTCCTCCCGGGCCGTCGACGTGCAGGCGTCCGGCCTGGACCCCAACTTCGTCACCGGCGGCGTCGACCTCGGTCCCGTCCGGCGGCCCCTGCCCGTCCGCAAGGCCCTGGACGACGTCATCCTCGCGTACGAGATGAACGGCTCCCCGCTGCCGGCAGACCACGGAGCCCCCGTACGGCTGATCGTCCCGTCCTGGATCGGCATCGCCAACATCAAGTGGGTGGGCCGCATCGAGGTCTCCGACGCCCCGCTCTTCTCCCCCTGGAACACCCAGTTCTACCGCTTCTTCGGCCCCGAGTTCCCCACCGACGGCCAGCCGTTCGACCGCCAGTCCGTCAAGAGCGCCTTCGAGCTCGACCCCGGTGCCGTCCTCACCGCCGGCCGGGCGACCCGGCTCACCGGTCGTTCCTGGTCGGCGTCGGGCCGCATCAAGCACGTCGAGGTCAGCACCGACGGCGGGGCGAGGTGGCGCCGCGCCCGCCCGGTCGGCCCGTCGATCGACGACGCCTGGCAGCGCTGGGAACTCGACTGGCGCCCGGCGGCGGGCGAGCACGTGCTGCTGGCCCGCGCCACCGACGTCCACGGCAACACCCAGCCCGACGTGGCCCGCTTCAACACCCTCGGCTACCTCTTCGACGCCGTCGTCAAGGTGCCCGTCAGCGCGGCCTGACCCGTCGACGGAACGGGCAGCCCGGCTGGACGGGCGCAAACTCGGGACAGCCGGCCACAGCACCCCCCATCAATCGATAAAATCGAATATGGTCGCCAGTCATGGGCTTGACACGCAAGCAGATGCTCTCCGTCCTGGGCGCCGCTGCCGCCGCTCCACTGGTCGCCGGCGCCGGCCAACCCCGGGTGATCCGGCGCGATGTGTGCATCGTGGGTGGCGGCTCCGCCGGCACGTACGCCGCGGTCCGCCTCGGCGATCTGGGCCGCAGCGTGGCCGTGATCGAGGCGCAGGACCGGCTGGGCGGCCACACCGAGACCTACCACGATCCCGCCACCGGCGGCACCATCGACATCGGCGTCGTCGTCTTCGAGGACGAGCCGTTCGTCCGCGCGCACTTCGACCGGTTCGGGGTCGGCCTGGTCCGGATCGCCGAGGGCGGCGGCGGGGGCGGCACGACGAGGTATGTGGACTTCCGCACCGGCCGGCCGGTGGCCTACACGCCGCCGGTGCCCGCCGCGCTGCCCGCCTACCTTCAGGAGATCAGCCGGTTCGGCCCGATCGACACCTTCCTCGACCTGCCCGACCCGCCGCCGGCCGACCTGGTCGCGCCGTTCGCCGACTTCGTGGCCAAGCACGACTTCGGCTCGATCGTCCCGCTGGTCTTCGGCTACGGCCAGGGCATCGGCGACGTGCTGGGGCTGCCCGCGCTCTACGCGATCAACACGTTCGGTCAGGGCGTCGTGAGCAACATCCTGCGCGGCAGCTTCCTCACCACGGCGGCGCGCGACAACAGCCTGCTGTACGAACGAGCCACCGAGCACCTGGGCGGCGACGTCCTGCTGAGTTCCCGCGCGGTGCGGGTCGAGCGGTCGCGCTCCGGTGTCCGGGTGCTGGTCGCCGGACCGGGCGGCCCGCAGGTGATCGAGGCGAAGAAGCTGCTGGTGACGATCCCGCCCCTGGTACGCGATCTCGCCGCGGTCGACCTGGACGGCACCGAGCGGTCGGTGTTCGGCCGGTTCGTCCCCGGCGCCTACTACACCTCGGTGGTTCGCCTCTCCGGGCTGCCGGCCGGCGTCGGCCTCGACAACGTGGCTCCCGAGACGCCGTACAACCTGCCGCCGTTGCCCGGAATCTACATGGTCGGTCCCACCGCGATTCCCGGGCTCTACAACGTGAAGTACGGCAGCCCGACGCCGCTGCCCGACGCCGTCGTGCGCCGGGAGATCCAGGCCGGTATCGAGCGCGCCGGCCTGCGGTTCGAGGGCTTCGCCACCTTCGCCGCCCACGTCCCGTTCGAGCTGCACCTCGGCCCGCGCGACATCGCCGGCGGCGGCTACCGACGGCTCAACGCCTTGCAGGGCCGCAACCGGACGTACTGGTCCGGCGCGGCCTGGCACTCGCACAACTCGGCCCGTGTCTGGGCCGGTCTGGAACGGCTGCTCCCCTCGATCGCGGCCGGCTAGCACCTCTCCGAGGCCACCAGGGCCGAGCCGTCAACCGGCTCGCCCTCGGTGGCCGCTTTCTCGGAGATCTGCCAGCTGCCCGCCGCGAGCCGCGAGCCGTCCTTGGCGATCGATGCGGCACTGCCACCCCGCCGCAACCCCGCTGACGTCCGCCCGCACCCGCGCCTGGGCATTCTCTCGTCACGTGTTCTCGTCACGTGTTCTCGACGAGGCGGACCG
>Ga0247737_1000404_pt1 | contig 17122 bp, 12 predicted proteins | sample UWRJL028104C2_FD_180937 | JGI IMG/M metagenome (GOLD analysis project Ga0247737, IMG submission 180937) | Plant litter microbial communities from Arlington Agricultural Research Station in Wisconsin, United States - UWRJ-L028-104C-2 | ecosystem: Environmental > Terrestrial > Plant litter >...
TCAACCGCGTCAGCGCCCGGTCGTCGCAGTCCGCCGAGGCGCTCGAGCGGAGCGAGGCCGAGCTGCGCGAACTCGCCGACCGGCTGCTCGCCTATCCCGCGCTGCCCGGTCTGGCCGGCGCGCTCACCGCGATGACCCTCTTCTTCCTGCGGGAGGAACAGGCGTCGCTGGCCATCATCGAACGGCTCATCGACGGGCCCGACGTGTGGGTGGCCGGGCTGGCCCACCTGTTCCGGGCCCAGTTCGCCGAGAACCAGGGCAACCTCGAGCAGGTCGGCCTGGACGTGAACGGCGCACTGGAGTGCTTCGTGGCCGTCGGGGACCGCTGGGGGCAGGCGACGGCGTTGCCGATGCGGGCCCAACTGCGGCAGTACGACGGTGACCTGGAAGGCGCGCTCGCCGATCTGCGCGAGGCGCGGTCGCTGGCCCGCCAGTTCGGTTCGCTGAGCATCAACGACGAGGTCTTCATCGACCTGCGCTGGATCGACGTGCACATGCGGCAGGGCGAGAACGAGCAGGCGGTGGCGTTGCTCGAAGCGACCCGGGAGCGGACGCTGCGCGGCGCCTCGCCGGAACTCGCGGTGCTGCTGAACGCGCTGGAGGCCGGGCTGTGGGTGCGGCTGGGCGATCTGGACCGGGCGCGCGAGCTGATCGATCTGGCCGACCGCGAGCTGGACGCCGATCCGGCCTTCGCGGGCGATCACGGGGTGGCTCTGGCCGGTTCGATCCGGGCGGCGCTCTGCCTGGAGACGGGCGACGAGGCGGGGGCCGAGAAGGCTCTGGTACGCGCCTACGCCGCGGCGGTGGAGAGCCGGGACATGCCGATCATGTCGATGGTGGCGGTGACGGCGGCCGGCCTGGCCGAGCTGAGAGGGCACCCGCGGGAGGCGGCCCGGCTGCTCGGCGCGGCGGCCCGGCTGCGCGGCACGCACGACCGCAGCGACCCGCACATCCTCCGGATGAGCCGGCGGGTGCGGGTCGCTTTGGGTGCGGCGGGCTTCGCCGAGGCGTACGGCCGGGGTTGGGACCTGGACGGGAAGACGGCCTCGGCCCAGATCGACCCGGCCCGGCTGCCCCGGCCGCTGCCCCAGGTGCTCTCAGGTGCGGCGGGCGTAACCGCGCAGGGCCAGCGGCACGAAGACCAGGAGCAGCCCGGCCATCCAGGCGAGGGTGATCAGCAGGTTGTGCGCCACCGGGCCGCCGATGAGCAGCCCGCGGATCGTGGCGACCAGCGGCGTGATCGGGTTGACGTGCACGAACGCCTGCAGCCAGCCCGGCAGCGTGCTGGTCTGCACAAAGACGTTGCTGCCGAACGAGAGCGGGAAGATCAGCAAGAACATCACGCCCTGCACGGCGCCGGACGTCCGCACGATCATGCCGACCCAGACCGAGATCCAGCAGAAGCAGAGCCCGAACCCGATGGAGAGGGCGACGGCGGCGACGGCCGGCAGGAATCCGGTCTCGATCCGGAAGCCGATCAGGGTGCCGAAGCCGAGCATGACCACACACACGGTCAGGTAGCGGACGATGTCGGCGGCGACCGCACCGACCAGGGGGGCCGACCGCGCGATGGGCAGTGACCGGAACCGGTCGAAGACGCCCTTCTCGATGTCGGCGTTGAGGTTCTGGCCGAGCGCGACGCCGCCCAGGGCCAGGGACTGCGCGAGCAGGCCGGGCAGCAGGAACTGCAGGTACGCCCCGCGGTCGCCGCTGCCGATGGCCCCGCCGAACAGGAACGTGAACAGCAGCAGGAAGATCACCGGCTGCAGGGTCACGTCGATCAGAGCCTCGGGCGTCCGCGCCGTCTTGATCAAACTCCGTCGGGCCAGAGCGAGGCTGTGCCTGACTAATGCCGCCAGTGCGCCGCCGCGTGGCCGGTCGAGGTCGCCGGAGAAGCCGCCGCGGGTGGGGACGTCGAGCGTGGTCATACGAGCTCACTCTCCTTCGAGGTGTCGTTCATGGGGGTCTCGGTCAGGACGTGGAACACCTCGTCGAGGCTGGGCAGGTGCAGGCCGAGGTCGACGACCTCGATGCCGGCGCGACGCAGTTCCGGCACGACGACGTCGAGCGCGGCGTCGCCCGTGACCGGCACGCTGGCGGCACCCGGCCGCGCACCCGCCCCGGTCTCGGCGGACGCGTTCGTGCCCGGCGCGGCCACTTTGTCCAGCACCAGCAGCACGTCCGGCACCCGAGACGGGTCGATCGGCCGCACGCTGAGGGTCAGCCCGCCGACGCGGCGCTTGAGCCCGTCCGGCGTGTCGTGGGCGATGACCCGTCCGTGGTTGATCACCACGATCTCGTCGGCCAGCGCGTCGGCCTCCTCGAGGTACTGCGTGGTCAGCATGACGCTGGCCCCTTGCGTGACCTGGGTGCGCACGACGCCCCACATGTCCTCGCGCTTGGCCGGGTCGAGCCCCGTGGTCGGCTCGTCCAGGAAGATCACCTCAGGGTGCCCGACCAGGCTCGCGGCCAGGTCGAGGCGCCGCCGCATGCCCCCCGAGTACGTCTTGGCCCGCCGCCCGGCCGCCTCGCCCAGGTCGAACCACTCGAGCAGTTCGGCCGCGCGCCGCTTGGCGTCGTTGGTGGTGAGATCGAGCAGCTGCCCGATGAGCACCAGATTCTGAGTGCCGGTCAGATCCTCGTCGACGCTGGCATACTGCCCGGTCAACCCGATCCGGCGGCGGACCCGCTCAGGCTGCTTGAGCACATCGATCCCAGCAACCTCAGCGGTCCCCTCGTCGGGGCGCAGCAGAGTGGCCAGAACCCGGACGGCTGTGGTCTTGCCCGCGCCGTTCGGCCCGAGCACCCCCAGCACAGTCCCCCGGCGCATGGCCAGGTCGACCCCGTCCAGCGCCTGTGTCTTCCCGAATCGCTTGCGCAGTCCCTCCGCGCGCACCACGAGATCGCTCATGCTGTTCAGTCCCTCCGTCACGGCCGCCACCCAGCGGCGCCGGCGTCGACCCCAAGACTGACGCGCGCCCCTGACAGACTGCGCACATACCGCTGACACCGCCGCCCACCCCGCTGACACGCCCCGAGCGGTGCGCGCAGAGCCCGGCCTCGGTGATGTTGCCGCTGAAGGTGGTGCGGCGCAGCACGGGCCTCAGCGGCGGCGGTGGGTGCCCTTGCGGGGTTTGGTGGTCCACATCACCAGGGCGCCCATCAGCAGAACGATCGGGAGCGCGGCCAGCCAGAGGAGCGGCGGGACGGGCTCGTTGTCGGGTGACCGTGGGGGCTGGGCGCCCTGCCGCGCCGCCGAACGGTCCGCGGGGGCCGTGGTGGTGGGTTTCGGCTTGGGGGAAGGCTTGAGGTCGTTGGCCACCACCGAGAGGATCCACGGGGCGATCGCGTCGACCCGGGTTGCCGTGTCGGCGCCGGTGTGGGGGCAGAGCGGACCTCTGCTGACCACGGCGACCACCACCGCGGGGCTGCTGCCCACGCCCGTGCCGGTGAAGTAGGGGCCACCGGAGTCGTGGGGGCAGGCGCTGGTGTCATCGGCGGGGGCCGTGCCGACCACGGACATCTCCAGCTTCGACTTGCCGGTGATCTTGAACTGGCCGGTCTGCAGGCGTTGCGCCGTGCGGGTCGCGTCGCCGTCGGTCAGGCCGAAGCCGGCCAGGCGGATCTTCTGGCCGTCGACCGGCTTGGTGCGGTTGAGCTTCAGCGGGGCGATGTCGGTGATCGCCTTGTCCAGCCGGGCCAGGGCCACGTCGGCGTCGCCGTGCTGGCGAACCTCGATCACGTTGGCGTTGAAGCCCGCCTTGCCGGTCAGGTCGGCGCGGCCGATGGTCGCCACTGTGCGGTCCGCGACCGGGCGGGAGACCCGTTTGCCGTTCTTGTCCCGGAAGCAGTGACCCGCGGTCAGCACCCAGTGGGGGGCGATCAGGCCGCCGGAGCAGGAGCTGTTCCGCTTCCCGCCGTCGGCGGTCGGGATGCCGATATCGGTGAGCTTGACCGCGAATTCGTACGTTCCGTCGGGTACGCCCTCACCGTTAGCAATAGCATGAGCCGGCGTTCCCTGAGCCCCGGTGGCGAGTGCAGCAGCGACCACCGCGACGATGAACTTCGACAGCGACTTCATCGCGAACGACTCTAGAGGTGCGCCGCCAATCACGAACCGCAGCCGTGGGGTCGCCGAGTGCATGACGACCCCGAACGACGCGGATCAGAACAAATTAGGACTTCAGCCAGGCCAAGAGGTCGGCGTTGATCGTCGGGGCCTCCGTCGTGGGCATGCCGTGCGGGAAGCCCGGGTACGACTTGAGCGTGCCGTTCTTGACCAGCTTCACCGAGAGCAGAGCCGAGTCCGCGTACGGCACGATCTGGTCGTCCTCGCCGTGCATGACGAGGACGGGCACGGTGATCTTCTTGAGGTCCTCGGTGAAGTCGGTCTGCGAGAAGGCGACAATGCCGTCGTAGGCCGCCTTGGCGCCGCCCATCATGCCCTGACGCCACCAGTTCTGGATGATCGGCTCGGACGGCTTGGCGCCGGGCCGGTTGTAGCCGTAGAACGGTCCGGACGGCAGTGCCGTGTAGAACTCGGACCGGTTCGCCGCGAGCTGCGCCTGCAGGTCGTCGAAGACGCTCTTGGGCAGGCCCCCGGGGTTCGCCTCGGTCTGCACCATGATGGGCGGCACCGCGCCGATCAGCACGGCCCGCGCGGCCCGGCTCTCGCCGTGCCGGCCCAGGTAGTGAGCGACCTCGCCCCCGCCGGTGGAGTGCCCGACGTGGATCACGTCGTGCAGGTCGAGATGCTCGATGACCGCCAGCAGGTCGTCGGCGTAGTGGTCCATGTCGTGGCCGTCGCTGACCTGCGTGGACCGTCCGTGACCCCGCCGGTCGGCGGCCACGACGCGGTAGCCCTGCTGGAGGAAGAACATCATCTGGTTGTCCCAGTCGTCGGCCGACAACGGCCAGCCGTGGCTGAAGACGATCGGCTGCCCGGAGCCCCAGTCCTTGTAGAAGATCTCGACGCCGTCAGTAGTGGTCACATAACTCATGTCGTCTCCGCTCGGTGGGTGATCATCATTCCTTTGTAGATCAAGCTATGCCCCCGCGCCGTCCGGACCACAAGAACGTGACGAACGACTACATTGCGAATTCAGGGCCACAATGCACAGTGGTGATCCGGCCGGCGGGTCAGGACCGGCCGGCGAAGCCGGTCTCGTAGGCGACGACGACGGCTTGGACGCGGTCACGGACGGACAGTTTCGTCAGGATGCGCGCGACGTGGGTCTTCACCGTCGTCTCGGCCACGGTCAGCTCGGCGGCGATCTCGGCGTTGGACAGGCCGCGCGCGACCAGGCGCAACACGTCGAGCTCGCGATCGGTCAGGGCCGCCAGCTCGGGCGGGCGGCCGGCCGGCCGCGCGGGCGGACCGAACCGCTCCACGAGCCGCCGGGTGATCGACGGCTCGATCAGGGAGTCGCCCGTCGCCGCGGCCCGGACGGCGGCGATCAGGCGGGTCGAGGGGGCGTCCTTGAGCAGGAAGCCCGCCGCGCCGGCCCGCAGCGCGCGGTACACGTACTCGTTCTGGTCGAAGGTCGTCAGGACGACGACCGTGGGCGGGTCGGGACGGCGGAGGATCTGCTCGGTGGCGGCCAGGCCGTCGAGTTCGGGCATGCGGATGTCCATCAGGACGACGTCGGGCTCGGCCAGGGCGGCCTGACGGACCGCCTCGGTGCCGGTGCCGGCCTCGGCGATCACCTCGATGTCGCCCTCGGCCTCGAGAATGACCCGGAATCCCGTCCGTACGAGGGTCTGGTCGTCCGCGATGAGCACCCGGATCTTCTCCGCCACATCAGTGATTCTCCCGCCCCGGCGTCCTCCCCCGGGTCATCCCTGCGGAGGATGCCGCAGCCGAACATCGTCCTCGCGGCAGACGAGGGCTACCCCGTCGGCTTCCTAGTGTCAAGGCCATCGAACGCGCGAGAGCGAAGGCGAGAGGGGAACAGCGATGACGACTATTCGTCCCGTCGACTATGTTTTGGCCGGACTACTCACTGCGGGCGGCGCTCTGCTGATGGTCGAGAATGTGATGGCGGACGGCGACACCGACCTGGCACACCCGGTCTCGACCACCTCGTGGGCCATCCTGCCGGTCTTCCTGCTGGTCACCGTGCCGATCCTGGGGCGCCGCCGGCACGTACTGGCTGTGGTGGGCGTCACGGTGGCCGCGATGGCCGTTCATGTCCTGGCCTTCGGCTGGCTGACTCGGTGCGGCATCGGACTGCCGCTGGCGGCCGCCCTCGCGTACGCCGTGGCCCGATTCGCCGGTAACGCCGGTAACCAGGTGCTCGGGCTGGCCGGCGTGGTCGCCCTGATTCTGTTGACGCTCGTCCGGGACAGCTCGATCGGCGGGCTCCCGAGCGGCTTGGAAATCGCACTCCCGGGGGCTGCGCTCTTCTACGCGGCCGGTCTGGCGGTCCAGAATCGGGCGAGGAAGCAGATCGCCGAGAAGCAGCTCGTCTCCGCCTGAAGGGGTCAGCCATGAGTGAGGTCCGGGTCGGCGACTGGCTCGTCGCGGGGGTTCTGACCGCCCTGGGTGTCGTGCTGATGGCCTTCGACATCGCCGAGAGCGGCGGCTCACCCTGGCTGATCCCGGTCTTCGCCGCCGCCACGGTCCCGGTGCTGTGGTGGCGGCGTGGCGTTCTCGCGGTCACCGGCGTGGCGCTGGCCGCCGTGACCTTGCACGACCTGTTCTTCGGCTGGGTGACGCGCTGCGGCGCGGGGCTGCCGCTCGCGTTCACGCTCGCGTTCCTCGGGGCGCTGGCCTATGGGCGTACGAAGGCCTGGTTGTCCTTCGGTCTCAGCGTCCTGCTCTGCGTGGCCGTCCTGATCAGGGACACGGCCGCCGGGCCGGGCACGTTGGTCCTGGCGGTCCCGATCGCGCTGATCGTGTTCGGGGTCGGGCGGGCGGCCCGGCAGCGCGCCTTCCTCAACCGGCAGCTGCGCAGCCGCGATGCCGAGCTGCGGGAACTGCGCGACGAGCGGGCGGCGCTGGTGGTCGCGGACGACCGGGCCGAGCTGTCGCACCGGCTCGACGGGCTGCTGCGGGACCGGCTCGACCAGTTGACCCGGGCGGCCGAGTCGGCTGACGGGCTCGAGCCCGCGCAGGCCAAGGTGCTGCTGGAGTCGATCGAGGCAGGCGGCCGGCGGACGATGGACGACATGCGGGAGATCGTCGGGCTGCTGCGCGGCGACGAGGCCGACCTGGAGCCCGCGCCGACGGTGGCGCACCTCGACGCGCTGCTGGCTCGGCAGCGTTCGCCGCACCCGCGGCTGACGGTCACCGGCGACGCGCGGTCATTGCCGGCGACGGTCGAGCTGTCGGCCTACCGGATCGTCGAATACCTGGTGGCGGTGCTCGACGCGCGCACGGACGCCCGGGTCGAGGTCGCGGTGCGGTTCGCGGACGAGGGGCTCGAGATCCGGGTCAACGGCACGGTGGGGCGCGGAGCCGACGTCCGGGCGGCGGTCGTGCGGGCCCGGGAACGGGCGCGGCTGCTGGGCGGCTCGGTCGACGTCAAGATCGCGCGGGGCCGGGCGCGAGTGGTGGCCCAGCTACCCGTGCTCGGGTGATCTCCATGCGGCGGCTCGAAAAGCTGGAGATCGCGCTGCTGGTGGTCGGGCTCGTCGTGGTGCCGACGGCGGTCCACGGCGGGTGGGGCCGGCTGACCGTCGCGCTGGTCGCGAGCGGCGTCCCGCTGCTGTGGTGGCGGGAGCACCCGCGGGCGGTCGTCGGGGTGGGTGGCGCGCTGTGGCTGCTGGCCGCCGGGCTCGGCAGCGCCGACGACCAGTGGTTCCCCGACCCGGCGCTGATCATCATGGCGCTGCTCGCCGGAACGGCCGCGCTGGCGTGGCGGGGGCGGGCGGCCTGGGTGGCGGGGCTCGGCCTGGTCGCGTACCTCGGGGTGCTCTGGGCGATCGTCGGGGACAGCCTGGTCGCGCTGGCCATGTTCAGTGTGCCGAGCTTCGTGGCCGGCACGGTGCTGCGGCTGCGGCGCGAGGCGGCCGACGAGCTCGCCCGGCGCGGGCAGGAGCTGGAGGAGGAACGGGAGCTCTTCGCCGCGCTGGCGGTGCGGCACGAGCGGTCCCGAATCGCCGCCGAACTGCACGACATCGTCGGTCACGCGATCAGCGTGATGATCATTCAGGCGGCGGCCGGGCAGCGACTCGTCGATCGCGATCCGGCGCTGGCCCGGGCGGCCCTCGGCGCCATCGCGGAGTCCGGTCGTCAGGGCCGGGCCGACCTGCGGCGCCTTGTCGACCTGCTCGGCGGGGCCGAGGTGGGCGGGCTCGACCTGGCGCTGATCGAGGAGGTGGTGACCCGGGCGGCCCGCAGCGGGCTCGACGTGTCGTGCCGGTTCGAGGGCGACCGCGACGGGGTGACCGAGCCGGTCGCGCACGTCGCCTTCCGGGTGGTGCGGGAGAGTCTGACCAACGCGCTGCGGCACGCTCCCGGCGCCACGGTCCGGGTGCTGGTGAAAGGGCAAGGACGGGCATTGAGCGTACGGGTGGAGAACGATCAGCCGAGCCGCGAAGGGCTGGCGCTGGGCGGCACCGGGCGCGGGTTGATCGGGCTGCGCGAGCGGGTGCGGGAGCTGGGCGGGGCACTCGACGCCGGCCCGCTGCCGGGCGGCGGATGGCTCGTCCGAGCCGAACTGCCGACGCCGAAGTGACACCGGAGGCGGCCCGCCGACCGGACCGCCTCCCCCCGCACAGTGACCCCGTCTTACTTGGCCCAGAAGACGTAGACCGCGCCGTACGGAACGGCCTTCTTGGCACCGTCGGTGCAGGCGCCGGCGGGAGCGGCACCGCCCGAGGTGAGCAGGCGGCTGATGTGGGTGGCGCGGCCCAGGACGCCGCCGCCCGTGGTGGTGGTGACCTCGAGCAGCAGCTCCGGGATCGTGCCGGTGCGCGGGCTCTCGCCGATCTTCTTCGCGGTGACCAGGGAGTTGTCCCGCGTCGACTGCCAGCTCGGGCCGCCGAAGTGGTGCACCCGGCCGCCGGTGCCGATCAGCTGCGCCTCGGGCGTGGAGGCGCCGGTGAAGATGCCGCCGGTGCAGGTGTAGGTCTGGGTGCCGGAAGCGACGACGTACGCCCCGATCGGCTTGGCGCCCTTCGGGGGCTTGATCGCCGACGGGATGCCGGGGATGGACACCGCGCGAGCGTCCGGGCCGGAGGCTTTGGGTGCGGCGACCTCGGCGGCGGAGGCGTTGAAGGTCACGGCACCGGCGGTGGCGATCACGGCCGCCATTCCCACCCCGGCGGCAGCGCGAATCCTGGAACGCTTCGACTTGAGCATGAGATCTCCTCGTTTGGGGGCGTGAGCGTTGCCCCGTCGGCGAGGTACACGGTGTACTCCCGAGTAGGGATCAAAAATAAACGTCGATGCGGTCCGTTCGTCGGGGAGGGATGGTACGAACGGGCGATCCCCCCGTCCTTGACGTTCTCCACGGCCTGCTTCGCCTTGGCGCTGCGCTGGTCGTTGGAGCCGCTCTGGTCGGCCTTGCCCGCGGCCTCCCCCTAGTTTCCGATGACAATCACCTGTGCTGTGTCACGGATGCCGGCGACCTGATCGGGTGGCGCAGCCCCGGATGCCCCACGGGCAGTGTGCGGCGGATGACCCACCAGCTCACGGCCAGGCATGCGGCGACAAGAGGCCAGGTCAGAGCGATGCGGGCGACGCCGAGGGCGAAAACCTGACCCGCGGCGTAAAGGGGCAGGAAGATCGCGACGCGTACGACGTACTGCAGCACCCAGACCCAGCTGGCGAGACCGTAGGAGCGCAGCAGGGCCGGGTCGCGCCGCCATCGGGTCCGTTGCCCGAGCACTCCCCCGACCACCAGGCCGAGCAGCGGCCACCGGAGCACGATGCTGACCGCCCAGGCCAGCGCGCTCGCGGCGTTGCTCAGCAACTGGATCAGGAAGAAGTCTTCCGCGCGCCCGGTGCGCAGCGCGATCAGCGCCGCCACACAGACACCCAGCAGGCCGATCAGCACCGCGCGCGGCTTGTCGCCGTGGCGCAGCCGCCAGGCCGACACGCCGACCGCGCAGGCGACTGCGGCCCCGGCGCCGGCCCAGATGGACTGACCGGCGGCGAGCCAGCCGACGACGAACCCGGCCGCGGGCAGGGTGGCGTCGATCGCGGCCCGCCGCCCGTTCAGCAGTGTGGACAGCGACTCCGGCTGCGTCATCCCCTACCCCGTCCGTCTCGGTTAGGCAAGCCTAACCGCAGCCCTGTTCCCGATGGAAAGTGGCGTCGGAATCAGGGCTCTCGAGCTCGATGATCGACTCGAGGTCAGGGATTCAGGTCACTCCGGGCCCGCACCGGGGAGGTTACCGTGGTGGCCGGGGCTGATCGGTGGTTGTCGGGGAGCCGGGGATGGTGAAGGTCGCACCGCCCTTGCCGTTGCTGACCTCGATGGTCACGACGCCGTTCTTCACGGTCCGGCGGCGCGGCTCGGTGCCCGCGGCCGTGCCGGCGGGACAGCCCGAGTCGACCTCGCCGTTGCCGACCACGACGGCGAAGCCGGCGCTCTCGAGGCGGTTGCGGGCGCTGTTGATCGAGTCGCACTCGACGTCGGGGATGCGCCGCTGATCCCCGTACACCACCTTGCGGTTCTCGGGGCGTTTGAACTGCTCGTACGGTCTGGTCCTCATGTAGTCGCCGAGGGTGCGATAGACGGCGGGGTTGACCTGGTTGTGCCGCAGTCTGTCCTTGTGCGCCTGGTAGTCGGGGTTGACCAGGTAGCCGGCGACGACCAGCGCGGTGGTGCCGGCAATCAGCGACGCCGTGCGGTCGCGGTCGGTGGTGCCGGTCTTGCCGAAGACCGGACGGTCGACGACGCCGCGGGTCTGCGGGGCGGTCGCGCCGCCGCAGCCGCCGAGCCGGGCCGAGTCGCCGACCGGGCAGCGGGCCGCGTCGAGGGCCGCGCGGGCGACATCGACGCTGGTCGCGCGCACGCAGTGCGGCTTGCCGATGTCGAGCTTCTCGCCGGAGCGGGTGGTGATCTGCTCGATCGGGGTCGGCTGGCAGTACATGCCGTCGGCGGCCAGGGTGGCGTACGCGTTGGCCATGTCGAGCGGGGTGGTCGCGGAGACGCCGAGCGTGAAGGCACCCCACTGGTGCGAATTTCCGGGCGCGGCCAGCTTGGCGTCCGCGGGATCGCGGAACCGGATGCCGAAGCGCTTCGCGACGTCGACCACGTTCTCGGCGCCGACGCGTTCCTCCAGCGGCACGAAGTACGTGTTGATCGAGCGGCCGAAACCGGTCCACATGTTGTAGACGCCCGCACCGCCGCCGCCGGAGTTCTGCGGGCACCAGAAATGGGTGCCCGGGCAGGCCGAGTCGTTGCTGCGCTCGATGATGTAGCGCGACTTGTAGAACTTCTCCGCCTTGATCGTGTAGTGCAGCGGGTAGCCCTTTTCCAGCGCGGCGATCAGCGTGAAGATCTTCATGACCGATCCGGCCTGGTAACCGGTGATGTCGCCGCCCCCGCTGAGCAGCGGGTTGACCGTGTTCGGGTAGGTGGATCTGACTTTCTGGCGCCGCTTGGCCGGGTCGGCCGAGAGCGGGTTGCCGGCGTTGTCGAGCTTGTACTTCCGGTTCGTGACGAGCAGCTTCACCTTGCCGGTGCGCGGCTCGACCGCCGCGAGCAGCAGCGCGTTCTTGTTCTTCTCCTTGATCAGGTCGGCGACGCGTCCCCGGGCCTGCGTGGTCGCCTTGAGGTCGATCGTGGTGGTGATGCGGTAACCACCGCTCTTGAGCCGGCGATCCCGGTCGTACGTCGTCGCGCCGAACTCGGGCCGCTCCATCCACCACCGGTAGAAGTAGTCGCAGAAGAAGCCCCAGCTGTTGTTGGCCACCGGGACGCAGCCGTTGCCGACCGCGGCGACCGTGCGCGGGAGCGCCTCCTTCTTGGCCGCCTCGGCCTGCGCCGGCGTGATCGCCCCCGACTCGACCATGCCCGGGATCACGTACGCGTTGCGGCGCTGGCGGATCTCGTCGTACCCGCTCTTGGTCGTGGGGTCGTAGAACGACGGCGCCCGGACGATGGCGGCCAGCATCGCGGCCTGCCCGATCGTCAGATCCTTGGGCCGCTTGTTGAAGTAGACCTTGCTGGCGGCGAAGATCCCGTAGGTCTGCTTGCCGAACGGCGCCATGTTCAGATAGCGCTCGATGATCTGGTCCTTGGTGAGCTCCCGCTCGACGGTCATCGCGTACTTGATCTCGGTGATCTTCCGCTTGTTCGTGTCCTCAGTGGCCTCGACGACCTCCTGCGGGCTGGTCGCCGAGTAGGCCAGCGACATGCGCACCCACTGCATGGTGATCGTCGACGCGCCCTGTTTGGACTCGGACTTGCCGCTGTTGTTGACCACGGCCCGCGCGACGCCCTTGAGGTCGACCCCGTTGTGCCGGTAGAACTCCCGGTCCTCGGCGGCCACCATCGCGTCGATGATGTGCTTCGACATCTCCTTGAGCTGCACATCGCTGCGAAACTCGTCGTAGAACTGCGCGATCTGCGTCCTGTTGTCCGACGCGTAGACCCGGCTGATCTGCGGCGAACTGAACTTCTTGAGCTCGCTCGGCAGCCCGGCGAACGCCTGGTTGCCGGCCTTGGCCGACAGCCCGGAGATCGCGAGGACCGGAAAGGCCGCCGCCGCCACGACGACGCCGGCGACCAGCCCGCAGACCAGCAACGCGAACACATTGAAGAAAAGGTTGTGATCGTGTCTGCGGAACCAGGAACTCACCGAACCACCACCAGCGCCAGTACGGAAACGAGCACTGTCTATTTGACCCTGTCCTGTCAAGAGCCGCTGCCCGGCAAATCCCCTCAACCAGCGCATAACTCGCGGCCGGCATCAGATCTTGTCCGACCGACCCCTCAAAAGCCCTCTTCGGTGACCGTGGTGATGTCGTCCAGGCCGGCGATCGTCAGGACCGCGACCAGCAGCCGGTTGGCGACCAGGCGCAGGTTGCCGACGTGGGGGAAGATCGCGGCCAGGCCCGCGCTGTCGAGGTAGTCGACGGCGGTCAGGTCGACGACGAAGCCGGCCCCGTCGGCCTGGTCGTCGGCGCCGGTCAGGGCGGCGGCGAAGGTGGCCGCGTTGCTCATGTCGATCTCGCCGGCCGCGGCGAGCACGACGGCGCCGTCCGGGCGGCGGCCCGTGGTGAGGGTCAGCGGAGTGCTCATCGGGGGATCCTCGCTTGCAGGCCGACGACGGTCCCGGCGGAGCCGGTCGTGATGGTCACCTCGGTCATGAGTGCCCTCATCAGGGTGAGCCCGCGTCCCCGGTGCGGGTTGGCCGCGGGCTGCGGGGTCTTCCAACGGCCGCTGTCGGTGATGGTCAGGTGCAGGTCGTGCGCCGTGGCGGCGGCCCGCAGGCGGATCAGGCCACCGGGCAGCTGGCGGTGGCCGTGCTCGATGGCGTTGGCGCACGCCTCGCCCACCGCGACCAGCACGTTCTGCGCAGTGGTGGGGTCGACGCCGCAACGGGCCAGCCAGGTGCGCAGCGTGGTTCGCAGGGGGGCCAGCCGGGTCGCCTCGGCGGGGAAGGCCAGCTCGAGCGGGCCGGGATGCCGGTAGAGCAGCATCGCCACGTCGTCGTCGTAGCCGCCCGCCGGGGCCATGCTCGCCATGACGTCGGTGGCCAGGTCCTCGAGCGTGGCCGCGCGTCCTTGCTGGACGGTCTGGACGACCCGTTCGATGCCCGTGGTCAGCGCCTGCCGGCGGCGTTCGACCAGGCCGTCGGTGTAGAGCAGCAGGGTGGCCCGCTGCGGCACGGTGTAGCGGGCCTCGGGGCGTTCCGCCGCCAAGCGCACCCCGAGCGGGCGGGACCGGCCCCGGTCGAGCAGGTCGGAGGTGCCGTCGGGGTGGGTGACCACGGCCGGTGGGTGCCCGGCGCTGGCGTAGGTCAGCTCCCCGGTGGCGGGGTCGAGCACACCGCAGAAGACGGTCGCACACATGGCGCCGGGCAGCTGGGCGGCGAACCGGTCCAGGGCGGTCAGCGTCTGGGCCGGGTCGGTATTCTGCAGCAGCAGGGCCCGGCAGGCGCTGCGAAGCTGGCCCATCACCGTGGCCGCCTGCAGTCCGTGGCCGACGCAGTCGCCGACGACGATCCCGATGAGACCGTCGGCCAGCGTGACGGTGTCGTACCAGTCGCCGCCGACCTTGAGCGGGCGGGTCGCGGGTGAATAGCGCACGGCGAACCCGGCGGGGAGCTGGGCCGGGCCGAGGATGGCGTGCTGCAGCGCGAGCGCCGTCTCGCGCTGCTGGTCGATCTGGTGGATGCGCTGCAGGCCCTGCCCGAGGTGGCCGGCGAGCAGGGCCAGCAGGGTGCGGTCCCGGTCGGTGAAGGGTCGCCGTTCGGCCAGTTCAAGCATCAGGACCATCGTCCCGTCGGGATGTTCCAGTGCGATGCCGGCGCCGCCGGGCTGGTCGGCCACCGGGGTGAGTGGCGGCCGGTCGCGCAGCGCGGTGAGCGCCGCCCGCTGCTCGTCGGTGAGGTCGTCCCAGCGGGTCTGCGGGTCGGTCGTGACCAGCGTCGGCGTGCCGTTCGAGCCGAAGACCACGGCGTACGCCCGGGTGGCCTGCCACAGCTCGCCGAGGGCGGGGAGCACGCTGAGTAAGGTGCCGGACAGGCTGTCGGCCTGGGCGAGGCGGACGCTCATCGCGGCCAGGGCGCTCTCGCGCTGCACGGCGTAGTGCTCGGCGGTGACGTCGCGGAAGGTGCCGACGATGACGCGGCGACCGGTCTCCGGGTCATCGACCTGATTGAACGAGGCAGCCACCCAGAGGCGGTGGCCGGCGCGGTGCTTGACCGGGATCGTGTAGGTGCCGCGGGGGCTCTCGACCAGCAATGCGAGGGCGTCGGCGACCTGCTGATGGCCCTCCGGGTCGGCGTCCTGATCGGGCCACCACGGGTGCACCGGGGGGTAGGGCAGCCCCTCGGGTCCGTAACCGAGGACGTCGGTGAAGGTCGGGTTCATCTCGATGACGGTGCCGTCGGCGTCGCAGACGAAGAACGCCTCCTGCAACGAGTCGATCAACGCCGTACGCCAGCGGGCGTGGTGGTTGCGCAGCCGGGCCAGTTCCAGGTTCGCGCGTACGCGGGCCAGCAGCTCGGCCGAGGAGAAGGGCTTGACCAGGTAGTCGTCGGCGCCGGCTTCGAGGCCCTCGATGGACGCCTCCTGCCCGGCGCGCGCCGAGAGCAGCAGCACGGGCGTGCCCGCCGTTCGCGGATCGGCTCGCAGCGCGGCCACCAGTTCCAGGCCGCCGAGGCGGGGCATCATGACGTCGCTGACGATCAGGTCGGGCCGGTGCACGCGGGCCGCCTCGAACGCGGCCTGCCCGTCGTCGACCGCCCGCACCTGGTATCCGGCCGAGCGCAGCAGCCGGGTCAGGTAGTCGCGCATGTCGACGTTGTCGTCGGCCACCAGCACCGTGGACCCGGTCCGCTCCACCTTGACGTCCGCGCCGGCCGCGGCACCGCCCGGCAACCAGTGCAGAGCCTCCTCGACGTACGGTTCGGTGGTGGCGGACAGGATGGCCGATCTGTCGGCGACCTGGCCCGTCCCGAGTGGAAGCCGGATGGTGAAGACCGTGCCCCGGCCGAGCACGCTGGTGGCCGTGATCGTGCCGTCGTGCAGCTCGACCAGCTCCTTGACCAGGGCCAGGCCGATGCCGCTGCCCTCGTTGGAGCGCGACCGGACGTTCTCGACGCGGTGGAAGCGCTCGAACAGGCGCGGCATCTCCTGCTCGGACACGCCGACGCCGCTGTCGGCCACGGTCACCACCGCCGCGTCGCCGTCAGTCCGGACGCCGACGCGCACCGACCCGGCGAAGGTGAACTTGAGGGCGTTGCTGAGCAGATTGAGGACGATCTTCTCCCACATGCCGCGGTCGAGCTGCACCGGCTCGGCCAGGGGCGGGCAGTCCACCTCGAACGTCAGCCCGGCCCGCTCGATCGCCGAGCGGAAGACGCTGGCCAACTCGGCCGTCGCGTTGGCCAGGTCGACCGCCTCGAACCGGGCCTGCATGCGACCGGCCTCGATGCGGGAGAAGTCGAGCAGGGCGTTGACCAATTTGCCGAGCCGCAGCCCGTTGCGGTGGATCACGTCGAGCTCGGCGCGGACGCCCTCGTCGGTGATGTCCGGCCGGGTGCGCAGCTCCTCGACGGGACCCATGATCAGGGTGAGCGGGGTGCGGAACTCGTGGCTGATGTTGGCGAAGAACGCGGTCTTGGCCCGGTCGAGCTCGGCGAGCTCCTCGGCCCGGCGCTGCTGGGCCCGGTAGCTGCGGGAGCTCGCGATCCCGGCGGCGACGTGCCCGGCCACGAGCTCGACGAAGCCCCGGTAGCCGTCGTCGAGGGCCCGGTAGCGGTTGAGGGCGGCGACCATGAACCCGTACGGCCGGCCGCCCTGTTGCAGCAGCGGCACGAGCAGGGCCTGCGTCGGGGGCTCGGGCCAGTCGCCGGTCGGCAGCGCGGCGAAGGCCGGACCGTCCAGCGGGACCAGCGCCGACCCGCCGCGCGCGAGCGTTTCCACCGGCCAGACGCCGGGGTCGAGCCCCGAGATCCCGGTCGCGCCGGCCAGCCGTACGTCGTGGTCGCCTTGACGGTCCTCGCCCTGGAAAAGGTAGGTGAGGGTGAACGGCAGGTCGAGGCGGTTGCGGCCGAGCTGCACCCCGGCGAAGGCCAGCGTCTGCTCCTCGGTGCGCACCACGCTCGGGTCGGAGCCCAGGTCACGCAGGGTCGCCATGCGCCGCTCGCCGATCACTCGATCGGTGTCCTCGCTGACCACGCAGAGCATGCCGACCAATGCGCCCTCGTCGTCGCGCAGCGGGCTGTAGGAGAAGGTGTGGTACGTCTCCTCGGGGTAGCCGGAGCGCTCCAGGAACAGCAGCAGACCGGCGTCCCAGGTCGCCTGGCCGGTGGAGAGAACGGTCGCGATGCGGGGGCCGATGTCGTCCCAGATCTCGGCCCAGACCTCGTTCGCCGGGCGGCCCAGCGCCCACGGATATTTGCGGCCCAGGGTGTCGCGGCGGTAGGCGGCGTTGCAGAAGAAGGTGAGCCGCGGACCCCAGGCCATCCACATCGGGAAGCGGGACGAGAC
>Ga0247737_1000405_pt1 | contig 17098 bp, 14 predicted proteins | sample UWRJL028104C2_FD_180937 | JGI IMG/M metagenome (GOLD analysis project Ga0247737, IMG submission 180937) | Plant litter microbial communities from Arlington Agricultural Research Station in Wisconsin, United States - UWRJ-L028-104C-2 | ecosystem: Environmental > Terrestrial > Plant litter >...
TTGGCCATTGGATTCCGGTGATCTGAATGGAAGTCATCGCCCCTGTTGAGGCTGTGGGCTGTTGCCTTATAATTGACAGAAAGCTTGAATAAGCACTTCGGGCACCAAGTTCTGGAACGAAGGCTTGAATCACTTAGTGATTTCAATGACAGGATGGATCAATTGACAGGATGGATTAATTCATTGATTGGTCAAGCTATGGCACTAGTGACCTATTCTAGTTCTTGATTTATTAATGATCAGGTGACTAATACACAATGGCAAAGATCATGACTCCTGCATTTTTATATCCCACTTATTCCCTAATCATTTTACATGGGCCAGCATTAGGCCGCTCTCCAAATCATTTCTAGCAGAGTGTTCCATGGCTACAGTTCGAAATTAAGCTGGAAAACTTATTAATCACCATTTCAGAAGTTTTATATGTCATCCAGATGTCATCAAGATGATAAATTAATATAGCGTTCGCTCGCGTAAATGGGACAGAGAAGGCTTCGTGGTCATAAGACATACAAGCCATATATGTCATGGTCTATTTAACGATGCTATCCTCGTGCTCAAATGTATGAGTTACCATGGAAGTACTCACTTTTATAATCGGAAATGTTCAGCCAGACCACAGGTGAGTTAGAGTTGACTGTAAGCACGCAGTATAATTAATTAAGCCTGTTGTTCAATGAGCTTTCCCTTTCGTGAAGAGCATGTTCTTCGGTATCTTACGCACCACGTATCAGTGGGCAAATTAATCTACAAAAGAGGGTGTTTTCAAGCTATACACCCCCTAATGGCTTTCCTTGGTCGGAGAAGTATCTACCTACAGAAGAGGATGGAAATTCCCATGAAAGATCTGACAATGATAAATATAGCTGCAGCCGCAGCTTCGTGTCGAAATTCTATGTAACCCCGTTATGCTCAATTACCGAAATATGTGATGTTGATATCATTATATCAGAACGATAGCTGGCTTCATCTAGTAATACAGTGATAATGTGATGAATGAATAAGATCGATATATCAGCATCAGAGAGGAAGCTCTTGCGCTTGAGTTGGTAGCCGATCATGCCTAGTAACTTATGCGCCACAGTTTGACAAGGAAATGGTAATTTGAAATGTGACACCGAGAATTGAATCGCCCTTGAATGCTAACGCTAAAATGCAAAAAGCCTTTCGTTGGCGACCGAAATGTTATATACACAAACGGTGAGGTGAAAAGAAGAAGGGTGTCAAGATTAAAATGCCCGCACATCCCGTTTACTCTACTTCCCACTCCCTATTTCAGCCGGGAGTTCAGTAAATCTAGGGTTACTTCCGACCTCATACACATTAATGCTATGCTCCGGTCCTTTGTTTATTGGAAAAGGCTTGAATCCAGGCTTATCATGCCAGGGACCATCATTGATCGTCAAATTGATCGGCTCCTCATCGTCTTGCTTCTCCCTTCGCCATTTGCTACGACCCAACCAATACCCTGCGCAAGATCCTAACACACCCACCAATATTATACCAACTGTCAAGCCAGTAATTTTGGCAGAATCTGCAGAATTTTCTTTCGTACGATATACCACTTGTACAAGCGTTTCAGTCGCTTTTATTGTAGCCTCTGTTGCAGTCGGTAGCGAGCTCTGGGTTATTGACACGGTAACCGGTTTTGCATTAAATGTAACGAGTTCCGCCTTCAACTCAAAACCCAACTTCTTATCACAGCAATCTGTGATATTCCTGGCACCACAACACCACGTACCGTCGGTGCATTGAGTCATTTCGAGAAAACTCTGCCCGTCGGTTCCATCTGAGCACGTCTTTCTGGGGAGGCAATTCGGCGAATTCCAGGTTTTATCAGTGCAAAAGTCACGAAAGAAACTGTTTTTCCCGGTATTGAGACAGAGACCATTGGGTTGACAGACATCGAGATTAGCGTCGCGGGCAATACCGCAGCACACTACATAGACTTGGATTAGATAAGTGATATTACATGGGGATATTTATACTTACTGCTCTCTACGCCATCTACAGCGATACATGGTTGAAAATCTGGAGATGCAGTTGTGCCATCTGGAGCATAGCAAACTGCCGCCTGACCCAAATCGAAAAGAGAAACCAAGAGGGCTAGCCGAGCCAGCGGTCGAATCATCATCTTTTTGGTGCTGCAATCTCCAGTGCTCAAACTCCACCAGGAAATTGTACAAAAAGAGCGCGCAAGAAAGCAAGGGAAAGTTGAATATCTAATTTAGATCAACATCGAGTATATTGAAAGGCGAGGTCAATGTCACTTATACATGGCAAAGTTTGAGACCATTATTCGAGACGCCAAGCATCCCTTGAATTGAGGCACCAATACGGCACAGCTAGAATTCGAATCTCGAATAAGAAATACAACGGCACCTTCTTCCTGTATTGGGGGTTTCAAATGCTAGCACTTCTTGTGACAGCTTATGGGTTGTAGGAGATGTCAGTGGTGGACTCGAGATCCTTGAAATTAGTTACGGGGGCTGAATTCGTTAACCGCGGGAGCAACACAGACATTGCAGTGATCCAGCATCTAGGAGCCTTGCTCGTAATATTAACTAATAGAGAAAGGTATGCATAAGAAACGCGAGAGTTTTCGGATGATGGTGGTGTTTCGGATTTTGGAGTCGCTCATTCAGGATGAATGGTCGCTTAATGAGCCATGCTATCTATCTCCTAAATCTCACTTACCCCTCCCTCACTGTAGCATTTCCATGTAAAAATAAACATGCTGCTCTCCCAATGTGCCTCGTACTTGCAATTGAAGTCATGGACAACCTGAGATGCCCATTCGAAGCCGCGCCTAGTTTAATCTCAACCTAATATTAATTGAAACCCCTTTACTTACTCGCTTAGCGAGCTAGTTGACGGCAGAAACTCATATCAAAGAAAGGGCCTGGCTGGTTTCGCAACTATCTGGAGATAAGAGATGCTTACATTGGTATTCATGAACTCTGTACTGTAAAATTTGTTAGCTACTAAGATCAATGCTATAGCCTCAGTAAATATTTGGTTAGCCAATCGGCGCGTATCCATCTCTAGTTTATGTTGCAAGATCATATTGACGAGCATGGTAAATAACTCGACGGATGCATTGACTACACTGTGTGTTGGCTTATTTCACGAGATCAATTGAGTTACTACTATACGGACCACAGTCATCATGTTTGGCACTAATTACGAAGAATGAACTTGGAAATATACTCATACTATCACGTGATATTTAAAGCTCAGACAGCCCCATACTATATCTCATGCTTGTGTGATTATCTTCTACAGTGTTCTGCATTGAAAAAGATGTTTGACTGATATCCAGGCAGACAATGGATTCTTTCATAAGGGAACAAGTCACGGCTGCGCGGTTTCTACCTGGTGGGTATAACTTTTGCATACCTTGTTCGGCCAATTTGGCCGGTAATCCAATATTTCCAACCAATCCAAAAACTCCATCCTTGAGATAGGTAGCGGCAGACACATAGAATGCTGTACGTTACGTAGTCACAATCTGATCTAAGATGTAACTATCGGCGAAACTTGTTGTTGCTAAGCAATGGTGAGATATTATGATAGTACCAGTGCTGCATTGCAACCCTTTTGTCCCAGTAGTAATGACAGTGTATATAAGAAGAGACTTCCCTCTCCAATACTGAAATAACCATAAGTTGTTCATACCAAGCTCGACAGCCCTGCAAAACAAACGATCTCACTTCACTATGACCCAAAACACCCCGAAGGCAATCATTGCTCTGATAACCGGTGCCAATAAAGGCATTGGTCGCGCTGTTGCAATATCACTTGCGAAAGACCATGGTTACACTGTCATCATCGGTTCTCGTCAATTAGCCGCCGGTGAAGCATTAGCTGCCGAACTTGAATCCCAAGGTTACCATGCCTCAAGCATTCAACTCGATCTCTCCTCGGACAGGTCCATAGTCAACGCCGCCAAAGTCATAGAAGAAAAGCACGGTCGTCTTGACGTCCTTATCAACAATGCAGGCGTTCTCCTGGACCATAATCACCCTTCCAAGCCCAAGCTGCTTACGCGCGAGCTCTGGGACACAACCTTTACTACCAACATCATTGGCCCAGCCTGTCTGACCGAAGCGCTTGTCCCATTACTTCGAAAAGCCCAAGGCGGGCCACCACGTATCGTCTTTGTATCCTCGTGTATGTCTTCGTTGACCAATGCTACCAATAAAGACATGCCTTATTACAATCTCGAGGCAACAGCTTATGATTGTAGTAAGGCAGCAGTAAATATGCTGGCACTACAATACGTACGACTTCTGGACGATGTCGGAGGAATTGTTAATATTGCTTGTCCAGGACTCGTCTGCACAGATTTGACATTGTTCAATCCGGTCGCAACAACCCCGGAGGAGGGTGCAGAACAGATTGTAAAGTTGGCCATTGATATGGAAGGGAAGGTGAACGGGACCTTTTCGAACAAGATGCTCGGGAAAATTCCTTGGTAGAAAGACTGCAAACCATCTATTGACTCAACCGAAAGATCATTTGGATGTATGAGCTTACTCGATAAGTCGAATTGAAATAAGCGCTAGAGATATTTCCTGTTAAAGATCTTGATCGTCTCTGCGTGACTGATAAATGTAACCGTGACCAAAATTGAATAACCTAGTCGCCGCAATCCCAAGTGCCTACTAAACATCATATAGTACTGGCGACTGTCGTAAGCAAGATACCAAGGTTATCGGCTCTGCAATTCCAATGATCCATTAGTTGCGTAATTGTGGGATCATGGTTTCGCTTAGAAGCCTCAATTAGCATTCCTATGGTCTGAAGACTCGTGCCTTGCCCATTATTACTAAATGAATATTCTGTTTCCCACTCCATACGAGTCTTTGCCTCCCATAGAGTCTTTGGGCATGAAAGTGGAAGCTTCTCAAAACTACCGAATATTTTGCATTCCCCAAAGCCAGTGTCAATGGAAACACAATGACAGATCATGAAGAACAAGCATGCTGTTCTGCTCACCACAATTAGACCTCATAGAATAAGTTACACATTTCATGGTATCTCTGACCTTCTTTGGGATTCAGCAAAAATCCAATCTTCCCAGCTTGGACGGGAACATAATTGATCGACCACCCCAGGATCATCTGGGCAGATTTTCATAAATCGTTTGCATAATAACTTTCTCTTTCAGCTGCAAGCCCCTAAAACATCGCAAGGAGTTGCTGACCTGATATGTTACAACCAGCTGCTGATTCAACTCGATAGGCTCTGGTGCACCATCCACAAACCGCATGATCATGTAAATTATCTGTGCCTGTAGAGCCGCCAACAAGTCTTGAGGGGACAACATCTCGCACTGTTTTAGAAAGGTTATTAGTATTGGACAAAAAATAGGGATATGAATCAGGCACCTGCTTGCGAAAACGCTTATGTTCAGTTGTTATGGTCCGCCACAAAAATGGCTTGGTTTCCTCACTCCGGAAAGTGTACATATGTGCTATGCTCATACAATTAGAAATAGGCTCTGGCAACGCTGGTATGCTTTGACGATGCCAGTGAGGATGTATAAATGGAGGGAGGGTTTCTCTCCTTAACATCATCAGAGGATAGGACCTCAGAGCTTGCATAACTAGATTCGATGTGTGTTTAACGACTTCGCTGGATGGGTGAAGAAGCTCAAGACAGTTGTTTGCTCTGAATGAAAACCTATCGTCTGATTTCGGAGCAGACATATTACGTTGTTGCTCAAAATTAGTGGTCCAAGTTGACCATGGTGCTTGTAAATCATTTCCTAATTGTGGTTGAATTATGTTATGTGGCCACGTCCAAGTATCGAAAGAAACGGTTTCGTTTACAAGTGGTGTATCTATAAACGTATCGCCCGAAAAACTCGTGTCACATTCATCACGAAGTGAAGTTGCAATTTGTGCCGGTAACAGCTCCATAGAGCCGGTGTATGTATCGCCAGTGTTACTTGAAGGGTCAAACTCGTTGGCGGCCTGCGTGTCACCTAAAACTGAGTTGTCGAAAACTACTGAATTGCCACTTTCGGAGGCAAGACCAAGTACAGGCTCTCCATCAAAATTCATTGAATGGCCTTGGCTTCCTTCTGTTACGCCAACGATATGATTGGGTAATGAATAAACGCAATCAAGATCTTTCGTAACACACCGCCGACAAGGAGCTTGAAAAGTGCATTTGACCTTCGCTGCATTGCATGAACGACATGACCTAGGACGGATCCGTGGTCGGTTTTGGATTCGGCGACAGTATGTAATGTGTCGTTTGTGAGTTGAAGCTTTGCACTCGCCGCGTAAGCTTGGAAGTCTGAGCAGTATACCAGAGCCTGGGCTTACCACTGTTAAAAGGCTTATTACAAAGATCACAAAGCAACATAGTGGTAGGTAAACTAGCGATGAATACAGATATACTGACTGACGAAAAGGAACAGAACAATCCTTGATAGATTCTGGAGTCTTGTATTCACTTCTACTAGTAGCACACTTGTAGTATTATGATGCAGGCATGGTATTCTGTTGGTATGTATACCTATTAGTTTGTGTCATGGTCCTTACTAAGTCCGGTATATCCGGAGCTGCTCGCAAATTGTGTCGGGTACTTTATTCTGATATTACCTATGATTACTTTTCATCGGGATTTTGCGCCTAGTTTCAAGCTTTTCTTGTCTGAAATGGTGTGCAAAAGAAGTAAGCTCCAACGTGCATGGTGGACTTTCAGTAAGGCCAACTATATGGCTAGCTAAGTAGAAATAGATAGCTAGATGGGGGGAAATGTTATAAGCCAGGTACGCCATCAAAGCTTCAATGCCCTGACGAGATTACAAAGAATTTAAAGATTTGTACATTGTTTAGTGATAATTTAGTGAAAATGCTTAGTGGAGAGAGATGTGAGCAACATCACAGAAACTCGTCTTTCCCCTTGTGGTTGCCTCATAACTTAGGCAAAAACCTACCGCGATTGCGGTCCTAAAATAGAATTGCTTTAGTGACGCAACAATAGCCTTTGATCCTTCCACCCCACCACCAAACGCGTTTTCTCTACAAACTTCACCATGGCGGGATTTTTACGTGGAAAGCAAGCTGGAATTCAGAATGATCTATCAGCGGGCATTCTACCTGGCTTGTTTGCACCGAACGATCAAGCTCGATTTGGCATCAATTCCCAGATTGGGTATGCTCACAACAACCCCTCCTTGAAACTACTAGCTAACGGCTCCGCGCATCTAGAGCTTTAGCATATGACCCCATACAATCTCTTCTAGCCATCGGTACCAATGAATCACCATTTGGAAGTGGGCAGATCTACGTATTTGGACAAGAAAGAGTGAAGCTCGTTTTCAAATTACCCCGCCGAGCATCTGTGAAAGATCTTCAATTTGTCGCAGACCGTTTGATCAGCTTCGATTCGAAAAATGAATTGGTAATATGGGACCTTCAAACTGGTACTCAGGTGGCCAGCTATTCTCCTCCAGGAATAGTTACGTGTATGGTGACGGACCCTATGTTAGACTGGGCCATAATTGGATTACAAAATGGTGATGTCGTGTTGTATGATTTGGACCGAGAAAAGCTTGCGCCGCTGCGTCTGCCAAATTTCTGGAAGGAAAAGAGCCCGAGATCAAGACTATTAGCTGTTGTCTCGATGCAGATCCACCCTCGAGATATTGGCCAGCTATTGATAGGGTATACCGAAGGGGCTGTCTTATACTCCTTCAAGCAAAACGCACCGTTACAGTATTATCATTATGAAGTCCCACAAGGAGCGCCTGGTGGAAATTCAGATCCGGCATCCGCACAAAGTGTGCGACATCCCAAATTGAATCAGGTCTTTTGGCACCCAACCGGCACCTTCATTGGAACAGCATATGATGATGAAAGCATTGTCATATGGGATCCGAAAGAAGCCCGAATTATCATGGCAAGGACTGTAAGTGACACATATGTTGATAAAGTAGGTGCGAAGCAAAATGCTACCCCTGGAACTTTGTCACTGAAAGTGCCATTTGCCCGAATTGCCTGGTGTGCGAAAGAAAATCCTGATGACACTGGAATCCTCATAGCAGGAGGTGTCCCTACTACACATTCCCAGAAGGGGTTGACATTCCTTGAGTTAGGCCCTACCCCAGTATATGCTACTAGTTCCTGGCCAGTTCTTGCTAGTCATTTTGAGGGGAAGCGGCAGCATTTACTTCCTACTCCTGCAGGAGCTGAAATCGTAGACTTTTGCCTCATTCCGCGAACATCCCCACACTTTGCTGGAGCGCAAGACCCGATTGCCGTTATTGCACTTCTCACTTCCGGAGAATTAATTACCATGACTTTTCCGAGTGGCCATCCTATCTCACCCACTAATCAGCTACATCCTTCAATCGCATTTGTACATCCATTTGTAACTTCAATATCAGTTACACCAGTTGAGCGTGTTCGATGGCTAGGCATGACCGAAAATCGACATCAAGGTCCTAGACTTCTGCGTGGAGGTGCTGAAAGCGTGAGACCTTTGCGAAGATTCGAAGCTCGAAACGCCATACAAATGGCACATGGTGATGGAACAATTCGTATATGGGACGCTGGACATGGGGATGAAATCGAGAACAGTAAGACCTTGCAAGTAGATATCGCCAGAGCTTTGGATAGATACGACAATGTTCACATCACCAAGATGAGTATGTCTGCTCACACAGGAGAATTTTGTGCGGGAACCACTGCTGGCGAAGTTGTGATTTATAGATGGGGAGGAAATAAAATGTATGGAAAGGAGTCTATGCCACCGAATCTCGAAATAAATAAGGGCGGTATTACCTTGATTTCTGAGCGTGCTGAGCCTGGTCTTAAAGAAGGTCTACAGCCATCTGCTTTGTATGATATGGCTCAGGGGTCTATCAGCGCACTTCGGATGTCCGATGTTGGCTTTGCTGGAATTGGATCCGAAAATGGTGTATTTTCCATCATTGATATGCGAGGCCCAGCGGTCATTTTTAGCTCGTCTATAAGCGAATTTGTCAAAGCCGAGAAGCGCAGCAGCTTTATGAAAAAGGGAAGTAACCAGATTTCTGAGTCTGACTTTCCAGTGGTCATAGAATTCGGTATCATGACTCTCGATGGAGACAGCTATTCAAGCATCGCATGCTTTGTTGGCACAAACAAAGGTAAGGTCGTTACATTCAAAATCTTACCACAGACAAATGGTGGCTACACAGCCCAATTTGCCGGAGTGTCATCTCTTTCCGACAAGATCATATCGATCAACCCTATCAGTGCAAACTCAGGAAAGCCAATACCTGCAACTGGTCCTGCCTTAGCTGCTTTACAGAATGGGCAACAAACTCAAGGAACTTTAGTAGTCGTTACCGAAAGTGAAGTACGCATCTTTAAGCCAGCAAGTGCGAAAGGTGCCCACAAAACATGGGACGATTTTATGTGTGAGTCGGCGTGCGTTACCGAATTTGAGGATCACGGCTTTGCTCTGGTTGGCGTATTTGGAGATGGTACTACAAGAGCATTTTCCCTTCCGGCTCTCAAAGAAATAGGCATGTCAAGATTAGACGTATTCGACAAAACCCGAATATCAAGCACCATAGTTACTCCTGCTGGAGATATATTGGGGTGGACTGGCCCATCAGAAATCGCCATGCTCAATGTATGGGGTACAGGACAAGCCCTTCCACGATCCCAGGACAAACTCTTCAATCCACAAGCTCTTGTCCCTCCTCGACCTACAATATCGAATCTACAGTGGATATCCGGGACTCAATATTGCAGCCCAACTGATTTGGATTTACTCATTGGAGGTCCTGATAGACCTCCTAGTAAGCGGATGATGGCTGCAACAGCAGAAGAAGATCGTGCGGCACGATCTGGTGGTGCCGGCCCTTCACGGGCACCTGGTACACAATCTAGCGAAGGTTGGGGCGATTACATGACGAGGCAACTGAATGAGCGAACTGAAAAATTAAATATCATGGGAGATAGTATGGATACTCTACAGGATAGTAGCAAAGGGTGGTCGGATGATGTAAACAAGATGGTCAAGAAACAAAAGAGGGGTCTTCTTATTGGTGGCCTAACGGGGAAGTGGCTCTAACCTAGCACTTCATATTACTCAGGCCTAGCCCTTGGTAAGTAAAAATAGATTGCGAGGGCGACAAAACTGGTCTGGTCTGTGAATCGTTTATTCCGGTCAAGGAATTGCGAGCTGCTGTTTGGTATTGGAGTTAATGGCGCAAGTCGAGGTCACTGAAACTCCCAAACGATTGATTGGCGTAATGGGATATCCAAGAATCGTAGGATAGTACGTAGGTTGGAAGAGAAAGACTTGCTTTAGGACCACAGATGTCCCATGACGCACCTTCTCAAATAGAGCTTATTTAATAAACAGCTTTTGAATTGTAGAGAATTTCCAGAACAAATAACCTAGTGGCGCACCCCCTAAATGATGGATTATGTTAACAACATGAAACATTTGTGGAATTTAATACTCGAACTGTTTTGCATACCCTACTCATTATTAGTGCCATAGAATATGAAGTCCGATTTGGAAACCCTCACAGTTCTAGAAAGATAGCTATCTAATGTTGGGCTACGTAAATCGGACAAAGGGTTCGAAGACTCCACAATGTAACTATTGTCTCACGTTGAAGGCTTATTATAATGCCTTGTGGAAGTGCTGAACCAAAACCAATCCTGTGTTGCTGCTGGAATGGGTAGAGAAATTTCAACCCCCCTGATAGCTCGCTTAAATTCAGGGGCACCAAGTAAGGCTTGGCATCCAGTTGTCATACAATATCAGTGCTAGAATGTGCAGCCATGTAATGGAGAAAGCCCATACATTAGAAGTGCTTTTCAAGGAAAGTGGGAGATTTTTCATCTTCCACGTCCCGAATATCTTGTTGTGCGACAAAAGATACATCAGAAAGGTGTGTTGGTTCTTGGGAGCAGTTGCAGCACATTAAATCTAGGATTAGAGCGCTCCTTTTCGTCTCATATTTTCAACTATATTAGAGCCCTCTGTCCCAAATATAGAGACTACATCTCAGGGAAAGATCGTACAACATTAATGTTGCTAAATGTAGATGAATTCCATTGATGGTGATTTCTACCTCTATCTTAGAAAAGACGCCGCAAAGACTGAGGGCCAATTCTAAAGACATGCAGGTCTTGATATTACAAGTGTATGCTAGCATAGACACACGATGTCTGTCACTGTCTAGTCATCATAGCAACCAAAGCCTCGGCCATCTATACTTCGTCCTCCTTAGCACCGTCATCGACTTCCTCCTCAATAACACGCTTTTCATCCTTCTGGACCTGTTTGATAGCCTGATCCTTCTTACGCTTCTTGCTAGGAGCTGCTTCATCATCCTCGGTTCCCGCTCCGCCATCACCCTTGCCGAAAACTCCACCATTGGTTTCTTCCTTAGCAAGCCACTTGCCACCCTCCATGTTACGCTTCTTGAATCGATTCCATCGCATCTCGACTGCCTTCTTGTTGATACCCTCCTGAACAGCAACAATCTCCCAGTCGATCTTCTTCTTGCTCAAGTCAAGCTTGCCTTCAGGAAAGAGTTGTTGAACGATTGACAGGAGGAGATGATAATCATCACTATTAGGGTCAGATCTACAATTAGTTTGAAGAGAATTTGACCTACGGATTGATAGCGGCAACTTTAGACACCGAAGCTGTCTTGCTGGAGGTAGCCATTTTGTCTACTTTCTCAATTTTAGTTGGGAGATGATTGAGTTATTGTGGTTGAGCGCTCGATGTATGAGTTCTGGAGAATGTTCTTTGAGGGTGAAGAGAAGAAGAGCTTCGCGTTGTGAGAAGGGGAGGCTATTTAGAGACGCGCTAACATACTCAAAAGGAATTTTCATATTCACTCGTTTTTGTTATCAAAAAAAGGATAAAATGGTAGGTAAAAACGAACCATGTAGAAGCAGCCATGTAGCATTCACTCATTGATAATTGTCGCGTATTTTACTATGAACAGCTATAGCTTTCTCTCAACATCATTCCCGAACACCAGCCTTACCCCGAACATATGTCATTCTGGTTTGCTAGATTTCGTCATGCATACTCCAAAAAAAAGAGGAACACCATTCAGGGTAAAAGTTTTTCATGGGATAAGACCAAACAACATTGTGCACAAGGAAACAACATTCCAACCTGTTTCAAGCCTCCATAACTTCTTTCAATGTAAAACTTAGCTTTAAACCCCTACATGAAGCATCTTCATAGCCGTTCTAACTCCATTGTGCAATTCAAATGCTAGCAAATAGTAACCTATTATGCGGAGCTGTCTGATAACTCTCTTCCTCTCCCCTTAACTAAACCTACACTTCAATTCGCAATAAAGGATCGTTTGATGATCATGCGCAGTATATCTGAGCAAGATCAGATACACTATAGAGCCGACTAAATCCGGAGGTACTCATTTGAGCACCGCTCACTCAAAGTAATGCCTAGCCAACGGCTTTAAATTCACGAGAACCTGTTTGAGAACTGGTTAGTGGATATTGATGCCTTTGATTAGCTTGAGCTTCTATCAGAAGGGCTCTAAAAACTCAAATAGCTGAGTGAACAGGCAAGAACTCTCAATGTTTCCGTGGTGGCGGCGGGGGCCCTTCAACAGGTCGGATCAGAGACATTTGAGAATAACAATTTAATGTAAAGATCGGATTGAGCCGGCGAAGATGTTTAGTCTACAGTTCAGGATCACTGTGGTTATGAGCTCGGATGCCACGAGTCAGTACACAGTTTAGCGTTTTAAGCGAGGTTCAGTGTTCTCCACTTAGTCTGATATTATTTTATTTTCCACCAAATTACGTTGTACACCAGGGGTATCACGTGGACGGGTCCAGCCTAGAGGTACAAAATATGGAGCATTTACATCATTTGGAAATAGTTTAAATGTATTGCCATCATCAATATTCAAGCTCCACCTTTTCCGAGCTGATTTGAAAGCAATGCTTTCAAAGCATAGAACGAAGATGCGATTCAGGCTATGGAGTCGTGTAGAATTTTCTAGGTTTAGAGACATATAAGAGCAACAGGCTCAACCTCTTTCTTAGGTACTAAAATTTTCCGCTTTATACCCTAGATTTCCCTGACTTATATATATTCTCTTCTGTAACAATGCCGTCCACAATTGATATCCCTAATGAAGCCACACCAGGTGTAAGATCCATGGACATATTCTTTTGAATTTTACTGATATGAGGGTTAGATTTCCTACTTCACACCAGTGCAAAATCCACCAAGTGGCACTGCAACGGTTCCACAAGCAAGTGGCGCTTCAGTTCCCAAATTGTTCCAGCCTTTAAAGATTCGAGGATGCACATTTCAAAACCGGATCATGTTAGCTCCTCTATGTCAGTATTCAGCAGAGGATGGCCACCAGACAGATTGGCACATGGCTCATTTGGGCGGTATCATATCACGTGGTCCTGGTCTATCAATGATTGAAGCTACAGCCATCACACCTGAAGGCCGGATCACGCCTGAGGATTGTGGTATCTGGAAGGATTCTCAGATTGCCCCATTAAAGCGAATTGTCGAGTTTGCCCATAGCCAAGGTCAAAAAATAGGAATTCAACTTGCTCACGCTGGCCGCAAAGCTAGTGCAGTTGCCCCATTTTTGAACGGTAATGCGACAGCCACCGAAAAGGTATGATTATTAAAGCCAGATTTGTTCCAACTTGAGATCATGTAGCTAATTTGTGTAGGTTAATGGATGGCCCAAAAGCGTGAAGGCTCCTTCGGCAGTCGCTCAAAATGACGAGATGCCAGATCCAACAGAACTTTCTTTGGATGAAATCGAGGATTTGAAGCAAGCTTGGGTTGCAGCTGTGAAGCGCTCCTTAGAGGCCGGATTTGACGTGATTGAGTAGGTGATCCCAATACTTGGTCTATGTTTGGGTAGTGTTTTCCGGTACATGATTGCTAATGTCTTTTCAGAATCCACAACGCTCACGGCTACCTTCTCCATGAATTTGTTTCACCTGTATCAAACAAGCGTACTGATAAATATGGTGGCTCTTTTGAAAACCGTACACGTCTGACGCTCGAGATCGTTGATTTGACACGCCAAGCAATTCCAGACACAATGCCGCTCTACTTGCGTATCTCAGCCACAGATTGGCTCGAAAACACAGATTATGCCGGCGAGAGTTGGAAGATCAGCGACACAGTTGAACTGGCCAAAATACTCGCAAAACGTGGCGTTGACCTTCTTGATGTGAGTTCAGGAGGAGTTCACCCAGACCAAAAGATTGTCGGAGGATGGGCCTATCAGGCTCCCGCTGCTAGAACTATTAAGGAGGCAGTAGGTGACAGCCTATTAATCGGAGTTGTTGGTTCGATTACGAGTGGAAAACAAGCCAACGAGTTGCTCGAAGGTGGCTTGGACGTAGCCATTGCTGGACGCATGTTTCAGAAGAACCCTGGGCTAGTTTGGGCATGGGCTGAGGAACTAGATGTTGAAATCACTGTTGCGAAGCAGATCGGATGGGGCTTTGGAGGTAGAGTTGGATCAAAAAAGCATTAGAGATTTATATGTAATATTATCTATACTTAGACCATAGAGATGTTCGAACCTTAGTATCATTGTACCTAGAAGGCATTGAGCTAGTAAAAGAATAAAATATTAGAAAAAGTATCAAGAAACGAAAGTTAACATATATTTCCATCTTAGCAATTTTTGTGGTGCATATTTCTATGTGCTAGTGCTTGCTTACACGGTCCTTGCATACTATGCTAATCATACAAGCAATCATGTTGTTAGACAAGGCATTGAAAATTCTGTACAAGAACTAGTTTTGAGGATAAAGTGGAATGAATTAAGGGGGAGGACCAGAGACCTTTGAGAGCCAAGATACGAGATATGATTTAATGACTTGACATGAGTTAAGGAATGTAGTGCTTGAGAATAATCACGTGTGGACCACCAATGGTAACCGGGAACTAGCAACCACATCAACATAAAGAACGATTTTGTTTTGTAAAGATTAGACCCGTTGTTACAGGTTTTGAATTTTATTCACTATTGGCTAAAAGCTTTAAAACATTCGAGATATATTCCATAACTTGTGTTGGGTGCTTGTAACCTAGAGAAGTATGAGAGAATAACTCTTGCGCAGTCAACTTGCAGATATAGCACCACCCCCCTCGAAAAAATTACTCATCACAGAAAAGATTCATGGGGCATTTGCTTCCAGACCTCCATTCCTATTGACAACATGCCGGATTTAGTTTGCCCCTGAAAATAGCGAGAATAGAAGCGGGGCCGCACTTTGCCGCTTTGCACTCTCGCCAAGCTATGATTTCGAGACCATCAAGTCCCTTCAATTGCATAGCATTGATCATTATACGCCTCAAGATGACCACTCGCTCTGTGAAATTCGAGTTCCGGTGTCTCACCGACACGGGCTATAAGAATCTCAACTTCAGTCGTGACATGCCTGCAAGTCTCGTTACCACGAAGCCAGCAACTAATCACACTCAAGTACTTCATGCAGCCATGGTACCAATACTCCAAGAACATGACTTTGCTTGTCGGAAAGCATGTAGTAAAATGTGTAATATTTGTGGAGAACCGGCGAAGGATATTGTGAGTTTGGATTCCATACCGTGCTCCCCGCTTCATGAAAGAGCCTGAAGGAAGAGAGCGATGACGTTCAAATTGTCACATTCAGAGCTAACTCATCTAATAGCATATAATGCCAATGTTACATTTAAGAGCTATAGAAGATCCTAGTATCGACGTCTACGTACACGCTATTTGTAAGAAAGCGGAATGTCCAATGATGACGCAGGAGGGATGGCAGCGTGGGTTAGCTGAAATGGAAAGCCGTGCGGTAAGTTTCGATTTAGATATTAGTCTGCTCTAGATTGCTGATTATTGAGGAAACAGATCAAAGAGGGTATTCCCAAGGCTGAAATAGGTGCAGTGAGGGGACTTTGTGGTGTTTGCGGCACGACAGATGATCTGAAGCAGTGTACTCGCTGTCACCTGACTTCATATTGTGGGAAAGAACATCAGGCGAAGGACTGGCCTTCCCATAAAAAGGTACAAGTTCAGTTCCTTGTATTATGAGTTGCTGAAAACTAATGTCAATTTGACTAGGTCTGTAAACGGGCCTAATATTAGTAATCCTAACATGTTATTGCTTCAAATGTTATAAGATATCCAAGTTTTTGATTTAAGGAAAGCCTCTCAGTATTCTGGTTTTGAGAAGTGTAGTATTAGTATAGAGAGACAAAGTTTGGCTTATCAGGTCAGAACGCTGATCGACCCTGGTCCTACATATTCAGTGCATAGCACTCACAAGCTTTAGAAACCTTCTTCACGGCCAACAAAATTATTTCCGAAAAGCATTTTCATTATCATAGGTTCGAACTGATATTTCAGGCGAAAGAAAAGGGCAGGTAGATTATTGAACCAAGTAAAGAATTGTACGGGTTTGTGGAAGTTATGTATATAGAGTACATGTAGGTTTAGGAAATAGTGGTATTCCAAGATTCATCCCTCATATGTTACATTTTTCATACATGATGCTCACCATCCTCACCACCTGCGACAACACTTTCGGCCTTCCCTTTCTCCACGAATGCCTTGACATCTCTCGCATAGTCGCCAAACCTATCGATCAGCGTACCACCAACAGTGACCTTCACAGCTCTTGCTAAAATTCCCGCAAAGCTCTCCCAGCAAATGTACTCGGTGACTCCTTCTTCCACCTCTACGAAATCCATCACCCTCTCGCTATGAAGCTGCCATTGACTCCACCCCGTGCTCTTCCACGCGATCCTGAAGCCCTTCTTCCCATCACCTAACTTCTCCACCCGCGTGACCACAATGCCTTGATCGCGACTCTTCTTGCTACCTTCCACCAGCCCGTCACCCGACATGAAAACCTCAATCGTGGCAACGCTCCCGACATCGAGCCATCCTGGGTTACCTACCGGTAAAGAATCGTCGGTCTGCGTGGTTACCAATATCTTGTCTTTCTCGGAAGAGACCACGCACCGCGGGCAGAATGTGTTCCACTCCGCCCAGGTATTGGTGTTGCGGATCACCTCAAGCACTGCAGAAGGGGCG